>Ga0210397_10000170_pt1 | contig 47699 bp, 51 predicted proteins | sample IncBWH2OmetaG_FD_160126 | JGI IMG/M metagenome (GOLD analysis project Ga0210397, IMG submission 160126) | Forest soil microbial communities from Barre Woods Harvard Forest LTER site, Petersham, Massachusetts, United States - Inc-BW-H-2-O ...
GCGCAGGCGGACGGCGCCTGATCTTAAATCCCGTGGGCGGAGCGTCGCGATCATCTCGGCGATGGGCAACCGGATTTATTTCCAACCGGAAAACGTCTCGCTCTTCTATGCCGATGGCGTACCGAGCCGGGTTTTGAGTGGCGGCGACCTCGACGGCGCTGCCATACAAGCCGCGACTGAAACTCTGCGGGCCGACATGCCGGAGGCCGGTGTCGTGACAGCCGCCATACCGCGCGACCAGCTGCTCAGCGCCGCAAATGAAGTCTATCGGACAGATCCGGGGGCCGTAGAGGCCGTGATGGCCACCGTGAAAGCCTGGCGCGAGGCCAACACAGCCGATCTGGTGATCGTTTTGATGCCGATCGAAAGTTCGCTCGCCGATCGTCCGAACACGCGCAGGTTCTTCGGCATGGGCGTGACCTGGAACGAGGGTGCCGTGCTGATGCAGGCGATCGTCCTGGACGGCAAAACCGGCGAAGTTCTGGCGGGAGCGACGGCGCGAGCGCTGAGCCCGCTTGGCGCCCACATCACAACGGCAGCGTTTCTGGATACTTCGCCCGAGAGCACGAAAGGACTGACCGATTACATAAGGGGCATGCTCGCCAACACCGTGCCGGGGCTCTTGCGCAACGCCGGACTGTGAAAATGAAAAGGGCAGGCCGTTTCCGGCCTGCCCTTTGTAACCAGCGTGCGTTGCCGGCGGCTATTCGGCCGCAAGCAGCGACTGGCCCAGGCGCGTGCCGCCGTTGAGCTGGATGAGATATTTGATGCCTTCCTCGGCGATGTCGTCGCCGACCATGCGGTCGCCTTCGGCATAGAGTTCGGCCATGTCGATATAGGCGGCGTAGACCGGCTTGGTGCGCTCGGTGATGATGCCCGCCTTGAGCAGCGTCTTGATCAGGACCCGGAAGATGTTCGTCGCGTCCTGCATGTCGGCGCGGATCGCGGCATCGGTGATGGCTTCCATGAAGGCCTGCTGGCACCAGGCGGGGTCGAGGCCGACCGCCTCGTAGATCCAGGCCTTCTGGTCCGGCGAGCCAAGATTGTAGAGCAGCACCTGGAACACCTGCGCCGCCCAGTCCTCGATCAGTTCGTGCTCGCCCTTGGACAGGAACGGGATGGTGCGATCGGCCCAGATCTTTCCGAATTTGTGGTGGAACGCCTCGTCGGTCATGACGAGCTGCATGAGATGGCGCATCAAGGGATCGCGCGCTTCCTTGAAGAAGGTGGCAAAAGCGCCCATGGCGAGGCCTTCGACCAGCATCTGCATGCCGACGATCTTCTTCCACACCAAGGGCGAGGAGACCATGTCGTTGAGCAGATTGCCGAGCGCCGGACCGACCTGGCAGGGCGCGCCCCAGCGGGCCTGGATGTATTTGGAGAAGCCGGTGACATGACGCGCTTCCTCGCGCGTCTGGTTGGCGGCGTATTCCTGGGCCCCGGGATCGCGCAGGATATGGCACAGCGAGGCGGACAGCGACAGCGCCCCCTGCTCGCCATGCAGGATCGAGGACAGCGACCACAGCGTATCGAGATTGGCGAGCTTGATCTTCTGGCCTTCGTCGAGCTTGTCGCCGATCGCGGTCTTGAGGTCTCCGTTGAGCTGCGGGTTGACGAGATATTCCTTCGTCATGTCGAAAGGCTGCGTGAAGTCGATGTATTTCTTGTCCAGCGGATCCCAGAAGTGGTCGTGCGTCGCGCTGATGATCTTGTCGAAGGCCGTGGAGCGCTCGCCATAGCGGCCCGGATTGAGCATCGCGGGAAAATCGCTCGGATCGACCGCGTTGTAGGCGGGGTCCTTGGTGATGTTGTCCATTGCTTCACTCCCTCATACGCGCTGGCCTTGAGATAAGGATACGCCGCTCAAGTTCCAGAGCAAGTGAAAATGACGGCTCCGTCAAGAAAGTGATACACAGAACAAAATATAATATATTCAATAGGTTAAATATATTTCCGGCCGCGAAATTCACTTCGGGTCGCGGTTCGCCCTGGGGCGCGACGAATGCCGGCCGAAGAAACCCGCCGCAGCGGACAAAAACGCGCGACGGGATTGTCCGCAGCCGGCCCCGGTTGCGGCGGCACCTATCTTCCGCGATGACACAGCGAGCGTGTTAGGATTCGGTTTTCGCCCCATGGACCCAAGATGAGCTTTCAGGGCAGACCGATCGCCATCTGGGCGTTTCCCGGCCTCATGCTCGCGGCCATGCTGTTCGTGCTGGGCAGCGACGCCGGCGGCATCGCGGCGCGGCTGCGCAGCGTGTTGTTCGATTCCTATCAGACCTCGCAGCCGCGCCCCTACCAGGACACGCTGGCGCATGCCGGATACGCCGTCCGCACCCTCGACGCCGACATGGCCAGCCTGAAGCGGTTCGGCCCCTGGCCGTGGCCGCATGCGGTGCTGGCGCGGCTGGCGCGCGAATTGAAGACGCAGGGCGCGGCGCTGGCGGTGTTCGCCTTCCCGCTCGATGCGCCGGACGCCGCGTCGCCCAGGAGTCTCCTGGCGCAGCTGCCGTCGGGACCTGAAAACGATCCGCTGCGCACGGCGCTGACGCAGATGACCTCGCCCGACGACGGCCTCGCCGCCGCCATGTCGCAGCTCGCCAGCGTGACCGGCTTTACGCTGGGCGCGAGCGAAGTGGTGCAGGCGCCGCAGATTCGCGCGCCGCTGCGTTTCATCGGCAGCAAAAATCCCTTCGGCCACGTTCCCGCCTTCACGACGGCGGAGGGCGCCATCCCCGCCGTCGAACGCACCAGTCTCGGCATCGGCGCGCTCAACCTGCCGGGCGATGCCGACGGACGGCTCCGGCGCATGCCGCTGGCCTTCCGGCTGAACGGTGTGGCGGTGCCGTCGCTGACGGCAGAGATGCTTCGCGTGATCCAGAACAAGCGGCACCTCGACCTGCGCAGCGACGAAGGCGATATCGGCCTGATCGGCGCCGAGCCCGGCATCGCCTCTGTCGAGGCGCAGAACATCGACATCCCGACCGCGCCGGACGGCGCGATCTGGATCGCCTTCGCCGGCGACAATCCGCAGCGCGCGATCTCCGCCGCGGCCCTGGACGACGGCACGCTGCCGCATGCGCGTCTTGCCAACGCCATCGTCATCCTGGGCCCGCCGGACGCCACGATCGCGACGCCGGACGGCCTGCGCAGCGTGGCGGCGGTCTATGCCGAAGCCATGGAAAATATCCTGACCGGCACGCCGCTGCGCCGGCCGGCGTCGGCCACCGAGGCCGAACTCATCTGCCTGGCGATCTTCGGGCTGGCGACGATCATCCTGTTCGCGCGTTTCGGCGTTCTGTGGTCGGGCCTGTTCACCATCGCGAGCATCGCCGGCGCCTTGTTCGTATCGTGGCGGCTTTACACCGCCGACCGCGTCCTGTTCGACGCGCTCGGACCGGGATTGGCGCTGGCCCTCACCTTCATGACCGGGGCGATCGTCCGCGCCGTCGGCGTCACCAATGCGCGGGCGCGGGTGCGCGCCGCGTTCGCCGATTCGCTGCCCGCCGGCGTCATCGAGCAGATCGCGCGGCGGCCCGAGCTGCTCAAGCTCGACGGCGTCAGCCGCACCGTCAGCTATCTGCATTGCGGCGTGCGCGAGTTCTCCGGCCTCGCCGAATCCTTCAAGGACGATCCGGCCGCCTTCACCCGGCTGATGCAGCGCGTCCTGGTGCCGCTGATGGACGTGGCGCTGGCGCGCGGCGGCACCATCGACCGGCTGACGGCCGACGGCTTCAGCGCCTTCTGGAACGCGCCGCTCGACGATCCCGAGCACGCCATCCACGCCTGCGAAGCCGCCAATGCGATGATGGAAACCATCGCCCGCAGCAACGAGGTCATCACCCATGAGCGCCGCAATGACGGCGTCGCCTTCTCGGCGATCGAGATCGGCATCGGCATCTCGACCAGCCAGGCCATCGCCGGCGGCTTCTCGGCGCATGGCCGCACCGCCTATTCGGTGACCGGCGACTGCGCCGTCGAGGCGGAGCGCATCCAGGAATTGTCGGCGCAATACGGCCCCGCCGTGATCGTTGCCGAGGACACCCGCAAGGCCGCCGAGCGCGGCTTCGCCTTCCTGGAAGTCGACTATATCGCGGCCGGCGCTCACGACGCGCCGATGAAGCTCTACGCCATGCTGGGCAGTCCGGTGATGCGCGCCAGCCCGAAATTCCGCGCCCTGCTGACCTTCCACGACCACATCTTCCAGTCGCTGCGCACCCAGCAATGGGACAAGGCGCGCGACCTGATCGAACAATGCCGCAAGCTCTCCGGCGCCAGTCAAAGACTCTACGACCTGCACCTGGCGCGCATCGCCTATTTCCAGGACAACCCGCCCGGCGAGAACTGGGACGGCGCGTTCCGGCCGATCCTCAAATAGGCTCCGGCGCCAAACTATAATGCGCGTTCGGTTCGCCGGTCAGCTTCGCCCAGAGCTGGTCGCCCCAGGAGAAGTGCCACCATTCGTCGGGATGGCCGGCGAAGCCCTCCGCCGCCATGATCCAGTGCAGCAGCCGGCGGTTGGCGCGGGCTTCCTCGTCGGAGAACGACAGCACGTCATCGCTCAGGCTTTCGAACCGATCGCGATGCGCCAGCGCCGTCGCGTCGTCGAAGATCGAGCCCATCCACAGCGGATCGCTGCCGGCCCAGCGAATCGTGAGATCGACCGCCGCGCCGGTGGCGTGCGGCGCCGGCGAAGCCCCGTCGATGCTGGGGGCCGCCCAATAGCGCTCGATTTCCTCGCGCAGCGCAGCGCCGCGGAGCGCCGGTTGGCGCCGCAGGATCTCCGCCGGCATCCAGACGTCGTGGAAATAGGTCTGCACGGCCCTTGGCCGCCAGGCATCGAACAGGAACAGTTCCAGCCCCGCCTCGCCCAGCCGCGCATTGATGCGTACCAGCTTCTCGCCCACCGAAGCGCGCACCAAAAGATCCGGCACCGCACCCGCAATGCGCCGCCAATAGGGCGGGTTGCGCACCGAATGGTAGTAGTTCTCGCCGGCGATCCCGAGGTCGCGGACGTCGACCATCTCTTCCAGGTAATACGTGTTCGAGCGCGCGATGGGCACGGTGCGAAAGCCGGCCTTGGCGGCGCGCAGGGACGCCTGTTCGCCAATCGGCCGCGACCTTAGATCGCTCAAGGCGCCGAAGAGTGTCATTCCGAATTCCGCGAGCCGCGTTAGACTATAGGTCATGAGCGCCGATCCCGCCGAGCATTTTCCCGCCGATTACCGCCAGGCGCGCCATGCCTTCATCGCGGCCTGCGAACAGGCCGGCGTCGACGTGGTGGCGCGGGTTCATCCGCAGGCCCAGGGACGCGACGGCAAGCCGCTGTTCCTCGACACCGCAGTGATCGGGCCGCGCGATGCCAAAAAGGCGCTGCTGCTGATTTCCGCGACGCATGGCGTCGAAGGCTATTTCGGTTCCGGCGTGCAGACCGGCCTGATGCGCGAGGGCCTGGCGCAGCGCCTGCCCAAGGGCGCCAAGATCGTGCTGCTGCATGCGCTCAATCCCTACGGCTTTTCCTGGGACCGCCGCGTCAACGAGGACAATGCCGACATCAACCGCAACAGCGTCGACTTCGCGGCGCCGCCGGCAAACGAGCCCTATGACAGGCTTGCCGCCGCGATCTCGCCGCGCGACATCTCGGCCGAGGCGATGAAAGCGGCCAATGCCAGGCTGATCGAATTCCTCAAGGATCACGGTGCCTTCGCGCTGCAGGAGGCGATCTCCAAGGGCCAGTACAAATATCCCGACGGCGTCTATTACGGCGGCGCGCGCGAAAGCTGGTCGCTGAAGATGCTGAAGGACGTCTTCGTCGAGACCCTGGCGGCGGTGAAGCAACTGACCGTGATCGACTTCCACACCGGGCTCGGCGAATTCGGCGCCGGCGAGATGATCACCGAGGACCTGCCCGGCAGCGCGCCCTATCGGCGCGCCAAGGCGATGTGGGGCGGCCGCGTCGCCTCGAGCGAGGCGGGCGAGTCCGTTTCGGCGCCGCTCTCCGGCACCATCGACAAGGCGGTCGCCACCTGGCTGGACAAGGTCGAGCTGACCTTCGCGGCGCTGGAAGTCGGCACGCGCGACACGCGCAGCGTGTTCAACGCGCTGCGCAAGGACAACTGGCTGCATTGCTTCGCGCCCGGCCGGCACAAACACAAGGACGCCAAGGCCATCCGGCTGGAACTGCGCGACGCCTTCTATCCCGACACGCCGCAATGGAAGCGCCTGGTGTGGGGCCATGCCGCCGAGGTGGTAGACGCGGCGCTCGGCGCGCTATGAGCGACGGCGCCCCGCCGCAACGAACGCCATCCGTCAATTCCGGCTTCAGCGTGTCCGGCCGCCTCAAAAGCATTCGCCACGCACTCGCCGGCCTCGGCTTCATGCTGCGCACCCAGCACAATGCCTGGCTCCATCTCGCGGCCACGATCCTGGCAGCAGCCGCCGGCCTGGCGCTGCGCATCGGCGCGAATGACTGGCGCTGGCTGGTCGTCGCCATCGTGATGGTTTGGGTCGCCGAAGCCATGAACACGGCGTTCGAGCATCTGTGCGACGTCGTCGCGCCGCAATTCCACGCCTCGGTGAAGCTGTCGAAGGACATCGCGGCCGGCGCGGTGCTGATCACGGCCCTCGGCGCCGCGGTCCTGGGCGTGCTGGTCTTCCTTCCCTATCTCGGTCTCTAAAGCCGCAGTTTGCGGCGCCCCCGGCGCCTGCGCTATAGAAGCCGCCACGCACCCGTAGCTCAGCTGGATAGAGTGCCGCCCTCCGAAGGCGAAGGTCGCAGGTTCGAATCCTGCCGGGTGCGCCATTTTTGATGGCGGGCGGGCAAAGTAGCCGCCACGCCAACCCTACTTTGCCCACCCGCTGAGTTCGCAGTTTCATCCTGTCCGGTGCGCCACTTTTGTGGGCGGCGTTGCGCAGTGCCGCCCGCCAACCCACTGCGCAACGCCGCATAGTTCGCAGTTTCATCCTGTCCGGTGCGCCAGCTTCCAGCCAATTGATTTTGCTCGCGGCGGCATCAACCAAGCAGGATGAAAATGAGAACCCGCCGCTTTGGGTGGAAACCGGTCTTTGCCCCTTGCGGGCCAGGGTCTAATCTCTTTCCAAGGGTAATGGATGGAAGCTATGAGCGACGCTGTCGGACCTGGCGATCTCGTTCTATGCGTCAACGCCGCGCCGAACCATGCCACGGGCAGGCCAGTGCCCCTGCAAGTCGGGGAGACCTACCGTGTTGTCGCGGTCATGGAATTTGGCTGCCCATGCGGGCGTTCCGATGCTCTGTTGGATGTAGGCGTCGATTTCGCGTGGTGCCAGACACGCTTCCGCCTCCTGCCCAAGCCCAAAGCCGAGACAAAGACCCGCCGCGCTTCGGTGCCCAAAGAGAAGGAGAGGGTTCGATGAATAGGCGGCTTTGGATTCGGCCGACCTCGTGACACCTGACCGAGGGCGAAGGTCCGCTTTGGGTCGAAAGCGGACCTTCAAGCCCGATAGGAACCGTCCGCATTGGGAGGTGTCCGGAAAGCCTCAACCACATTCGCGTCGGAAAGGTCCGTCCCTGCGCGCTACGGCGCCGCCATCGGCACGCCGCAGCGCGCGAGTACGGCACGAAGATCGCGGATCGGTGGGAACACCTCGTTGTTCCAGTCGCAGCCTTGCGCGTCATGCGCCTTCTGCTCCTGCTCCACGATGTGTTTGTCCTGGGTGAAGATTCCTTCGGTAAACCAGGTGATGAACGGCCACGCGGCGTGGATAAGGCCGGGGATTTTCGGTTTCTTCACCGAGAGATAGCCGAAGGTTCGGTTGGTGCGCTGCTGCGCGTCGAGCGGCGTGTAGCCGAGCCAGACGTCGAGCACGGGATCGCCGCCGTTCACCCAGACTTTGAGGTTCTGGTACGGATAGCCGGTGCGGATGGTCATCAAGTCGGCGTTCACGCCCTCGTCCGGCGCCCGCATGACGTTCAGGATTGCGGCTTCGCCGATGGATTGCGATCCCGCGGTGCGTGTGAAGGTGTAGTCGACCTCGCACCAGTCGTCGCCGTGGCGGCGGCCCAGGCACGTCGCCTTGATCGTGCCCATCAGGCTGCGGTGCAGGAATTGATGGTTCATGTCGAAAAGATTCTCGTGCATGAACGTATAATGGCAGGCGACTTCACGGTTGAGCTGGCGCGTCTTGTAGCGGGGGTTGGACTTGGAGCCTAGCATCGCGGGCGCGCGTTCCGAGGCCAATGCCGCGTTGCCGGGAAAAATGAAAATCAACCCGTCTATCTCCCGCGCCGGATAGGAGCGCACGCCGTTCGGCAAACGCTCCCGTCCAAGGTACGGCACGTCGATGCATGCGCCGGCGCAGTTGTAACGCCAGCCGTGATAGCCGCATTTGAGCGTTTCGCCTTCGACCACGCCGAGCGACAGCGGCACCTGGCGGTGGGCGCAACGATCTTCGAGCGCGAAGATTCTTCCGGCTTGCGTCCGGAACAGAACGACGGGCTCGCCGGCGAAACGGCGCGCCAGCGTCTTGCCCGGTTTCACCTCCCCGGACCACGCCAGCGGATACCAGTAATCGGGGTGCGCTGCGGTGCGGCGAAGATCGGAGCCGCGCAAGGCAGCGGTCGGTATAATGGTCACGAGAACCCCCTTCACGCCTTTTCGCGGACGCCCGTCACCCTAATACCGATTCACAGGTTGGCGAAATCGGCCCGGCTTCCTTTGAAATAACGGTTCGCCTTGGGTGGAAAGTCCCCTATCATAGAGCAATCGAGGGATAAGATCGCTGCCATCCAATCCCGGTTCGACCGCATTCGACCCAATGGATTTCCATTAAAATGTATTCAGGGGGGCTCGGCGCGGCTCGGCCAAATTGAACTTGTGAGACACTCGGGATGCATGCAATCACTCTTGCATGGGAATGACTCATTCCCTGGGGAAATTCAAAGCGCGGTCTTCTATCTCGGTAACGTCGCTTCCAATTGCTTCGCGACAGATTCAAGATGGCGCGCGCGCCGTCTCGCGTCTGGGTTGCGGCCGATCGCTCGCGCATTTATCGCCAGAACCGAAAGGTGAGCATTCATGAACTACTATGTTCTTATGGGAATATTGTGTTTCGTCGGATCGATTGCATTCGCTTTCGCCGGCGTCCTCGGTGTTCGCAAATTTATCCATGGACATGTCGCGGAAGGTCACAATGACGTCTTGGTGCCCATGTTCCTGACGGCGGGCGTGATCTATGCCGTGCTGCTGGCCTTTATCGTCATTGCAATGTGGGAATCCTACGACAACGCAAAAGCGAACACGGCACAGGAAGCATCGCTTCTGGTACCGCTTTATCGAGACTCCCTGAACATGGCCCCCGAGAAGGGCGTGGTGATGCGCAGCTTGCTTCGGGAATACGCGGAAGGCGTTATCGCAGGGTGGGGGCACTTTCGGGTAACCGCGCAGGGCGCTCCCGCCGCCCGCCTGACCGTCGACAAGATTATTCTTTTCTACGGCAACCTCACGCCGGCGACGAGGGTCCGGGAATTCATTGCTCAGCAATATCTTGAGACGCTCAACCAGCTGCTGCTTGCGCGAAATACGCGACTTCTGCAAGCCGCCGAGACTTTGTCGTGGGTCATGTGGGTTGCCTCGGTGGGGGGCGGAATCGTCACGGTCGGCATGAGTTTCTTCCTCTACATGGATCGGCCAAAATTTCAGGTCGGCATAACGAGCGTGCTTTCGCTGCTCATCGGCATGCTCCTGTTCATCATGGTGATTCTTGAGCGTCCTTTTCTGGGACCGCTGGGGATCGAGCCCGAGCCCTTTGAGGCGTCATTGAAGCTGTTCAATGCGATTGACGCAGACGTGAAACAGATCGGCGATCCAAAACTCCTCGGAAGTGAACCCAGCCGGCCCAATCCGGCCGCCGATCACAAATAGGGAGATCCCATGCGCGTCAGCACATTAAGCGGTCTGGCTCCGGGCGATATCGAGCTCGGTGTCATCTATGCGAGCGTCGAGGGCGTCAACGAAGAGTCCTATGACGAGTGCCTGCACGAACTTGGGCACAAGGCGAAGGCGCTGGGAGCCACCGCCATCATCGGCCTCAAGCTTGTCCAGAGCCAGTTCCAGTGGAATCAGCGGACCAGCCTCATCGCAACCGCGATCAAGGCCAAGCAGCAATAACGGCAATGGGTCGAAAAACTGCCATTCAGGCCCTCCCGGCGACCAGTGGCCAGTTCGCAGTTTCATCCTTGTCCGGAGTGGAGCAGACCACATGATGCGTCTTTTTCGGCTCGTATCGCGCTGTCCTTCGAAGCTGCTCGTGGTGGTCGGCGCGAGCGCCCTTCTCGCGACGAGCGCACCTGCGACCGCGCAGACAAGCAGCCCTGCCGTCACGTACTTCAATAGCTGCGCGCTGTTGTACAATGCCGGCAAGACGGGCGAGGCCATAGCGGCCTGCGATCAGGCGATCGCATTGGATCCCGGCAAAGCCGACGCCTACTTCATCAAGGCCTCGGCGCTGTTCGGCAACGGCAAGATCGGCAGTGACGGCAAATATGTGGTGCCACAGGGCACGGTGAAGGCCCTCAATAAATACCTCGAACTTGCGCCCGACGGCCCGCACGCGCCGGACGTTCACGCCATGCTCGACAGCTTGAAATAGAGGCCTGTGAAACAACGACCGGCGCGATTTGCGTCACGGGAAATCTCTCTACTGTGGCCCCAAGTGAGCTGGGTTAAGAAATTCTTTACCATGCCGCTCAACTTGCGATAGGCGCTCCGCGATACCTCAAATTAACGGCGCATTCGCCAAATTATGCCGTTCACAACATCCGCGCCGCGGCCGGCGGTGGTGGAGGCCGTTTTGCGCACGTCCATTCGGGGACCTTTGTCGGGAGCGACGGCGAACGTGGCGCGCGCGCAATTGCGCAGCTACGTCGTCATGGTCGGAATGTTCCTGTCGCTCCTGGTCGTCGCGCTGACGACAAGCTGGGCGGCGATCGACCTCGTCAACGACACGCGCGCCTATGCCACCGGCGAAGGGCGCTATTCCAAGGCAGAGAAGATGGCGGTGCTGGACCTCTACCGTTATGCCGATTCGCGAAACCAGGCCGACTACGACGCCTTCGAGCGCGATATCGCCGTGCCGCGCGGCGATCGCGCCGCCCGCCTCGCGCTGACGCGGACGCCGGCGGACCTCGGCGCCGCCGCCGACGGCTTCCTGCGCGGCCAAAACCATCCCAGCGACGTCGGCGGCCTGATCCGGCTGTTCCGCTGGTTTTCCTGGTGGCAGCCCTTTGTCGCGGCGATCGGCGACTGGCGCGTCGCCGACGAGCAGGTCGGCACCCTGATCGACGAAGCGGAGCAGCTGCACCGACGCATCGTGAGCGGAAGACGTGACAGCAAGGCGCGCGCCGTCACATTGGCGCGGATCGAGGCGGTCGACCGCGACGTGACCGATCGCGAGAATACCTTCTCCACCCATATGGGCGAGGCGGCGCGCGCCGCGACGACGCTGGTCGTCGCCGGACTCGGCGTCACCACGGTCCTGCTTTGGGCCATCGGCATCGTCTTCGCGACGCGCCTCTTTCGCCGCCAGGTCGCGCTCGACCACCAGCTGGCGATGAGCGAGAGCCGCTTCCGCGACTATGCCGAGGTCGCGTCGGACTGGTACTGGGAGATGAACCGCGACAACCGCATCACCTACATGTCCGAGCGCATCTACGACATCATGAACGTCTCCGCCGGCACGGTGATCGATTTCGACGGCGTCACCATGATCCGCGAAAGCGCGACCGATCCCGAGCACCGCGACGCCTGTATCGCGGCGATGGCGGAACGGCGGCCGTTCCGCGCCCTGTGCCTGCGCTTCATCGCGCGCGACGGCGCCGACGGCTTCGCCGCGATCTCGGGCAAGCCGACCTTCGACGCGACCGGCGCATTCCTCGGCTATCGCGGCATCGGCGCCGACATCACCGCCCAGGTGCGCGACGCCCAGACGCTGCGCGATGCCAAGACCCGCGCCGAAGTCGCCAACCGCGCCAAGTCGGAATTCCTCGCCAATATGAGCCACGAGCTGCGCACGCCGCTCAACGCCATCCTCGGCTTCTCCGACATCATCAGCCGGCGGCTGTTCGGCGAGGACGCGATGGACCGCTATGCCGGCTATGCCGGCGACATCCACGACTCCGGCGCGCACCTGCTGGCGATCATCAACGACATCCTGGATCTCTCGAAGATCGAGGCCGGCCATACCGAGCTCGACGAAACGCACGTGCCGCTCGACGCCGTGTTCGACGAGGCGCGCCGGCTGCTCGGCGACCGGCCGGACGGCCTCGACTTCCGCGTTCGGATGCCGGCGCCGCCGCCGGTCTTGCGGGCCGACGAACGCAAGCTCGTGCAGATCCTGGTCAATCTTCTGTCGAACGCCTGCAAGTTCACACCGGCGGGCGGCAGCGTGACGCTGGCGGCCGAGCGGTCGCGCGACGGCAGCCTCGCGCTCAGCGTGCGCGACACCGGCATCGGCATAGCGCCGGAGGACATCGACAAAGTGCTGTCGCCGTTCGGCCAGGTCGAGTCGGCGTTCAGCCGCAGTCATCACGGCACAGGCCTCGGCCTACCTCTGGCGAAATCGCTGGCCGAACTGCATGGCGGTGCGCTCGTGCTTGAAAGCGTGCAGGGCAGCGGCACGACGGTCACCGTCACCCTGCCCCGCGCGCGCGTCGTCGCCGCGCCGCCGGCCGAGGCCCTGCGCGCCTGATTGCTGCCCTGCGCGGCAGCCGATAGATTTGCCGCGCACCCCATTGGAGGCGTCCATGCGTATCGCTGCGCTCGCACTCGCATTCGCGCTTTTTTCGGCCACAGCTATGGCGGCCGACGTTCCCGCCGGCCCCAAAGTCCTCATCGAGACCTCGATGGGCGACATCACGCTGCAGCTCGATCCGGTGCATGCGCCGTTGACCACCGCCAATTTCCTGCGCTACGTCAAGGAAGCCCATTTCGACGGCACCGTGATCTATCGCGTCGTCGCGGGCTTCGTCATCCAGGCCGGAAGCTGGGATGCCGACATCCAGCCCAGACCCGTGCACGATCCTATTCCGCTGGAAGCCAATAACGGCCTCAGCAATGTGCGCGGCAGCGTCGCGATGGCGCGCGCCGCCGATCCGGCCAGCGCCACGGCGGAGTTCTTCGTCAACCTGGCGGACAATTCGGCGCTCGATCACCAGGCCAACGACCCCGGCAACAACACCGGCTACGCGGTGTTCGCCCATGTCGTGGACGGCATGGATGTGATCGACAAGATCGCCGCCGTCCCGGTCGGCGACAACGGACCGATGAAGGGCGCAGCGCCGGTCGAGCCGATCGTGATCACGAAGGTCTCGCTCCTGCCGGACGCCGCACCGTGACGCCTGCCGGCTACAAGGCGGTTTCACGGCTCTACAACGCGCTGATGACCGGCCTGGTGCTGACGCTGGTATCGCAAAAAGGCGCCGAGGCGGCGTGCCGTTTCGTCTTCGCGCATTTCCGCCGCCAGCACCTGGAGAAATTCCTGCCCGGCTTGGAGAAGCTGGGGCTCGACACGCTGCCGCATGCGGTGGCCTGCGCGCAGTACCATTATTTCTCCAACGCGCTCGGCGGCGTGAAGACGGAATACATGCCGCAGACAGATCGCAAGGCCTGGGTACGCTACCCGCCGCCGCGCTGGATCTGGCAGGGCGCCGCGATCTGCGGGGTCCCGCGCGCGGTCAACGAAGCGATGCTGCATGGCTGGCACGGCCATAACGGCGTCAGCCTGGGCAATCCGCGGCTCGGCTTCGTCTGCACCGGCCAGACGGTCGCCGGCGATCCCGGCCTGGAAGGCTATTACTGCGAGTACGACCACGACCTGGCGCCGGACGAGCGCGTGCGGTTCGTGACCGACGAACAGGCGCCGCGCTTCGATCCGGCGCGTGCGCCGAAGCTCGATTCCGCCGACTGGCCGGCGGAGCGCCTGCTGAAAGTCGAGCGCTCCTACGCCATGGAATATGTCCGCTCCCTGCTGCCGACGATGCGCGAATTGTTCGGCGCGGCCGAGGCCTCGGCGCTGGTCGGCCGCTCGGCGCGGCTGATCGGCCTGCAGTATTACGACGAGGTCGCCGCCTTGCTCGGCGTCGGCGGCGATGACGCGAGCGAATTCGCCACGCTGCTTGCCGCGCTCGCGGCGGCACAGGGCGAGAGCGTCGAAATCCGGCGCGACGGCGACGCCGCGCTGGTGATCCAGACCGGCTGGCGCCTCATGTACAACGTCACGGACGGCGCCGCGCTGTTTGCCGCCTGGAACGCGCTTTGGGAGGGCGCGCTTGCCGTGCATAATCGCCACTTGCACCTGGCGACCGAGCGCCGCGGCGAGACCATCGTCTGGCGGATCGCGCCGCGCGGCTAAGGCGGAGGGAACGATGCGGCAAATGCTTTGGGTGGCCCTGGCAGCGCTGGCTTTCGGCACGGCGGCGCAGGCACAAGACGCGCATCCCGCCTTCTGGGCGGTGCATGGCGCGAAGGGCACCGTCTATCTCGTCAGCTCGCTGCACCTGTTGCCACCGCAGATCGCCTGGCATCGTCCTGAGATCGACCGCGCCATGGCGAGCGCCGACAGCTTCGTCTTCGAAGTGCCGATCGGCGCCAGCGAACGCAGCGAGGAGACGCAATTCATTTTCGACAACGGACTGCTGCCCGCCGGCGAGAAGCTGAGTGCCAAGCTCGACGAGGACGGCAAGCGCGACCTGCGCCGCGCGCTGCACCTGGCCGGCATGGAGCAGGTCAATCTCGACCAGAAGCAGCCTTGGCTCGCCGAAGTCGTGCTGACGGTCCAATCGATGTATCGGCGCAACTATACGGCCCTGCACACGCCCGAAGGCGAAGCCCATGCCTTCGCGGAGATGAACGGCAAGGACGTCCGCTATCTCGATACCACGCGCCAGCAGCTGGAATTCCTGCAAGGCGCCGACCGCAGCGCCGGCGTCGACCAGTTCCGCAGCGTCCTCGCCGACTTTCCCAACCAGGCGGCGCGCGAGCAGCGCTTCATAGAAGCCTGGGCCGCCGGCGATACGAGCCTTTCGGCCGCGCTGGTGAGCGCCGGATTGCACGACATGCCGGGCGAGCAGAAACTGCTCGACGAACGCAATCGCGACTGGGTGCGGCAGATCCGCAGCATGCTCGGCGAAGACCGGACCTTCTTCGTCGCCGTCGGCCTGGCGCATCTGGTGGGACCGGACGGCGTGCCGGCCCTGCTGCGGGCGCAGGGCGTCGCGGTCGAGGGACCTTGAGGACGACACGATGAGCGAACAGCATGGCGGCACCCGCCTGGTCGGCCGCGCCAGGGCCAGTCTCGCGGCAGCACGTTACGCGGTGAATATCCGCGCCGGCCATCACGACCTGGTCGCCGACGAATCCGTCGCCGCCGGCGGCGCCGATGCCGGCGCCTCGCCATTCACGCTGGTGCTGGCGGGGCTGGGCGCCTGCACCGCGATCACGCTGCGCATGTATGCCGAGCACAAGACCTGGCCGCTGACCGGGCTGGGCGTCGACCTGGAATATTTTCGCGACGACAAGACGTTCCGCATCGAGCGCGTGCTCCATATCGAGGGCCCGCTCGACGACGCGCAGCGCGCCCGCCTCGCCGACATCGCCGAGCGCACGCCGGTGACGCTGGCCCTGCGTGCCGGCACCACGATCAACACCAAGCTCGCCTGATGGGCGAGGTCGGACTTGGCGAACCTTACGCGACGCTGACGCTGAAGGACGGCCGCAAGCTCTCCTATCTCGAGGTCGGCCCGCCAAGCGGTGCGGCGGTGTTTCATTTTCACGGCCATGGCTCGTCGCGGCTCGAGGCCTTGATGCTCGAAGACGCAGCCAACACGCTCGGCCTGCGCGTCCTTGCCTTCGACCGCCCCGGCATCGGCTTTTCGGACCCCAAGGACGGCGACCGTCTGCTGGGTTGGCCGGACGACATGGCGGAGGCCGCGGACCTGCTCGGCATCGCGCGTTTCGCGGTGCAGGGCATGTCGGCCGGCGGACCTTATGCGCTTGCCTGCGCCCATAAGCTGGCGCCGCGCATCGCCGCCTGCTCGCTGGTCAGCGCCGTGCCGCCGCCGGAAATCTCGCGCCGCGCCGGACCGCGCGCCCGGCGGCTGGCCTGGTGGATCGCGGCCCGTTTTCCCAACTATCTGCGCCGCCGCTTGCAGCAATTTCGTCCCGACGGCGTGCCGCAGGAAGAGATGGTGCGCAGCCGCATGCTGCGCGTCGCCCACTGGCTCGGCGGCGAGGACGAACGGCTGATGCAGGTGGCCGCGCTGCGCAACGTGCTGGCGCGCACCATGATGGAGACCGCGCGCCAGGGCGGCGCCGGCAATCGCAGCGAGATCGAGCGCCTGGTGCGTCCCTGGGGCTTCGACATCGCCGCCATCGCAGTGCCCCGGATGTTCGTCTGGCATGGCGACGAGGACCGCATCATGCCGGTCGGCCCGGCGCGGCTGATGGCGCGCGTGCTCGCCGACTGCACCGCGACGTTCTACCGGCGCGAGGGCCACTTCTCGATCCTGGTTAACCGCCCGCACGATCTTCTGGGCGCGCTCCGGCCCGCCGCAGATTGACTTTTGCCGAGGCGCACCGATGCTGCCCCCACAACCAGGGGGATGGCTATGAAAGCAGCAGCGGTCGCGACGGCACTTGTGATGCTCCTATGCGCCGCAGCCGGCAGCGCCGCGCCGCCGCCTTCCACCGACATCGACCTGACCGCCTATGCCAACGGCGCCTTGCTGGAGAGTTCCACCTCCGATTATGGCGGCGGCTGGCAGGCGCGCTGGCTGACCGATGAGAGCCCGACATCGGGCTGGGCGACGCAAAAGGACGCCAAGGGCCCGTTCAGCATCGTGATCTCCCTGCCCGAGCGCTCCGAGATTCATGCGCTCGAATTCGACAACGCCTCGGTCGACGGCGACGGCGGCACGCGCGGCGCCAAGGATATCGACGTGCTGGTCTCCGACGTCTCTGCGACCGCCGGCTTTGCGCCGCTGACCAGCGTCGCGCTCAAGCCCGGTCTCGACAAGCAGCATTTTGGCCTCGCCAAGCCGGGCGCCGGCCGCTGGCTCAAGCTCGTGTTCCGGAGCAACAACGGCGATCCGGACTACACTGAGCTGATGGAATTTCGCGCCTTCGGCAAGCCGCTGACGACGACGCCACTGCCGGCCGGTCTTTCGGGCACCTACCGCAGCAGCACCTATGGCGATTTCCACCTGCAGCAGAACGGCGCGCAGCTCTCCGGCTGCTACGAGCACAATGGCGGCCTCGTCCAGGGCGGCCTCGAAGCCCATCTGATGCGGCTGACCTGGCAGGAACATGACCGCAAGGGTCCCGCCATCATGGTGCTGAAGCGTGACGGCAAGAGCTTCGAGGGTTGGTGGGCCGACGAGGGCAGCACGGCCTGGAACGCAAACTGGGACCTGAAAAAGATCAGCGACAAGGTCGGCGCCTGCCCCAACTGGAATCCCAAGGACGCCAGCGGCAACATCATGGCGAGCCAGCTTGCCGCCGAAGGCCGCGTTCGCATCTACGGCATCAATTTCGACGTCGACAGCGATCATCTGCGCCCCGACGCCAAGCCGGCCCTCGACGAGCTTCTGGCCGCGTTGAAAACAAACCCCGCCTGGACCGTCTCGATCGAAGGCCACACCGACGCCACCGGCGGCGCAGCCCACAATCTCGACCTCAGCCAGCGACGCGCCAATGCGGTGAAGGCCGCCCTGGTCGCGGCCGGCATCGGCGCCGAGCGGCTGACCACCCAAGGCTTCGGCCAGACGGTGCCGCTCGTCCCGAACGACACGGCACTCGGCCGGGCGCAGAACCGCCGCGTCGAGATTGTCCGCAAGTAGCCGGCGCGGCCCCAACCATGAGCCACCCGGCGCAGCATCGGGTTCGGGACGCGGTGGGGCCGGACCTGCCGTTGCCGGAAGCCGCCGCCGCACTGGCGCTGGGCGTCGTCGCGCTGCTGCTGGCGGGCGTCCTGCCGGCGCTCCTGGGCGCGCTGGCCGACGAACATCGCCTGTCGGCCGCGGGCATCGGACTGTCGGCGACCTTCGAGGGCCTCTCGATGGGCCTCGCCACGGCGGCGGCCAGCATCGCCTTGCCGCCCCGGCGCCTGAAATTCATCGCCGCGTCCGCCGCCATCGTCCTGGCTCTGGCCGACTTCGCCACGCTGCATGCGCACGGCGTCTCCGTCATGGCGGTTCGCACCGTCGCCGGCATGCCCGAAGGCGTCCTGCTGTGGATCGCCACCAGCATGATCGCGCGGACCGCGACGCCCGAGCGCTGGGCCGGCATCTACTTTACCGCCCTGACCGCCAGCCAGCTCGCGCTGGCGCTGCTGTTCGCGCAGTGGGTGCTGCCCACCTACGGTGCCGATGGCGGTTTTGCGGCGCTGGGCATCGCCAGTCTTGCGGGCATCGGCCTCGCCTTCTTCGTCTCGCCGAGCTTCGCGCCACTGGCCAAGGCCGAGAACGAGAGCGGCGCGCCGCCGCCGCGCGGCTGGTTCGCGCTGTTCGCGACGCTGATCTATGTCGGCGCGGTGAGCACGGTCGGCGTCTATCTCCAGCCGCTGGCGCACGAAGCCGGCCTCGACGCCGACGTCGCGCGCCGGGCAATCTGGATCTCGCTGGCGGCGCAGATCGCCGGCGGCGCGGCGTCCACCGTGCTGGCCGGTCACATCCGCTGGCTCGCCGTGTTCGTCGGCGCGACGGTCGTGATCGTCGGGACCTGGGCCGTTTTTCTCCTGCATCCGCCGGCCTGGGCGTTCATTGCGGCCAACGCGCTGGGCGGTTTCGTCGGCATCGTGATCGCCGCCTTCATCGTGCCCATGACCATCCAGGCCGATCCGTCGCGCCGCGCCGCGGTGCTGGGCGGCAGCACGCAGGTCCTGGCCAGTGCGCTCGGCCCCTTTGCCGCCTCCTTCGTGGTCGCCGACAACGACGTGCATGGCGCGATCACCCTGGGGACGATCGCGTTGTTCGCCGGTCTGGCGCTGGTCGCAGGTCTTCACTTCGCTTCTGCGCGGAACAATCGCATGGTCTGACCGTTCAATCGATTCGCGCGAGCCGCGCGGGGAAAAACGGAGAGGGACATGGCAGCGAAGAAGAAGAAGGCAGCCAAGACGGCGAAGAAGGTCGTGAAGCAGGCCAAGGCAGCCGCGAAGAAGACCACGCGCAAGGCCAAGAAGGCCGCGGTGAAGATCAAGAAGAAGGCGTCTTCGGCCGTGAAGGGCGCCCGCAAGGCTGGCGCCGCGATCAAGGCCAAGGCCAAGAAGAAGACAAAGGCCGCGGCGAAGAAGGGCGGCATGTTCGCCCGCGCCATCAGCGACATGGCCGACATCATCACCGGCGACGCGCCGGCCGAAGCCGGCAAGAGCTGACCGGCCCGCACACAGGAGAGCCTTAATGGCTGCAAAGACGAAAAAGAAAGCCGCCCGCAAGGCGGCGACGGCCTACAAACGTCCGGCGAAGGCGGCCGCGCGCAAGACCGCGACCCGCAAGAAGCCCGCCGCCAAGGCCGCGCCCAAGGCGAAAGCCAGGAAAAAGTCCTGGATCGCCAGAGCCGTCAGCGACATGGGCGGCCTGCTCACCGGCAGGAAGGCCAAGGCGAAGAAGCAACCTGCAAGCGGCGAGTTCGGCGAGGGCAATTATAAGGCGTCCAAGCGCTTTCGTGACCGCGAAGAAGCCTTCGTGAAGACGAACAGGAAGAAGATTCCGGCGCTCGGCAAGGCCGCCGAGGCCGCGCTCGAAGGGCCTGAGGGCGACGACCTGCGCGCCGCGGAAGCGGCCGCCGGCCGTCACGCCGCCGGCGCCAAGCCGCGTTAGACCCGATCGCTCGCCGCGCTCCAGAGCGCGGCGAGCGCCTCGACCCCCGCCGCATCGTCCGAATCGAAGCGCCCGGCCAGCGGGCTGTCGAGGTCGAGGACGCCGATGAGGCGCCCGGCCGCCAGCAGCGGTACCACCAATTCCGAACGCGAAGCCGCATCGCAGGCGATGTGGCCGGGAAACTGCGCCACGTCCGGCACGATGATCGTCCGGCGCTGCTCGGCCGCCGTGCCGCAGACGCCGCGCCCCAGCTCGATGCGCACACAGGCCGGCTTGCCCTGGAAGGGTCCCAGCACAAGCCCCGCGCCACGCAGGAAATAGAACCCGGCCCAGTTGAGGTCGGCGAGGCCCAGCCACAGCAGCGCCGAGAGGTTCGCGGCGTTGGCGACGGCATCGCGCTCGCCGCGGAACAGGCCTTCCGCCATCAGCGCCAGCTCGCGATAGACCTCGGTCTTGCTGCCGACCGGCCGTTCCGCAGCGAACGTCGTCATTTCGGCGTGAACTTCAGCGCCGCGCCATTCATGCAGTAGCGCAGCCCCGTCGGCCGCGGCCCGTCGGGAAAGACATGGCCGAGATGGCCGCCGCATTTGGCGCAATGCACCTCGTCGCGCCGCATGCCCAGGCTGGTATCGGCCGAAGATGCCACCGCGCCGTCCTTGGGCGCGTAGAAGCTCGGCCAACCGCTGCCGCTTTCATATTTGGTGGCCGAATCGAACAGCGCCTCGCCGCAACCGGCACAGAAGAATTGGCCGTCGCGCTTCTCATCGTTGAGCGGGCTGCTGCCAGGCCGCTCGGTGCCGTGCTCGCGCAGCACGCGATATTGCTCGGGCGTCAGTTCCTGCTTCCAGTCCTTCTCGATCTTCGTCATGGCGGTTCTCCTGCGTCTGCAACGTCTATTCGTCCGGCCGGGCGCTCCGGTTACGGGAAGCCGGCGACCTGTCTCAGCGTATCGCTCAATTTGCCCTTGTTGCCAAAGGCCCAGCTGCCGCCGAAGCCGATATCGTCGACCCGCCAGCCCAGCGGCGTGTTCACCAGATACACCGTGTCGGTCCAGCTGGTCGGCTTGTCGCCCGGATCGGCATAGGTGAGGTTGACGGCGCACTGGCCGTTGCGGTCGTCGCCGCTGCAGGCGCCGAGCGCGACGCCGGTGGCGCCCTCGAACAGCGAGGAGAACAGGTCGCCCTCGACCAGCGGCGGCGAATCCTTGTTGGCCCTGGCGAAGCGCGCCTCGGCATCGCCGGCCTGCTTCAGGAGCGCGTCGAGCGCCGGGGAGACATACGGCCGGTATCTGGCGCGGTCCGCATCGCCGGGAATGCCGCTGGAGGGGTGGAAGGTCTCATAGACGCCGTAGAACCCTTGCGCCGCAGCGCGCAGCGCGCCCGGCTCGTCGCCGGCCGCCGGGGTCGCGAGCGACACCAGGATCGCCAAAGCCGTGAGCCAGGGGCGCATCAGGGCCGCGCCTTCAGGGCATCGCGGATTTCGCGCAGCAGCTGGATGTCCTCTGGCGTCTGGGCGGGCGGCGAGTCTTTGGCCGGCGTCTTCAGCTTGTTGATCTGATGCAGCAGCAGAAACAGCACGAAGGCGACGATCAAAAAGCTCAAAACGGCATTGATGAACAGGCCGTAATTGAGCGTCACCGCGCCGGCCTCCGTCGCCGCCTTCAGCGTCGGGAAGCCGTGCCCGCCCTTCAAGGTGATGAACAGGTTGGCGAAGTCGATGCCGCCCAGCAGCAGCCCGATCGGCGGCGTCAGCACGTCTTTGACCAGCGAGGTGACGATACCGGTGAAGGCCGCACCGATGATGACGCCGACCGCCAGGTCGATGACGTTGCCGCGCATCACGAAGGTGCGAAATTCCTGGAACATCACGTTGTCCTTCTCATCGAGGCCGTGCTGGCGGAGCCCACAATCCTTGATTGTGCCTGTTTGTTTCGAAGGTTAACCTTCGGCATACTGCCTGTGTCGCGCGGCGTTGGTTTTCGCGTCTTTGTAGCATTCCGCTCAACTTCATGGGCAAGCGTTTGGACGTTCGTCCGGCGCGGCGTGGGGCAATAATGTTGCGAACAACGCTCATAGTCGCCGCGTGCGCCGCGCTCGGCGCCTGCACGACGATCGACGCCGGCAAGGACCATGTCAGCGCCACCTATTTCGGCATCGTGCGGGTGGTGACGCCGGTCACGGACGCCAATGCCGCCGCGGCCGGCGCGACGATGACGGCGCTCGATACCCATGTCGTCGGCTTGCAGATCCAGGGCGGCGTCGGCCTCGGCTATATCCACGACCAGCGCTATGCGATGCCGACCGATTGCCGGGTGGTGATCTTCGTCCAGAACCAGGCGCAGCTCGACCAGCTGGCGCATCAATTCGCCGACTTCAAGGAGGGAATATGCAGCACCATAAAGCCGTCCTAGCCGCGCTGGCCTGCGCCGCGCTCGGCGGATGCACGCAGGACAGCAACGTGCTGTTCGTGACCGACACCTCGCTCGGCATCAATGTCGATTCCAAGCCGCCGTCGGTGAGCGTCGCCTACGACCGCATCGAGGGCTATATCGCGCCGCGCTATGACAACGGCGCCCTGCCGCCGGTCGTCGCCTCGATCCAGACGGGCGGCAATGTCTTCAATCCGTCGATCCGTCAGGTCTACGCCACCGGCGCCGCCGCGGTGATCGTCACCGGCACGCCGAACGCGCCGAACAGCCCGGCGAACCTGGTGGGCGGAAGACGGCTCGCCTTCTTCGGGACCTCGACCTCGGTCGGCCTCAAGGTCGGCTTCGACGCGCCGGCCTCGGTGCCCGATTCCTTCCTCTTCGGCTATCGCCGCAAGGAGTTTTCCTTCATCCCGCTGGGCACGGTCACCGACGCCGCCGGGCCGCACGACACCTATGCCTCGGCGCTCGCCTCGGTCGATTCCAACACTTCCACCTCGGGCGGCGGCGTCACGGGCCTCGGCGGCGTCGGCCTGACGCATTCGCAGTTCATCGCGACGGGACTCGCGGCGGACACGCTGGCGACGAATTCGCGGGTGCGCTCGGCGTTCGGCCAACTCGCGGAAGCCTCGCTGGCGCCGTCGGTCACCGTGTTCCAGGGCGCGCTGCAGAAGATCTCCGACCTGCTGCCGGCCGACCCCACCGCGTTCAAGGCGGCGCTGCCCGGCTTTGTCAGCAAGGCCTATCCCGATCCCACCAACGTCATGGCGCAGAAGCTGGACAGCTTCACGTCCAAGGACGACCTGATGGCGTATCTCAAGGGCGAGCCCGACACGGCGGAGTTGCTGGCGTCTCGGAACAGCTAGGCGAAAGGACTGCAAAATGGCCGTGAATATCGTGTTCTGCGCCAGTGACGACGAGCGCAAGGCGGCGATCGCCGTGTTGCAGGCGGCCGGCAAGACGCCCGTCAGCTTCCCCGCGAGCGACACCATCGCCACGACCGCCACCGTCTCGGGCAATGCGTTGACCCAGACGGGCGCGCTCAAGGCGGCGTTCGTCGTCGTGGGCTAAAGCGCAACCGGGTGGAGCGTGCTTCAGCTTCACCCGAAAATTGCGCGTCAATAGAGGATCTAGCGCACGATCCGATTCAACGTCATGCGATCATGCTCTGGCGCCCGGCCGTCACGCCGCTTCGTCGTCGATGATCTTGCGCGCTTTCAGCAGGGTGATCGCCGACCAGGCGAGGGCAAGACCCGTCAGCACGCCCAGCGTATTGGCGAGCTCGTCGAAGATGTCGGCGTCGCGGCCGGTCATGCCCTGGACGATCTCAAGCGTGCCGCCGAGAAGAACAAGACCGAAAGCCCACCATAGGGCGCGGCGATCGGCGCGCACCGCGATCGTCGTCATGAGGCAGAGGCCGAAATAGGCCGTGAAATGCAGCGCCTTGTCCCAGATATCGAACTCCAGGAACGCAATGAGCCGCGAATGGCCGAGTTCGCCCCAGATCACGACCGCCAGCGCCGGCGCGATCAGCCAGGAGTCGAACTGGCGAAACCAATGCAATAGCCGTCTGAGGTTCACGCGCCGATCCTGAGCGAAGCGCGACCCTTCTAGCCCAAATCGGCGACGGGTAAATTAACGCGCTGCAATCCCGACGGCTTGCACGGCGGCCGGCAGCGTGATCAGGAACGTCAGGCCGAGCGAATCGGATTCGATCCGCAAATCCGCCGTCAGCGCCTGCGCCAGGGCGCGGATCAGCTTGAAGCCGACGCCGCCCTTGATCGTAGCCTCGCTGCCTTCGGGCAGGCCGACGCCGTCGTCGCCGATCTCGATGGTGAGCCTGCCGTCGGTCTCGCGCCGGCAGGCCAGCGCGATCTGCACCGGGATGCCGGTGGGATGGGCATGCTTGACGGCGTTCATGATGATCTCGCTGACCATCAGGCCGATCTGCTGCGCCTGCTCGGGTGCCACAAGGCAATTGGCGCTCAGGCGCTGCACGAGGCTGACGCGCTCGCCCAGCGACAGCGACGACACCAGCGTGGCGCAGGCCTCGACCAGGTAGTCGCAAAGATTGATCTCGCCGCGATGCGGCTGCTCGGACAGGCGGCGGTGCAGATGGCCGACGCTGACGATCTTGCCCGCGGTTTCCTGCAGCATGGCCCGTGCTGCGTCCCGCGAAATCGACTCCGGCCCGCGGCCGACGGCACCGGCCTGGGTCTGCACCATGCCGGCCAGCAGCGTCAGGTGGTTGGAGATGCGGTGGTTCGCCTCCCGCAGCATGTCGATGTTCGGCGGCGGAGCCTTGTTTCCCAACTGCACTTCATTGACGGACATGGGCGCCTCCCGAAAGGGTTCGACAGTGACAATGCGGCTTCGAAACCCGAGTTGCAAGAAAAATATAATAAAATCAATATGTTACTTGCTAATTCGGCATCAAGTTCTGCTCTGTGGCAGAAGGCGCAGGGAACTCCTCTTGCCAGATTGACGTTTATGGCTTATTCGTCTCTTTATTAGTCGAATGAGTAAGTACAGTATCGTACAATTCGGCGCATGGAGGGAGCTATGGCTGCTGAACTCACCCGCGGCGAACGCCTGCAAATCATGCTGACGAAAGAAGAGGTTGAGGCCCTGGACAATTGGCGCTTCTCGCGCCGCATGCCGAGCCGGGCCGCCGCCGTTCGCGAGCTTTTGAAGCGCGGTCTGGCCGCCGAAGGCTTCATGCAGGCCGATGGCGGCCTGCATTCGCGCGACTATGGCGTCACCGCGGACCAGCCGAATTCCAAGGACAGCGCCGCGGAGTAGCGCGCCCTTGCAATAAAAAGCGCTCCCCTTTAATACGCCCGCTCTTTCGTGAGCCGCCCGGCTGGGCATGCCGTGGCGACTCGTAAAGCGACCATGGCCGGATCTGATCCGGCCAACCAAGACAGGAGACCGCAAAATGCCCAAGATGAAGACCAAGTCGGGCGCCAAGAAGCGCTTCAAGTTCACCGCCAACGGCAAGATCAAGACCCATCAGGTCGGCAAGCGCCACCGGCTGATCTCCAATTCGCCGGCCCGCACCCGCGACCTGCGCGGCACGGCGTTGCTGTCGAAGTCCGAGACCCAGCGCGTCAAGCGCTGGATGCCGTATGGCGGAGGGATCTGAGCCATGTCACGCGCTCCCCGCTCCGTCGCCAGCCACGCCCGCCGCAAGAAGGTCCTCAAGGCCGCCAAGGGCTTCTATGGCCGCCGCAAGAACACGATCACCTCGGCCAACGCCGCGGTCGACCGCTCGCTGCAGCACAACTATATCGGCCGCAAGGAGAAGAAGCGTAACTTCCGCGCGCTTTGGATCCAGCGCATCAACGCCGGCTGCCGCATGCACGGCATCACCTACAGCCGATTTATCAGCGGGCTCGCCAAGGCGGGTATCGAGATCGACCGCAAGGTCCTCTCCGATCTCGCCACGCACGAGCCCGATGCCTTCAAGGCTCTGGTGGATCAGGCCGGCAGCGCGAGCGCGTAAGTCGATAACCCATCGGAGCTGACGGGACCTTGGCAACGGCCGGGGTCCGTGATTCAAGCCATTCCGACGAAGGGTTATGCGATGAGCGATATCCAGACACTCGAACGCGACATACTCGCGAACGTCTCGGCGGCGGCCGACGAGGCCGCGCTGGAGGCCGTCCGCGTCGCCGCGCTCGGCAAGAAAGGCACGATCAGCGAACTCCTGAAAACGCTCGGCGCCATGACGCCGGAGGCGCGCAAGCTGAACGGCCCGCTGTTCAACGGCCTGCGCGACACGGTCGGGCAGGCGATCGCGGCGCGCAAGGCGGCGCTCGGCGACGCGGCGCTGAACGCGCGCCTCGGCAACGAGACGGTCGACGTCACGCTGCCCCCCCGGCCCGAGCCGCAGGGCACGATCCATCCCGTTTCCCAGGTGTTCGACGAGATCACGACCATCCTCGGCGATCTCGGCTTCGCGATTGGAGAAGGCCCCGACGTCGAATATGACGACTACAATTTCACCCGGCTGAACATGCCGCCCGATCATCCGGCGCGGCAGATGCAGGACACGTTCTATCTTGCCAGGCAGGCGGACGGCTCGCGCCACATCCTGCGCACCCACACCTCGCCGGTGCAGGTGCGCACCATGCTGAGGCAGAAGCCGCCGATCCGCATCGTGGCGCCGGGGCGCACCTATCGCGTCGACAGCGACGCCACCCATTCGCCGATGTTCCACCAGTTCGAGCTCCTGGTGATCGACGAAGGCATTCACCTCGGCCATCTCAAATGGACCATCGAGGAATTCTGCAAGGCGTTCTTCGAGGTCGACAAGGTCGAGCTCAGGGCGCGGCCGAGTTTCTTTCCGTTCACCGAGCCGTCGGTGGAATGGGACCTGCGCTGCGACCGTTCGGTGCCGAACCAGATCAAGTTCGGCCAGGGCAATGACTGGCTGGAGCTCGGCGGCTCCGGCATGGTCAATCCCAAGGTGCTGCAGATGTGCGGCCTCGATCCCGACGTCTACCAGGGCTTCGCCTTCGGCGGCGGCATCGACCGGCTCGGCATGCTGAAATACGGCATCCCCGATATCCGCTCGTTCTTCGAGTCCGACCTGCGCTGGCTGCGCCATTACGGCTTCGCGGCGCTCGACCTGCCGTCGCTCGACGGAGGGCTCAGCCGATGAAGTTCACGCTCTCCTGGCTCAAGGCGCCGCTCGACACCGACGCCGACGTCGCCGCCATCGCCGACAAGCTGACCTCCATCGGCCTCGAAGTGGAGGCGGTGGAAGATGCCGGCGCGCGGCTGAAGGATTTCGTCGTCGCGCATGTGATCTCCGCCGAGAAGCATCCCAATGCCGACAAGCTGAAGCTGTGTTCGGTCGACGACGGCTCGGGCAAGCCCATACAAGTCGTCTGTGGCGCGCCCAACGCCCATAGCGGCATGAAAGCGGTGTTCGCACGTCCCGGCGTGGTGATCCCCGTGACCGGTGAAGCGCTCAAGATCGGCACCATCCGCGGCCTGGAATCGCGCGGCATGCTGTGCTCGAGCCGCGAACTGCTGCTCGGCGACGACCATGACGGCATCATCGAGCTTGCCGCCGATGCCAGGGTCGGCGAGCCCGCCGCCGGGGCGCTCGGCCTCACCGATCCCGTCATCGATGTGAACCTGACGCCCAACCGCGGCGACGCGGCCAGCGTCTACGGCATCGCGCGCGACCTCGCCGCGTCCGGCCTCGGCCGCCTGCGCGAAGGCGACCTCACGCCGGTGCCCGGCAAGTTCGCCTCGCCGATCGCGACCGTGCTCGATTTTCCCAAAGGCACTGAGGACGCGGCCCCGATGTTCGCCGGCCGCCTGGTTCGCGGCGTCAAGAACGGCCCGAGCCCCAAATGGCTGCAGGACTGGCTGAAAGCGGTCGGCCTGCGTCCGATCTCGGCACTGGTCGACGTCACGAACTTCATCGCTCTGGACCGCGGCCGGCCGCTGCATGTCTTCGACGCCGCCAAGCTGAAAGGCAACCTGCGCGCCCGCTTCGCAGCCGACGGCGAGCAAGTGCTGGCGCTCGACGGCAAAACCTATGTGCTCGATTCCGAGATGGTGGTGATCGCCGACGACGCCGGCGCGCGCGGCATCGCCGGCATCATGGGCGGCGAGGATTCGTCCTGCACCGAGGCCACCACCGACGTCTTCATCGAGTCCGCGCTGTTCGATCCCATCCGCGTCAGCCGCGCCGGGCGCAAGCTCGGCATCGTCTCGGACGCGCGCTACCGCTTCGAGCGCGGTGTCGATCCGGAGTTCGTCGTAACGGGCCTCGAGCTTGCGACCAGGATGATCCTGGAGTTCTGCGGCGGCGAACCCAGTGCGGTCGTCGTCGCCGGCGCGCCGCCCGCCTGGCGGCGCCGCATCGATTTCGATCCGCACTATGTCGCACAGCTCGGCGGCCTCGACGTGCCGAAGGGCGAAACGATCTCGATCCTGAAGCGCCTTGGCTTCGGAGTCGAAGACGGCGCGACGCTCAAGGTTTCGCCGCCGTCCTGGCGCGGCGACGTCGTCGGCAAGGCCGACCTGGTCGAGGAAGTCATCCGCATCCATGGCCTCAACCGCGTGCCGTCGGCGCCGCTGACGCGGAGCAACGCCGTCGCCAAGCCAACACTGACACCGGGCCAGCGCCGTACCCGCGCCGTGCGCCGGGCACTCGCTGGGCGCGGCTTCAACGAGACGATCAGCTTCTCCTTCATCGCCCGCGCCGACGCCGCCCTGTTCGGCGGCGGCGATGACGCACGCCAGGTGGAGAACCCGATTGCCGCCGATCTCGACGCGCTGCGACCCAGCCTGCTGCCGTCGCTTCTTGCCGCGGCGAAGCGCAACGTCGCGCGCGGCTTTCACGACCTGATGCTGTTCGAGATCGGCGCCCAGTTCGACAGCGCCATGCCCGAGGCGCAGGCGACCGTCGCCGCCGGCATCCGCATCGGCGAGGGCGCACGCAGTTGGACGAAAGCGAGCCATCCCGCCGACCTCTTCGACGCCAAGGCCGATATGCTGGCCGTGCTCGAGACCGCGATGGGCGCCGCCATGACCGCGCCGGTCAAGGCGGGCGCGCCGGCCTGGTATCATCCCGGCCGCTCCGGCACGCTGGCGCTGGGGCCGCCGGCCGCAAGCAGCGCAGCGGTAGGCCGCAACAAAAACACGCTCGCCTGGTTCGGCGAGCTCCACCCCCGTGTCCTGGCAGCCTTCGACCTTAAGGGTCCGGTGGCCGCCTTCGAGGTGATCCTCGACGCCATTCCGGACGCCAAGGCCAGGGGCAAGGCCCGTTCGACCTTCACCCCGTCGCCCTATCAGGCCATCGAGCGCGACTTCGCCTTCGTGACGGACGCCAGGGTGACCGCCGACGACGTATTGCGCGCCGCCAGGAGCGCCGACCGCAATCTCATCGAGGCGGCCGGCCTGTTCGACGTCTATGAGGGCAAGGGCGTGCCGGAGGGCAGGAAATCGCTGGCGATCGCGGTCCGCATCCAGCCCCGCGACCGCACGCTGACCGAGCCGGAAATCGAGGCCGTGATGCAGAAGATCGTCGCCGCGGTGACCAAGGCGACCGGCGCGATCCTGCGCAGCTAGAGCATGATCGCATGACGTTGAATCGGATCATGCTCTAGATTCTTCGATTGACGCGCAATTTTCGGGTAAGCTGACGTACGCTTCACCCGATTGCGCTTTAGCGTCACAATCCCGCCAAACGGGCATATAACTCTCCCGGCTCCGCGGGAGGGAAAACATGATCCAGCGCTACGATCTCATCATTGTCGGCGGCAGCTTTGCCGGACTGGCCTGCGCCCGCACGGCGGCGCTTCGGGGGCTGAAGGTCGCCGTCATCGACGGCAAGTCCGAGCCCGGCGCGCGCCTGCGCACCACCGGCATCGTGGTCAAGGAAGCCAGCGACGATTTCGACCTGCCGGCGCATCTGATGCGAAAAGTGCGCGGCGTGCGCCTCTACGCGCCCAACGACAAGTCCGTCGACCTCTCCGCGCCCGGCTATTTCTTCCAGGCGACCGACACGCCCGGCGTGCTGCGCTGGATGGCGAGCGAGGCCGAACGCGCCGGTGCGGCGCTGCTCTACGGCCGCAAGTTCGAAAGCGCCGTCGAGCACGCGCGCGGCGTGGCGCTGACGGCGCTCGGCCTGCACGCCAATTTCCTGATCGGCGCCGACGGCGCGCGCTCCAAGGTCGCCGAGACCTTCGGCCTCAGCCGCAACAGCCATTTCCTGGCGGGCCTGGAGATCGAGTGTGAGCCGCTGGCCGATCTCGACCCGCGCTTCCTGCATTGCTTCGCCGACAGCCGCATCGCGCCGGGCTATATCGCCTGGGTGGTGCCGGGCGTCGACAACACACAGATCGGCGTCGCGGCGCGGCGGCCGGCGCGGCCCGATCTGGGCGAGCTTTTGCTGCGGCTCAAATCGGTCTGCGACATCCGCGCCATTCGCGTCATCAACCGCCGTAGCGGCCTGATCCCCTCCGGCGGCACGCTGCGCCATCTCGGCACCAACCGCGTCATGCTGGTCGGCGACGCCGCCGGCATGGTGTCGCCGGTCACCGGCGGCGGCATCCACACCGCACTGCATTTCGGCCGCCGCGCGGCGCAGCTGGTCTCCGACTATCTGGGCGACCGCGGGCCGCATCCCGTGGCGCAGCTGGCGCGCGAGGCGCCGCGCTATCGCGCCAAGCTCTTGCTGCGCCGCCTGCTCGACACCGCGCCGTCCAACGCGCTGATCAACGCGCTATTGATGACCTCGCCGGCACAGGCGCTGGCGCAACGGCTGTATTTCCACAGCCGCGCCGGCGGCACCGAATCCTTCGAATCCTGGGCCGCCGAGTTCGAGCGCGGCGAATTGGGCAAATCGCCGCCCGAGCTGCAGGGCCCCAGGCTGCGCCTGATCTGAGCTTGCAGCCGGGCGGGGACGCGCGCCATGCTCACCGTCATGCATCGCAGACACCTGCTCGCCGGTCTCATGGCTTCGACGCTTCCCTTTCCCACCGCCGCGGCACCAGCGGACGGCGCCGCCAACGCCGCGGATGTCGCCTGGCTGATCGACCAGTTCGCGGCGCATTACGCCTACCTGCCCGATCGCCATGTCGATCTCGGCAGACTGCGCGCGATCTATGGGCCCGAGGCGCGTGCCGCCGGCGATGCGCACGCCTTCCTCGGCGTGCTGGAACGCCTGTTGGCCGAATTCCACGATCATCACATCGAAGCCGGCGTGAACAATGCCGCGTCGCCGCAATTGGTGCCGACCGGTGCCGAGGCCTGGGCCACTTTTCGCGGCGGCCGTGCGCTGATCGAAGAGGTGCGTCCCGGCAGCAGCCTCGAAAAAGCCGGCCTTCGCGCCGGCGACGAGGTGATCGCCATCGCCGGCGTGCCGGTCAAGCAGGCCGTCGCCGCGCACGCGCCGCGCGCCCTTTCGGCGCCCGATCCCGAGGCCGACGACTATACGTTGCGCGTCCTGCTTGCCGGCACGCACAGTGCCCGGCGCGTTTTCACCGTGCGCGGCACAGCGCCGCTCGCCATCGATCTGCCGCCGCATCAGGGCGCGCCGCAAGGCCCGCTGCTGACCGTGCGCCGGATCGATGACGAGATCGCCTGCCTGCGCATCGAGAACAGCCTGGGCGATCCCGGCCTGGTCGCCGCCTTCGACGCGGCGCTCGTGCCGCTCAAGACCGTGCGCGGACTGATCCTAGACCTGCGCAACACGCCGAGCGGCGGCAACACCGACGTCGCCGAGCCGATCCTGGGCCGCTTCGTGACCGGCCGGCCGGGCTATCAGCGCGTCTTCGATCCGGGACCGGGAAAAGCGTTCCCGAAAGATTCCTATGTCCGCTGGGTACGGGCGCGTGGGCCGTTTCGCGTCGCCGCCAATCTCGTCGTCCTGTGCGACCGCTGGACCGGCAGCATGGGCGAAGGCATGACCATCGGGCTAGACGCGCTTGGCCGCGCCCAGATCGTCGGCACGCGCATGGCGGGCCTGTGCGGCGCGACCAGCGGATTCCAGCTGCCGAACAGCGGCATCGGCGTGAATTTCCCCACCGAACGGCTGTATCACCTCAACGGAACGCCGCGCGAAAAATGGCTCCCGCCTGTGCGCGTCGACCTCGCGCGCGAGACCGGCGCCGATCCGATCCTGGCCCGCGGCGTCGCGGCCCTGCGCGCAATGCCGCGCTGATGGACCGGCAATTCGACAAGCGTAGCGCCTTCGCCTTCATCGTCGCCTTCGGCATCGTCAGCCTGTTCGCCGACATGGCGTATGAAGGCATGCGCGGCCTGAACGGGCCGTTCCTCGCCACGCTCGGCGCCAGCGGGGCTGCGGTCGGCGTCATCGCCGGCGGCGGCGAGCTGGCCGGCTATCTCATCCGCCTGGTCTCGGGCCGCGTCGCGCAGCGCACCGGCGCCTATTGGCCGCTCGCCATCGGCGGCTATGCCCTGACGATGGCCGCCGTGCCGGCGATGGCGTTCGCATTCAACTGGCAGACCGCCGCCGTTTTCGTCGTGCTGGAGCGCACCGGCAAGGCGATCCGCAGTCCCGCCACCAACACGATGCAAAGTCGCGCCGGCGACCTGATCGGCCAGGGCTGGGCCTTCGGCCTGCAGGAAGCGCTCGACCAGACCGGCGCCATCATCGGGCCGCTCCTGACGGCCTATATCCTGGCGCGGCACGGCGACTATCACGCCGCCTATGCCTGGCTCGGCGTGCCTGCGATTTTGACGCTGGTCACGGTCGCGGTCATCGCGGTTCGCTATCGCTTCGCCGGACGCATTTCGCCAGGCGCCGCGCCCGCCACGGCGCGGGCGCTGTCGCGCGCCTTCTGGCTCTACACGGCGAGCGCCGCCCTGCTCGGCTTCGGCTTTGCCGATTTCTCGCTGATCGCGTTCCACTTCACACGCAGCGCCATCGTCGCGCCGGCTCTGGTGCCGACCTTCTACGCCGCCGCCATGGGCGCCTCGGCGCTGGGCGCATTGCTGTTCGGGCTATTGTTCGACCGCCGCGGCCTCGTCGTGCTCGTTCCGACGGTCCTGATCGGCGCCTGCACCACGCCGCTGGTGTTCTTTGGCCACGCCACCGCAGCGCTGATCGGCACCATCCTGTGGGGTTTCGCCATCGGCACGCAGAACGCGCTGATGTCGGCCTCGGTCGCCAAGCTGGTGCCCGAAAGCATGCGCGCCCGCGCCTATGGCCTGTTCTCGGCGCTCTACGGCATCGCCTGGTTCATCGGCAGCGCCCTGCTCGGCGCGCTCTACGACCGCTCGCTGACGGCCCTCGCCGCCGTCGCCATCGCGTCCCAGCTCCTGGCGCTGCTGCCGCTCGGGTTGGCGATCCGATCGGCTAGAGCCGCATTCACGTAATTTGAATCGGAATACGGCTCTAGCTTTTTGAATTGGCGCGCAATTTTACGGAAAACCGTCCATACGCTGCCGCTATGGACCCACTTTTCCGAATTGCGCTTAATCAGCGAGCTTGAGCAGGCCCGGTGCGGCGCCGAATTGCTCGGCCATGCGGCGGAATTCGGCGGCCGCGACCGGATTGGCGCGCTGGTGCCGCTCGGCGAAGATGAACTCGTTCTTCAGCGAATGCTCGAGGCCGGTCAGTTCCGTCACCCGCACCTTGTAGCCATGCGCCTCCAGGAACAGGCCGCGCAGCACGTTGGTCAGGTGGGCGCCGAATTCGCGCCGCTGGATCGGATGACGCCAGAGCTGGCGCAGCGGCCCCGCCGCATCCTCCAGCGCCGCGGCGACCTCGGCCTGGCAGCACGGCACCAACGCCACGAAACGCGCCTGGTTGCGGATCGCGAACAGAATCGCCTCATCCGTCGCCGTGTCGCAGGCATGCAGCGCGGTGACGACGTCGGCCTGCCCGCCGGGCAGTTCGGCCTGGGCAATCGCCGATTCGAGGAATGCCATGCGCTCGAAGCCGCTCTCGGCCGCGATCCGCCGCGCCGTGGCGACGAGATCGGCCCGTGCCTCCACGCCGTAGACAAGGCCCTTGCCCTGCGCCGCGAAGAACAGGTCGTAGAGGATGAAGCCGAGATAGGATTTGCCGGCGCCGAGATCGGCCAGCACCGGCTGCTCCTTCTCGGCGAAAGCCCAGTCGAGCGCCGGCCTGATCAGCTGCGCCAGGTGCAGCACCTGCTTGAGCTTGCGCCGCGAATCCGCGTTCATCGCGCCTTCGCGCGTCAGGATGTGCAGCGCTTTCAGCAGCGCCACCGACTGTCCCGGCCACAATTCGCCGATCGCCTGCCTCGGATTGCCGCCGCGTCGCGCCTGGGCGCCCTGTGCCATGTGTCTTGCCATGGGGCGAACCTAGCGAGCCGCGGGCCGGGCCGCCAGTTCGCCGCTATTGCGACAGCCAGTATTGCGCCTTCGGATTGCCGCGCGCGAAAAAGCATTGCCGGTTGAGCCTGTATGTCCTGATCACCGAAACGGCGCGCGCCGCAGCGTCCTTGTCGTCGTCGAAGTCGAACAGCGTCCGGCCGCCGGCGACGACCTTCCAGTCGCCGTCCGTCTCCACCGCCCGCACCGACGCCGGGTCCAGCGCGTCGCAATCATCGCCAGGCATGTCGTCCTTCGGCACGATACCGGCGCGTTTCCAATACAGCATCCTGACGCTGTCCCGGCTCACGAAGCACTCTTCGTCGAAATGATAGAAGTTGAGGATCGCCAGAGCCTTCTGCGACGCGTCGCGCGACGAGCCCAGGCTGAGCAGACGGTGCGAGAAATCCGCAACCTGCCAGCCGCCATCGACATTGGCGACGCGCGCCTGATCCAGATTGAAGGGCGTGCATTCTTCCCACTTGCTGGGTACATAGCCCGGCGGCAGCGCCGCGCCTGCGCCGATGAAGGACGACGACGAATCGCCGGCCAGGCTGCTGAGCCAGCCGCCGCTCGTCGGCGGCGGCGGTGCGGGCGCCGGCACACTGACAACGCCGGCGACCGCGGGCGCCGTGGCGGCTGGTGGCGGCGCGGCGGCGGCGACTTGCACGGCGGCGCGCCAGTCCCCGGTCCGCACCAGATTGCCGCTGGTGGCGAAATTGTTGCGTCCGGCATTGGCCGCGAAGTCCGTCCGTTCGTCGAAGCGCAAGGCGCCGCCGACCGCCAGACGCAGGACGAGATAGCGATGCATCCCGCCCGCGTCGAAATCGGCGGCAATGGTGCGGATATCCAGCGAGCCGGGGTCGTCGGAATAGAGCCGCGCCGGCCGCGTACCCCCGTCGCAGTCCCTTTGGCATTTGACGAACAGCTGGACGTTCAGCTGGCCCGGCCCCGCCGGCGAAATGACCAGCCGGGCAACGCCGCTGTTGTCGGCATCGGCATTGTTCCAGATGCCGAGGAAATCCACCGTCGCCGCGGCGGCTGGCCCGCCGGCTGTCAAGGCCGCCAGCAGTGTCCAAGCCCGCCAAAATGCCCTCAGCCGCATGAAATCCTCCCTTTCGGAGCGATGTTAGCGTTATCGCGAAATCCGCAACAGGGTGTGGACCCGGGCCGGGCGCATCGGTATAGGACGCCCCTCCATGACCGACCTGTCGAAAATCCGCAATTTCTCCATCGTCGCCCATATCGACCATGGCAAGTCCACGCTGGCCGACCGGCTGATCCAGTTCACCGGCGGGCTGACGACACGCGAGATGAAGGACCAGGTGCTCGATTCGATGGATATCGAGCGCGAACGCGGCATCACCATCAAGGCGCAGACCGTGCGCCTCGCCTACAAGGCCAGGGACGGCGAGACCTACACGCTCAATCTCATGGACACGCCGGGGCATGTCGACTTCGCCTATGAGGTGAGCCGCTGTCTCGCCGCCTGCGAGGGTGCGCTGCTGGTGGTCGATGCCAGCCAGGGCGTCGAGGCCCAGACGCTGGCCAATGTCTACCAGGCGATGGACGCCAATCTCGAGATCGTGCCGGTGCTCAACAAGGTGGACCTTCCCGCCGCCGAGCCAGAGCGCGTGCGCCAGCAGATCGAGGACGTGATCGGCCTCGACGCCTCCGAGGCGGTTTCCATCTCCGCCAAGACCGGCCTCAACATCGACCTCGTTCTCGAGGCCATCGTCACCCGCCTGCCGGCGCCGAAAGGCGACGCAACCGCGCCGCTGAAGGCCCTGCTGGTCGACAGCTGGTACGACGCCTATCTCGGCGTCGTCGTGCTGGTGCGCGTCATCGACGGCGAACTGCGCAAGGGCCAGAAGATCCGCATGATGAATGCGGACGCCTACTATCAGGTCGAGCAGGTCGGCGTCTTCACGCCCAAGAAGGTCAATGTCGACGTGCTGGGCCCGGGCGAAGTGGGCTTCCTCACCGCCCAGATCAAGCAGGTGGCCGACACCCAGGTCGGCGACACCATCACCGACGAGAAGAAAGGCACGGCGACGCCGCTCGCGGGTTTCAAGCCGGCGCAGCAGGTGGTGTTCTGCGGCCTGTTCCCCGCCGACGCGGCACAGTTCGAGGAATTGCGCAGCGGCCTCGGCCGCCTGCATCTCAACGACGCCAGCTTCACCTATGAGATGGAAACCTCCGCCGCGCTCGGCTTCGGCTTTCGCTGCGGCTTCCTCGGCCTGTTGCACCTGGAGATCGTGCAGGAGCGGCTGGAGCGCGAGTTCAACCTCGACCTCATCGCCACCGCGCCGAGCGTGATCTATCACATCCATCTGACCGACGGTTCGCAGATCGAGCTGCACAATCCCGCCGACATGCCCGACGTGGTGCGCATCGACCGCATCGAGGAGCCGTGGATCAAGGCGACGATCCTGGTGCCCGACGATTATCTCGGCGCCGTGCTGAAGCTGTGCGAGGACCGCCGCGGCCGCCAGGTCGAGCTGACCTATGCCGGCAACCGCGCCATGGTGGTCTATCACCTGCCGCTCAACGAGGTGGTGTTCGACTTCTACGACCGGCTGAAATCGGTGAGCCGCGGCTATGCCTCGTTCGACTATCACGTCGAAGGCTATGAAGAGGGCGACCTCGTCAAGCTGTCGATCCTGGTCAACGGCGATCCGGTCGACGCGCTGTCGATGATCGTCAACAAGCAGCGCGCCGAGGGCCGCGGCCGCGTCATGTGCGAGAAGCTCAAGGACCTGATCCCGCGCCACATGTTCGTGATCCCGATCCAGGCGGCGATCGGCGGCAAGATCATCGCCCGCGAAACCCTGTCCGCCTTGAGAAAAGACGTGACCGCGAAATGCTATGGCGGCGACATCTCCCGCAAGCGCAAGCTCCTCGACAAGCAGAAAGAGGGCAAGAAGAAGATGCGCCAGTTCGGCAAGGTCGACATCCCGCAGGAAGCGTTCATCGCCGCGCTGAAGATGGATCAGGATTAGACGGTCTACCGACTAGAGACCAAGTTGCTCCGCTGTTAGTGCGATGCGAACATGACGTCCACGCTTCTGCGCGAGTGTTGGATCCTTCAATTCGAACAAAGAACGCAGCCGACCATCGCGCAAGACATGCCAATCTCGCCATGCACTATGGGAGATTAGTTCTCCTTTTTCGTTCAGATGCCCCTTTGCCTTCTGGACAGATTTCATGGCTGGATCGAGGGCGCGTCTTGGCGACTCGTGAATCCTTTTGCCACCGAGGTAAAATCCGTCGGCCCTGATTTCGGCAATTCCATCGGGTTTCATTGATTGTTTGGCGTCTTTCGACAAAAAGAGCATCGGCTTTTCACCGATGCGCAGCCAAACGCCCTGGCCAAGATCAAATTTTTCATCGTTTAGTTCATCGCCTGCTCGTGGTCTCAAGGCGATTGGGGCCAAGACCCGCTGCAATATTTCAGATTTGGTTTCTTCTGGCGATTTGCGTAGTCGCTCAATGAGAACAATGGCTTCAGTCGTTAGCCCCACGAATTCCGCATACATACCGTCCTCGCCGCTTGCTTGCGCACAAAATAAGCAGCTAGTAAGATTCATGTCAACACATTTAGCAGCTAACAGATATTTTAGCTGCTAGTATCCCTCTTATGCTGCCTTGCGCTTCGGCAGTTTCCTGATCTCCGCGCCGACCTCGTTCTCGGCCAAGCGAAGCTCATAAAGCTTTTGCAGATTCAGCCAGAAATCCGCGCTCATGCCGAACCAATGGCTAAGGCGCAGCGCGGTGTCGGCGGTGACCGCGCGCTCACCGTTCAAAATTCCGGTTATCCGGTTGGTGGGCACCTTCAGTTGCCGCGCCAACTCCGCCGCCGACATGTCGATTTCGTTCAATGCGTCCGCGAGATGCTCGCCGGGATGTATGGGGGTACGGGCCATGGTCAACCTCAATGATAATCCACGATTTCGACACGAGCCGGACCCAAAGCGCCGTCCGACCAGACAAAGCAGATGCGCCACTGATCGTTGATCCGAACGCTCCACTGATTCTGGCGGTCGCCTCTTAACTTTTCCAGCCTATGACCCGGAAAATTAGCGATGTCCGTCAGGTTTGCGGCCAGATCAAGCCGATCCAAAACCTTCTCCGCCTGACGACGAAAGGGCTCGAACTGTTTGACCCGTTCGCCTTTGACGAAACGTTCTGTCCTAGCGTCGCCATAGCTCAGGATCATATCTTGACAATGCCAGGAAGTATGCGTTACGTCAAGCGTAATGACCGAGCTCGATCTTCTCAATCTCTCGCGCGCCACGACGGCGAACGAGATCGCCTATTTCGGGCAGATGATCACGATCAATTTCGCGATGATCGTGGCGATCTATTATTTCCTCAATCAGGCGCGTCTGGCGATGAAGCTGTTTTCCTTCATCGCCTACATGGTCGGCATGATGCTGTTTCTCGGCGAGATGCTGCTTGAGACCAATATGAAGATCGCCGTGCTGGATTCGCTGCGGGCACTGCCGCACGCTTCGCCGGTGACGCTGCGCTATCTCGACCTGTACGGCACCTGGCTCAACGTCACGACCTCCATCCTGTTCAACGGCGCGGTCTGGATATTCTGCATCGGCGTCTTCTACCTGCTGTTCTTCTGGAAGAAGATGCCCGAAGAGCGCGACGTGACGATCCGGCCAAATCGATGAAGTCCCTGCTTGCCAACTGGCAGTTCTGGGCGGTGCTGTCGGCGAGTTTCGCGGCGCTGACCGCGATCTTCGCCAAGGTCGGCGTGGAGAACGTCAATTCCGACTTCGCCACCTTCGTGCGCACCATTGTCATCCTGGTGACGCTCGCCTTCATGCTGACGCTGCTGGGCGAGTGGCAGGGCCTGCGCTCGGTCAGCCCGCGCTCCTACCTGTTCCTGCTGCTGTCCGGCCTCGCCACCGGCGCCTCCTGGCTGTGCTATTTCCGCGCCCTCAAACTCGGCGACGCGGCCCGCGTCGCCCCGATCGACAAGCTCAGCGTCGTGCTGGTCGCCATCTTCGGCGTCGTTTTCCTGGGCGAGCGCCTGAACGGCGCCAACTGGCTGGGCGTCGCGCTGATCGGCGCCGGCGCCATCCTGGTGGCATACCGGGTCTGACGCAGATCAGCCGCAATCTCGCGCCAGAGTTCCGCGCCGTCCGGGGGAATGCCATGTCGAGCGAAGCCATCAGCGTCGAAACCGTCGTCCTTCCGCCGCCCGATCCGGCGCGTCCCGACGCCTCGGCGCTGGCGTTCAGCCGGCTGCTGGTCGGCGCGGGACAGGGCATCGCGCTCTACCTGCTCTACCTCGCCGGCGACAACCACGCCTGGCCGTCGACCGACCCCTACTGGATGGCGCCGCTCCTGATGGTGTTCGTGTTCGTGCCGCTGCTGTTCACCCAGGCGGTCGGCACCATGCGGCCGCGCACGCTGATGCTGTGGACCGTGGGCGCCGCGATGCTGCTGGCGCTGCTCGCCTGGTACGACGTCTGGCGGCAGTGGGAGCCGAGGGGCATCGGCAGCACGAACGGCGACGGCGCCATGACCTTCGCCCTGATCGCTTTCTCGGTCGTCGGACTCTTCATCGCCCAGGCACTGATTGCAGCCGGCGACGCCGAAAAGAGATATTTCGCGTCCTATGCCGCTTATTTCGACGCCGCCTGGAAGCTCGGCGTCCAGCTCGCCCTGGCGCTGGCCTTCGTCGCGGTGTTCTGGGGCGTGTTGTGGCTGGGCGCGGTGCTGTTCAACCTGATCAACCTCAAATTCGTCGAGACCGTGATCGAAAAATCGTGGTTCGCCATTCCGGCGACGACTCTGGCGACGGCGGCGGCGATCCACGTCACCGACGTGCGGTCGCGACTGGTGGCCGGCATCCGCACCGTGGCGCTAACGCTGCTGTCCTGGCTGCTGCCGCTGATGACGCTGATCGCAATCGGCTTCACGCTCAGTCTGCCGTTCACGGGCCTGACGCCGCTATGGGCGACGCGCGAGGCGGCCAGCCTGTTGCTGGTGGCGGCGGCGACCCTGGTTATCCTGATCAATGCCGCGTTCCAGGACGGCGACCCGGCGCACAACCGCCCGCTCTTCCTGCGCTATGCCGAGTTCGCCGCCGCCATCGTGCTGCTGCCCCTCGTGCTGATCGCGACCTATGCGGTGTGGCTGCGCGTCGCGCAATATGGCTGGACGGTCGAGCGTATCGCCACGGCGGCGACCCTCGTCGTGGCGCTGTGCTACGCCTTCGGCTATGCGGCCGCGGCGCTGCTGTCGCTGGCGGGCGGCGGCTGGATGCGATTGCTGGCGCGGGTCAACATCGTGGCCGCGTTCGTCGTGCTGGCCCTCCTGCTGGCGCTGTTCACGCCGCTCGGCGATCCGGCGCGGTTGGCGGTGAACAGCCAGGTGGCGCGGCTGCGGGCGGGCGCGGTGTCCGCCCAGGCCTTCGACTACGACTATCTCAAATCCGAGGGCGGCCGTTACGGCCGCGCCGCGTTGCACGACCTGGCGACGGCAAATTTCGGCGGCAACACGATAGCGATCAACAAGCTGGCCCAGGCGGCACTGGACGGCATCAGCGTCACGCCCGGCAGGCCGACCAAAGCCGACATCGCGCGCAACGTCACGGTCTATCCCGACAGCCGGGCCTTGCCGCGCACATTGATGGAGCAGGATTGGAACAAGACCGGCGGCGCGCCCGCCTGCCTGACCCAGCCGGCATCGGTTTGCGACGCGTTCTTTGCCGACCTCGACGGCGACGGCAATGACGAGGTCGTCCTGGTGACCGGCAACGACCTGTATTGGAGCGGCACCGTCCTCAAGGAAGGTCCCGACAAGCTGTGGAAGGCCGTTGCCAGCATCAACGGCCGCTGCCCGGGGACGCTGGACGCCCTCAAGAAGGGCCAGGCCACGCTGGCACCGCCCGCGGTCAGCTGGCGCGACTGGGTGATCCGGGGCGTCCGCATCCGCCCCGAGCCCTTCAACACGGATCTGATCGCGCCCTGCCCCGGCTAGTTCGGGTATCCCGGCCAGTTCAAATGCGCGGGCATTTGCTTTAAGAGGATCGCCCTTCGCGGAATGGTCCGCCAAGAACGGTCATTATACGGACGATTTGCTTGCGCTCTGTCGTCGCCCTGATCGATTACGGCTCCGGCAATCTGCGCTCGGCGGAGAAGGCGCTGGCACGCGTGGCGGCCGAGCGCGGCACCGGTCAGGACATCGTCGTGACCGCCGATGCCGCCGCGGTGGCGGCCGCCGAACGCATCGTGCTGCCGGGCGTCGGGGCTTTTGCCGATTGCATGGCCGGGCTCGCCGCCCTTCCCGGCATGATCGAAGCGCTGAACGACGCGGTGATCGCGCGCGGCGTGCCGTTTCTCGGTATCTGCGTCGGCATGCAACTGATGGCAGGCGTCGGCCGTGAATTCGGCAACACGCCGGGATTGGGCTGGATCGCGGGCGAGGTCGTCAGGCTGCGGCCGTCCGATCCGGCGCTCAAAATCCCCCAGATCGGCTGGAACGAACTTTCTTTGGCGCGTCCACATCCGGTTTTTGCCGGCCTGCCCGACGGCGCGCACGCCTATTTCGTGCATTCCTACGAACTCGCCGCCGAACGCGCCGGCGACACGCTGGCGCGCACCGACTATGGCGGTCCGGTCACCGCAGCGGTCGGCCGCAACAATCTCGTCGGCGTGCAATTCCATCCCGAGAAGAGCCAGGCCGTCGGCCTGACCCTGTTGGGAAATTTCCTGCAGTGGCGGCCATGATCCTCTATCCCGCAATCGACCTGAAAGACGGCGCCTGCGTCCGCCTCAAGCGCGGCCGGATGGATCAGGCGACGGTGTTCAACCACGATCCGGCGGCCCAGGCGCGGGCGTTCCGCGACGCCGGCTTTCGCTGGTTGCACTGCGTCGATCTCAACGGCGCCTTTGCCGGCGCGTCGGCCAACGGCGACGCTGTCCGCGCCATCCGCGGTGCCGTCGACCTGCCGATCCAGCTCGGTGGCGGCATCCGCGACATGGCGGCGGTCGAGGCCTGGCTGGCGGCCGGCATCACCCGCGTCATCCTCGGCACGGCGGCGCTGACTAACCCCGCTTTCGTGAAAGAGGCGGCACGCGCCTTCCCCGGACGAATCGTGGTCGGGGCGGACGCCAAGGGCGGCAAGGTCGCGACCGACGGCTGGGCCACCGTTTCGGAGCTGACGCCAGAAGATCTCGGCCGCCGGTTCCAGGATGCGGGCGTCGCCGCCATCCTGTTCACCGACATCGACGGCGACGGGCTGCTCCAGGGCGTCAACGTCAAGGCGACGGCGGCGCTGGCGCAGGCGGTCGAGATTCCGGTCATCGCCTCGGGCGGCGTCGGCAGCATCGCCGACATCGCGGCCCTCATGGCAGCCAAGGAGCCCAATATCGAAGGCGTTGTTATCGGCCGCGCGCTTTACGATGGCAGGATCGACGCACATGTTGCATTGACCATGGCGAACGCCGTTTAGACGTTTACCAAAACTTCATATTGTCGTTAATATTCAATCGGATAAGGAATTTATCGGGCTCTGCTGAGACGCCGGTTGATCTCGTCGAGCTGCTCCAACGTTTTATAGGAGATCCGGACTTCCCCGCCTTTGGAGCCTTTGTGTATAACTTTAACTGACAGGCCTAAGGCATTGGAAACACGGGCTTCAAGCTCACTCAGGTTCGGATCGACCGGCGCCTTCTGCCCTTTGGATGTTTTTTTGGTATTTGAACGCTGTTCGGCCTGACGAACATTGAGCATTCCGGCGATGATTTCGTGCGCCCGCTTCTCGGCGTCCGGCAGGCCGATCAGGGTACGGGCATGGCCGGCCGTCAGCCGCTCCTCGCGCACCAAGGCGCGCACCGCTTCCGGCAGCGTCAGCAGCCGCAGCGTGTTGGCGATGTGGCTGCGGCTCTTGCCGACCTCTTTCGCCACCGTCTCCTGGGTGTAGCTGAAGCGCTCCATCAGTTCGTAGTAGGCCGCGGCCTCCTCGATCGCGTTGAGGTCGGCGCGCTGCACGTTTTCGATGATAGCGATCTCGAGCGATTCGGAATCGCCCATCTCGCGCACCACCACCGGCACGTCGTGCAGCTTGGCCATCTGGGCGGCCCGCCAGCGCCGTTCGCCGGCGACGATCTCATAGGCGTTGGCCTCGCCCTTGACCGGCCGCACCAGGATCGGCTGCAGCACGCCCTTCTCGCGCACCGAATCGGCAAGGTCGTTCAAATCCTCCGGCGCGAAGCGCTTGCGCGGCTGCAGCCGGTTGGGCCGCAGGAAGGCGACCGGCAGCTTGTGCGTGGCGCGCGCCGCCTCGCCGCGCGTCGGTGCCGCTTCCTCGCCGATCAACGCCGACAGGCCGCGGCCGAGGCCGCGATGACGCTCTTCGGCCGCCATCACGCCGCCGCCAGGAGGCGTTCGCGTTCGCGCGCGATCAGCTCGCCGGCGAGCTTGATGTAGGCCTGGCTGCCGGGACAGCGCAGGTCGTAGACCAGCGCCGGCAGACCGTGGCTCGGGGCCTCGGAAATCCGCACGTTCCGGGGGATCATGGTGCGATAGACCTTGTCGCCCATGTTGTCGCGCACATCGGCCTCGACCTGCTCCGACAGCTTGTTGCGCTTGTCGAACATGGTCAGCACGATGCCCTGGATCTCCAGCGTCGGATTCAAATTCGCCTTCACCAGGTCGATGGTCTTGAGCAGCTGCGACAGGCCTTCGAGCGCAAAGAACTCGCATTGCAGCGGCACGATCACCGCGTCGGCCGCGGCCATGGCGTTGACCGTGAGCAGCGTCAGCGACGGCGGACAATCGATCAGCACATAGGAAAACCGCGATGATCCGTGTGCGGAATATTCCTCCAGCGCGTCCTTGAGGATGAAATTGCGCCGCGTCCGATCGATCAGTTCGAGCTCGGCGCCGGAGAGGTCCACCGTCGACGGCACGATCGACAGTTTGGGAATCCGCGTCGCCGCGATGGCGTCGGCGATGCCGGCCTCGCCCATCAGCACGTCATAGGTCGTCAGCTTGCGCTGCGCGCGCGCAATGCCGAGCCCGGTCGAGGCATTGCCCTGGGGGTCGAGATCGATCACCAGTGTCGGCTCGCCGACCGCCGCCAGCGCCGTGCCCAGATTGATCGCGGTCGTGGTCTTGCCGACGCCGCCCTTCTGGTTGGCGATGACCAGGACCCTGGGCCTAGCGTGGCTTGGCGTGGACATGGCGAAGCTCCCGGACCTCCAGAATTACACCAGAAGGATCGGTGGCGCTGGGATGCTGGAGGACCTTCATCCTCCAAGATTTACGGGCTTCGGTCAATTCGGACGCTAGGGATTGACCCTTGAGAAACAGGCAGACCGTGCGCCTGTCGGCCATTTGCTGTGCATAGCCGAGCAATTTGTCCAGTGGCGCCAGGGCGCGCGCGGTGACCACATCTACCGGCGCCTGGCGCTCGGCCTCGATCCGGATGTTGCGGATGCGGACGCTGAGGCCCATGCGCGCGGCAGCCGCGTCCAGGAAATCCGCCTTTTTCTTCGTCGCCTCGAACAGCACGACGGATACCCGGTCGCGCAAAAGTTCCGCCAGCACCAGGCCGGGGAACCCTGCCCCGCTACCCAGATCGGCGAGCGTCCTGGCCTCGGGCGGAATATGGGCGACGAGCTGTGCCGAATCCCAGACGTGCCGGCGCCAGACGTCCGCGAGCGACTTCGCGGAGACCAAGTTGTGGCGGGAATTCCAGTCTTCCAGCAGGCCGACATAGGCCTTCAGCCGGGCCAATGTTTCACGTGAAACACCGGTCTTGGCGGCGAATTCCTCGGGCCCGAAAGCTTCAGGAGGCGCGTCGGACATGCGCCAGGACAATGGTGAGAGCGGCCGGCGTCACGCCGTCGATGCGGGCCGCCTGGCCCAGGGTTGCCGGCCGGATGCGGCCGAGCTTGCTCACCACCTCGTTCGAAAGACCGTGGATGGCGCGATAATCGAGCTCGGACGGCAGGCTGAGTGCCTCGTCCTTGCGAAACGCCAGGATGTCGGCGTCCTGGCGGTCGAAGTAGCCGGCATATTGGCTGTCGATCTCGAGCTGCTCGACGATGTCGGCGCCGAAGCCGCCGATCTGCGGCCAGATCCGCGCCAGCGCGGCGAGGTCGATGCCCGGCAGGCTGAGCAGGTCCAGGGCGCTGCGCCGCACGCCGTCGAGCCGCACGCTCATGCCGTGCGCCTGAGCCTCGTTAGGCGTCAGCGAAAGCCCGCGCATCGTCGCCCGCGCCGCGTCCAGGCGCGTCATTTTTGCTGCGAATACGACGTTTCGCGCCGTCCCGACGCAGCCGGCGCTGAGGCCGATCGGCGTCAGGCGCTGGTCGGCATTGTCGGCCCGCAGCGTCAGCCGGTACTCGGCCCGCGAGGTGAACATGCGGTAGGGTTCGCTGACCCCCTTGGTCACCAGGTCGTCGATCAGGACGCCGATATAGGCCGAAGCCCGGTCCAGGACGATCGGCGCCGCGCCGGAAACCGCCCGCGCCGCGTTGAGCCCGGCCATCAGGCCCTGGGCCGCCGCTTCTTCGTAGCCCGTCGTGCCGTTGATCTGGCCGGCCAGGTAAAGGCCCGGCGCCTTCTTGACCTCCAGCGACGGCTTCAGCTCGCGCGGATCGACAAAGTCATACTCGATGGCATAGCCGGGCCGCCGCACCGTGACGTTCTCGAGCCCCGGAATGGTCTTGAGCAGGGCGAGTTGCACGTCCTCGGGCAGGGAGGTCGAAATCCCATTGGGGTAGATCGTGTCGTCGTCCAGCCCTTCCGGTTCCAGGAAGATCTGGTGGCTGTCGCGCCCGGCGAACCGCACGACCTTGTCCTCGATGGACGGGCAATAGCGCGGCCCGGTGCTCGCGATCTGGCCGGAATACATCGGCGCGCGATGCAGATTGGCGCGGATGATGTCGTGGGTTGCCGGCGTTGTCCGGGTGATGTGGCAGACGGTCTGCGGCGTCGTGATCGCGGTGGTCAGGAACGAGAACGGCACGGGCGGTTCGTCGCCCTGCTGCACCTCGAGCTCAGCCCAGTCGATGGTCGTCCTGTCCAGCCGTGGCGGCGTGCCGGTCTTGAGCCGGCCCATCGCCAAGCCCATGGCGTACAGCTTGTCCGAAAGGCCGATGCTGGGTTCGTCGATGTTGCCTTGGCTTATCGCCGCGCCATTCGAAGCCGCCCGTCCCGCCGGAATCGTCTTCTCGCCGATGTGAATCAAGCCCTTGAGGAAAGTGCCCGTCGTCAGCACCGCCGCACCACAACGTATTGTTTTCGAGTTCGCGGTGATGACTCCCGCCACGCGGCCATTTTCGATCAAAAGATCCTCGGCCGCGGCGGCCAGCACGGTCAGGTTCGCGGTCTCCGCCAAAGCCGCCTGCATGCCGAGGCGGTAGAGCTTGCGGTCGGCCTGGGCCCGCGGCCCGCGCACCGCCGCGCCCTTGCGGCGGTTGAGCAGGCGGAACTTGGTGCCGGCCCGGTCGGCGACGCGGCCCATCAGCCCGTCCAGCGCATCGATCTCGCGGACCAGGTGCCCCTTACCGACACCACCGATGGCCGGATTGCACGACATCTCGCCGATGGTTTCGCGCTTATGCGTCAGCAGCAGCGTGCGGGCGCCAAAGCGTGCCGCGGCGGCCGCAGCCTCGCAGCCGGCATGCCCGCCGCCGATGACAATGACATCGAACCGATCCATGGCGCGGTCTTAGGGGAGGGTGACCTCGGCCTCAAGTCGCGAAGTGATCGGCCAGCGAAGAATCGGCAGGCGCCCGGAATGTTTCACGTGAAACATTCGGGGCCAGGCGTCACTTCCCGATGCAAAAATCCCGGAACACCACGTCCAGCAGCTCCTCGACGTCGACGCGCCCGGTGATGCGGCCGATGGCGCGGACGGCGAGGCGGAGGTCCTCGGCGAAGAGTTCGGTCTTGTCGGCGGCCTGGGCGCGGGTCAGCGCCGCCACCGCCTGCGCCAGGGCGTGGCGGTGGCGGGCACGGCTGATAACGGGCGCCTCGCGGGCCAGGTCGAGGCGCTTCGCGACCAGTTCTTCGAGCCTTGCGAGCAGGATGTCGATGCCGTCGCCGCTCTTGAGGGACAGGCGAAGGCCGGTGCGCGGCGCGGGTGCGGGCAGGTCGGCCTTGTTCCAGACCACCAGGTCGGCCTTGTCTGCTGCGCCGGCCGGCAGGCCTGCCAGCGGATCCTGCGCACTGCCGTCGAGCAGCAGCAGCACCAGGTCGGATTGTGCCGCCCGCGCCAGCGCACGGCGCACGCCTTCGCTTTCGACGGCGTCGGCGGCCTCGCGCAGGCCTGCCGTGTCGGCCACGATCACGGCGTAACCGCCGATGTCGAGCCGGACTTCGATGATGTCCCGCGTGGTGCCGGCGGTCTCGGCGACGATGGCGACGTCGCGCCGCGCCAGGGCGTTAATCATGGAACTCTTACCGGCGTTCGGTGGTCCGATCACTGTCAGGAACAAGCCGTCCCGAATGATTTCTCCGCATCGAGAATCCATACTATGTGTTTGAATTTCTTCTATTATTTCAACAATTTCCGCACGTGACCGCGCCGTTACGTCGCCTGGCTGATCTTCG
>Ga0210397_10000172_pt1 | contig 47349 bp, 53 predicted proteins | sample IncBWH2OmetaG_FD_160126 | JGI IMG/M metagenome (GOLD analysis project Ga0210397, IMG submission 160126) | Forest soil microbial communities from Barre Woods Harvard Forest LTER site, Petersham, Massachusetts, United States - Inc-BW-H-2-O ...
GGCTTCGGGCCTGTGGTGTTGGCGAGCGTCAACATCTTCGGCGGCTTCCTCGTCACCTCGCGCATGCTCGCGATGTACAAGAAAAAAGAGAAGCCCACGCCCTCAAGTAGCGCAGCGGCAGGGCAGTCGAAATGAGCCCGTCTTTGCAGGCCGATCTCGCGGCCATCTCCTATCTGATCTCGGGCGTCCTGTTCATTTTGGCGCTGAAGGGGTTGTCGTCGCCGGCCTCGTCGCGCGCCGGCAACCGCAACGGCATGATCGGCATGGCGCTCGCCATCGCCACGACCTTGTGGGTGGCGGGCGTGGTCGACGCGATGACCTGGGGGCTTGTCGCCGCCGGCCTCGCCATTGGCGGCGGCATCGGCGCGGTGACGGCGCGGCGCATCGCCATGACCGACATGCCGCAGCTGGTGGCGGCGTTCCACAGCCTGGTCGGTCTTGCCGCGGTGCTGACCGCCGGCGCGGCGCTCTATTCGCCGGGGGCGTTCGGCATCTGCGTCCACGACGCGGCGGGCGTGTGCACCGGCGTCATCAAGATGCAGAGCCTGGTCGAGATGTCGCTCGGCCTCGCCATCGGCGCGATCACCTTCGCGGGCTCGCTGATCGCCTTCGCCAAGCTCAACGGCAACATGTCGGGCGCGCCGATCATGCTGCCGGCGCGCCATGCGCTGAACGTCTTGATCTTCGCGGCTATCCTCGGCCTCGTCGTCTGGTTCGTGCTGTACCAGCCGCTCTGGGCGTTCTGGGCCATCGCCGGCCTCGCCTTCGTGTTCGGCATCACGCTGATCATCCCCATCGGCGGCGCCGACATGCCGGTGGTGGTCTCGATGCTCAATTCCTATTCCGGCTGGGCGGCGGCGGGCATCGGCTTCACGCTGGAGAACTCGGCGCTGATCATCACCGGCGCGCTGGTCGGCTCGTCGGGCGCGATCCTCAGCTACATCATGTGCAAGGGCATGAACCGCAGCTTCATTTCCGTCATCCTGGGCGGCTTCGGCGGCGAGACCGGTCCGGCGGCGGGCAAGGTCGAGACCCGGCCGGTCAAGCAGGGCTCGGCCGACGATGCCGCCTTCATCATGAAGAACGCGGGCAGCGTGATCATCGTGCCGGGCTACGGCATGGCGGTGGCGCAGGCGCAGCACGCGGTGCGCGAGATGGCCGACAAGCTGAAAGCGGAAGGCGTCAAGGTGTCCTACGCCATCCATCCGGTGGCGGGCCGCATGCCGGGGCACATGAACGTGCTGCTGGCCGAGGCCAACGTGCCGTATGACGAGGTCTTCGAGCTCGAGGACATCAACTCGCAATTCGCCAACACCGACGTCGCCTATGTCATCGGCGCCAACGATGTGACCAATCCGTCGGCCAAGACCGATCCCAAATCGCCGATCTACGGCATGCCGATCCTCGACGTGGAGAAGGCCAAGACCGTGCTGTTCGTCAAGCGCGGCATGGGCTCGGGCTATGCCGGCGTCGAGAACGAACTGTTCTTCCGCGACAACACGATGATGCTGTTCGCCGACGCCAAGAAGATGACGGAAGAAATCGTCAAGGCGCTGGGCTGATGCCGGCGGCGAGCCGTCTGGTCTGGCGCGTGCTGGGCGTGCCGGTGACGGCGGCGGAAAAAACCGCGCTGCTTGCGGTCATGATCGGCGGGCGCAGCCGGGAAGCCGCGCTCGACTTCATGCGCGACGGCGCCAGCCACAACACCGAGAAATCCGGCGCGCTGCTGGCGGCGCAGGCGATCTTCGTGGTCGTCGGCACCTTCGCGCTCGACCATGGCTGGCCGCGCTATCCGGTGGTCGGCTCGATGCTGCTGCTCCTGGCCGGCGCCATGACCGTGATGGCCAATCTCAAAGGCACGACGGGGATGTACAGCACGGCGCAGGCGCAGTCCGATCCGGTGCGCGGCGTCTTCGAGATGGTCCTGCGCCGCAGCATGCGGTTCAACTTAGCGCTCTACCTGACCTATGTGGCGATCGGCCTGCTGGGCTTGGCGGCGCTGACGTTCCTGCCCTAGTCTGCCGCATGAGCAAGCCAGCCGCTGCGTTCACGCTGCGCGATGCCGTCTGGCCGGACGACCGGCCGGCGGCGCTGTCGTTCATCGACGGCTTGCAGGCTTTCGAGAAGCGGTTCGAGGCCAACCGCCGGCTCGACGCGGCGGTGGCGGCGGAATATTTCACGGTGCTGTCGGCGCGCCTTGCCAGGAACGACGGCCTGGTGCGCCTCGCCGAGGCGGACGGCGGAGCCATCGGCTGGATCGCCGCGGTGATCGAGGATAACGACGTCTACGTCGTCGATGCCGAGCGGACGATCGGCTACATCGTCGAGCTGTTCGTGGTCGAGGCGTGGCGCGGCCGCGGCGTGGGCCGGGCGCTGATCGCCGCGGCCGAGGATTGGGCGCGCCGCCGCGGTGTCGCCACCATGCTGATCGGGGTCATCCCCGACAACGCGCGCGCCGCCGCGGTCTACCGCCGCGCCGGCTTCGCGCCCTACGCGCTGCAATTGCGCAAATATCTCTGAGCGGCCGGGCAAAGAAAAAGGGCCGCGCCCTGCGGCGCGGCCCTTGATGCTTAAGCCGTGGCCGGCGATCAGAACTTGATCGACAGGCGGCCCGTCCAGGCGCCGTAGTTGATGTCGGCGCGCGAGTTGGTGTCGTAGCGTGCCGAGAAGGTCGCGTCCGAGCCGAAGGCATCGCTCAGGTCGACATCGGCGCCGAGGCCGAGTTCGCCGTAGGAGCGATCCACCGCACCGGACTGGAACACCATGATCGAGCCGGGCGCCGCAGCGAACTGCGCCTGGATGGCGCCGTTGCCGCCTTCGAAATTGTCGACCCAGAACGCATGCAGGTTCGGGGTGACATGCACGTTGTAGACATCGAAGGTCATGTTCGCATCGATACCGAACCGGCTCATGGCCGACGATTCGCTGAACGAGCTGATGTGCACCGCCGACGGACCGCCCGTCTCGGTGTAACCGTTGATGCTCGAGTTGATGTACTGCAGGCTCAGCGACGGGATCAGGTTCAGCGTCGAGCCGTACAGCGTGGAGATGCCGAACGACCGGCCGAGATAGATGCCGGCCGACGGCGAATCGCCGTCGGTGTGGCCCACGACCGAGAACAGCGTCGGACCGACGAGCTCCAGGTGGGTGGTTTCCAGCGTCTGGTGGCCGTAGCCCGCGAACGCTTCGGCGATCATGTGGTCGCCGAAATCGTAGCGCGCATACACCGCGCCCTGGACCATGTCGGACTGCAGCGTCTCCGGGATCGTGGTTCCGCTCGACAGGACGTCCGAATAGGCGAACGAGCCGCCGACCGAGAAGCCGTCGCCGACCGGCATGTCGAGGCCGGCACCGACGATGAGGCCGCGCACGTCAGCCTTGCCGCCGCCGCCACCGATGGCGACGGAGCCGAGGATGGCGCTGCCGGAGATGAAGCCGCCCGCACCGTTGGGCAGGCTCATCCAGGTGCCGTCGGCCTGCGCCGGCGCCGCCGGCGTCCCTGTGGTCGGAACGGCGTCGTTGCCGCCGCCCGGGTTGGTGGCGATGCCCTGGCCGATGGCCAGGAATTGCTGCGCCGTATTGCTGAAGCCGGTTGCCGAGTTCATCGCCGACTTCAGGCCGTCCGAGTCGACGTGGAGGCCGGCCTGCTGGCCGCCGCCCGACGCCGGGGTCATGTCGCCCAGGTGCTGCCACAGCATGTCGTCGATGCCCGAGGTCTGCATGTGGCCGACCAGCGGCGCGGTGCGCGCCGCGTCCGGTGCCAGATCCTCGAGCGCCTGGCCGAGCTGACCGCCCGACAGGGGATCGATCGCCTGGAACAGCGGCAGCATGTCGTTGTAGTGCGCGCCGCGCGCCCGATCGAGGCCGCCGGCGACCGCGATCTGGTCGGGGGTGCCGCTGCCATTCAGCACGGTGACGAACGAACCGGCCTGGAAGGTGACGACTTCGGACTGCGTCGCACCGTTGTTGACCTTGGTCACGACCGGGAACAAGACGCCCGGAAGCGTGTCGGTGACGGCGTTGAAGCCGCCATTGGCGGTCGAGGCGCCGTTGATGGTGGTCGCGGTCAGGAAAGTGTACGCGGTTCCCATCTGCACGGTGGTCTGCGGCACGATCACCGCGGTACCGGCGACGTTCGCCACGCCGTTGACCTTCAGCAGGTCGCTCGTCGCACCCGAGACGTCGATCGCCGTCGTGGCGCCGGCGCCGAGATTGAGCGTGCCGTTGATCGTCAACGTGCCGATCGTGCCGTTGGTGCCCGGTGCGATGGCGCCGAGCAGGAAGTCGACGCTCGGCGCATTGACCGTGCCGGTGCCCGAGATCAGGCCGCCGAACATCGAGACCGAGCCGGTGCTGTTCAACGTGCCGTTGACCCTGAGTTCGCCGGCGAACGAGTTGGTGTTGATCAGCGTGTTGAGCGTGGCGCCGGTGGCGATGGTCAGGCCGGCCGTCAGGCTGTTGACCGTGACGCGGTCGACGGTGATGGTGCCGGTGTTCAACGTTATCCCGCCCGCCGCGATGGTCACGTCGTAGTAGCGGGCCGGATTCAAGGTCGCCACATTTTGGTTCGTGTCCTGCACCACCTGGCCCGGGGTCGCGCCGGGCGCACCCTGGATCATGACGCCGTTGACCGCGACGCTGCCTTCCGGATTGGCCCAGTTGGTCTGCGCGCTGTGGGCGGCATCGGACGCGCCGGGCGTGCCGGTCGCGGCGTCCGGACTACAGGCCGGCTGAATCGCGCTCATGTCGCCGGTGTTGAGGGCATCGACGCTGACCTGCGCCGCGCCGCAATCCTGACCGCCTGCCGCGATGAAGGCCTCGACCAGCGTGTCGAAGCCGGTCTGGCCGAGAACGCCGCCGAAGGGCTGCGAGTTGTTGGTCGGGTTCGGGCCCGGAGCGGGTGTCGGGTTGGTGTGGACGCCGGTCTTGATGTTGATGCAATCGTTGAAATAGCAGACTTCGCCGAAGCCGGGCGGGATGTTCGCCTCGCCGGCAGCCGGCGTCGTCGGCAGCGCGTTCACCAGCTGGCCGTTGGAGCCGATGGTCATGTAGGCCGGGTCGAGCGCCATGACGAAGGCGTTGGGGTCGGTCCAGCTGTGGTTGCCGGCGGTGCTGGTGACGTACTTGTAGGGGTTGTTGGACAGAATCCAGTCCCAATACAGGTAGAGCGGCTGGTAGAACGAGGTCGTGCCGTAGCTGGCGCCCGGCTGGGCGTTGTAGAAGCGATCGCCGCCCGACAGCACGGCCGCGATGGTCGGCGACGAGAACTGGTGGTCGATGACCAGCGGTCCGCCCGAATCGCCCGGCGCGGTGATGCCTTCCTTGGTCGTCGCGGTGTCGTGGAAGATGTTGAAGTCGAAGACGTTGGCCTGGGCCGTGTTGAACTTCGGATCGTTGAAATCGATCATGTAGAGGTTGGCGGGCAGGCCGTCCGGGGCGCCGAACAGGAAGGTATCCTGGTCGTCGAGCGAGCCGAGCACGCTGACGATGTTCTCCGCGACGCGGCGCTTGAAGTCGATCGTGCCCTGGCCGGTGGTGCCGGTGCCGTTGTCGCCGTAACCCTCGATCGTGGCATGCGCCGGCGCGCTGAGCGCGCTGAACAGCAGTGTGTAGGTCGGGATGTTGACGGCCGGCGTGTCGAGGGCCGCCATCGCGACGTCGGACTGCAGGAAGTTGTTGCCGAGGCCGATGGTGCAGCAATTGGTGTTGTAGACGACGAAGTTCGAATTGTAGCCGAACTGCGCGGTGCGGGTGGTGTCCTTGCCGACGCCGGCGACGCCGTTCAGCCAGCTGCCGATCGCCGAGTTGCCGGCGATGTTGTTGTTCGACTGGAAGAAGAAGCCGATCGGCAGGCCGCCATTGGCGACGCCGTAACCGGTGGCCGACATGAAGGCGGTCTCGGACGGATTCTCGTTCACGCAGTGGGACGCGAAGATCACGGTGCGCGGATTGATCAGCGACACGGTGCACAGGCCGATGAAGCCGTTCTGCTCGTCGACCACCATCTGGCCGACGCCGGTGACGTTGGTCGTGTCGACGATCTGGGTCGGCGTGAAGTTGTTGTTGATGACGACGGCGGCGGCCGGCGTGATCAGGGCCGAAAAACCGGCCAGCGCGGTAGCGCCAAGGAACGCATTGCGGACGCGCGCCAGGTGGCGGCTATTGCTGTTTGTCATGAGTGATCCCCTGCAGTGACGGCACCAAGCCGTCCTCAGCCCCCAAGCTATCAAGCTTCACTGTTGCGTGAGTGCCGCAGAGGGGAAAAATTCACCGAAAAAAGCTGGAAACTCAGGTGGATAGAAGATGATTTACAACCCACTTGAAATATTATGTCCGTCATCAGGCGGTTGGCTAAATAATGTGTCACATAATCGAAATCGGAGTCTTTGACGGGACGGCGGCCTTTGTGCGCCGGAGCGAACCGGGCTAAGGGCCGGGGCAGCAAAACCGGCCGAAACGGGGCGCCATGCGAATCGACCATGAACCGAACATGCCCGCATTGCGGCGTGAATGGCTGGCCGCCCGAATCGCGGCGGTGTTCGGCGGCCTCCTGCTCATCGCCGTCGGAGTGCTCATGGTGATGAACGAACTGGCGAGCCCGGCGCCCACTGCCGCAACGCCGCCGCCAGCCGCAGCGTCCGCGCCGCCGGCGGATACGGCCGAGGCCAGGCGTCAGGAAGACATCGCGCTGTGCGATGCGGCGCTTGCGACGGTGCAGGGGCTTGGCCTGGTGCCCAATTTCGCAGTGCGCGACGGCGACGAGGCAAGGCCGGCGGGCGTCCAGGGCCGCTATGTCTGCGGTGCCAGGACGGACGCCGCCAAATACGCGATCACCTTCGACCTCGCCTGCACGCATCTGGGCGATGCGGCGTGCATCGTTCCGTTCGCGATCACGCAGGACGGCACGCGCGTGCTTTATCAACGCAAGTGATCGGCAGGGTTATTTCACGCCGCCGAGCTTGCAGATGTAGGTCCATTCCTCGGGCTTGACCGCCTGCACCGACAGGCGCGCCTCGCGCACCAGCACCATGTCCTTGAGTTTCGGGTCGGCCTTGATCGCGGCCAGCGTGACGGGCCGCGGCACGTCCTTGACCGCCTTGACGTCGACGAGGCCGAACTTGGCGGTCTCGTCGGTCGGATCGGGCCGGTATTCGCCGATCACCTCGACGATGCCGACGATCTGCTTCTCGTCGCCGGTGTGATAAAAGAAGCCGAGATCGCCTTTGCGCATCGCCTTCATGTTCTTCGCCGCCGCATAGTTGCGCACGCCGCTCCACGGCTCGCCCTTGGCGCCCTTTTTCTTCTGCATCGCCCAGGAGAAGGTTTCGGCTTCGGTCTTGAACAGCCAATAGGCCATCGCTGTCTCCTCAGAGCCTGGCGTCGCAGCCGTTGAAAGTCATCTTCCAGGGCCGCACGTCGGAGCGGGCGAACAGGCCCGCCTTCACATAGGGATCGTTCGCATGCCAGGCCCTGGCGGCGTCGAGATCGGCCGCCTCGAAGATCATTAGGCTGCCCGCCATATCGTCCTGCGCGTCGAGGAACGGGCCGCCGAGGCGGATGACGCCGGTGGCGCGGGCATAGGCGAAATGGGCCTCGCGCGTCGCCAGGCGCAAGGCCAGCGAATTGTCCTTGTCGATGGCGGTGACGACGAACAACATGACGGTCTTCCTTCAATGCGCCAGGCGCGTCTCCAGCACTGGCTTCAGCTGGGCCCACACCTTGGTCTCCCAGGCGCGTTCGCCGACGCCCTGATAATGGATGCCTTCGGGGTCGCTGCGAAGGACAAATTTGCGGTCGCTGAGCGGATTGCTGTCGATGAAGGCGCAGCCGGCGGCGCGCGCGGCATGGCCGACATCGGCGACGAACTGCTCGTAGTCCTTGATGGGCCTGGTCTTCTCGGCGGTCTGCGGCGGCCCGATCCAGACGCATTGGCTGCCGCCGCGGGCGATGTCGCCGGCGAGCCTGCCGACATCGGCGAGATAGGTGGCGTAGAAGCCGCGGAAGGCGCCGGGCCGCGCCGTCAGCATGTTGGAGCCGAGCGAGACGATGGTGAGGCGCGGACGGATGCGCCCCAGATAGTCGCCGAGCGCCGCGTAGCGGACGCGGCCGGGCTTGTCCAAGGGGCCGTGATCGCGGGCGCAGTCGCCGGCGCCGTTGCAGGTGCGGATGCCGCAATAGGAGGTGCCGCCGCGCATCCAGGTGGTCACGTCCGAGCCGCAGGTCCAGTAGCTCCAGACCTTGAGCGGACGGCCCGAGCGCGGGTCGGGCTCGCTCGACAGCGAGCGGTAAAGCTGCGCCCCGAAATAGCCCAGGCTCTCGGAATCGCCGATCAGCACGATATCGGCAGGCTGGATCCAGTCGCCCTGCACGATGTCCGGCGTGTCGGTGCGGTCCGGCTTGTCGCGCGCGGTAGCGCTCGCCGCCGCGCATGCACACAGCAGCGCCGCCGCCGCCAGCAGCCATCCCCTCGCCATGATCCCTCGTCACTCCGGCCGCAACGGGCGGCTCATCAATCGCAGCAATGCCGCAGCCGGCGCCAGTGCGCCATCCAGCACTGCGGAAATGGTTTCCGCGATGGGCAGTTCGATGCCGTGGCGGCGGGCGCGGGCGATCAGCGCCGGCGCCGTCTCGACGCCTTCGGCCAGCGGCGTGCCGGGGGCGCGCAGCGCGGCGAGCGGCGTACCGCCGCCGAGCTTCCGTCCGAAGGCGAAATTGCGCGACGCGGGGCTGGTCGCGGTCAGCACCAGGTCGCCGAGGCCCGACAGGCCCATCAGCGTTTCGGCGCGCGCGCCCAGCGCTTCGCCCAGCCGCGCCAGCTCCGCGAAGCTGCGGGCGAGCAGCGCGGCGCGGGCGCTGTCGCCCAGACCGAGGCCGTCGGCGATGCCGCAGCCGATGGCGTAGACGTTCTTCGCCGCGCCGCCGAGCGCGACGCCGGCGAGATCGTCGCTGGCATAGGGGCGGAATTGCGCCTGCGCCAGGCTCGCCTGCAGGCGCTGCGCAATGTCGAGCCGCGCCGCGATGGTGACGGCGGTGGGCAGCCCGACCGCGACGTCGTGCGCGAAGGACGGGCCGGAGAGGATCGCGGGTTCGGCGTCGGGCGCGGCGTCGTGCAGGACTTCGGTCAGCAGCAAGCCGCTGCCGCGCTCGATGCCCTTGGCGCAGAGCAGCAGCGGCGTCGCGGGCGCGAGATGCGGCGCGAGCAGCGCGAGGGTGGCGCGCAGATGCTGCGCCGGCACCACGATCAGGAGCGCCTGGGCGCGCGCGGCCTGGGCCAGATCGCCGGTGGCCTGCAGCGCCGGAGGGAGCGCAATGCCGGGCAGGAATTGCGCGTTGCGGCGCTCGCGATTGATCGAATCGACCACCGCGGATTCCCGTGCCCAGAGCAGGGTTTTGCGCCCCGCCTGCGCTGCCACTAGGGCCAGCGCGGTTCCCCAGGCGCCGCCTCCGACGACGGCGATATCGTCGTAAGCGACTGTTGTAGTGGAACTTTCCGTCATTGCGGCGCGTAATCCCAGAGCGTGAAAGATTGAACGATTTGTTGATTATTCAGAAATCGTCATTATCTTCACAGGCACAATAAGAAACGCGCTTGGGTAGGAACAGCAGATGGCAGAAAAAGACACCGTCAAGGACCAGATCGTCGACGCCGCCAAGAAGCGGTTTTCGCATTTCGGCTACGCCAAGACGACGATGGCGGAAGTCGCCAGCGACTGCGCCATGTCGCCGGGCAATCTCTATCGCTTTTTCCCGGGCAAGCTCGACATCGCCGAGGCGATCGCGACCGAGGACTATTCCAAGCACCTGGAGCATCTGCGCAAGCTCGCGGTGCAACCCGGCAAGGACGCGGCGCAGCGTCTGCACGACCTGCTGTTCGAGGAACTGCGCCGCACCTATCACAAGCTCGAGAAGGATCCGCGCGCCTATGAGATGGCGCGGGTGATCTCGCAGGAGCGCCCGAAATTTGCCAACTGGATGCTCGAGAACGAGCGCAAGATCCTGGTCGAGCTGCTCGACGAGGCCGAGCGCCGCGGCGAATTCAAGATGGACGACAAGGAATTCACCGCCGAGATGGTGCAGGCGGCGACGATGAAATTCCGTTATCCGCAGCTGTGGTCGAAGCTGACGCTGCCCAAGCTCGAGCGTGAACTCGAGGGCGTGATGAACCTCCTGATCGTCGGCTTGTGTCCGCATATGACCGAATTGCGCCGGTCGGCGCACGGTGAGGCGGCCTAGCCGTCGCCACAAAGGCCGCGTAAGAAGCGGGGCATGCGCCGCTTCGCGATCGCCCTGCTGCTTGCCGCCGCCGCGCCCATCTTCATGGGCGCGGGTGGCTCTGTCTTTCCGTCGATCCACGAGTCCCAGCTAAGCCCGGCCGACCGTGACGAACTGGATGCGGTCAGCGCCTATCTGAACGGCATCACCACGCTCAAGGGCGGCTTCCTGCAGATCGAGCCGAGCGGCAATGTCAGCGAAGGCACGTTCTACATCTCCAAGCCGGGCAAGATGCGCTTCGAATACAAGCCGCCATCGGCGACGCTGATGGTCGCCGACGGCCACACCGTGGCGGTGGCGAACACGCGGCTGAACACGGTCGACCTCTATCCCTTGTGGGAGACGCCGCTCGGCCTGATCCTGAACAAGACCATCGACATAAGGCACAATCCGCAATTCGTCAGCCTGGAGCACCAGCAGGGCTCGCTGGTGATCAATATGCGCACCAACCAGAGCCACACGCGGGCGAACATCGCGCTGGTGTTCTCCGAGCCCGAATACGAGCTGCGGCAATGGACCGTGATCGACAACCAGGGATCGTCGACCACGGTGGCGCTGCGCGACCTGGTGCCGGGCGCGACGCTGGCGCCGTCTCTGTTCGTGCTGCCGCAGAAGAACCCGGCGCCGCGCGGCCGCCAGGACTGACGAAATTCCGCTGGCTATCCCAATACCGACAATTGCGACCGCGCTTGACTATATGTAAGTTTCCACTTACGGTTAGTCATGGCTTACAAATCGGCACTTGCGGCATTGGCCGACCCGACGCGGCGGCAGGTCTTTGAAAGGCTGCGCCGGGGGCCGTCGCCGGTCGGACGGCTGGCGAGCGGCCTGCCGGTCAGCCGCCCCGCCGTGTCACAGCATCTCAAAGTGCTGAAGGAGGCCGGCCTGGTGCGCGAAGAGCAGGACGGCACGCGCCGCATCTATCGCATCGATCCACGCGGACTGGGCCAGCTGCGCGCCTGGCTCGATCAATTCTGGGAGAGCGCGCTCGACGCGTTCAAGGCGGAAGTCGAAAAAGAGCCCGGTGCGGGCGGGAAAGGCGAGAAGCGGCCGTGAGCAGAACGATTGAAATCGCGCCTCTGCGCAAGACGCTCGTCGTCGCCGCCGCGCAGGCCCATGCCTTCGATGTCTTCACCAACGGCATCGACCGCTGGTTCCCCAGAAGTCACAGCATCGGCGCCTCGCCCCTGCTGCGTTCGGTCGTCGAGTCGCGGCTTGGCGGGCGCTGGTATTCGGTGCACGAAGACGGCAGCGAAGCCGTGATCGGAGTGATGAAAGTGTGGGAGCCGCCGCACCGCATCGTCTTCAGCTGGGAAATCAACGCGCAATGGAAGGCCGATGCCGGCGTCGCGTCCGAAGTCGAGGTCACGTTCACCGCCGAGGGCCCGAGCAGCACGCGCGTCGCACTGGAGCATCGCGGCTTCGAGGCGCTGGGCGCCGAGGGCGGCGCCAAGATGCGCGGCGACGTCGACCGCGGCTGGCCGCTCATTCTCGACCTGTTCAAACAGGCCGCCGAAGCCTGAGGAGAGGCCACACCATGGCGCGCGCCGCATCTCGAGATCCCGGCCGGCGCCCGCCGAGCCATTCCATCCGTACACTGAGAAAAAAAGGAGAGACGAGGATGCAACGCATCGCCCATGCCGTGGCAGGCTTCCTGGTGGCGCTGGCCATGACCTCGCCGGCCCGCGCCGCGGTGAACGACGCCGCCACGAACGGATTTTCCGTCACCGAGGCCGTCCATATCGCGGCGCCGCCGGACAAGGTCTATGCCGCGCTGGTGACGCCGGCGCGCTGGTGGAGCCCGGTGCATACCTTCTCCAAGAACGCCGCCAATCTGGTGCTCGATGCCAAAGCCGGCGGCTGCTGGTGCGAGACGCTGCCGGGCGGCGCCTCGGTGCAGCATTTGACGGTGGTCTATGCCGCGCCGGGGCACGGCCTGGTGCTGCGCGGCGCGCTCGGACCCCTGCAGGGGCTCGGCGTCGAAGGCGCGCTGACGGTCGCACTGAAGCCGGCGGCCGGCGGCACGGATTTGACGCTGACCTACAATGTCGGCGGCTACCTCAAGGATGGGCTCGCGAGCTTCGCGGCGCCGGTCGACCAGGTTCTCGGCGAACAGGTCGGGCGGCTGAAATCCTTGATCGAAACCGGCGCCGCGAGGCCCTGAGCGCGATCTGCGCCCGCCAGAGGACAACCGCCATGACCATCAAGCTGCATGTCTTCGGCGTCGATGCGGCCGCCGGGCTGAGGCACGTGTCCTGGCGATGATCACGCTGCATACCATCTACAATTATCCGCCGATGCTGAAAGGCAATGTGCGCGATCTGCGCGCGGTGTGGGCGCTGGAAGAACTGGGTCTGCCGTTTGAATTCCACTGGCTCGATTTTGCCGCACGGCAGCATCGCGGCGAAGCGGCGCGGCGCCGAAGCGTTTTCGGCCGCATTCCGGCGCTGGAGGACGGCGACACAAGCATGTTCGAGTCGGCGGCGATCGTTCTTTATCTCTACGACAGGAGCGGCAAGGGGCCGAAGGACGCCGAGGCGCGGGCGCAGCTGAACCAGTGGTGCTTTGCGGCGCTCAACACCGTCGAGCCCGTGTTCTTCGAGATGCTGCGCTGGGATTTCTTCTGGACGGACCGGCCCGGCCGCGCCTGGCGCTATCCCGAGCTGCTGACGCTGGCCCGCGAGCGGCTCGGCGATCTCGAAGGCGTGCTGGCGCGGCGCGACTGGCTCGTCGGCGGCGCCTTCGGACCGGCCGACATCCTGATGCTCACCGCGCTCGATTTCGGCCGCGGCACGCCGGAGATCTTCGAGGACTATCCCGCGGTGACGGCGTATCGGGCGCGGGGCCATGCGCGGCCGGCCCATGCGCGGGCGCTGGCGCTGCAAGGTGCCGGACCCGCCGCGGCGTGACCGGGCGGCGCCACGCTGCTAGACTCGCCGCATGACGGCAAAAGGTGCTGACCAGACGAGGCACTGGCAGGCGCTCGACGCCGCGCATCATGTCCATCCGTTCTCCGACCCGGCCGCGCTCAACAAGGAGGGTGTGCGCGTCATCACGCGGGGCGAGGGCGTCTATCTGTGGGACTCCGAAGGGCGCAAGATCATCGACGGCATGTCGGGGCTGTGGTGCGTGCAGCTCGGCTACGGCAATGCGGAGTTGGCCGAGGCGGGCTATGCGGCGCTGAAGACGCTGTCCTACTACAATCATTTCTTCAAGACCTCGAATCCGTGGACGATCGAGCTCGCCGCCAAGCTCGTGTCGCTGCTGCCGGACGGGCACGAGCACGTGCTGTTCGCCAATTCGGGCTCGGAGGCCAACGACACCGCGCTGAAGCTCATCCGCTACTACTGGAACCTGAAAGGACGGACGGACAAGAAGATCCATCTGTCGCGCGACTATTCCTATCACGGCGTCACCTTCGGCGCGGCGTCGCTGTCGGGCCTGACGCCGATGCATGCGCAGTGGGATCTGCCGCTGGCGGGCTTCGAGAAGGTGCCGGCGCCCTATTGGTATGGCGCCAAAGAGGCGGGGTACGGCGACATCGCGCCGGCGGAATTCGGCTTCCTGATCGCGCGCAAGCTCGAGGAGAAGATCCTCGAGCTTGGCGCCGACAATGTCGCCTCGTTCTCGGCCGAGCCGGTGCAGGGCGCCGGCGGCGTGATCTTTCCACCGGACACCTATTGGCACGAGGTGCAGCGCATCTGCGCCCGCTACGACGTGCTGCTGCATCTCGACGAGGTGATCACCGGCTTCGGGCGCACCGGCGCGTGGTTCGGGGCCCAGACCTGGCGCATCGCGCCCGACATCATGACCATGGCCAAGGGCCTGTCGTCGGGCTACCAGCCGATCTCGGCGATCTCGCTGGGCGCGCGGATGGGCGAGACGGTGCTGGGCGCCAACGAGGAGCTGGTGCATGGCTTCACCTATTCCGGCCATCCGGTGGCGAGCGCGGTGGCGCTGAAGAATCTCGAAGTGATCGAGCGGCTCGCCCTGGTGCCGCGGGTGAGGAGCGAGATCGGGCCTTATTTCCAGGGCCGCCTGCGCGAGACCCTGGCCGATCATCCGCTGGTCGGCGAGGTGCGCGGCATCGGACTGCTCGCGGCCGTCGAGCTCGTGCGCGACAGGAAGCAGCGCCGCTTCTTTCCCGATCCCGGCGCGATCGGCACGCTGTGCCGCAATTACTGCCTCGAGGACGGCCTCGTCTGCCGCGCCATCCGCGACACCATGGTGCTGGCGCCGCCGCTGGTGATTTCCCAGAACGAGGTCGAGGCCGTTGTCGGCAAGCTGAAGGCGGCGGTCGATGCGACGGCGAAGGATGTCGGCAAGCGATGACGGCGCTGCGGCTCAAACTGCTCTCGGTCAATGTCGGGTTGCCGCGCGTCATCGGCGCGCGGAACGGCGAGGCGGTGCTGTCGGGTATCGCCAAGGCGCCGGTGGACGCGGCCGATGTGTTCGTCGGCGGCAGCAACATCGCCGGCGACGGCCAAGCCGACCTCACCGTGCATGGCGGCCGCGACAAGGCGGTCTATGCCTATCCCGCGGGCCACTGGCCGTGGTGGGAGAGCGAGCATGGCCTTGCCTGCAGGCCGGCGACCTTCGGCGAGAACCTGACGCTCGCCGGCGCCGACGAGACAGAGGTCTTCATCGGCGATCGCTTCCGCTGGGGCGCGGCACTGCTGCAGGTCGCGCAGCCGCGGGCGCCCTGCTTCAAGCTCGCGATCCACGCCCGCGCGGATATTCCGGCGCGCATGACCGCGTCGGCGCGCTGCGGCTGGTATTTCCGCGTGCTGGAAGAAGGGCGCGCGCCGGTGCAGGGGGAACTCGTGCGCGAGAATGACACCGGTGGACCGTCGGTGCGCGAAACCTTCGTCGCGGCGCTGCATCCGCGCGCGCCGGAGGCTTCACGTGTTCGTGTTCGCGACGCGGCGGATTTGTCGCCGGCCTGGAAGCGGATGCTGCGTTGAAAATCGCTGTAAAATTCCCCGGATTCCGCGATTGTCAGCGCTACCGCTCAATGTGGCTGATTTGCCGCTGTCATTAAAAATAATCCAAATTCATCGAACGCTGAAAAAATAGTTGCAATGTGTGGCTTCGCTGCATAGGTTCACTTTCGAAGGATGAAACATCGTCCGGCAAGCACTGCCCCCCCGCTCGCAAGCCGGGCGGCATCCTTCGAAGGTGTCGGTCATCCCCTCCCGGCACCCGCGCGTAACGGCGCATAAAGGCACCCGGTCGGCCCCCCGACCGGGTGCCACTTTATCTGAGGTACGGGTCAGCCGGGGTTCACGCGCCTGAGCGTGAGGTTGAGCCGCCCGCCGCCCGGCAGCAGCTGTGAACTCCCCGCCACGATTCGGTCGATACCGTGGAACATCGCCCGCGCCGGCCCGCCGAACCGCAGCACGTCGCCGGAGGCGAGCTTGATGCTTTGCGTCGGGCCCTTTCGGGTGGCGCCGCCGAAACGGAACAGGGCGTCGTCGCCCAGCGACACGGAGAGCACGGGCGCGTCCTGCGCCGGCTCGCGATCCTGGTGCAGTCCCATCTTCGCGCCGGTGCGATAGAGATTGACGAGACAGCATTGCGGCGCTGCACGATAGGCGGCCGTGTCTTGCCACAATTCGAGCAGCGCCGGCGGGATCGCAGGCCATGGTCTATCTGTGTACGGATGGAGTGGCGCATAGCGGTAGCCGGCCCTGTCCGAAATCCAGCCGAGCGGCCCGAAATTGGTTTCTTCGACCGAAAACGGCTTGCCGGAGCCTGGCATGACCGGCTTGTAGAACGGGGCGGCGGCGGTTGTGAGCGCCAACACCTCGTCCAGCAAACGCTTTTGTCGCGCCCGCGAATAATATTCGCGCCACAGCGAGACGCCCGGCGCCAGCGTGAGCGGCCTTACCATTGCCACCGGCTGGAATTGGGCTTGTCGAAGATGTTCTTGTAGGTGCCGGCATGACCGTGGCTGTCGAGCCAGTCGCGCAATTTCTCCGGCGTGTAGGTATCGCGCACCCAGTCCGCGATGGGGCGGCCGCCAGCGTCTTGCCGCGCAAACGCGACGAAGTGCTTCAACCAGCGCTGCTGCGCCTTCGGCAGGTGCAGGTAAGGCCAGCGCGCGAACTGCGCTTCGGCGGCTTCCTGCGCGCGCCAGCCATCGCGGTGGACCCGGTAGAGCGCGGCGGCCAGGCTGGTGCGATCCTGGCCGCCCGAGCATTTGACGAGGAACGGACGCGGCGCCGCGGTGAAAGCATCGAACAGGACGACCAGCATCTCGCGCCGCGGCAGGCTGCGCGAATCCAGCATGACGTCGAAGTGTTTGACGCCGTTCGCCGCGCTGACCCTTGTCTCGTAGCGCCACCAGCCGTAGTTCGGATTGGGACCGCGCAGGTTGATCAGCGCGGCGATGCGGTGACGGCGCAGGAAGGCGCCGAGGAAGCCGCCCCACGCCTGCGCCGCGCGCGCCGCCTCGCCCGGCACGATCCAGTGAAAATTATAGAGAACGTCGCGCGGGTCCCGCATGGCGGATGTGTAGCGGCGCACGCTATCATCCGCAAACCGAGGGAGAGACGCATGCGGCTGAGCGCCTTGATACGACTTTGGCTGTGGCTGACGCTGCTGGCGGTCGCCGCCTTCGCGGTGCTGGCGGTGCTGGACGGCAGATTGAAGGCCGCGACCGGCTTCGGCACGCTCGACCTGCAAGGCGCCCAGAGCGCGCTGGACTACAAGCGGGTGTTCGCCGCCTGGATCGCGCGTCAGCATGCGGCGACGGCGGGCTTCAGCCTCGGCTTCGACTACCTCTTCATGCCGCTCTATGCGGTCAGCTTCTATTTTTCGGCGATGCTGGCGCGCGAGGCGTTCACGCCGAAGCGCGGACTGGCGCGGCGGACGCTCGACTATCTCGGCTTCGTGCCGCTGGCCGGCGCCCTGGCCGATGCGATCGAGAACGGGCTCGAATTCTCCATGCTGTCCGGCGCGCCCGACGATGCGACGGCGCGGTTCGCCTATATGGCGAGCAACGTCAAGACGACCTGCTTCTATGTCGGCCTCGCACTGCTCCTGGGCGGCATCGCCGGCGCGATCAAGCTCAGGCGGAAGAAGAAGGACGAGTCACCCGCCCGTTGAGGACAGGTCCTTTCCCATGCGGATCAGCGGCACGCGCACGCCGGACGGCGTGTCGCTTTCGAAGGCCTCGATCTCGCGGTAGCCGCAGGCGCGATAGAGCGGCGCGCCGGCCAGCGTCGCGGCAAGTTCGACGCGGGCAAATCCCGCACGCGCGGCAGCGTCCTCGCAAAGCTGCAGCACCAGCCGGCCGACGCCGCGCCGGGTGAAGGCGGGATGGGTGTACATCGCCCGCACCCGGGCCGCATCACGGGCCGGATCGAGCAGCGCCGCGTCGCGTCCCGCCGAATGATCGCCGCCGAACAGCGTGGCGCGCCGGCTCCAGCCGCCGCAGCCGGCGAGGGCGCCGTCACAGGCGACGACGAAATAGGTGCCGTCGTCGATCAGCTGGCTGTCGAGGCCCATGATGTCGAACGAGGCCGCGACGGCGGCGGGCGCCAGGAACGGCTTCAGCAATTCGCCGATGGCGGCGTCCATCAGCGGCTTCAGCGCAGGCATGTCGGCGCGCCGCGCCAGCCGGTGGGTGAGGATCTCTGCCATGGGCCGAGTGTCGCCCGCCCGTGACGCCGCGTCGAATCGGGCTTAAGGTGCACGGTATAAAAACAGGGAGGATGCGATGAGCGACAAAACCGGTCACGGGGGCGGCGTGGCGCGCCGCGAGGTGTTTGGTCTGGCGGCCGGCGCCGCGGCGGTCGTTGCCGCGTCCGGTGCCACATTAGCAGCCGAAACCGCGCCGCCACCGCCGCGGCGTGGCCGGCTCGAGATGGGTGACGGCGTGCCCGTGGTCACCAAGGTCATCAGTACCTCCTCCGGCCGGGTCCAGGGCCTCGTCAACGATGGCGTACACACGTTCAAGGGCGTCCGTTACGGCGCGCCGCCGGTCGGGGCGCTGCGCTGGATGCCGCCGCAGAAGCCGGTGCCCTCAACCGTGATCCTCGACTGCTCGGATTACGGCGCGCCGGCGATGCAGATGGCGACGGGCGCCACCGCGGCGCCGGCCACCGATTTCGGCATGCAGATGAGCCGCGTCTTCACCACGCCGTCGGAGCTCAAGATCCAGAACGAAGACTGCCTGTTCCTCAACGTCTGGACGCCGGGCACCGATGCCAGGGCGCGGCCGGTGATGTTCTGGATCCATGGCGGCGGTTTCGCCTATGGCTCGGGCGGGCAGCCGATCTATTGCGGCGAGGATCTGGCGCGCGATCACGACGTGGTCGTGGTCGGCATCAATCACCGGCTCAACATCTTCGGCTATCTGTATCTCGGCGAGGCGTTCGGCGATGCCTACAAATCGTCGGGCACGGTCGGCATGCAGGACATCGTGCTGGCGCTCGAATGGGTGAAGGACAATATCGCCGGCTTTGGCGGCGATCCCGGCAATGTCACGATCATGGGCCAGTCGGGCGGCGGCGCGAAGGTCTCGCTTCTGATGGCGATGGATTCGGCCAAAGGCCTGTTCCACAAGGCCTCGATCCAGTCGGGGCCGGGCCTCGTCACCGGCCGCAAGGAAGCCGCGGCGAAGGCGGCGCACGGACTGCTCGACGAACTCGGCATCAAAGCGGGCGATCTCGCGGCGCTGCAGGCCGTGCCGGCAGCGCGGCTGATCGAGGCCGCGTTCGCGGCGCAGGCGAAGGCCAGCACCGGCCCGCGCCTGCCCGGCATGCCGGGCGGCGGCGGCGGGTTCGGGTTCGGTCCGATCCTCGACGGTGTCGCCATTACCCGCGATCCCTTCGTGCCCGACGGGCCGGCGGTGTCGGCCGAGGTGCCGCTGCTGCTCGGCTACACCAAGGACGAGATGACGCTGTTCACGGCGGGCTCGCCGTGGTTCGGCACGATGACGGAGGACCAGCTGAGGCAGTTCACCGCGCCGATCCCCAAGGGTCCGGCGATCGTCGAGGCCTGGCGCAAGATCCGGCCGGACTATTCGCCGACCTATCTGTTCACCGCGACGATCTCCTCGATGTTCGCCTTCGGCGGCTCGGTCAAGCTCGGCGAGGCGAAGGCGGCGCAGCATGCCGCCCCGGTCTATATGTGGTACATGACCTGGGACACGCCGGTCGCCGGCGGCATCTTCAAATCGCCGCATACGATGGAAATTCCCTTCATGATGGATTCCTATCGCCGCGTGCGCGCCTTTGTCGGGCCCGATCCGGGCGCGGCCAACATGGCGCGGCAGATCGCAGGCGCCTGGGTCGCGTTCGCGCGCAGCGGCAAGCCGGACTGCAAGGAAATCCCGCACTGGCCGGCCTATGACGCGACGACGCGCGCCACCATGGTGTTCGACACCAGGAGCAAGGTCGTGATGGATCCGAACGCCGAGGTGCGCAAGATCCTGCAGTCTTAGACGCGTCTAGAGCCGCATGCATTCAATTTGAATTGGAATGCGGCTCTAGCTTTTGAATTGTCGCGCAATTTTACGGAAAACCGGCCATATGCTGCTGCTATGGACCCGCTTTTCCGAATTGCGCTTAGAGCCGAAAGCTCAGATTCACCGAGCCGAACTGGTCGGCGGATGGCTGCGTGTCGAATTCCTTGCTGCGGAAGACATGGGTGAAGGAAAGGCGCGTGCCGCCCAATTGCAGCGCGGCGCCGACCTGGACATCGCCGACCAGGATGCGTTTGTCGACGCTGGGACTGGCCGCGAAACTGTTGCCGTCGAGGAAGATGTTGCGGCCCACCGCGCGGCCGTCGACGCCGCCGAAAAGGTAGGCGCTGATCGCGCCATTGGGCTCGAAGAAATTGCTGCCCGGCAGGGATGGCTCCAGTCGCGGCGGGCCGAAATCGTCCGGCAGGTTGATGCCGACACGCGCCATCGCGCCGGCGTTCACATAGTCATAGGCATTGCCGACGGCGATGCCGGCGTGCGGCTCCAGATCGAAGAACAGGCCGAAGATCGAGCGCGGCGGGATCAGCTTCCAGCTGCGCTCGTAGAAGATGTTCGCGACCGGCTCGTCGCGCAGCTGGAAATGCCAGCCGAGCGCCCGCTTGTCCCCCAGGATGCCGTGGACCCAATTCTGCGCCTCCTCACCCAGCGCGGCGGGACCGATCGTGCCGAGCTGCAGCTGCGCCTGATCGAGATGGGTGTCGGAATTGGAGAGCAGCCCGAGGCCGACATAGAGATACCCCGCATAGGGACGATCGGCCGGATCGGGCACCGCGACCTGGGTGTTGGCCGGCGTGAAGATGTCCTGCGCCAGCTGATAGTCGGTGCGCACGTCGCCGCTGCTCGCGAAGAAAGGCAGGTGATGCGCGAAATTCTGCAGCCAACGCGGCGTGTCCTGCGGCGCCGTGGTGTAGTCGAGCGCGACGCCGCTCGTGTAGTGCCGGTCGGTGTCGAAGAAAATGTCGTTTTCGAACTGGAGCGAAAACGCGCCGGCGGGTTCGTCCTTGGCGGCAACGGGCTGGGCGGGCAGAAGCAGGACCGCGCCCGCGATCAATGCCGGGATTCGCATGGAAAATGCCCCTTCTACCCTCTTGCTCGAAAACGCCGCTTGTAGCCTGGAGTTCCACGCGTCGTTTGACAGCAATATAGTCAAATCTCCGAAAGACTCCGGAAGGTCGAGCGGTGTGGATATCGATGGGACCGTGAAGCGGACGCTGGCGCAAGTCAGGGCGCTGCCGCGGCGCAACGTGCCGTCGGTGCGGGCCATCCGAAAGGCGCTGTCGGCGGAATTGCGCAGCGCGGGCGCGCGTGAGGTCGTTGCGATCGGGCAGGGACTGGCGGCGCATCTGCCGCGCTGGCTGGGGTATGAAACGATCGCCAAGCATCGCGCCGCGCTGGCGAGCCTGCGCATCAAGCAGGTCGAGCGGCTCGGCATCCTGGATTCGTGGTACGCGACCGACGGCTTCGGCATCTACATTTCGGGACCGACGTGGCGCGACGGCCGGATCGAGACGGCCGACATAAGGCGCTGGGCGACGTCGAAGGATTTCTGGTGGCGGCGGGCGGCGCTGGTCTCGACCGTGCCGCTGAACCAGAAATCGCACGGCAATGGCTACCGCACCGACGATACGCTCGCGATCTGCGCGCTGCTGGTCGACGACCGCGAGGACATGGTGGTGAAGGCGCTGAGCTGGGCGTTGCGCGTGCTGGCGTCGCGCGATCCCGGGGCGGTGCGTGATTTCCTCGACCGCCATGTCGACCGCCTGGCGGCGCGCGTGAAGCGCGAGACCAACACCAAGTTGGTCACCGGCGCCAAGAATAAGCGCAAGGCTGGTATTTAGCTTGACTGCTATATAGCAAGTCAGATAAATAGCGTTATGGATGCCTTCGAAGCCCTGGCCGATCCCACCCGCCGCGAAATCGTCGCCATGCTGGCGGCCCGCGAACACAACGCCGGCGATATCGCCGGGCGTTTCGCGATGGCGGGGCCGTCGGTCTCGCGTCATCTCAAAGTGCTGCGCGAGAGCGGGCTGATCGCGTATCGCCAGGAGGCGCAGTCGCGCATCTATCGCCTCGAAGCGGGCGTGCTCGACGAAACGCGGCAATGGATGCAGGCGCAGCTCGATCTCTGCCGCGAGCGCTTCGACCGGCTGGGCGCGCATCTCGACCGCATGAAGGAACGGGGTGACTGATGGCCGAAGCCGAACTCGCACGTTTCATCGACCGCTGGACGATGGAATATGTCCGCGTCTATCCGCATCCCATCGCGCGGGTATGGCGGGCGATCGTCGAGCCGGCCGAGTTCGGCGTCTGGTTCATTCCCGGACGGCTCGAGCCGCGCGTCGGCGGCCGCTACTGGTTCGGCGACGACGGATATCAGGGCACCGTGCAGGCCATCGAACCGCCGCGCCTGCTGCGCCTTAGCGACGACCAGGCCGGACAGGTCTTTCACTACGAACTGACGGAGGTCGCGGAAGGAACGCAGCTCCAGTTCATCCATCGCTGCCCGCCGGCCGGCCCCTACACGCAGATCCCCGACTCGGCGGTCGACGCGAGCGCCGGAAAATCCTTCGATCTCGGCGGCGACCTGCCGGGCGGACCCGATACGCCCTGGAAGCCCGGCTTCGTCGCGGGATATCACGCGATGTTCGACGAATTGTTCGCGTTCCTGGGCGGCGTCCCATCCGAAACGCAGCTGCCGCCGACGGAGCTTGGCACCATCGCCCATTGGTGGGCGGTTTTCCCGCCGCCCTCGGCGCGCGACTTCACGTCCGAACAGAGAAACCGCATCGCCCGCTCGCTGCGCCTGCGCGAACGCTGGCATGAGCTGATCGAGCGCTACCGCGCCCACATCGCGGCGACGATCCCGCCGGCCGAGGACAGTTAGAATCCCGACATGCGCAACGCCAAGCGCGCGCTCGTCGTGGTTACAGCCCGACCACCTGGCCGAAACCCTGGATCGGCTGCGGCGTGTAGTTGGGCAGCGAGATCGCGCATTCCTGCGGCGCCGCGTCGGCAGCGAGCGGCTTGGACAGCCGCGGCGTGGTCGTGGCCTCGATCCAGATCGAATGGCCGGGGTTGACGAGATAGCCGGGCAGGTTCTTGCCGCTGTCGCTGCTGGTGATCGTAGCCTTGAGCGGCTGGAAGAAATAGGCGCTCTGCGTCGCCGTCAGCTTGTGGCGCCCGTGCTTTTTGGGGTCGTACAGGCCGGCCTTCGCGGCGGTGTCCTTGTCCCAGACCAGCAGGATGTCGACGTCGAACGGGCGCATCAACAGCGCCGCGTTCTGCGGATCGGTGACGACGCCCTGGGCGCGGATGAGCGTGCGATCGGTGGGATCGACGATGCAGGTGACGGCGGAGACCACGGCGGGCTGCGGGTCGCCGGGGCCCACCTGGTCGACGATCCAGGCGCCGACCCAGAAGTAGAACACCGTCGTCAGCGCCAGGAGCGCGCTGGTGACGGCGACGATCACGCGGTGGGGCACGTTCCTGGTCCACGCATTCATCCGCCCGTCGCAGAGAAAGGCGTTCAGCATCGCAAACGGCTCAAACAGCGCGTAGAGGAAGAGCAGCAGGCCGAAGGCGCAGACGCCGAGGCCTTCCGCCAGGGCGAGACTGTGCCAGCTGCGCCAGCAGCGGAACACGACCTCGAAGAAGGTCGGAATGAACCGCGATTCCAGATAAGGCGTCAGGCCGCTCCAGGCCCATTCGCGGAAATAGTAGAACGGGATCGTCAGCGCCGCGGTGATCACGATCGCCTGATAGCCGGCATGATACAGCAACAGGATGCGCAGCTGCTCGCGCCGCCGCCGCGCCGCGACCACGACGCGCGAATAGATCCGGATGAAGCCGTCGAGGATGACCGTCATGGCGATGCAGGCCAGGGTGAAGGTCAGGAGAAAGGCCGGGTCGAAAATGTTGACCGCCTGGAAATAGGCGTCCTGGATGTTGTTGCGGTCGTCGCTCGAGCCCGGCAGCGCGGAGGCGAAGAAGTTCGTCACATGCGCGAGATATCGCGGCAGCGCCAGCGCGATGAACAGGCTGATGAAGACGAAGACATAGGGCTGCGTCTGGTAGGTGAAATTGGCCTTGAGGCGGTGGACGAGGCGCAAGCTGCCGCGCAGCGGCTGGGCGGCGAGGATCGCCATCGAATAAAAGTAATTGTAAAGGATAAAGACGATCCCACGAAATATAGAATCGATCAGATCGTTGATGTCCGGCAATATCGTTCCCCACCGATACAGCGACGGAGAAAAGTATATTGCCAAGCGGTGCCGGCGTCGCGGCCGAAAAGAGGTTGCAATCGCGGCTTGACCGCGCGACCGCCCTCAGTATATTGCGCGGCTCCCGACGGACTCGCGTTTGGCGGGAAATCTATTCACTTCAAGGACTTAGGCTCATGTTCGCGGTTATCCGCACCGGCGGCAAGCAGTATAAAGTGGCCAAGGACGACGTCCTGGTCATCGAAAAGGTCGCCGGCGACGTCGGCTCGACGCTGACGATCGGCGAAGTCCTGATGCTGGGCGGCGACTCGCTGAAGCATGGCGCGCCGCTGATTTCGGGCGCTTCGGTGGCGTGCGAGATCCTGGCCCAGGGCAAGGGCGAGAAGGTCATCGCCTTCAAGAAGAAGCGCCGCAAGAACACTCATCGCAAGCGCGGTCACCGCCAGCCCTTCACCAAGGTGAAGGTCACGGCGATCTCGGCGGCGTAAGGAACACTCCCATGGCACACAAGAAAGCCGGCGGCTCCTCGCGCAACGGTCGCGACTCGAACCCCAAGATGCTCGGCGTGAAGCTGTTCGGCGGCGAAAAGGTCGCCGGCGGCAACGTGATCATCCGCCAGCGCGGCACCAAGTTCTGGGCCGGCGAGAACGTCGGTATGGGCAAGGACCATACCCTTTTCGCGCTTACCGAAGGCCAGGTCGCCTTCAAGTCGGGCTTCAAGCGTCGCACGTACGTATCGGTGATCAACGCGACGAATCCGGCGACGAAGCGCGCAGCGGAATAGGCGGCCGAAGACATAGGCCGCCAAGAAATTGGCGGTCCATTATCAGGAGGGAGATGGTCCGCCATCTCCCTTTTTTGTCCCTCCACCTGTGGAGGGATTTGCCATGTCATGCCTGTTGGAGACTGAGAGACTGCTGTTACGCCCACCCGAGCGGCGCGACATTCCCGCACTCGTGCCGCTGGCGAACGATTACGACGTCGCCAAGAACCTCTCGAAGCTGCCGCATCCCTACACGGCGGCGCATGGCGAGGCGTTCGTCGCGGAGATGCAGGAAAAGCGGGTCGCGGGCAGCGATTTCACCTTTGCCATCACGCTCCGGTCGGACGGCGCTTTCATGGGCTGCATCGGCCTGCATCTGAAGGACGGCAGTTTCGAGTTCGGCTACTGGCTGGGCCAGAAATTCTGGCGCCAGGGCTATGCCACCGAGGCGGCGCGGGCGCTGGTCGCGTTCGCCTTCCACGATCTCAAGGCGGAGAGCGTGTGGGCCGGCTGGTATCACGACAATCCGCGCTCGGGCCATGTCCTGACCAAGCTCGGCTGCGTGCCCAAGGGCTTCGAGCGGCGGGCGTGCCTGGCGCGCGGCATGGACATCGGCTGCAACGTCGTGACGCTGAGCCGCGACGCCTTCCTCGGCAGGAGGGCGGCATGAGCTTCCATCCGACGACGCAGCGGCTGATCCTGCGCGCGCCCATGATGACCGATAAATCCGTCTTCGTGACGCTGCTCGACGACTACGAGGTGGCCAGGAACCTGGGTCCGGTCCCGCATCCCTATACCGACACGCTGTTCCGCGAATTCCTCGTCCGCAGCGATGCGGAGCGGCGCGAGGGCACGGACTTCAACTTCGCGGTCACGCGCGCGATGGACGGCGCCTTCATGGGCATGTGCTCGGTCCATGCCGGCGAGGACGGCGACTGGGAGCTTGGCTATTGGTACGGCCGGCCCTATTGGGGTCAGGGCTATGCCAGCGAGGCGGCCGGGCCGGTGATGCGCTTCGCGTTCGACGACATGGGCGCAGCAAGGCTGACCTCGGGCTGGTTCTTCGACAATCCGGCTTCGGGCCGCGTGCTGGAAAAGCTCGGCTTCACGCCGACCGGGACCATAAAGCGCAACTGCGTCTCCCGGGGCTGCGAAGTCGTCTCGAACCGGGTCCAGTTGACGCGGGAGCAATTTGCGCGAAAGAAGGCCGCATGAGACGGACAGCGACGCGCCGGAACGGGCCCGAGTCATGAAATTCCTCGATATCGCCAAGGTCTATGTCCAGTCGGGCAATGGCGGCAATGGCTGCGTCGCGTTCCGGCGCGAGAAGTTCATCGAATATGGCGGACCCTGGGGCGGCAATGGCGGCCGCGGCGGCGACGTGGTGGTCGAGGCCTTCGAGAACCGCAACACGCTGCTGTCCTTCCGCTATCAGCAGCATGTCCGCGCCAAGAACGGCGAGCCGGGCATGGGCAAGGAGATGACCGGCGCCAATGGCGACGACGCGCTGATGAAGGTGCCGGTCGGCACCCAGGTCTTCGAAGAAGACGGCGAGACGCTGATCGCCGATCTGGCCGAGGCCGGGGCACGCGTCAGGCTGCTGCGCGGCGGCAATGGCGGCTTCGGCAATGCGCATTTCAAGAGCTCGACCAACCAGGCGCCGCGCCACGCCAATCCGGGCCAGAAGGGCGAGGAAAAGATCCTCATTCTCAAGCTCAAGCTGGTCGCCGATGCCTGCCTGATCGGCATGCCGAATGCCGGCAAGTCGACGTTCCTCTCCCGCGTCTCGGCGGCGCGCCCGAAGATCGCGGACTATCCCTTCACCACGCTGGAGCCGCAGCTCGGCGTGGTGGGCATCGACGAGACCGATTTCGTGCTCGCCGACCTGCCGGGCCTGATCGAGGGTGCGCATGAAGGCGTCGGCCTGGGCGACAAATTCCTCGGCCATGCCGAGCGCTGTCACGTCATCCTGCATCTGGTCGACGGCACGCAAAGCGAGATCGCCAGGACCTACAAGACCATCCGCGGCGAACTCGACGCTTATGGCACGATCCTGACGGCCAAGCCGGAGATCGTGGCCCTCAACAAGGTCGATGCGATTCCCAAACCGGCGCTGGCCAAGAAGCGCGCAGCGCTGGAGAAGGCGTGCGGCCACAAGGTGTTCGTGATCTCGGGCGTCTCGGGTCAGGGCGTCGAGGCGTTGCTGCGCGCCATCGCCAAGGACGTCGCCAAGAAGCGCGGCACGCCCAAGGTCGTGCGCAAGGAGACCAAGCGGGAGTGGACGCCGTGAGCGATCCGTTCCACGCCGCCGCGGCGCGGCTGATCGTCGTCAAAGTGGGCTCGACGCTGCTGGTCGACGGCGAGAGCGGTCTGCTGCGGCGCGTGTGGCTCCAATCGCTGTGCGACGACATCGCGGCGCTCGGGCAGGACGGAAATTCCATCATCGTCGTATCGTCGGGCGCCATCGCGCTCGGCCGGCGCGCCCTGAAGCTCAAATCCGGCCCGCTAAAGCTGGAGGAAAGCCAGGCGGCGGCGGCCGTGGGGCAGGTGCGGCTGGCCGCGGCCTATGCCGAGAGCTTTGCCGCCCGGAGCATCGTCGCGGCGCAGGTGCTGCTGACGCTGGGCGACACCGAGGAGCGCCGCCGCTATCTGAACGCGCGCGCCACGCTGAAGACGCTGCTGGGCCTCGCCGCCATTGCGGTAATCAACGAGAACGACACGGTGGCGACGGCCGAAATCCGCTATGGCGACAACGACCGGCTGGCAGCGCGGGTCGCAAGCATGATGCAGGCCGACATGCTGATTCTGTTGTCGGATGTCGACGGCCTCTACAGCGCGGACCCGTCGCGCGACGCCGCGGCCGAGCACATCGCCAGCGTCGCCGCGATCACGCCGGCGATCGAGGCGATGGCGGGAGACTCGGTTTCCGGCTTCGGGCGCGGCGGCATGGCGTCCAAGATCGCGGCGGCACGGATCGCGACGGCGGCGGGCTGCGAAGTCCTGATCGCCAAGGGCGGCGAGAACGCCATCCAGGCGATGCGCAGCGGAGCGCGCTATACGCGCTTTCCCGCCAGCACCACGCCGGCCGCGGCCCGCAAGCGTTGGATCGCGGGTGTGCTGAAACCGGCGGGCGCGCTGATCATCGACGCGGGCGCGGCGCGGGCGCTGGCCGACGGCAAGAGCCTGTTGCCGGCCGGCATCCGCCAGATCGACGGCCGCTTCGATCGCGGCGACGCGGTGCTGGTCAAGGACAGCCAGGGCCGCGAGATCGCACGCGGGATCGCGGCCTATGGCGCGGCCGATGCCGAGCGCATCGCCGGCAAGCGCACGGCGGAGATCGAGGCGATCCTGGGCTATCGCGGCCGCGACGAGATGATCCACCGCGACGACCTCGCGCTGACGCTGGCGGTGCCATGAACGCCGACATCAAGCTTCGCGAAGAGATGATCGCGATGGGAAGAAGTGCGAAAATCGCGGCTTTTGAACTTCGGAATGAGCGCCATCCTGCGGAGCGCCGGGAAGGTCTTCTGCTTGCAGCCAAGCATATTCGCCATCAGGCCCAGACAATCTTGGCTGCTAATTTGGCAGACTTGGAGCGAGGCCGAGCGGCAGGACTTAGTCATGCGCTGCTGGATAGGCTGCTCCTCGACGAGGAACGCATCGAAGTGATGGCGAAAAGCGTCGAGGACGTCGCCGCGTTGCCCGACCCAGTCGGCCGCCAGCTCTCGCGTTGGACAGTCCCAAGCGGCCTCGATATTGCGTGCGTTTCGACACCGATCGGTGTGATTGGCATGATCTACGAGAGCCGTCCGAATGTGACGGCGGATGCGGCGGCGTTATGCGTGAGGTCGGGGAACGCTGTAATTCTGCGCGGTGGCTCAGAAGCAAGCGAGTCGAACATTGCGATTCATCGCGCCTTCATCGAAGGAATTCGCGAAGTAGGGATGCTTTCCTGTACCGTGCAACTCGTCCACTCCACGGATCGTGCCGCGGTCGGCCTGATGCTGGAGGGTCTGGGCGGAGCCATCGATCTTATCATTCCGCGCGGCGGCAAAAGCCTAACCAGTCGCGTGGTGGCGGAAGCACGAGTGCCGGTGATTGCACATCTTGAGGGTGTCTGCCACGTCTACATCCATGCCGGCGCCGATCCTGCAAAGGCGCGCGCCATCGCTGTCAACTCGAAGATGCGGCGTACTTCGGTCTGTGGCGCAGCGGAGACGCTGTTGATAGATCGCGGCATATTGCCAACCATTGGAGTCGCGGTATTCGAAGACCTGGCGAAAGTTGGTTGCGAAATTCGCGGCGACGAAGCAGTCCGCGCCGTGTTTCCAGACGCAAGGGCGGCGAGCGAAGCCGACTGGTCTACGGAGTATTCCGATGCGATCGTAGCGGTGAAGGTGGTCGATGGAGTCGAAGATGCCATCCATCACATAGAGCAATACGGCTCGCATCATACGGATTCGATCGTCACCGAGATCAAGTGGGCGGCGGAAGGGTTTCTCGAAAGTCTCGACTCCGCCATCGTGCTGTGGAACGCCTCGACCCAGTTCGCCGACGGCGCCGAGTTCGGCATGGGCGCCGAGATCGGCATCGGCACCGGCAAGCTGCACGCCCGCGGCCCGGTCGGCGCCGAGCAGCTCACCACCTTCAAATACATCGTGCGCGGCACGGGACAGATCCGGCCATGAAAAAGACCGAGCTGCACCGCGCGCCGTCCAACTGGGTGCGTCCGCCGGGGCCGATCGCGCCCGGCATGCGCATCGGCCTGCTCGGCGGCTCGTTCAATCCGGCGCATGAGGGTCATGTCCATGTCAGCGAGGTCGCGCTGAAGCGGCTCGGCCTCGACTATGTCTGGTGGCTGGTGACGCCGCAGAACCCGCTCAAATCGACGTCGGGGATGGCGCCGCTGCACGACCGGGTTCAGGCGGCGCGCGCCGTGGCGCGCCATCCGCGCCTCGTGGTCATGGACATCGAGCACGATTTGCGCACCCATTACTCGTTCGACACGCTATGCGCGCTGCAGAAGCGCTTTCCGCTGGTCAAGTTCACCTGGCTGATGGGCAGCGACAATCTGAACATCTTCCGCCGCTGGCACCGCTGGGCCGAGTTCGCCCGCCGCGTCCCCATCGCGGTGATCCAGCGGCCGGGAACCGTGCTGGCAGCGCTCCACGCCAAGCCGGTGCAACGCTTCGGGCTGGCGCGGATCGAGCGCGGCCTGTGCGGCGCGCGCACCCCGGCCATCGCCGTCATCGACGGCAAGCGCAACGCACAGAGCGCCACCGCCATTCGCGCCTCGCAGCGCTTCGCGGAAGGCTTTGTCGGCGCACTGCCCACGTGATAGATTGCAGCAGGCGCGCGCAAGGCGCTCTGGAGGATGCACACTGACCGTCAAGACCACCCGCGCCAAAAAGGCTCCCGCGAAGACCAAGGCAGCCGCCAAGCCGGCGCCCAAGAAACCCGCCAGAAAACCAGTCTCCAAAAAGGTCGCCCTCAAAAAGGCGGCGAACCAGCCGCTTTACGCGGCCGACCACGCGCTGCTGGAACGCATTCGCGCCTCGCTCGACGACGACAAGGCGCAGGACATCGTGACCATCGAGATGGCCGGGCGCTCGTCGCTGGCCGACGCGATCGTCATCGCGACGGGAACCTCGTCGCGCCACGTCGCTTCGATCGCCGAGCATCTGGCGCGGCGGCTGAAGGATGCCGGCTACGGCACGCGCCCGGTGAACGGTGCGCAACAGGGCGACTGGGTCCTGGTCGATGCCGGCGACGTCATCGTCCATATCTTCCGGCCCGAAGTGCGCGAGTATTACAATCTCGAAAGCATGTGGTCGGTCGAAGAGCCGCGGCGCAGCCGGGCCTGACGTCCGATGCGCCTCTCCATCCTGGCGGTCGGTTTCGCGCAACGCAGCCCGGAAGGCGAGCTGACCGACGCTTTCATCGGCCGCGCCGCCCAGATGGGCAAGCGCATGGGCATTGCCGCGGTCACCTGCGAGGAGATCGCGGTCTCCAAGGATCGCGACGTCCGAAAGCGCAAGGAGGACGAGGCCGCGCGCCTCGCCCGGCGGGTGCCGGACGGCGCCCATGTCGTGCTGCTCGATGCCAAGGGCAAGGGCATGACGAGCGAGGACTTCGCCGAGATGCTGGGCGCGCTGCGCGATGCCGGCACCAAGGATTTCTGCTTCGTGATCGGCGGGCCGGACGGGCTCGCCCCCTTGCCCGGCAAGCGCGCCGGCCGCAGCCTGGCGTTCGGGCCGCAGACCTGGCCGCATCTGCTGGTGCGCGCGATGCTGGCCGAGCAGATCTACCGCGCCCTGACGATCCTGGCCGGGCATCCGTATCACCGCGCCTAGGTTGCACGCATTAGCCGTTCCTTAACCAAGCTCTGCGATGCTGGTGTGTCGCAATGGGACGAGCACCCATGGAGATCACGGGACCCAAGAGGATCGAAACCGGCCTTGTGCGCCGCGCGGGCAGGCCTGCGTCCGGCACGAGCTCGACGTTTTCGGTGTCCGACGCCGGCGAAGTGCGCGGCGCGGTGGTGAGCGGCCCGGGCCCGATCGGCGCGCTCGATTCCATCCTGATGCTGCAGGGCCTCGACGATTCCACCGACGGCCGCTCCAAGGCGACGGCGCATGGCGAGAAGCTGCTCGACATGCTCGACGAGATTCGCGACGGGCTGCTCGCCGGCGGCGTGCCGCGCGCGACGCTCAGCCGTCTTGCCAACGCGGTAACCCGCCGCCACGACCAGTTCAACGATCCCAAGCTGCAAGGCGTGCTCGACGAGATCGAGCTGCGCGCGCACGTCGAACTCGCCAAGCTCGAGATGATGGACAAGCGCGTCGCCTGACAGCGCCAGCGTCGATTTGGCTTGAATTGAACCACTCAAAACCGTCATCGCCCGCTTTATGCGGGCGACCCATTTTGTTTTCAGGTGAAGGAAAATGGGTTGCCCGGACGAGCCGGGCAATGACGGAATGACTGGGTAACTTCAAACTAAATCCGCTTTAGGATGCGGCTTCCAACTCGGCCCGCTGCTTGCGCGTCAGCGTGGCGCAGACCTGCTCGTAGGAATGGGCGATCAGACGTTCGATTTCTTTCGTCGGCACGTCCGCTTCGAAATTCACCGCGATCCAATGGCGCCGGTCGAGGTGGGAGCGATGGCCGATCCCTTCGTACTTGCCGCGCAGGATCTCCGCGAGGTGCGGATCGCATTTGAGGATCATGCCGGCGAAGCGATTGACTTCGAAGATCGCGAACATCTTGCCCACGACCTTGTACAGCACGACGCCCTTGGCGGAGGGTAGGGACGATCCGGTGGCGCCGGGCATGGCTTCGATGCAGGCCTTTACGGCGGCGATCCGCCGGTCGAACGCCGCGCCACGCTGCGCCGCCGTTTTCGTCTTCGAACTCGCCATGCCTCGCTCCAGGACCGAGCGTGAATCTTAGCGCAGGGCGCGGAATTTGCACGTCGTTTCAGGCGCAATGCGGGCGCGAAGCGGGAAGGCTTTTTTCATACGGAAATATCCGTGCGTCCATCGCAGACGCCTTGGTCGATGCCGGTCACTGAGCGGACCGTCGCTGGGGGCGAGGTGTCGACTACGTCATGGCCGTGTTCCTTATGGCTGCAGCACAGCGCGCGCAGCGGAAAACCGCGCGGCGCTCGGAATGCTTTTGTGGGGATATAGCGCAAGTGGGGTCTAGACCGACTCGGTTCAAGTGGTGCTTGAAAATAATTTCGCGCCGGACTTATCGAACACGCGATTCACGTGGAGCCGCGCAGAGCGCGGAGAAATTCGCGCGGACGCGTCGATAAGTGCGCGCGTGCAATGCAGCGAACGATATTTTATTTCAGCGAAAATAATCTCTTGGGTCGCGGTGCGGGCGGAAGAGATGCGCCTAGATATCCAGCAGCAAGCGCTGCGGGTCTTCGAGGTTTTCCTTGACGCGCACCAGGAAGGTCACGGCTTCGCGGCCGTCGACCAGGCGGTGGTCGTAGCTGAGCGCCAGGTACATCATCGGGCGGATCTCGACCTTGCCGTCGATGGCGATCGGGCGCGGCTGGATCTTGTGCATGCCGAGGATGCCCGACTGCGGCGAATTGAGGATCGGCGTCGACATCAAGGAGCCGAAGACGCCGCCATTGGTGATGGTGAAGGTGCCCCCCTGGAGCTCGTCGAGCTTGAGCTTGTTGTCGCGGGCCCGCAGGCCGAAATCGTGAATCTTGGCTTCGATGCCGGCGAGCGACAGCAGGTCGGCGTCGCGCACCACCGGCACGACCAGGCCGCGCTCGGTCGAGACCGCGACGCCGATGTCGTAATAGTTCTTGTAGACGACGTCGTCGCCTTCCATCTCGGCATTGACGTTGGGCAGTTCTTTCAGCGCCGCGATGCAGGCCTTGACGAAGAAGCCCATGAAGCCGAGACGCACGCCGTGCTTCTTCTCGAAGCTGTCCTTGTATTCGGCGCGCAGAGCCATGACGTGGCTCATGTCGACCTCATTGAAGGTCGTCAGCTGGGCGGCGGTGTTCTGCGATTCCTTGAGGCGCAGCGCGATGGTCTTGCGCAGCCGGCTCATGGCGACGCGCTCCTCGCGGTCGGCGCGCGGACGTGGGCCGGCATGGACGGGTGCCGGCGCGGGACGCGACGGGCGTTCGGCGGCGCGCGATTCGAGCGCTTCCAGCATGTCGCCCTTGGTGATGCGGCCGTCTCGGCCGGAGCCGGCGACGCCGGCCGGATCGACGCCGGATTCCTCGGCGATGCGGCGGACGGACGGCATGACCGCTGCGGCTGCGACAGGGGCCGCGGCCGGCTTGGGCGCTTCCGGCTTGGCAGCCGGCTTGGGTGCCGGGGCGGCGACAGCGGGTTTCGGCGCGGCCGGCCTGGGCGCGGCGGCGTCGGGATTCTTCGCAGGCGTTGCGGACGCGGTGCCTTTGGCGCCTTCGGCGATGGCGCCGAGCAAGGCGCCGACCTCGACGGTCTCGCCTTCCTTGACCGAGATCGATTCCAGGGCGCCGTCGGCGGGCGAGGGCACTTCGACCGTCACCTTGTCGGTCTCCAGCTCCAGCAGCGGCTCGTCGCGCGCCACGCTCTCGCCCGGCTTCTTGAACCAGCGCGCCACCGTGGCTTCGGTAACGGACTCGCCCATCGCGGGGACTTTGATTTCTACAGTCATCTGCCAGCTTTCGTCGAAGAGGTTCGCGCGGTCGGAGTCGAGCCCAACCATACTAGCACGTCATCACCCGGTCCGAAGCGAAGCGAAGGATCCGGGTGACCCAATTTTCGTTCGAGAAAAATGGGTCGCCCGGACAAGCCGGGCGATGACGATGTTCTTATATTTGGGGTAACAGTCACAGCGTCAGCGCTTCCGCCAGGAACGCCTTGAGCTCGGCATTGTGCTGGCTCATCAGGCCGGCGGCGGTGGAGGCGTATTCGGGGCGGCCGACATAGCGCGGGCGGGCGCTGCCGCCCAATTGCGCCACGGTCTGCTCGATGCGCGGCGCGACGAACGTCCAGGCGCCCTGGTTCCGCGGCTCTTCCTGGCACCAGACGATCTCGGCCTTGGGGAAGCGGTTGAGCTCCAACGCCAGCACGTTTTCGGGGAACGGATAGAGCTGCTCGATGCGCAGGATCTGGATGCGGCTTTCGTTCAGCTTCTCGCGCGCCTCCATCAGGTCGAAATAGACCTTGCCGCTGCACAGCACGACGCGCTTGATCTGGCTGTCCTGCGCCAGCGTCACGGTGGTGGCGCCGGGGACGCATTCCGCCTGGTCGCGCAACACGCGGTGGAACGAGGCGCCGGGCCCGAAATCGGCCAGGAACGACGTCGCCTTCTTGTGGCGCAGCAGCGATTTGGGCGTCATCAGGATCAGCGGCTTGCGGAACGGGCGGTGCATCTGGCGCCGGAGCACGTGAAAATAGTTCGCCGGCGTGGTGCAATAGGCGACCTGGATGTTGTCCTGGGCGCACAGCTGGAGATAGCGCTCGAGCCGCGCCGAGGAATGCTCCGGGCCCTGGCCTTCATAGCCGTGCGGCAAGAGCATGACGAGGCCGCACATGCGCAGCCACTTGGTCTCGCCCGAGGCGATGAACTGGTCGATGATGACCTGGGCGCCGTTGGCGAAATCGCCGAACTGCGCTTCCCACAGAGTCAGGGCCCGCGGCTCGGCGGAGGAATAGCCGTATTCGAAGCCGAGCACGGCTTCTTCCGAGAGCAGCGAGTCGATGATCTCGAACTGCGCCTGGCCGGGGCGGATATTGGCGAGCGGGTAGTGGCGCTTTTCGGTTTCCTGGTCGATCAGCGCGGCATGGCGCTGCGAGAACGTGCCTTCGGTCGAATCCTGGCCGGAAAAGCGCACCGGAATGTCTTCCAAGAGCAGCGTGCCGAAGGCGAGCGCCTCGGCGGTGGCCCAGTCGAAGCCTTCGCCGCTCTCGAACATGGCATCCTTGGCCTCGAGCTGGCGCGCGATGGTCTTGTGCAGGGCGAAGCCCTCGGGGACGCGGGTCAGCGCGGCGCCGACCTCGCGCACGGTCTCGAGCGGCACGGCGGTGTCGCCGCGGCGGTCGCCCTTGGGCGCGGCGGCGAGGCCGGACCAGCGGCCGTCGAGCCAGTCGGCGCGGTCGGGACGGTGGGTCTTGGAGGCGGCAAGCTCTTCGTCGAGCCGCGCCATGAAGCCCTTGAGCATGGCGTCGGCTTCGGCCTGCGTCAGCGTGCCTTCGTCGACCAGCTTTTTCGAATAGATCTGCAGCGTCGTGGGATGGTCCTTGATCGCCTTGTACATCAAAGGCTGGGTGAAGGTCGGCTCCAGCGTCTCGTTGTGGCCGAAGCGGCGGTAGCACACCATGTCGATGACGACATCCTTGTGGAACAGCTGGCGGAATTCGGTGGCGACGCGGGCGCAATGCACCACGGCCTCCGGATCGTCGCCGTTCACATGGAAGATCGGCGCCTGCACCATCAGCGCGATGTCGGTGCAATAGGGCGAGGAGCGCGAGAAGGCCGGCGAGGTGGTGAAGCCGATCTGGTTGTTGATGATGAAATGGATGGTGCCGCCGGTCTTGAAGCCCTTGGTGCCCGACATCGCGAAGCATTCCGCGACCACGCCTTGCCCCGCGAACGCCGCGTCGCCATGCAGCAGCAGCGGCATGACGCTGGCGCGCGTTTCGCAGTCGTCGAGCTGCTGCTGCTTGGCGCGCGCCTTGCCGAGCACGACCGGATCGGAGGCCTCCAGATGCGACGGGTTCGCCGTCAGCGACAGGTGGACGTGATGGTTGTCGAAGACGCGGTCGGACGAGGCGCCGAGGTGGTATTTCACGTCGCCCGAACCCTGCACCTCGGACGGGTTGGCGCTGCCGCCGGAGAATTCGTGGAACAGCTGGCGATAGGGCTTGTTCATGACGTTGGCGAGCACGTTCAGCCGGCCGCGATGCGCCATGCCGATGACGATCTCCTTCACGCCGAGCGAGCCGCCGCGCTTGATGATCTGCTCCAGCGCCGGGATCATGGCCTCGCCGCCGTCCAGGCCGAAGCGCTTGGTGCCGAGGAAGCGCAAGCCGCCGAATTTCTCGAAGCCTTCGGCCTCGACCAGCTTGTTGAGGATCGCCTTCTTGCCTTCCGGCGAGAAAACGATCTCCTTGTCGGGGCCTTCGATGCGGCGCTGCAGCCAGTCCTTCTGCTCGGCGTCGTTGATGTGCATGAACTCGTAGCCGATGCGGCCGCAATAGGTGCGCTTGAGGATCTCGGCGATCCGGCGCGGCGTCGCGGTGGCGAGCCCGAGCACGCCGTCGGTGAAGATCGGACGGTCGAGATCCTCGGCGTGAAACCCGTAGAAGGTGGGTTCGAGCTGGGGATGCGGCTGCTTCGGCGTGATCTGGAGCGGATCGAGATCGGCCTCGAGATGACCGATAACGCGATAGGCGCGGACAAGCTGGATGGCGCGGATGGAATCCTGCGCCGCCTTGTGCAGATCGGCTTCGCTCGCCTCGCCCTTGCGCGCCGGCCACTGGCCGGTGAGAGCGCCGACGAGGTCGCCATGGGCCAGCTCGGGCTTCTTGTCGCGCCGCCAGGCGGGGCCGCGGCCGAGCTGCGTCGGCGACAGGGCGTTCTGGCCGAGGCCCGAAAAATAGGCACGCCAGCTGGGCTCCACCGCGTCGGGATTTTCGAGGTACTGGGCGTAAAGCGACTCGACGAAGGCGGCGTTGGTGCCGGACAGAAAGGAGGTCGCTTCGAGCACCTCGTTGGAGCTGCGATTCAGGCGATCCGACGAAGATTGGCTTGTCATTTCAAGTATTTAGGGGTGGACTTGTTGGGTCCTGCCCGATCCGTTTGCGGCCCAGGGCCGGAAGGCGTGGCGTGTAGCGCCGTTGGGGCGCCAATTCAACGCTTCTTACGGTTAAATATGGGTTCAACATGTTCGGATTGCGACCTGCGGGCTGGCCCGCGCGGGCGCCGCCGGTATAGGAACCGGCATGGAGCCCAAGAGACTGACCTCGCTGGACGGCCTGCGCGGTGTCGCTGCGTTGGCGGTGGTGGTCTGGCACTGGCAACATTTCTTCGCGATCGGCGGCGACTGGCAGGACGGCTGGACGCGGCAGATGCAGCCGGCGTTCGCGCTCCTCAAGCCGCTCTATGTGCAGGGCTGGGCGGCGGTCGACGTGTTCTTCGTGCTCTCCGGCTTCGTGTTCTTCTGGCTGTATGGCGAGGCGATCCGCACGCGCCAGGTTCGCGGCGGGCGCTTCGCGCTGCTGCGGTTCTCGCGGCTTTATCCGCTGCACGTCGTCCTGTTGCTCGTGGTGGCGGCGCTGCAAGCGCTGTTCTTTCGCGCGCATGGCCGATTCTTCATCTACCAGGACAACGACGCGGCGCATTTCGTGGGCCATGTTTTCCTGGTGCAGAACTGGTGGCCGGGGTCGCCGCAGAGCTTCGACGGGCCGACCTGGTCGGTGTCGCTCGAGGCGCTGCTCTATGTGGTCTTCTTCGCAGGCTGCCGGCTCGGCCTGCGCGCCGGCTGGCCGGCCCTGCTGCTCGCGCTGGCGGCCGTGCCGCTGCTGTGGCTGGACGAGCATATCGCGCGGGCGGAGATCGGCTTCTTCATGGGCGGGGCGATGGTCGGCTGTTGGCGCGTCCTGCGCGTCCATGCGCGGGTAGGGACGATCGCGCGCGGACTCGGCCTTGCGGTGCTCGCCCTGTGGGCCGTGCTGTTCGCGCTGCTCTATCGGGAGAGTTCGTGGCTTGCCGGCGGCGAGAGCAATGTCGCGTTCCTCATCGGCTTCGATTTCGTGCTGTGTCCGCTGACGGTCCTGGCGCTGGCGCTGCAGCAGCCGAGGGGACGCTGGGCCGCGGGGCTCGGTTTCCTCGGCGACATCAGCTACGCGACCTATCTGATCCATTTTCCGCTGCAGCTGGCGCTGGCGCTGATCGCCGCGCGGCTGTCGCTGGCGCCGCAATTCTTCATGCAGGGCTGGGTGATGATCGCGTTCTACGCGGCGCTGATCGGGCTCGGCGCGCTCAGCTACAATCTCTTCGAGCGGCCGGTTCAGACCTGGCTGCGCGGCCGGACGGTTGCGCGCGCGGCGCCGGCGACGGATTGATCAGGGTCGGCGCGGCAGGATGCGCAAGGTGGCGGTGGCGGCTGCGACGACGGTGCCCCCCGGGCCCAGCAATTCGCCGCGCGTGGTGGCGCCGCGCTCGTCGCGGGTCAGCAGCCAGGACCGGGCGGTGAGTTCGCCGAGCGGCGCCGGGCGGAGGAATTCGGTTTCCAGCTTCACGGTCAGGGCGATGCGGTCTTGCGCGAGCTGCGCCAGCAGCGGCGTCATGGTGGCGGAATCGAGCATCGCCGAGACCAGTCCGCCCTGCACCGTGCCGTGACGGTTGGCGAACTCCGGCGGCGCGAAGAAGCGCAGATGCGCCGTGCCGTCTTCGTCGATGCGCAAGACCTCGCGGCCGAGCAATTTCGCGGCCGGCGGCAATTGGCTGAGATGCGGGTTGGTCAATGGCCCTTGAGCAGTTCGACCAGCGTGGTGCCGAGCGCCGCGGGATTGAGCGAGACGCGGATGCCGGCCGACTTCATCGCCTCGATCTTGGAGTTCGCATCGCCCTTGCCGCCCGAGATGATGGCGCCGGCATGGCCCATGCGGCGGCCCGGCGGCGCGGTGACGCCGGCGATGAAGCCGACCGTCGGCTTCTTGGTCTTGTTGTGCCTGATGAAGTCGGCGGCATCTTCCTCGGCGCTGCCGCCGATCTCGCCGATCATGATGATGGATTCGGTTTCGGGATCGCGCAGGAACATCTCCAGCACTTCGATGTGCTCGGTGCCCTTCACCGGATCGCCGCCGATGCCGACGCAGGACGACTGGCCGAGGCCCACCGCCGTGGTCTGCGCCACCGCCTCATAGGTCAGCGTGCCGGAGCGCGAGACGATGCCGACCTTGCCGCGGCGATGGATGTGGCCGGGCATGATGCCGATCTTGCATTCGTCGGGCGTGATGACGCCGGGGCAGTTGGGCCCGATCAGACGCGTCTTGGAGCCCTGCAGCGCGCGCTTGACCTTGACCATGTCGAGCACCGGGATGCCTTCGGTGATGCAGACGGCGAGCGCGATCTCCGCGTCGATGGCTTCGAGGATGGCGTCGGCGGCGTAGGCCGGCGGGACGTAGATCGCAGTGGCGGTGGCGCCGGTCTTCTCGACCGCCTCCCGCACGGTGTCGAACACGGGAAGGTTCAGATGCGTCGAGCCGCCTTTGCCGGGCGAGGTGCCGCCGACCATCCTGGTGCCGTAGGCGATGGCTTGCTCCGAATGGAACGTGCCCTGGTTGCCGGTGAAGCCCTGGCAGATGACGCGGGTGTTCTTGTCGACGAGGATGGACATTATTTCTTTTCCTTGACGGCTTTGACGATCTTCTGCGCCGCGTCGGCGAGGTCGCTGGCGGAGAGGATGGGCAGGCCCGAATCGGCGAGGATCTTCTTGCCGAGCTCGACATTGGTGCCTTCGAGGCGCACCACCAGCGGGACCTTCAGCGACACCTCCTTGGCGGCGGCGATGATGCCTTCCGCGATGATGTCGCATTTCATGATGCCGCCGAAGATGTTGACCAGGATGCCCTTCACATTGGGATCGCTGACGATGATCTTGAACGCCTGGGTGACCTTTTCCTTGGTGGCGCCGCCGCCGACGTCGAGGAAGTTGGCGGGCTCGGAGCCGTACAGCTTGATGATGTCCATCGTCGCCATGGCGAGGCCGGCGCCGTTGACCATGCAGCCGATCTCGCCGTCGAGCTTGATGTAGGAGAGGTCGTATTTGCTGGCTTCGACCTCGGCGGGGTCTTCCTCGTCGAGGTCGCGCAGCGCCTGGATGTCCTTGTGGCGGTAGAGCGCGTTGTCGTCGAAATTGATCTTGGCGTCGAGGCAGACGACCTTGCCGTCCTTGGTCACGACCAGCGGGTTGATCTCCAGCAGGCTCATGTCCTTGGCGATGAACGCGTCGTAGATCGACTTGATGACGGCGCCGAGCTGCTTGGCCTGGTCGCCCTTGAGCTTCAGGGCGCTCGCGATGTTGTTGCCGACATAGGGGCTGTAGCCGGCGGCCGGTTCGATCTGGAAGGTCTTGATCTTTTCCGGCGTGTCGTGCGCCACCGCTTCGATGTCCATGCCGCCTTCGGTCGAGGCGATGAAGGCGATGTGCGAGGTTTCGCGGTCGACGAGGGCGGAGAGATAAAGCTCGCGCTCGATCGCCGAGCCGTCTTCGATGTACAGGCGTTTCACAAGACGCCCATGCGGGCCGGTCTGGTGCGTGACCAGCGTCATGCCGAGCATGCGCCTGGCTTCCTTCTCGACGTCTTCGATCGACCTGACGACCTTGACGCCGCCGCCCTTGCCGCGGCCGCCGGCGTGGATCTGCGCCTTGACCACCCACACCGGTCCGCCGAGCTCCCTGGCGGCGGCGACGGCTTCTTCGACCGTGAAGGCGGCCTTGCCGCGCGGCACGGGCGTGCCGAAGCCGCGCAGAACCTCCTTGGCCTGATATTCGTGAATGTTCATGGGAAACCTCAGGCTGCGATGGCGGAATGCGCGGCACAATAGCAGGGGGTCTTGGGCGTGCAAGCCGGGGACCGGCGGCGCTCTGCGCTAGGTTTGCCGCAGGGTCTTCACAGGCTTTGGGGTTGTGCGTCCAGGGCGATCTGGCCGCGCGCGCGGGCCGCGAAACGCGCCGCGGCAGCGGCGAACCAGACCGCGAGCGCCGCGACGGCGAAGCCGGCCAGCACGTCGACGACATGGTGACCGCCTTGGATCGGGGTCGCGACGAGGACGACGGCGTCGATGCCGAGCGCGAGCCAGCGCAGCACCGGCAGCGGCCGCGCATACCACACGACCAGCAGCGCCAGCACGGCGTGATATGACGGAAAACCGATCAGCCCCTTGGCGGCGCCGGGCGCGATGCGGCCCGGGCCGTTCGCCAGCAGGCCGACGAGCTGGTGCGCGTAGCGGCCGTCGAGCGCCAGCGCGAGGTGGCTCGAGACGTTCGCCGGCAGGTCGTAGACGCTGAAGGCGCCGAAGGACGGCGCGACGGCCCACACCGCGATGGCGACGGCGGCGCCGGCGGCGACCGAAAGGCAGAGGCGGTAGATCTGGTCCGGCCGGCCCAGGAAGCCCAGCGCCAGGATCAGGACCGCGATCTGCGGCAGCACCGAGACGTAGATCAGCTGCAGCACCATGTTCGCCCGCGGATAGTGCGCCACGAATGCCATCAGCGCCGGCCAGTCGACGCCGAGCGCGCGGTCGAGGGTCGCGAGCGGCGCGTCGATGCGCGCTCCGGCGACGGTGAGGAGCAGGTAATTGAGCACGCTGAAGCTCGCCGACATGGCGATCAGGAAGCTGGTGCCGAGCAGCATCGCCGCCAGGCGCTCGTCCTTGCGGATGCGGTCGTAGAACAGGCCGCCGCCCGCGAGCGCGAGGCTGAGCAGGGCGAGAAGGCCGTAGGCGCGCGCATCGATGTCGAAATGCTGCGCGCTCGCCCATGCGACGTCGGCCGCCGCGGCGGCGGCGACGATGGCGAGCAGGAGCGATTGCAGGCGTGCCGTCACGAAACGGACCATGGCGCGGAGTTCGCGCCCATGGTCCGATCTTTGGCTTAAGGAAGGGTTTGGAAAAAGGGTGCTCCCCGCCCTTTTCGGAACGGGGAGCCTCGTCAAATCCTCATGCGCAGCAGAGGGACGCCGACCGATCCGGTATGCGCCGATCAGTTGCCCGAGCTGTCGCCGACGCCGCCGTCGAGGCTCATGCCGCCGACTTCGGTCTCGGTGGCGGTGGTCTCGGCGGTGTGGTTCTCGCTGACGCAGACCTGGGTGCGGTAGGAGAAGAAGAAGTCGCCCGTGCCCCAGCGGCGCAGATTGGTGCGCTCGGTGCAGTCCGGAACCGGGACCGCGGGGGCGCATTTGACCATGCCGTCCTTGAAGTGGCGCAGCGCTTCATGATCGCCGCACATCAGGACCTGGCCGTGATCGTAGGTGCCGGCGAGCCCCTGGTCGGACTGCAGCACGTCGCCGATCACGATCTTGAGGTGCGAGCCCGGGATGCAGCGCGCGATCTCGCCTTCGTAGCCCGTGTCGATCCAGGTTTCGCCGATCATGTGCGAGGCCGGAAATTCGCGCCCCTCGTAGGAGACGCAGACGGCATGGATCGACTTGACGACGGTGGCTTCCTGCATGTGGCAGGCGCCGCCGGCATGCGCCGCCGCGATCGCGATGGCGCCGCCGCCGCCGTGGTTGTTGTAGTTGATGATCTGATAGCTGCCGCTATAGACGATGGTCTGCGCCGCCGCGCCGGCCTGGGCCGCCGAGGCCGCCGTCGCGAAGGCCGACGCTTCCGCCGACGAAAACGCGTTCACCTTGTTGATGACGACGTTCTTGTTGATCACCACGTTCTTGTTGATGTTGATGTTCTTGTCGATATTGATGTTCTTATCGATGTTGATGTTCTTGTTGATCAGCACCGGCTTGTAGATGTTGATGTTCTTGTTGATGTTGATGTTGCTGCCGTGATTGCCGCCATGGTTGCCGCCCATGTTGGGGCAGTTCGGGGTGGAGCCGCCATGGCTCATGCCGCCGCCGCCATAGCTGCCGCCCATGTTGCCGGCCAGGGCCGGGGAGAGGGGCGCGAGCGTCAGGGCGGCGCTGGTCAGCGCGGCGATGAGGCTGTTGGTCTGGCGCGACATGCTATGGCTCCTTCGATCCGGCTGGCTTAATCATCGGCGGCCGGCAAGTGCCGGTCCCGCGGACAAAGCCTCAATGACAACGTCCTTTGCTTCACGATTTGTGCCAGCGGGGGCGCGGGAAACGGCGCCGCGACCGCCCCGATCTGGCACAGGCGGCGCGGCGGGCGCGGCGGGACCTCGGCCATGATCCCGATCTCGGACGACAATCCGGCGCGGCTGAAGCCGGTGGTTACCGTCGCATTGATCGTATTATGCGCGCTCGCCTTCGCCTGGGAGCTGTCGCTGGGCGCCGCGATGGACCGCGCCCTGACGGTCCTGGGCTTTACGCCGAACGCCTTCAGCCATCCCGACGCCGCGCCGGCGGCCGCCCTGGGCATCCCGATCTGGGTCACGATCCTGACCTCGATGTTCCTGCATGCCGGCTTCCTGCATATCGCGGGCAACATGCTCTATCTGTGGATTTTCGGGAACAATATCGAGGACGCGATGGGACATGTGAAATTCACCTTGTTCTATTTCGTCTGCGGCATCGCCGCGGCGCTGATCATGGTGGCGATGGATCCCGCGTCGCACGCGCCCCTGGTCGGCGCCTCGGGCGCGATCTCGGGCGTGCTGGCGGCCTACATGCTCCTGTATCCGCGCGCGCGGGTGCGCGTGATCGTGCCGTTGCTGGTGATGTTCTATCCGTTCCGGCTGCGCGCCGTATGGGTGGTCGGCATCTGGTTCGCGCTGCAGCTGGTCGCCGCCGTGCTGACGCCGGCCGCCGAGCCCGGTACGGCGTGGTGGGCGCATGTCGGCGGCTTCGCGGCCGGCTTGCTGCTGACGCCGCTGCTCAAATCGCGCGCCGTACCCTATTTCGGACCCGTCGACCCGCGCGGCCCGTGGGCGAACGGCTGAGCCGTCGCCGCCACTGGCACGTTCCTCGCTCTCCTGACTTGCCAACAGCCAACCGGCGTTCCGAAACGGGAAACGCCGAACGCGAACGGGACGATTGGGGCCATGAAACACAGAAACAGCCATCTGCTGGTCGGATATTGGAGTCGCCTGCGGAAGGGCCGTGCCGTCCCCGACCAGACCGACATCGATCCGCGCGCCATCAAGCGCATGCTGTCTTCGGTCTTCATCCTCGACGTCGAGAACCCCGCGCGCCCGATCTACCGCCTCGCGGGCACGGGATTGTGCGAACGCTTCGGCTTCGAGCTCAAAGGCACCGGCTTCCTCGCCCATTGGGAGGCGCAGTCCTCCATCGCGCTCGCCTCGCTGCTGCGCCAGGCGCTGACCTTGCGCCAGCCGGTTTGCCTCTCCTCCATCGGCGCGACCGCCGATTGCGGCATGGTCGAGCTCGAGACCATTCTCTGCCCCGTCAGCTTCAACGGCGAAGAGCCGACGCGCTTCATCGGCATGATCCAGGTGCTCTCCGACCAGAGCCTGCTCGCCGGCAAGCCCATCGCCTTCCAGCGCCTCGCTGCTTCGCAGCTGGTGCGCGAAGACGAGCCGCTGCCGTCCCACGACAACCTGCCGCCGCCGCCCCCGCCGCCGCCCGGCCTGACCTCCTTGCGCAATCATCCGCGCGCGCCGCATCTGCGGCTGGTGGTCTCGCAGTCGCGGCCGGCCGCGACGGTGCACTTCGCCGACGCAGCAGCCCTCGACCTGATCAAGACATTGGGCAAGGGGCTGGGACGGCTGGCGCCGGTCTAGCCAAGCGCGGCCGCGATAGCGTCCAGCGCCGCCGGCTTGATCGTCATGTCCATGTGGCCGAGGCCGGGCACCACCGTCACGCGCGCTTCGGGGCGCACCGGCTTCAGCAGCGGCGCATAGTGCTCGGCGCGGAAGATCTCGTCGCTGGCGCCGACGAAGACGTCGAGAGGCCCGTTCACGCGCCGGACATCGCCGAGATAATCGTCGCCGGGCGCGAAACTGCGCAGCATGGAAAAGGAATAGACCGGCGTCAGCTGCGTCTGCGCCAGGCGCTTGCGATCGACCGCCAGCGCCAGGACGGGCAGGGCGTTGAACGCCGCGATGCCGATCCGGTTCAGCGCCGTCAGGGCGACGATGCGCGGCAGGGCGAGCGAGACCCAGCCGCCGGCATCGGGACGCGAGGTCGGCGCATGGTAGGGAAATTGCGGCGACACCAGGATGAGGCGGTCGAACAGCGCGCCATTCGGCCCGCCTGCGAAGCGCAGCGCGAAGCCGCCGCCGGAGGAGAAGCCCAGCAGCGTGCGGTGCTGGCCGGGCGGGCGCGGGCCCAGCGTCCTGACGAAATCCACCACATCGTCTTCGAGCTGGCCGATATAGGCGATATCGCCGCTGCGGCCGGTGCCGTCATGGCCGCGCATGCCCAGGGCATAGACGGTCGCGCCGTGCGCCTGAAGCGCGCGCGCCAGCGGATGCATGCTGGCGCTGGTGCCGGCGGAGCCGTGGATGAGCATCGCGATCCGCAAGGGATCGCCCGGATAGGCGCGAAGGGCGAGCTTCTCGCCGTCGCGCGCCGCGAAAAGCTGCTTCGGCGGCAGGTCCTGGAAGTCGACGCCTTCGAAAGCGTTCGACACGCTTGCCATCGGCGGCAGGGACTTGGGCGCGCTGAAAGCGATGACGGCGGCGAAGGCCAGCACGATCGCCAGGACGAGGCAGGCCAAGACCGTCAGCATCCGGCGCGTCTCACGCGGGCGCCAGCGTGGCCCGGCGGCGCAGGATGCCGCGGACATGGATGCGGATCGCCAGGTATTGCAGGCCGAACAGGATCCAGGGCGCGGCCGTCGGCACGGTGGCGAGGAACCAGGTCCAGGCCGCGAGGCTCATCTCAAGCCCGATATAGAGATTGGCGGCGGCAAGGCCGAACATCATCACCGGCCACATGGCGCTGTAGACGGTGAGGGCGCGCACCGACAGGGTGTCGGTGACGATCCTGGGCAGGTAGCGGCTCATCCAGTTGGGTTTCAGCATCACCGCGCCGATGGCGATCTTTGCCACGGTGAATTTGACGATCACAAAGCGCGGATCGTGGAAGTAGAGCGTCAGCGTTCCGAACACCAGGACGAGCGCCAGGCTCATCCACTGCATCGCCGCAATGGGCTTGCCGCGGAGCTTCTGGATCGCGACCTGTGCGATCCCGACCGCGATGCCGACGCCCGTCGCCAGGTAGACGTTTCCGGTTATCGCCAGCAGCGCCGTGAAGAAGATCGTCGAGGCGAGATCGGCGAGCAATGGTTTGAGGGCTTCGGTCAGATTGCGCATGGGAAAGGTCCGGTTCAATCGGGGTTGGCGTCGAGAATGGCGCGCAGATAGGCGACGTGGTCGGCGAAGGCGCGCCGTCCCGCGGCCGTCGCCTTGATGCGGGTCTGCGGCCGCTTGCCTTCGAAGCGCTTGTCGATGGCGATGTAGCCGGCCTTGGCAAGCGTCTCGAGATGGGCGCCGAGATTGCCGTCGGTGGTCTCCAGGATCGCCCTGAGCCGCGTGAATTCCAGCCAATCATTGCGGCTGAGCACGTTCAGCGACGACATGATCTTCAGGCGCGTCGACTGGTGGATGATCTCGTCGGCCATCTCAGCGCCTCAGCCAGATGCCGCCGAGGATCAGCGCGCCGCCGCAGGTGACGGCGAGCCAGAGATCGAACCAGACGCCGACCCCGAAATAGCCCGCCAGCGTCAGCGCCACGATCAGCGCCGCGGCGATGCAGAGCGTGCGTCCCGCCCACAGGCCGAAGACGAACAGCAGCACGCCGCAGAAGGTCGGCCAGAACGCGGCCTGCTCGCGCACGCCGAATCTGGCGAGCCAGATCCACAGCGTGCCGAAGCCGAACAGCACGCAGGCGGCGAGCAGCGGCCGCAGGAAGAGGAAATGCGAGACGTCGGGCCGCAGGGCGCGGCTGGCGCGCCAGGTGATGAGCGACGTGCCGGCGAGGCCGATCGCGTCCAGCGTCAGCCACAGCGTGTGGCTGTATTGCCAGGCCCAGGTTTCGCAGCTGTAGCCGATCGCCCACAAGACGCCCCACAGGATCATGTAGTCGCCGGCGCGGGCATAGACGAGGAATTCGCGGGTGCGCTTTTCGGCGCCGGCGACGCTTTTCAGAAGGGCGCCGGCCTCGCCGGGATCGATGGTCATTGCTGCATCACCGAGAACTCTGCACTACAGAGTAATAAGCTCTGTATCACAGAGTGCAAGGGGCAATGAAAAAGATTTAAGGCGTCGGACGGATCGGGTGCGGGGTGGTCAGGGCTGCGGCGGGACGGTGGGGTCGACCGGCTTCTGCTGGGCGGCCGCCGGGTTCTGGGTCACCGGATTGTCGACCGGATCGTTGTGCAGGATGGTGCGGTCGAGCTGGGCGCCGGTTTCCTTGCCCTGGAGATAGGGAATTTCGTACTTCTCGACCTTGGCGCGGTAGTCCTCGAAATCG
>Ga0210397_10000174_pt1 | contig 47122 bp, 87 predicted proteins | sample IncBWH2OmetaG_FD_160126 | JGI IMG/M metagenome (GOLD analysis project Ga0210397, IMG submission 160126) | Forest soil microbial communities from Barre Woods Harvard Forest LTER site, Petersham, Massachusetts, United States - Inc-BW-H-2-O ...
GGCGCCTGTGTGGTCCCTCGGATGGTCTGTGGCATCAATGGGCGATCACCTCCTGCCAGGACTCACCAGCGTCGAGGCGGGCGGCGATGCGGGGGTTGTGGGCGGCGGCGACCTCGACCATGGCCTCCAGGCGCTCCTCGGCGATCTGGGCGGGCGAGCCGTAGGTCAGGTGGCGGTGCCCATTGGAGCAATGCCAACCAGCGTCCAGGTCACGGTCGATGGCGAACAGGGGGGCACCACAAGGAACCTCCAGCCAGCAATCGGCTTCGGAGTCAGGCTCAGGGTGATGGGAGGGCACCTGGACATGCCAGGGGCAGGTAGCCAGTTCGGCCCGACCGCGATCGTCCAGGTGGGCGATGCGGCCAGTGGCCAGGACTCGGTCGGTGTTTGCGTGGGGGTTGGTAGCCATGACCCCATGGTAGCAGGTTCCACACACTAGCGTTCGGTCAGGTATGCCACACACTTGCCTTCGTTCTGAGGTGTCTGTACGGCCCTGTGTGCCCCGACACCCCCTTTGCAGTCCAACCACCCTAGCCAGGCCCTCCTGTGACGTCCTGGGGGGTGTGGCAGCCCTGGAGAGACCCAGGAAAGCCAGTAGCCGCCTGGGAAATCAGGCGGCTACCGGGTGATCATCGGAATATGTGTTTTCGTGTGATTCCAGACTCACACCCCCTTCGGCGGGAACTTGTCCCGGAGCAGGCCCAGGAGGATGTTCTGGATGTCCAGTTCCTCACCCTCCGGGATGGTGCCATCGGCGGCAGCCCGGAAGGTGTCCCACTTGGCGGCGATGAGATCCACCAGCCACTGGTCGACGGTGTCGTCCACCACCAGGGTGTGGGCGAAGACGGCGTCGGCCTCCTGGCCGATGCGGTTGATCCGGTCCTCAGCCTGGCTGACCGCGCCAGGGTGCCAGGGGGACTCCACGAACAGGCAGTCGGTGACGTTGTGGCCGGTGCCGACCAGGGTGTGGCCCTCACGGTGAGCCTGGAGGCTGCACACGATCACCTGGGCGTCACCCTGGTTGAAGTCGTCCTTGGCGTCCTCGATGTCACGGGCACCCTTCAGGTAGATGGCCTTGATCCCAGCCTTGTTGAGGGCGGCGGCGATCTCCTTCTGGACCTCGATGTGCCAGGCCCAGACCACCAGCTTCTTGCCGGGGTTCTCCTCGATGAAGGTCTCCACCCAGTCGATGGCGGCGGGGATCTTGGCCAGGCCCACAGCCAGGCGGAGGTCGGTGAGCAGCTTCAGGTAGGCCCCAGGCCCGTCCGGCTGGAAGGCCTTCTCGATGGCCTTGTAGGCGTCGAGGCCACCGTTCAGGCTGAGCGGGGTGTGGATGCGGTGCGTCTCGTCCATGTCGAGGACCTCGTTGCGGAGGCGACGGACGAAGCAGGAGCCGCGCAGGCGGGTGTTCAGCAGGTCCAGGTTGGAGGAGCCTTTGAACTCATACCCCCGACCGTTGTGCTGGGGGCCACAGAAGGTGAACTTGAAGGAGTACTCCCAGTCCTTGTCGGAGTCACCCTTGCGGGGCTGAGGGGCGATCTCCTCCAGGCGACCCAGGAGGCGAAGCTGGGTGACCAGTTCCACGGGCCGGTTCAGGAGGGGCGTGCCACTGAGCAGCAGGACCAGGCCCCGGCGGCTGCGGATGTCCTCACCGATCTTCAGGGCAGCCACGGTGCGTTGCACCGGCTTCTTCGGGGTGCCGATGCTCTTGCAGTAGTGGCTCTCGTCCACGATGAGGGCGTCGAAGCCCTCCAGCAGCAGGCTGTCGGCCCAGGTGGCCAGCAGGTCGAAGGAGATGATGCAGACGTCGGCGAAGGTCTCAAACGGGCGAGTACCGGCCAGGATCTGGACACTCCAATCAGGGGCACAGCGGTTGATCTCCTTGCCCCAGTTGCCCTTCAGGCTGGCCTTGCAGACCACCAGGATCTTGCGGGAGCCGCGCACCTTGGCGGTGACAATGGCCTGGCGGGTCTTGCCCAGGCCCTGCTCGTCGGCGATCCAGGTGCCCTTGCCATCAGCGGTCTGCACCAGGGCGTAGGCGACACCAGCGTGCTGGTAGTCGTAGAGGGTCTCACCCTCAGGGAGGAAGCTGTCGAAGTTTACGGTTGCGGTAGCCATGGGGTCCAGTGTACCCCCTTGGGGGTACATACACACAGCAGGATGAAGAGAAATGTGTGAGCTAGCTGCCACGGTGGTGACGTTTCCAGTCAGCCTTCAGCAGGGCACCACCCATCAGGGCCGCGCCGAACAGCTTCTCCTGGTCGGTGGTCAGCGGGTTCGGCTTGCGAGCCTTGCCAGGCTTGGCCTTGGGGTGGGTGTACCACCACACCAGGCCAGCGATGCCCACCAGCCAGGCACCGACATGGGCCAGGAACATGTACGGGCTGGGAGCCTGGAGACCCCAGGCGTGAATGCCATTGGTGAGCAGCAGGAAGGCGAGGTAGGCCAGGATGCCCAGCTTGACGAGCCTCTTGTGGTCCTGGCGCGCCCGGTACCGTTCGGCCAGCCAGGTGGTGTCCTTGCGGCCATGGCAGTACGGGCAGACCTGCTCGGAGAGCGAGCCGTCCTCATGCTCCAGGTAGGTCTTGCCGGTTCCCCGGCAGACCTCACACGGTACGTCCTTCAGGTCAACGGTCATCGTACGATCACCCTTTCGGCGACATCGGCGGGGAGGACATCAGCCAGCATGGACAGGAACACCTCAGGGAGGGCACCAGGGTCCTTCTGGCGGCTCACATGAGCCATGACCACCTTGACGTCCTCGGCAGCCAGGGCAGCGGCCTCGTGGGCCTCCAGGGCAGCCTGGGCATGCTCACAGGCAGCCTGGGCGTCAGGGTGGACCTTCAGGCTGAAGCGGTCGGCCAGCTTCAGCACAGCGGTGTGGACGTCGGCGGTGTTGAGGGAGCCACCCTTGTACGAGCGGCCTGGGAGGCTCTTGATAGCCTCCACCAGGCTGGCGTCGAAGGGGGTGTCGATCACGACCTTCTGGCCATTCTCAGCCAAGGTGACGTGGAAATGCTCCGGCGCGCCAGCGGCCAGCAGAGCCTGGGCAGCCTCGGTGATGGGGAAGTCCCAGGCCAGGACGAAGTCTTCGAAGGCGTCGGACACGGGCACCACGTTGCACTTGCGGTCCCAGTCAAACGAGCGGCCTGGCAGGGCCTTGCAGGCAGCCAGCAGGTCCTGGAAGTCAGGGTCCTTCTTGTCGTAGAAGATGCCCAGGTAGTCACCGACCACGTCAATCTTGCGGCAGGCCAGCTTGTCAGCACCCTTGGCCTTGCGTTCGTAGCCACGGGCGTCGTCACGAGCCTCGTGGATGGTCTTCAGGGTGGAGGCGTCCCGGACGACGTCCAGGGACGTCACGTCGATGCCGGTGTAGCTCAGGATCTGCACCTGGTAGGTGTTGGCGATGCGGGCAGCCTCGACGCGCACCACGGGGGTCCACTCAGCGAAGGGGACGGCGGCGATGCGGCGACCGAAGTGTGTGTCCTGGCCATTGAAGCCAACCCCGTCCTCGGTGCGGGCACCGTCACAGCGTGCGGCGACGGCCACGATGCCCTGGTAGACGAGTTCGTACTGCTCAGCGGTGGTAGGTGATGTAGCCATGGGTCCAGAGTACAGGATGAATCGGCGGTTCACACAGCGGGACGAAAGAAAATGTGTGAGAGGAAGCTGAGAATATATGCCAGGGGTCCCCTGATCTCTGAGTCCCAGCCCCTGGCCGAAGCCAGGGGGTTCCGGGGTCACGAGTCCATGGTACCGGACTCACACACCTGATTTCGTTCAGATGTGTGAGTCATTGGTCACACCTCCTCCTCGTAGCTCCTGTCGGATCCGTTGCACACCTCACACCAGCCGAGTGGGTTGGCGGCGTGAGCCAGGGCCAGGGCCAGGGTCTCGTGGCCCACACACTGGCTGTGGTCGTCACAGATGGTCATCCATTTACCACCATCCAGGCCCTGGTCGGCGGCGTTGACCACCACCACCATGGTCCCGGTCTCACGGGCGAAGTGGGCGGAGCGGTAGCCGTCCCAGGTGCGGGCCTCGGCCAGGCGATCCTGGCGGGTAGTCATCAGTACCCCTTCAACTGCTCACCGCGCTGGAGCCTGCGTAGCTCGTGCGGGCGTAGCTTACGGCAGGGCTGCCAGTCACGGCGTTGCAGACCGTGGTCGGTGCAGTAGGCGAAGCCGTCCTGGTCGATGTGGGTGACCGGCTCGGCACAGTCCTCGGTCATGTCACACCTGAGCGTGGTCACGACCGGCCCACGATCAGGTAGTCGGGCACCTCGGCGACCGGCTCGTCACCGGCCTCGACGGCGGCGAGAATGTCGGCGGCGTAGCGGTGTTCAACCGCGAAGATGACCTCCTGGTTGTCCTCGGTGAGTCCGGAGAGCAGCACCAGGCTGCCCTCGTCCCGGACGAAGCCGGTGGCGGTGATCAGGTTGTCCATCAGAGCGTCACCTCCCCGTGCAGGGTGCGAGCGGTGTAGCTGCTTACGTCCTTGCGGGTGTCCTTGTTGGCCTCCCGGCGGATGAACTTGGAGTCACGGTGCTTGGGACCGATCGAGTGAAGCTCGTGGGCACCGTTGAACCAAACGAGGACGGTGCCCTCGGCCTGGTCGATGATGTAGTCGGTGCGGCCAGCCAGGAGGTTGTACTCCCGGTAGACGGTGTCGAGTTTGTCCGACCTCTTGGCGATGAAGGGAGAGAAGGGGCCATCGGTCTGGCGAACCAGGATGAAGCGGCGGTTGCTGCTCACCCGGATCTTGTCGTGGAAGGGGAGAACGTAGGTGGTGGGGGAGGTGGGGTAGGCCATGGGGATCTCCTGCGTGGTAGGGGGTGTAGCCATCTGGTGTCCATGGTACAGCACCCACACACCTGATTTCGGTCAGGTGTGTGGGTTTATCTGATTCTCAGACAGCCACCTCCTTCAGCAGGTCCTGGGCCTTGGCGGAGTTGACCTTGATCTCAGCCTCGTGGGTGGCGATCTGCTCCGGGGTCAACCGGTAGGGGTTGTTGGGCGGGACCACCGAGTCCTTGACGGCCCTCTTGACGGCGTTGCTAGCAACCTTCTGCCAATCGACACCAGCGGCCTTCAGGGCGGGCACCAGGTGACGAACCTGGTCGGCATACTCCTGGGATCCGTAGGACACGAACCACTGGATGGCACGGGACAGTTCATTGCGGGCGGCGACCTTGGTCTTCAGGGGGTAGCCGTTGCTGTCCTTGAGGGGTGAGCCATCGACATCGAAGATGGCCTTCTCAGCCTTGGCCGCGTCCTTGGCAGCCTTCTCGGCCTCACGAGCGGCCTGGGCCTCACGGTCCCGGCGGCTGGGCCGGTTGTAGTTGGGGTTGGTGGGAGCCGAGGGGAAGCACACGGTGCAGGCCAGTTCACCCCACTCCTCGATCATGGCGTCCTCGTCACAGTCAGCGAGGTCCACCAGCCAGGAGTACTGGGTGGTGCGGAAGCAGGTGGTGCAGTCCATGCCGCGATGCACATGCCCGTTGGTGTTGTCCACCAGGAAGTAGCGGTTCCAGGGGCGGCGGCTGTACTCAAGCTGGTAGGGGGCGGAGGCGGCGATCAGGCCCCGGAGGATCTCCCGGTTCTTTTCCAGCGTGGCAGCCGTCCGGTCGATCTCAGCCGGGGTGCCCCACTTGCTGTTTTTGATCCGGTCGAGGTGACGAATGTCGGCGGTGATGTGAGCCTGGGTCTTGGCCTGCTCGTTGTAGTTGGCGGCGAGGATCGTGTCGATCTCGACGGGGGTGAGTGCGGTGGTGTCGGTAGCCATGTGTCCACCTTACAGGACGAGGGCACCGTTGTCACATCACAGAACGAAATGAAGTGTGTGACCCATGTCATACCTTCCTGAACGAACTGAAGTGTGTATGTCCGGTAAGGTGACGTCATGGCTACTTCACCTACCACACCCGACCTGGCCAGGTACGACTACGTCCTGGTCAACAGCAGCGCTGGCAAGGACTCGCAGGCCATGCTCGACTACCTGGTGGAACTCGCCGACTCGCAAGGAGTCAGCCGGGATCGCTTCGTGGTCGTCCACTGCGACCTGGGCCGCGTCGAGTGGGAGGGCACCGCTGAGCTAGCTGCTGAGCAGGCTGCCCACTACGGGCTGCGCTTTGAAATCGTGCGCCGCGACCTGGGCGATCTCCTGGAGCAGGTGGAGCAGCGCCACGCCGCCAACCTGGCCAAGGACAAGCACCAGGCCCCCTGGCCCTCCAGCACCGCTCGCTGGTGTACCTCTGATCAGAAGACCTCGCAGGTGCTGAAGCTCATCACCTCGCTGACCGATGCCATCCGCAACAAGGCGGGCTGGATCCGAGAGGCGGATGGCAGCTACAGCCAGCGCCAGGCTCGCATCCTGAACTGCCTGGGCATCCGCGCCCAGGAGAGCGCCGCACGCGCCAAGAAGATCGCCTTTGAGGTCGACAAGAAGGCCAGCAATGGCAAGCGCCATGTGGATCGCTGGCTGCCCATCTTCGATTGGTCCGAGGAGCAGGTGTGGGATCGCATCTGGGCCTCCGGCGTGCGCTACCACGAGGCCTACGAGAAGGGCATGGAGCGCCTGTCGTGCTGCTTCTGTGTCCTCGCTTCTCGCAAGGACCTCACCATCGCCGCCAAGCACAACCCCGCCCTGGCCCAGGAGTACGTCGCGGTCGAGGAGCGGGTGGGCTGGCGGTTCACCAATGACTTCTCCATCGCTGACATCGTCTCAGCGGCTGCCGCATAGTTCGCTTCGTCCTGACTGGTATACCTACCCCCAAAGGAGTATGATTCCCCCATGGCTACCAACCGCATCATCCGACAACTACAAGAGGGCGCTGAGGGCTACGTCATCGCCGTCCAGGTCCGCAAGGTTGACGCGCCTCAGATCGTCGCCGAGACCATGCAGGATCTGGTCGACCAGTTTCCTGGCGAGTGGAGCGGCGAGCAGTGCGATAACTGCGGCTGCTGCGCCTACACCATCGAGCCGGACGCAACCTTTGGCAACAACACCGTGCCCATGGGCTGGGTGGCTCGCTGCTCCGGTGACGTGGACCTCGCTCGGCAGTACGCCGAGGACGGCGCTGGCAAAGAGCAAGTCCTCGCTGTCCAAGACGGCTGTGGCACCACCTACCGGCTGGCCTGGTACCACGAGAACCAGGTGGCGTTCTGATGCGCTGGTGCCTGGTCGCCAAGCAGTTTGAAGGCGACCCCCAACCAGAGATTCGCCTGGGGCGCTGGTCCCAGGCGGAACTCCGCAACAACCAGCGCCATGGCTGGCTGCTCATCGATCGCTGGCCCCTGCGCCCAACCGAGTCCCGCATCAAGGAAACCATCTTCAACTACGCACAAGCGTCCTCCTGAGAAGGGGCCAGGAGGAACCAGGAGGGCACCCTTCGGGGTGCCCTTCTTTTTTATCTCCCTATCACATATTTTCTTTCGTTCTGCTGTGTATGTGGCTCAGATCCCTGGTACCATGAAGTCATGGCTACCGCAACCAAGAACCGTAAGGCATACTCCCAAGTGAAAGACACCTACACCGAGATCACCAACCAGATCCTGGCCCTCCTGGAGGAAGGCACGGTCATCTGGCAGCAGCCCTGGAAGACCATCGCTGATGGCATGCCCACCAGCCTGTCGACGGGCAAGCTCTACCGGGGCATCAACATCTTCATCCTGGAGTTTGAGGCCATGGTCAAGGGCTACTCCTCGAATCTCTGGGGCACCTACCGTCAGATCCAGGAGCGCGGCGGTCAAGTCCGCAAGGGCGAGAAAAGCACCTCCATCGTGTTCTGGAAGCTGCTGAGCAAGGACGTGGAGGTCGATGGCGAGACCAAGACCAAGCGCATCCCCCTGCTCCGTACCTACAACGTCTTCAACGTCAACCAGTGTGACTGGGCTGACGACGCCAAGCTGCCACCGGTCGCTGAGCGCGTCCAGGTGGACGTCATCGAGGCCGCTGAGGCTCTCATCGCTGACTACCTGGCCAAAGGCCCCTCGCTGGGCCACGGGGGCAGCCGGGCCTATTACCGCCAGGCTGACGACCACATCCAGATGCCTGAGCGCGACGACTTCATCAACGGTGAGGAGTATTACTCCACCCTGTACCACGAGGCCACCCACTCCACCGGCCACAGCAAGCGCCTGGCTCGCCAGGGCATCGCCGAGGGCACCTTCGGGAAGTTTGGCGATCCGGTGTACTCCTACGAGGAACTGGTGGCCGAGATGGGCGCAGCCATGCTGTCCGGTATCGCTGGCATCGACCAGACCACCATCACCGCCTCCGCCGCCTACCTGGCTCACTGGGCCAAGGCGCTGAAGGAAGACAACAAGATCATCGTCCAGGCTGCGGCCCAGGCTCAGAAGGCCGTGGACCTCATCGTGGGCAACACCTTCGCCAACGACGGAGAGGAGGGGTGACGCACAAGATCCGCTGGTACGCCAGGATCCCCATCGGGAGTCAAGAGGCTCCCGATGGGTGGCTGCCTCGCACCGCTCAGATGCGGGGCACCTGGGGCTGGGACGTCCGCTGCTCGTGTGGCATGGAGACTCGTACCGGGGGCGCTACCCGTAGCTCCATCCGAGAACTGATCTGGCTGCACAAGGTCATCCGCCCCGACTACCCAGGTTGGTGGCCGATCAAGGGTGACGAAAGGCACACACATTTTCCTTCATCCTGACGTGTATCTCGCTCAGATGGGTGTATGATGTACCCATGAGTTGAACGCAAGACCTGGGACCGAGGATGTGCCCTCGCAAGTACCCCGATGAAACCACCGCTGACGGTTAACGACCACCATCTCGTTGAGAATGCGAGAGGATCCCTGAACGAACGGTGTGGAGGGCGAAAGGTAAGGGGAGCGAACTCGGAGAACAGTCTGACGATAGCTGAGAGTAACCGGGGAGTGGCCACGATCCGGGGAGGGTAGGCGACAATAGGACTGGCCCAGGCCTTCCGCTCAAATCATGGCAACAGCTACCACAAGGAGATCGCAGTGAGCGCAGAGCAGTACAACCACCTCTTCCGTACCTTCCTGGGCATCCCGCCCAGCAAGGGCGACAAGCCGCTGTGCGGCGCTGACCTGTCCGACGCCTGGGACTTCCCTGGCCATGAGCGCCCGCCCTGCCCGGCGTGCGGGGAGTTGGCCAAGAATGGCTGACCAGGCTCGCTACGTCTGCAAGCACTGCGGGGCCGAATCGCCCCCAGGCATCGGCTACGTCCTCCAGGAGGGCGAGGAGCCAACACGGTCGGAGCCTGATCCCGACTGCATCCACCCGCACCTGAAGCCGGGGTACGCCATCACCGTGACCACCTGGGACAACGGGCGCGGCCACTCGCAGGCCATGTGTGACAGCCCAGTGAAGGATCACCTCCTGGGGTTGGGTCAGCGGGCGCTGGGTCTCTTCCCTGAACTAGATCAGGTTGTATTCCGCTCCAAGTCCCACCATTCCGAGATCATCGTCTATCGCAAGGAAAGCAAGTGACCACCACCACCACCAAGATCGCTGCCGCCAAGATCGTCATTGGCTGGAGCGAGAGTCCCTACATCACCGAGGGCAAGACCTTCGCTGGCGACAACCTCTGGCAGGACGCAGCCAGCTACCTCAACCAGTACCCGGAGCCTGACCTGGGCTATTACAAGACCGACTTCACCGTCCACTTCGCTGACGGCGAGACCTACGGTGGCCGCTATGACATCGGCGCTGACCGGCCCACGCTGGGTGAACACATCCGCTGCTTCATCGCTGGCGTGGTAGACGAGCGTGCCTGGAGTCCCAGTGAGGAGACCATCGCCACCCTCACCAAGTTCCGCAACGACTACGAGATCGGAGCCTGACATGACTGAACCCCGCCGCTGCTTCTTCATCCTTGTCGACCAGTTCCACCCTGACCAGGGCTACATCCCCAGCCTGGTGGTGGAGAACGAGGCGGGCCACTCGCCCATGGTCGGCCAGGGCGAGCATTCACAGCCCTGGTTCTGGGGCAAGGACTACGACGTGGCCAAGCAGATCTGCGCTGAGGCGAATCAGAGGACGTTCGGTCTCTCGCCCGCTGAGGCCAGTGACATCGTGGCCTCCTCCATGGCCGCTGGCCACCGCCAGGACGCGACCGCCGCCAGCCATCGCGTCGAACTGGCCGAGAAACTGGGTCGCCGCCCTAATCCCGCAGATCAGTTCCTGGCCAATCGGACGGAGGGTCGATGACATTCGAAGCACACATCATCGTGACCCTTGAGGCCAACGATCAGGAACAGGCCCAGGAGCGCATTGACGAGATCGTAGATGTCATCGAGTGGCCCACTGATTACGGTCTCGCCCTGGTGGTCAATCAGCTATGGGATCAACCTGACGGTGACGAGGACGAAGATGCCTAAGCAGCCCAAGCCGCAGCCCGTTGTCTGTAAGCAATGCGGTCAGCGTGGTGATCAGCCACCTGGGCTGAAGCTGCGAGAGCCACGGGCCACGGCCACGTTCGTCGGGGACGAGCTTGTACCGACCCCACAGATCCTGGAGTGTCGTGCCTGCGGCTGGGAGACCATGGTCCCTCGTAACTCCATAGAGGTGGTGAAGCGTGCCTGACATCGACGTCAAGCTCCAGTGGCACTCACCGGACAAAGTGTTCGCTGCCGTGCTGGTGCGCGACGGTGAGCCGTGGTACCTCAATGGTGCCCTGGTGGGCATGAGTGGCGACCCAGGTGACGCGGTAGCTGAACTGATCGAGCAGGCCATACACATGGTGACGACAGGCGAGAGCCTCCTTATGGAGGGGGAGATCGAACTAGCGGATCGCATCTGGCTGTTCAAGCTGCTGGATCAGGGCAGCCTTGCCAATGACACGATGTACGCGGCCGTCCGCGACGCCAATGGTGGTGTGGACCCCTACATCGACTCCAGCACCTCCTACATAACCAAGACCGGTCAGGTGCTGACTGAGTCCGACATCTACGACCTCGCCCAGGAGGCCGAAGAGGGCTACGACATCCCGCTGTGCGGACATCGGTGGTATGAGATGCCACAGCCGGGGGAGGAACCCAACGCCGGGCCTGAGCATCCCGCCTTCGTGGTGCGAACCTGCACGCTCGGCAAGAACCACCGCAAACCGGTGGACCACCACGACAAGAATGCGCCCAATGCCTGAGATGGGCCACCAGTACGACGACTGGCGCAAGGTGGAGAAGAAGTACATCGCCATCGACGCCAAGCTCTATCGCCAGCTTGTGGACTTCGCCAAGGTCTTGCATCTGCCGGTGGGCCGCGTCGCCAGCGACCTCATCGACAAGGCTGGCTGGGACAGCTACGGAGCGGAGCATCAGCAATGAGCCAGAACTACATACCGGGCGACACCTTCTCGTACCACAGCGTGACCCAGGGTCACCTCGTCACCTGGACCAGGGACGCCGAGGGCATCTGGCACGCAGACGATAATCGAGAGGCCACTGCCACCGACCACGATGTCCACATCGCTCAACGCCAGGACACCGAGACCGACTGGCCTGAAGCCGCACGCCGCATACTGAAGGCAGGCGAGGACCCGCAGGAGGCTGAGGCCCTGAAGCGAGACACACTCACCGCCATCCTTGGACTGGACGCCCACATTGATGCAGCCAACGACTGAACGGCTGGCCCTGGACCGGCTCCTGGTGCTGTTCCCTTTCTTTGATGTGCTGGAGATCGACTGGCAACGACACGAGTACGGGCCTGGCCTGATCGAACCCGGCCCCTGGCTGATGGTCAGGCTGGGCCAACGCTCCGACGACAACCATGAAGCCTGGGCCGTCCACCAGTTCGCCATCTGGAAGCGCACCGGGGCGGTGCATGGCCTCGACGCTGACGGGGCGGTCATCGACCCACCACTTATCGAAGGATCGAGGAAATGACGCAGAACCTACTGGTGGTGGACTGGGACTACTTCTTCCCCACACAGGAACCTTGGGGCAAGCAGTGGGAGTTGTGGGACTGGGGCCACAGTGAGGGCAGCAGCATCTACTTCGGACCCATCTGGGGCATCAGGGCGGCGGAGTTCGACCGTGCTGGTGTGCCGCGACCCATGCTGAACAAAGAGTGGATCGATTGGTGGGAGCGCTTCAACATCTCCGAGGACGCTGTGCTGTATTACGCCGACTCCAACGTGCAGGCGTTCAATCAGGAGGTGCGAGAGTCGGTGGGCCGCGATCCTCAGGTGTGGCTGTACGACGCCCACCATGACTCCGGCTACGGGGAGAACCGAGACATCAAGCAGATCATCCGGGACAACAAGGTGACCTGTGAAGACTGGATGGTCGGCTACCGGCTCAACCACCAGGCTGAGCTACACGTCCGCTACCCGACCTGGAAGACCTGGGCCATGGACAAGGAGCCGGAGCCGCTGGTGCCGGTGGACCGTGCCGTCGACAACGGGCTGCCCAACGACGTCCGCTTCGACACCGTGTTCGTGTGCCGATCGGGGGCCTGGGTGCCACCCTGGTGCGACCACGACTTCATGGACTTCATCACCGACGCACCGGTTGGTGAACTGTACGAGCTAAGCGACTGCCAGCCTCGTGACTGGAACGAGGACGACGTCAAGCGCCTCGTGGTCGCGACCGACGAGTTGCAGAGAAGGGTCGAGGCCACCCGTCAGAGGCCCCAGGAGCCGTCGTAGGGGTTACAGGGGGGTATGCCGCCTCCGAGGCTTCCTGAAGACACAGAGGAAGCTGTGGGCACGTCTGGAGTGAACCTGGCGGCGACGTGAGCCGTCCAGGTTCTTCTTGGGCTGAGGGCCGGTACCAGAGACGAGGATGAACTCGTCCACCTGGCGGAGGCCAAGCTCCCTGGCCGTGTCGGTTATCACCTGGTGGCCCCAGTGGCGGTGGCCGGACTCCACGAAGTCAGCGCACTTGACCATGACCAGGCCAGCGCTGACCCTGGCGCATTCCGCCATGCCCAGCTTGTTGTAGGCGAACAGGTTGTTGACGCCCTTGATGTCGCCCAGGCCGTAGCGCTGGTTGAAGTCATCGATGGTGCTGGTGTCGTTGCCGCCCGTCGAGGTGTAAGGCGGGTCGTAGACCACGACGTCGGCGAACTCATCGCCGTAGGGGAGCGCAGTGAAGTCATGGTCGCTGATGATCAGGTGCCTGGGCCGGTACAAGGTCCAGAAGGCTCCTCGCCCGTAGGTGGTATCCAGGACGGCGTCTGTGGGCCGGATCCACAGCCGGGCGACCTTCGCCATCAGGTCGCAGTTGTCACCCACCACGACCGACAGGACGGGCCTACGGGCAAGCTGGATCATCGCTTGCCCCATCGCTGTCGCATTTCGGTGGTGGCCTTTGGCTCTGCCGGTGGGCGAGGCCTGACCACGAGGTCGGGAGGTCGATCGGGGGGCAGCTTCCCTTGGTACAACCGGGCCGCGCAGTCATCGCAGTAAACGCACCGACCAACCTGCTTCCACTTGTGGCCCATATGAGACCCCAGCGACTGCTCCAGGGCCTCCAGGATCTTCTCTCGATCGATCACGGCTCAGCCCCTGGGGAAGCCGTGGTCAGCCACCCAGTCCCACACCTCCAGGGCTGACTGCCGGTAGCTGCGCCCACCATCGGGGTCACCCATCTTGACGCACCAGTAGTCGTGGCGGTCGAGGTGGCCGATGCCGCCCAGCGTCGCTCGCAGGCTGCATTCGCGGTGGACGGGACCATAGGTCGCGGCGGGCAGGTTGGGCACGTAGGTGCCCATGAAGCTGCCCTGATCGCCCGGCTGGATCGGCTCCTCGCACATCACGCAGGACATTCCCAGGGGCGTGTCGACCTGGGTGCCGTCCTCGCAGACACCAGAGGGCCATGGCTCGCCGAAGAACTTGCCCACCCAATCCGGCTTCATTGGTAGTACTCCCGATTGGTCGCCACCGAAGTGAAGAACGGCTCCGGTACATCGCTGCCTCGTGTCAGCAGGTAGTCCAGCAGCATGCGCCCTCGCTCTCGATTGCCGGTGTACCAGGAAGAAATGGACTGCTCGTAGGCGCACCTCCACCCGGCTGCCGTGTCGTCCACGAATAACCCGTCGTGAAGGGGAGGGAAGCTGCCCGGCTGCGCTCGACAGTAGGCGTAGGCCATTTGCATGGCCTCCCAGGCCAGCGTCCACTGCTCAGTGATGCGGTAGTGCTGGGCTAGAGCTACCAGTGGCTCGGCACGCCAGTTCTTCATGCCCCAGGCCCGCCATAGCTGGCCCGCCGCCTCCTCAGGACAGTTCATGTCCAGCAGGCACACACCCAAGGAGTAGCGGCTGTAGAAGACCTCCTCGTCCCAGCCGCCCATGCCGATGCGTCGCCGGTACCAGTCGACGGCCTGGGCCATGCTGCCCATGTCCTGGAAGGTGCGAGCCATATAGAAGGCGGTGCGGGTGCCGGGATCCGTACTCCATTCCTCCTGAAGCAGAGCCAGGTCGCGTGGGAACTTCTCACTACGAGAGCCACCGTCAGCGTGATGCACCACCCAGAAGGCCTCGCTCCTCAATGATGGCCCGGCCAAGGGACTGGACAGATACTCGTGGGTCAGTCCGGTCCAGTGGAAGCCACGCCCAGTACGGAACAGACGAGGCTTCCAGAAAGTAAGGTCTCCGTTGCGCTCCTGGATCTCGACCCAGTCATAGTTGTCATTGGTCTGGATGTAGCCGCCGAACGTCTCGTCTGCGTCGAGCCAGAGCAGCCAATCGGTGTGCGACTCAGCTAGTTCGATGGCCTCGTTCTTGCTGGGGCCGAAGCCCTTGAAGTCCCGGCTGTAGATATTGCCGGGGGCGTAGTTGAAGACTTGCGGGGCGATCCGCATCGTCTCATCAGTGCTGCCGGTGTCCACGATGGTCCAGTGCTGGACGTGGCCGTGCAAGCTCTCGGCCAGACGCGGCAGCGTCTTCTCCTCGTTCTTGACGATCGCCATCAGGCCGACTGTCATTCCCCTGCCCGCAAGCTGTCGATATGGGCTAGTGCTTCCTCCACCCGTTTGTTGTGTGCGTCGGCGCCACAGGTGCAACCTGTCTGAGCGTCGTCACAGCACCCACCTTCGGATTTCGGGCAGGAGTACCAGCAATCCTCGCACTCGTAGTGCTTGCGTCGGAACCCCTCGATAAGTGTCCTCAGGTCGGCGGTCTGGGTCACCGTAGGCCCTGGCTGTAGAGGAAGTTGTTGTGATGGGTGCAGGCGTCAAGGGCTAGCTCTGGGGTGTCCATCACACCGATCAGCACTCCCTTGTCATCGTCTGGACCCTGGGCATAGATGGTGCGCCCAACCTGTCCACCTACCCGCCAGAAACAGCGCACGTAGTCAGCGGGCACCGTAGTAACCAATCTCCTCGTCAGGTTCAGGCGGCGGATAACGGCGGGCGTGTTCGTCCCAGCCGACCATGATGGCGTTGGCGAACCACCCGATCATCCAGCCTTCGTCAATGATGTCTCGCCCGTCGTTACTGGCTTCTATCTCTCTGGCGATCCTGCACCACTCCTGTGCCCACACCCTTGCGTCCGTCGTGGAGTGCAGCTTCTTGGTGACCTCATAATCGGGGCCAGGAGATGCAGAGGGTCCCGACCGTTCCTCGTCGGGTAGTAGGCCAGGTGCGACCTGACTCTTCGACCCCTCTGCATTCCTCCCCTGGGGATCAGTCATAGCTCAAAGTCCCATTCAGGATCCCAGTCGCCACCTCGGATGTCATAGCTCAAACCATTGCCCAGGTCACCGGACCAACCCTCGACCTCGACCGTGCCGTGTTCGGTGAACTCAAAGCAGCGCCCATCCCAGATGAATCCCATGGGCACCATTCGGCCCAGGTGATCGGCGACCTCGTAAGTGGGCAGCACAGGGCCGGTCCAGTCGTGGCAGTTACCGCAGTAGCCCTCGGCGATGTCGTTGGGGTTGTGGCTGGTCATGCCACACCGGGGACAGGTAATCCCACCGTCACCAATCACCACCGGGCCATAGACGTCACTCATCGACAACGTCGATGCTCTGGATCGAGTTGAGCGGGTAGATGCGCTCTCGATAGCCGTCCAGGATCAGATAGGGGCCAGAGCCTGCGGATGGATGGGTGACGACCTCCGTTAGCTCACCCGTGGCCGGAGTCCAATCGACGTTGAACACGATCTTGATGTGCTTGCCCACGAGAGCCTGGGCATCCTCCACCGTGGGCTGGCCCATGGCATGGCGGGCCTCATCAATGAAGGCTGCCTGGAGGTGTGGGGACGAGACATTCTTGGCCCCACTGCGTCGTTGCATTGGACTGACTGGCACTTCGCTGATCGGTACAGGCTTGTCAGTTGTCACTTCCACCTCCGGGACGTCGTCCTGTTCGATTAGAGCCTGCTTGAGGTACACAGCCAGGTCGAGCGCTTCCTCGTAGGCGTCGAGCAGGGCGTTGCGACCATTGTGAGCCTGGAGCGGAGTGCCGTAGCGTTTGGTGCCCAGGGCTTTGCGGCTCTCGATGTCAACGATCATGGCGTCGTGGACGTACGGCTCGTTGTTGATGTTGGGCATGGCCTGGGAGTCTCCCTCTCGTCCTTCACGCTCTGGTGTCATCCTTCGTCCTTTGGGTCGCGCTCCGGGCCTGCGGCACAGAACAGATCCTTGACCGGCTGGGGGATCTTCTCCCGGTTCCACCACGGTCGTTGTGGTCGCATGCCTCGCTTGCGGGAAATCCAAAGCTCTGGGGCGTAACACCACATGCAGACGTCGTCCAGGTCCGCAGCCTTGAGATCGTCGTAGGCCTTCTGGAGGTCGGGGATGTCCTCGATCTCGATCCACTCACAGTCAGCCGTGCCCCACCAGAACATGTCGTTGCAGAGCAGGTAGAACTTGATCTCACCAGACGGCTCAGAGTTGCCGTTTTGATCGACCCATGTGACCAGGGGGGAGCGGTGCGTGGTCCAGCGCAACTCCTCGTCCAGGTCGTGGTCGGCGAACCAGCGCATCAGGGTGTCATCAATGAGCGGCACGGTAGATCCTCATGGGTGCATCGGTGTGCCAGAGCCTGGTGGTGCCGTCCTGGAAGACCATGACACAGTTGAGCCTGCGCTCCGGTTGTGGATCAATCATTGGCTCGACGTGGTCGAAGACGCGGCCATCCCAGTCGTCACCTGGTTCCATCTCCCTGGGAAACAGGTTGAGGAAACTCATGCCTCACTCCTGTCGTTCAAGAGGTGCGGTCCTCGCCAAACAAACCAGGTGTAGACGCAGAAGAAGTAGAAGCCCCAAGCGGCACACCAGTACTGCAAAACATGGACGCTGGCGGCTTCATCTGTTACAGCGGCCAACAGCGCCAGACCCATGAGGGGAAGAAGGGACCACGCCGCAACATGCGCCCTCTTCTCGGCGGTAGGGGATGCACTCATCGTTGAGCCAGAATGGCCCGCTCAAGCTCGGTGAGATCCCACACCGCCAGGACGGCCCAGAGGTCACCACGAATATGGCGGAGCAGGGCGGGGTCCTTGGCGGGCACGCTGTTCCAGGCGTCGACCTCCCACAGCACATGGCAATGCCTGAGGCGGCGCAGCTTGGGCCGGTGGCGCGGTGGCACCAGGGGAATGGGAGCATGGCCGCGCCGCCAGTTGCGAACCCTGGGGATCTCCACGTCGCGCATCGGCACACGGACTGACGCCCGTCCCACCAGGGCACCCTGGTTGCGGCTCCAGCCTCCGGTGTCACTGAAGATGAGGTCATCACCGGACCAGGACGCGAAGCATTCCGGCCACATGGCTCCGGCGATGGCGATGCGGGGCAGACCGTCGTTGTCGAACCAGCCGCCCATCTTGATTGCCTCGGTCAGCCGCACCACCTGGAGACCACGCTTGGCAGCCCGGTAGGCCTGGGCGATGGCCTCGTCCTCAGCGGTGCGCTCATCACTCAGCATCTTCTCGTACTCGGCCAGCTTGGCGGTGGCCTCTTCTTCGGTGACATCGATAGTGGGCAGATTCATAGCACCCTCCTCAAAGCGCTCTGACGGTTGAAATCCCTTCCACAAGAGATGCAGCTAGATGCCTCTTGCACGCATAGGCCCCGCCCTCGTCGTTCTGGACATGGAACAGAGCAGGTTGACCACATTCATCGCAGACCGATGTCTCAGCTTCTTCGATCGCGACCCAGAGAGCCTGTTGGCATATCTGGGAGATGGGGATGCTGTTCTTCTTGATCCGTTTTAACAGGTCCTCATCGACGTAGATGTTGAGTTTCGGCATTGGGTCCTTTCACGTAAAGACAACGTCCTGGTTGTATGCAGCCGCAGTGCGAAGGCCACGAACGAACTGCTGCGTGAGCAGGACCCAGGCCGGGGTGACCATTGCGCCCCCCGCCATCATCTTGCCCTCAAGCTCCTCCAGCCGGTCAGCGAGGTAGGGGCAGTGTGTCACCTTGATGCGGCCCTCCCCCTCGGTGTGAACGAGGAGGATCATGAGCGGATCGTCGGGGGCACCGTCCGGCCACTCACCCAGGAGGTCTTCCTCCTTGAAGGCGTCGTAGTCGATGTTGGGCATTACTGGCCCGCCCATGTCCCTGTAGTCCGTCACGCCGTATCCCGCCGTCTGTGCCCACATGAGCCTTAGGTTGTCGAACTGGGCCAAGGGGCCTGAGTAGCAACCGTGGCTGATGTCCACCTATGTACTCCGCTCATAGTCTTCCCACTGTACCCCCGGTAGCTGAAGCTGGGCAGAGTCCAGGGGACGGATCTGATCGTCCAGATTCTTGGGACCGCTGTAGCGACTAGCGGTGGGGCCGCTCTGATTCTGGTAGTGGGAGTGAAGCCGAGGAGAGCCGTAGAGAAACTCATGGGGAACCGCCTGGACGGTCTGCCAGAAGACCATCTGGGCCACCAGCATGCCGGGCCACAGCCGGATGGGCAGGCGACTGATGTTGGACATCTCCAGGGTGGCGTTGCCACGGAAGCCAGGATCGAACAGACCGGCGGTGGCATGGATCTGGAGGCCCAGGCGTCCCAGAGACGACTTGCCATTGAGGACACCAACTAGATCCGGAGGGATCGTGATGGTCTCGACGGAGGCTCCCAGCACGAACTCACCGGGGTGGAGGACCAGGTAGCCCTGGTCGTAGTAAGGCTGCTCGTTGTCATCGATGTTGATCTCCCTGGTGTAGTTGCCCAGGTTGAGCGGATCGAGGACCTCGACAGTGGGATCGAAGATCAGGAATCGGGAGGAGAGCGCAAGCTCGTAACTGATGGGCTGGAGGCGCTCCTTCTCCCAGGGCCTGATGTCCAGGCCCTCCTTCTTGTTGACGACCCGGTTGAAGATGTCGGAGTGGGTGAGGATCATGACGTTGTAGGGGTGACAGAAAAACTGCGGACCTGGGCTGCATCAACATCGACCCAGCCCGACGCTGACTTCAGGTGGAAGACACCGCCAGCGAAGGGGTATGGACTGGCCGGGACTGAGGGGTTCCACGGCCCGTAGGAGGACATGCGCCAGTTGATGCCGGTGATGACCTGACCGTTCTGCATCACAACCTTGACTTGAATGCTCACGAGGGATCGACCTCCATTGATGAAGTAGCGGTCATGATCACTACGGGCGTCCAGTCCGCGGTGATCTGCATGACACTGTCGGCTTCCATGACGACGACACCGGCCTGGACTGGAGTCCAGATTCCCTCGACGTCCATACCGCTCTCTGCGACGAGAGTGACGACCGGCGATGTGGTGATCGGGAGGGTGTCGGGGACCAGCGTGGATTCTGCGGACATCCAGACCTGGGCGACGTCAACCGGCGGGTTCGTCGGCGGTCCCAACGGGGGCGGTGTGGGGACGTAGACCTCTCCGGCGAACTCAAAGATCCACGAGGCGTCCCAGATGTCGACGTCCGGGTCAGGGTCTGGTCCTTGGCCCACGAAGGCGTAGATGGCCTGGAGACCGAGGCCGACGACCACCTCGCTGTCGGGCTGGGTGAGGTCGAAGGTCTGGAAGTTAGGGATGTTGAAGAACAACTGGGAGCCGGGTGCAGTCGGCACCATCTGCACCACCTGTTCCTCACCGTCAAGGGGGCCGTCCTGGAGAACCATCAAAACGGGCATGAGCGAGTGTAAGAACACCCCATGTCACCCCCAGGGCCACTCCGGCATTTTCCGCCAGGAACTTTCCGCCGCCACCCGGATTACGGCTCGGCCTCTGGGATCATCGGCTCATGGAGCTAATCGGTGAAACGGAAGACCAACCCAAGTACATCGTCTTCAAGCTGGACGAGTTTCAGACGTGGGAGACGTTGGAAGAAGCCGATGGGATGGCTCCTCCACCGAAGGCTCTCGATGATGCCGTGGTGATCCGGCTGAAGGATCCCTTCGCCTCCACCGCCCTGTTCACCTACTGCAACACCATCATGTCCTTCCTGGAACTCCTTGAAAATCTGGAGAGAGCCATCAGCGAAGACGAGCATCAGAGCCTGCTTGACATCGCTGACTACTTCCACTCCCAGGCATTGGAGTCGGAGAAGATCAAGGGCAAGAGGTTGCCGGATTGAAGCGGATGCGGTGGTGGTGGCGGCGGTGGCGGGCACGACACAACACCTGGTTGGCCTACGTGGACTGGTACAACGAGCCTTCCACCGAGAGCCGGGCGCACTGGGAGAGAGCGGTCATCCACGAGGACCAGATCGACCTGGACCGGCCCTAGAGGACCTAGAGGAATACCTCAACGAGGAAGAGCCGGAGTGGCAGCCTGCACCCCGGTGGGGCGTCATCCTGGCCCTGGTCCTCTGGACGGTCGGGATCGCCATCTGGGTGTTCGTCGCGGTCTACGTGGGCTGGATCTAGAGGACCAGGGCCATCAGGAGGCCCAGAACAAAGCCCAGAACGATCACCAACACTGCTCCCAGGATGAAGGCGGTCCAGAGGAGGTGGCGACTCCTCAACCCATAGTCCGACGAACCGCGTCCTCGGCTTTGTCGGGGTCGACCTTGCGGAGGCCCTCGGCTCGCTCGGCTCCGAAGAGGCGGGCCAGGACCCCGGCCTGGGTGCGACCCTCGACGGTCACCTTGAGGAAATCGCGGTTGTCCTGGATGTCCTTCACACTCTGAGTCATCCGCATGAATCGGTCGAGTTCTGACGACAAGTTGGCGTCGGGGTACCCACCCTGAAGCTGCTCGGAGAAGAAGCCGAATGCGACTCTCTGCCCCTGCATCTCCAGGAGACTGTGCAGAATGCCCATGAGTTGATCACGATTCCGGATCTCGATCGGGATCGAGTAGCGGCAGGACATCACTGGATCGAACAGCGGGCACACCGCGGCCAGGGAGCAGCTAGCGCACTGACGTAGCGCTGACCTGCCCATCACCGTGACGTTGGACGTCACCTCCACCGTGCCCGGCCCCTCCGGGTTGTTCGTCACACTCGTCACTGGGTGGAAATCGAAGACCGGAAGGGGCCGGACGAGGTCGGGCAGTAGATGCCCGTTTCCAGCGATCTCTGGAGCTAAATGATCAACTGTCGGCACCGGCATGGGCGCGGTTTCGGGAGTATCCCCGTTCCGGGCGTGAGTTAATCCATTACGTCGTTTGAGCAGCCGGACCCTCTCTGGGGCCTCCATGGACTGCTCCATCTGCCGCCAGGCCCACACGGTGTATCGGGCCACCTCGTTGGACTGGTCGGCCTCGATCTTGTCGGCATCGAAGCCTGCCTGAGTGAAGTGCTGGCGGTGACGGCGGCGGATCTTCTCCTTGTCGTCAGCCGGGTACCGGCGGAGCCGGTTCTCGTCCCAGATGACCGTCTCCCCGAATCTCGTTGGCGAGATCCAGGAGGAGGAGACAAGAGTGGAGTACAAGCCGCCGGGCGCGTCGTACGGGTGAGAGAAGCTCAGCCCGTGCAGGTTGACCCTGGTGCGCCGCACGAGAGAGGACAGGACGTTTTGGGTGCGCGGCGCGACCGGCGGCACACCCAGGTTCTGGTGGCTCTCCACCATGGTGCGAAGCAGGGGAGCGCCCCAGGCCTCGTGCCAGACCGGCACGAACTTGTCGTCGGCCAGGCCCTCCCAGACGTCACGCTGGCGTAAGACCCAGTCGACCCCCAAGGACTCGGCGTCGTACTCGGTGAAGAACCGGATCCGCTCCACGTTGTCCTGCACGAAGCTCAGGTAGCTGGCCAGAAACTCCTCGTGCTGGGTGACCGACCAGTTGCGCTTCTCGGTGGCGTTGCTGCCCGACAGCAGGAAGATCTGCTGGTCCTCTGGGAAGTGACTGGCCAGCAGCCAGGGCTGCTTGGTGATGCGAGGCTGGAGGTGCAGATAGTTGACGGCGATGTGAGGGACTCCCTCTGCCGCCAGGAGCTTGCGCCAGGTGGGCACCTCAGCCCCGGCGAAGTAAAGCTCAAGTTTGCGGAGGCTCATGACGAGGTATACCACCCACTGGGTCCATTGCCGCCCTTGGCGATCTTCTGCTCACAGGTCGAGCATGTCGAGGTTCCGATGGTACGGCGACCGGCCTTGTAGAAGGTGGTCTCGGTCGGGCTGGGCGTGTGGGTGTGCTTCTGGATCCCAGCCCGATCCTCACGGACCTTCTGGTCATGCTCTCGTTCGGTGGCGACCAGCATGTCGAACTGGGCGTTGTTCAAGGCGTCACGGCTCACCGGCCACCGTCCTCTGTTGCCTCCGAGGCAACCGCTCCCCCAGGGATCGCGCCCACGCCTCTCCCATGTCAGTCCGTTGGGGCGAGTGCCTGGGGGCGCGGACGCCTCTGGTCTCCGAGGCTACCCGGCGGGCCTCGCCGAGGAGAGCGGTGCCGACGCCCTGACGACGAAAGCGTTCATCGACATTGATGTTGGCGATCTCACCGGTCTTATGGTGCCAGTACATCTGCCCGATGCTGCCGTAGTAGTTCCCTGAGCCTCCATAGACGTGAAGCTCGTGCTGGGGACGGCTTTCCATCTCCTTCGGCTTGGCTTGCCGGAAGCGGTAGGTGAACTGGTCAGGGTTGAGGGCGCGCTGGCTCATATATGCCGTTCCCAGTCTGGGTGGCCCTTCTTCACCAGCTTCAGCCGCTCTGGTGGGATCGACTCCGGGGTGTAGTACGAGGTTTCGTGAAGAGGGTCGGGATCCTTGTGATGCTCCAGCCCCTCCATGTTGACCCTCCACCGGTCGTAGCCAAAGTGCGATGAGTCATGCACAGACGAGCCATATTCTGAGCCTTTGGGCGTGGACAGGTAGACCCCGTGGGGATAGACATCCGCACCGATCTGAGGGGTGAAGGGTTTGTGCGCCCGCAGCCCCTCACGCTGGATGGACTCCCGGTCATTCAGATGGGACTCGTGGTAGAGGTGCTTGAACTGCCGGGGGTTGAGGGCGCGCTCGCTCATCCCAGCTTCCCGAACTGCATGGGGTGGAGGGTACCTTCGGCCTGCGCCCAGGACTCAACTCGATGACCGGTTGCCGGGGTGTGGCGGCCTCCTCCGGTATCTCCAAGCATCTGGGGCTGATGGGAGGCGTCGGCGTTCTCGGCCGCGTACTTGCGGTCTGCCGCGGCCTTCTGGATCGGAGTCTGCCGGGCCTTGAGGTAAGAGCGGTACGCGGTGCCACCGGAACCAGTGCGTCCGAAACTGCTGCGGGTCTCGTAGGCCAGGTCCATCCTGGGAGCTTTCCCCCGGCGGGCGTCACGAGGGTCGGGACGCCACCGGCTCATCATGTTGTCGTCGGCGAAGGCTTCCTCTTTGCCGAAGTCGCTAGGCGCTCTGGACGTGAAGTGTTCGGTGCCAGCCATGTGAGATCGGTAGTGGCCCATCTCGTGCATGAGGGCCTGGCCCATCATGTTCTCGTCCTTGTCCTTGCCCAGCAGGATCTCACCAGGTCTCTTGCCCAAAGAAGGCTGGTGGGTGTAGCTGGCCCAGGCATTCTTACTGGCCCTGGCTGAGCCGGAGGTAATCCTGAGCCGCTGACCGGGGCCGGTCGGATGTAGCTCCTCGGCTGGCGTGGTGGATCGGGCGATCACTTGCTTGATCCGCGCCACCCCAGCAGGACCAGCAAAGGCAGCCTTGCTCCTCTTGGTCACCTCACTCTGGACACTGAGGCCGGGAGGTTTGTCTCTGCCGCCCTCGACCGCCCGCATCCGCTCCGGGGTGTAACCACGCTGATAGCGATGCTCATCGACCGGCTTGGGGTCGCGGAAGAGCTTGCCCTGTGAACCCATCGACGGACCCTTGTCCCGCCCCTTCTGGGGGAAGTAGGGCTGGGGGTTGCTGAACTGGGTGGACAGGGCGCGCTGGCTCATCAGTTCGGTGCCTGCCCGATGTCCTCGTCCTCCTTCTCCGGGATGACGTTCTGCGGGTCAGGCGAATCGATGCTCTTCTCTTCAGGCAGGTCCGGCTGAGTGTTGAACTGCTGCTGCGACAGGACTTGATGGCTCAATGGAGGGACCCCCGATCCCATTGCTTCGACAACAGAGCGCTCCCCGGCGTGGGGTCGCGATAGCGATAGACGTGCTGGGTACGCCCAGACTGCGTCTGGTAGCTGGTGCGCTCCATACGCTCCTGGTTGGATGCCTCAGCCGTGGACTGGCTCAGGTGCTGCTGGGCGTAGCGGTGTCCCTCCGGAGTCCGGCTGGAGTAGCGGCCCTCGATGCTCTCGGCGACGTGTTCCGGATGGGACTTGACGGCCCACTCGATGTTGGGGTGGACGAACTCACCGCGCTTCTTGGCCGCACCCACCATCTCACGCTGCGTGGACAGGAAGCCCTTCCTCTTCGGCACCCCCACTGACATGGCCCCGCCGCCCTCGACCTCGTTCTTGTAGAGGTAGCCGGTCTGACGACCCCCGTACGACTGACCACCCCAACTGCCCTGTCGCCTCGGACCCAAGGCAACGTGCTTGTTCATGTCGGGGTATGGATTCTCAGGACCCTCGACCGGCCCGGTGATGCGAAGTGGGTACATGTGCCCGGCCATCCCCGGCTTGAGGCCCCTGCCGACGTTGGTCCTGAGCCGCTGCTCCGCCGCCCCCCTGGTCCCGGCGTGGAAGCCCTCACCCCGTCCAACCCCACTGCCGCCAAGGCTGCTCCTGGGTCCACCCTTGGTCACTCGACCGTGCCACCAGGTCCTGGGGTCTTGGGCGAACCGGTCCGGGGTCTGGTGGTGAGCCTCCTGGGGCGGGACGGACTCCGGGCTGAATAGCTGGCCCTGGTTACTGGGTTCTGGTCTGTATGCGGATCGATCCGGGTAGGCGCGCTCAAGAGCTTCCTTCGGCCCTCCGGTGTAGCCCTTGAACTGCTCAGGGTGGAGATCAGGGAATCCCAGAGCGTGCGGCATTACTCCTCTTCGTCCTGTCCTTCCATGACACCCCCGGCGGTCGGCCTGCCATCAGCGGTTCCGGACGGCATGCTGTGGACGGTGGTGTAGTCGGCGGAGAAGGAGGGCCGGTAGACGTTGGAGGTCATGTTCTGGATGCCCCGGACTCTGGCGGCAAGCTCGTCGGTGTTGCCCTGGGAGAGCAAGGCGTGTTCGGTGTTGAACTGCTTGGTGGAGAGGGCGTCTGCGCTCATGCTGTCTCTGGCTCCATCTCGTTGAGGCGGGGATCCTTGGCCTTTAGCTCAAGCTGGCGGGTCATCTCGTCATCGATGTCCTGCCAGGGCTTGGGTAGCCGCTTGTTGTCGGGCCGGTACTCCGCCCAGCGGTAGCTGGGGTTGACGAAGAAGACACTGGGGAAGCCTGCGGCGGTGACACGCAGGACCGCCTCAGGGTCAGAGGACACCACCAGGGCGACGTCGGCTCCGTTGGCTCGTAGCTGACCGGCGTGGCGCGCCAGGAGCGCCTGGTCGCTCAGATCCATCCACCGGTCCTCCCGGTTGAGCAGGTCCTCGTAAAAGGCGGGCTGGGTCATGCCGTTGATCCGTAGCCAGAACGCCACGGCCTGGTCATCAATCGCGGTGCTGCTCAAGACCAGTTGGTATTCGGAGCGGAACGCCCTGGCCAGCCTGACGCCGTGAACGATCGGGTGGAAGCCGTGGATAACGCTGTGTTCCCCCAGGATCCCTTCTACGGCGATCAGACAGGTACTCATGACGAGTATTGGCTGGCTCTGGCCCCCCGGCTCTGCATGTTGTCGGGGCCATAGGGATAAGGCTCGGTCGGTTCACCGGCTCGTGGCTCCCAGGCGCGCCGCAGCAGCGTGGGCCACTGGCCTGGATCTCGGCCCCCCAGGTGGCCGTCGAGGAACGAGGACCAGTTGGTGGCTCTAGGGCTGCGACCGACCAAAGTAGTGGCGTCACTACTTTGTTTCCTCACTTCACCCTCTTGACCCAAATGTGGGTGTCACCACGCTCGATGGCCCCGGCGACGCGGTGGTGGCCGTCCGCAACGTAGTACTTGCCCTTATGGGGGTGAACGATCGGGTCACTGCTCATGGCTGCCGCAGGCTGGCGAGCAATGTCCTGGACCTTGCTCTGATCGAGCTTCCCCTGAGTCGCGATTACCTTGTCGAGCCGCACCCTGGTTCGGGGCATGAAGCGGTTCGGTTTTTCCTCAAACTGTTGGGTGGAAAACGGTACCGACACGCTCAGAGCTTAGGTGGCCTCTGAGTGGCGAACCGGGCCACTTATGCTGGTCCCGTGTCTGCGACCGAGTCCGAGATTCAGCCGTCTGGAGGCTTCTGCTTCCTGCACGGCGAGATTGTCGACGGTGACCTCGCCGACCACTTCAGCCAGCATCACCAACGGGTTTCTCGCAAGGCGAGGACGTCAATCAAGTCCTGGCAAGACCGTCTGGACGGCGTCGTTAGTGCGATAGACGAGATACGCCAGGAGAGCGATATAGACGCCCAGATACAGAACCTTGATCAAAACGTCATCAAGGAGTTGTATCTGGTGAGGATGCAGATCCAGCAGTCGGGGGGCAAATCCCTCCAAAAAGGGAAGAGAGGATAGACATGGGAGTTGTTGACTGGAGGGCCTGGACCAGCCAGAGCGGGGGCACCCTGCCCACCGGGCCGAATCCGCCGGGCATCCCGCCCATCCCGAACAGCCCGTTCCCTGGGGTGGGGCCGATCACGGACCTCATCAACGGGACGACGTCCATCCCGCCCTACCCGAACGTGCCGACCTATGTACCGGCGGTGGACCCCTTCGGCGGCTGGACCGACCAGAAGGAACTGGCCCCCTCCTACACCATGAGGCCGGTCGTGCCGGGAGTGACGTCGTAGCTGTGTAGTGCCCAGGAACTACGCGGCCGAGTTACGCGCCCGCAATGAACTAGCGCGTGGGCGAGGCTTCCGTAGCTACGCCCAGGAACGTCGAGAGCGGCAGCGCCTCACGCAGATCGAGCGACACCCGACTCTTGAGCTACGTTCTGGCTTCAGAAGGCCAGGCGAGTGGCAGGAGCGTCCAGACGGTCCGCACGGGATGCAAGGCCCATTCAGCCCCAGTCCCGACACCGATCCGACGACCGCGATCCCCGATTGGGACTACTACTGGCCCACCCGAACCATCAACCCTCCTCGACCCAGAACCCTCCAGGCCCGTTACTCGGCTCGGTACGAGACGATCGAGGTGATATTCCGAGAAGGTTCGCCAGCTAGCCCGAACGCGACCTGGCATTACAGCAGGGTGCCTGCCGAAGTCTGGACGGCCTTTAAGCGTGCCGAATCACCAGGACGGTTCATCAACAGCACGCTGAACTTTTTCCCGTACGGCGCAGGTGGATGGGGGAGCATTGTCGGGGAGGCGTAGCCGGTGCCAAACAAGAAATCGGACAAAATAAGCCAACAGTGCCGTCATGATAAAATGGTGAGTGAAGCTGACTCCTATCTTGACGAAATCGACAAGGTTCTTGGAGAGAACACCTGGGATGGACCCCGACCTCGACTTCGAAGATCCGGACGAGAACGAGTGGGTACTACCCGACCTTCCAAGCCCGGCCTCAGTTCCTGACAACACCTCGTCTTGGGGACCTCTGTATTTCTGGCGAGGCGTCGCCAACCCGGCACAAAAGTACGTTTCGGTTGCCGTAACGAGGGAAATAACACCTCCATGGCGAAGGGGCTTCGGTATCACCGTACGGCGATCTCACTCCTCTGGAGGGGAAGCTAGAGCAGTCGGCCTCTGGTTCCGAGGACGACCTCCGCGTATCCTGAGCGACTCTCCTGTCGAGCAGGACTGGCAGGAGGTCGTGAAGCGATCGGACAAGCTGAGCGAACTCTAGAAGAACTTCTCGTAGCTGGACTTTTTTCTGAAGACCGAACTAAGTACGATTTTTTGGGAACACTTGGAGGAGTAGGTGACGACCGAGGTAGTTGAGGCCGCGTGGGCGAAGATTCTCGTCTCCATGAGCGAAGAGCCTCACCTCATCCAGCGAGGCGGATGCATCCCCGTCTACGACGGGAGTCGCTGGCGCGTCTTCAAGAACCCACTGACCGTCTACCCAGGTGCCGAAAACTGCGCTGATCCGGCGAAAGTCGACGCTCTGCGTGACAACGCTTCCAGCCTCCTGGAACGCTATCCGGACACAGTCCCACACCTAGAGAGACTAGGAGTGCGAGTCAAGGCCCTGCTCAACCGAAGGATCGAGACGTTCGAAGACGTCGTCAACTGGGCAGACTCGATCTTCAACCTTGGGCCAACTTCCAAGCTGCCTCAGCACGTTCACGACACCGTCGACCTGGCTTACGACGACGTCGTGATCGAGGTCAAGAGCGGCAGAAACCCCGTCTACGTGATCCCAGCCGGTCCTAGAGGCTCTGGAGTGAACGCCACGCTCGACTTCGCGGTTCCCGGATCCAAGGCTCGTTACGGACCTCGTCACGAGTTCACAAAGTTAGCCTTCGTCAAGCAGCAGGCTAAGAAGGATCCAAAGCCACCGAGATACCGTGGCAAGACGGTTGACGGAGAGCCTCAGCGACCTCGTGGCAGACCGAGGTTGGACGGTTTGATACCTGGTTCCCCGGAAGCAAGGCGAGCGAACCAGAAGAAGCTAAAGGAGCGAGAAGCTCGGCGAGCCGCTCGACTAGCAAGGCAAGATGAGCAGCAGATCGCCAGCATCACCACGCTGCCGCCTAGACGTCGACTCGTCCGAGTTGGAGCGCAGAAGAAGCAAGCTACGTCCTAGATGTCCGCGCTCAAGACTTGGCGACAGACTCGGCGAGCCACTCAGTTCTGGGAGCGAGCGAGAGCTAGGTCGGAGAGCTTGCCGACCGGTCAGGTCGTTGAGTACATCGACACAACAGTCATGATGGCCGGTCAAGCCATCAGTAGATACCGCAACACCGTCGATCAACAAGGTCGGGAAGACCAACTCCTAGAGCTTCGTATGAACCTGGAGGCGGCTCTAGGAATGCTGGACAACCTCATACAATGATCATGCAGCCGAGAGCCACCCCGGCGGAAATGATGCCGACAGCGATCCAGTCCTTGAGACTAGAAGCAGTCGGGGTAGTGAAGGCGATGATAAAACCAGCCACGAGGCAGGCAATGGTGGCGACCACGGCCAATAACCGGATCGGGGACCAGTAGCCGGGCTGGGAATACCGAGGTCCAGCGGGTGCAGTCATAACAAAAGGCTACCCAGGTACTACCGACCCCCAAGCGTCTCTCGTCGCGATTCTGAGTGACACAAAGCCAGGGCTGAAGTGAACCTAGCGTTGGTGTGTGCTGAGCCATAAGCAGTTCGGTGACCTGGCGGGAGAGTTGCACTCCAAGGGAGGCTTCTCGGTCAACGTCCATACCGGCGACCGGCCCACCAGCGGGATCATGGTGTCTGACCTGCAAGGAGAGCGCTCCCATCCCCTGGGTGAGGTCACCGGGCAGCACATCCAGGCTTATGCCGAAGAGAACAAAGGCAGGCGACTGAGGGGCCAGCAGCGGTACCTGGGTGGCTGGGCTGACCGGGACGTGTCCCCCCACCAGGCCGTGCTGGATCGCTCCACCCGCCACCCTGACACCCCGCTGGGACGCAGCCGGGGCTACGTCAGGATGGTGGCGAACTTCCAGAAGGCGGCTTACGACGTGGGCAAGGACAGCTACATCAACAACCCGGCCCACATGGATGACCCGGCTAAACGGATGGCTCGGATCCAGGGGAAGAACGTCGGGTGACCTCTTCGTAGGCTCGTTTCGCCTCGTCAAAGTCAGCGGCTGGTACCTCTTTGAAGCCGTAGCTGTCGTACTCGGCTTGCGCCTCCGGTGACATCTCATCCCGGCCGCGTTGCCCATTGTTGGTGAGCCTGCGCCAGGCGATGTACTTGTCGTAAGCCATGGTCGGATGGTACCTCAGGCTTTCTTGGAAGTCCGTACGAGCCTCCTGCGAGGCCTGGGAGTCTCTGGGGCTGCCGGAGGCTCATGGACGGCCCAGTAGGCCTTCCTGAGGGCGTCTACGGCCCGCAGATAGGCACGGGCGTGGGCGTAGACCGCACGACTGGGGAAACGGAAGCGAGCCTCGGACTCCATGTGTTCCCACATGGCCATGAACGCGCCAGCGTCGATCTCGACGGTGTAGGTCGGCTTGGTGGTGTCGTGCAGCTTCTGGCCGGTGCCGTTAGGGACCGGAGGGGGGCCGAGGTGCTTGGGGAACCCGTCTTCGTAGACGTGGACTTCGGTTGAGGTCTGTTCCATCACTCCTCATCTTCGATCTCGTATTGGATAGCGGCGAGGCACTCCTGGCAAAGAGCCATGTCCTCGTAGTGAGTCTGGTACGGACGCTGCTTGCATCCGTCGCACAGCGGAAAACAATCTGTGCAAAGGCGAGCGGCCTTCGGCTCCAGGACGTCGCGCCTGGTGACGGTGACGTGGTCCAACGGAAGACCGCAGGCGGTCACCAGATGCTGGTCTCCACAACGGTGGAGAGTCTGGTCGTCGTTATCGAGCATGGCGACCTCAGCCATTGTGGGCCTCGATCCTGGGCGGGCCGATCTGCTTCTGCTCGTCGGAGAGCAGACCGTTCTGGGAGTAGAGAACCCAGCGGCGATCGTCGTCCTCCAATAGCTCTGCTGCCCTGTCTCTGGGCATCCAGGCGGGCGAGCCGAAAGGGGAGACGTAGCGAACGAGTTTCTCCTTGCTCACGAGTCCTCCCCCTTCCACTCCTTGATCTGGGCCTGGAGGTGGAAGCGGAGGGCGTCGATGTCCATCCACCGGTATTCGAACTCGTCGTAGCTCCAGCCGGAGCCTCCGACCTTGCGACCGAAGCAGTTGCGATCGGTGCAGCCCACCGCGTCGGCGAGTCGAGCCAGGATGTCGGCGGAGTCGGTGGGACGACCCCACTTCTCGTCCTGGATGTCGAAGCGCTTCTGAAGGCGGCGGAACGTCTTGACCAGAGCTTCAGCCCGGCGGGCGTCCACCCGATAGATGTCGAAGGCAATGATGTCGGTGCCGAAGTAGAAGTCGTCGTCGGTGGGGGAGCAGCGGGCCTCGATGTTGAGACCGTCGTACTCACCGGCTCCGGTACGATCAGACCAGCCGAAGGAAGGGTTGCGGATCTTGCCCTCCTCGATGACGACCGGCGTGACCGTCAGGCAGAGTCTGCCTCCGTCACTGTCCGTCTTGGATTGCACATCCACCATGAAGCGGATGTCGGGTCGTGGTTTAGTAGCCATGACGACAGTCTAGCACACCCCGGTAGGGTTACACGTCAGGACGAAGGAAAAAGTGTCACACATCTCGTTTCGTACTGACCTGTGTACCCCTCACGGTGTGCTATACTGGTCTCCATGGCTACTACCACGTACCGCCTGATGAAGCCACGGGACGTAGTGCCCGGCGTGTTCGTAAGATTCAATGTTCCCATCCACCCCTGGCGTACCGACGTGTACTGCGAGGTCGTGCAGGTCGAGAAGGTCCAGCGCGACGGCACCCTCAAGTACGCCATCACCATCATCGAGCCGAGAGACAGACTCAAGGTGCCCTCCGGCCAGTCAGCGACTCCCCGCAAGTCCACCCGATACGTCACCCCCTTCGACACTCTACGAGTGAGGGATAGTCATGAGTGAGACCTTCACCGTCCCACTGGACTGGGTCTACGACGACGGCGGTCGCAAGGACGCCGGGTACAAAGGCCAGACCGGAGACTGTGTGCTTCGATCCATCGCCATTGCTGCCCAGCTTTCCTACCAAGACGTGTACGACCACATCAACAAGATGGCCAAGAGCGAACGGATCACCAAGCGACAGCGCACGAAAAGCTCTGCCCGCACTGGCGTCCGCAAGAACACCTGTCGGAAGTTCATGGCCGACTTGGGCTGGTCCTGGTTCCCCACTATGGGAATCGGAACTGGCACCACCGTCCACCTCCGCGACGGCGAGCTTCCCCTGGGGCGACTGGTGGTGGCATGTTCCAAGCACTACACCGCCGTGATCGACGGCGTGATTCATGACACTCACGACCCCAGCCGGGGTGGCACCAGAGCGGTCTACGGCTACTACTACCTGGAGGACGTAGATGGCTGACTGGCGACACTTCAACGCCTCCAACAAACCGGACACCTGTATCTGGTGCGGCAGGAAGCTGCGGTTCAAGGCACTCCACTCGCACTACGACGTAACCGAGGTGACACTCACCGAGAAAGAGATCGAGTCGGGCGCTTTTCTAGAGGGTGCCACCACCAGGAAGGTCTACAAGAACGTGGTGGACAAGCGAGCCACCGAGGGCGGCGACTACCAGGACGGCTTCTTCTGCGGCCTGCGCTGTGCCTACCAGTTCGGAGTCCGCATGGCCCAGCTTGGACGACGACTGAACCCGAAGGAGGTGAAGTAATGGCTGACTTCGATGCCAAGCTCAACCGACGCCACCGCAACTCCTGGCGCGGCCAAGAGATCGAAGTGGAGGTGCTTGAGGAAGGCAAGCGTGTCATGACGTTGCACATCGGACGCCGCGACGCCTACAAGCAAGGTGACCCCAGTGAGTACGAGGTCAAGGTGATCAACGTCACTGGCGAGGAGCATGTGGAGGTCACGTTGATGCAACTGCATTCCGGCGAAGTACTGGTGGCAACCAGGTGACTTTCCGCATCCGTAACATCGAGGCCTTCCACCCTGGGAAGCAGATCATCATCTGGCTGGAGGATGAGATCACTGGCAGCACCAGCAAGGGGAACGGGCAAGGAGAGTGGTGCGTCCGGCTCACGGTAGACGAGGCACCACGGGCCATCGAGGCCCTCACCACGGCCTACGTCAACACCATCCAGTCAGTCCTGGTCGACGTCGCAGCCGGTGGCTGCCGTACCTGTGACAACACCCGTCGCGTGAACCGGAACCTCATCGACCTCGACGGCGTCTCCGGCGATCCCTGCCCGGTTTGCATTCCCAGGGCTGAGGAGCGGATCCGCAAGTCCACCAGGATCAGAACCCCCCGTGCCTGAGCATTCCATAGGGCCACTCCATCCGGTGGTGGTGCCGTCTGACATCGGGTACCGGCATCTGCTGGCCGTCACCTGCCGCTGCGGGTGGGAGGTTCGGGGCCTTAACCCCACAGCCGTCAACAACACCGCGCTCGACCATGTGACCGGACGACGGGAGGATCGCCGGGTCATGGGCTTCGTCACGGTGGTGGACCTCGATGGCTAGGGGCTGGTGGAACATGCCCTGCTGGAACGGGCTGAGCGAGGCCCAGCAGACCAGGCTGATCGAGCATGGCAACCTCCCCCTGGGCTTCTGGGACGAGGGGGACTGCCCACGAGGGGCCACCGTGGCGATCGAGACCGAAGACGACACCGCCCCTGGACCACGGTTCTACTGCTACCCCTGTGCCATCCAGTACCTAGCTGAGAAGAACCTGAAGCCACACATTTCCCCTCACTCTGACGTGTAACACACCTGAGTTCGGGTATACTTAAAACATGACATTCGACCCCCAACTGGACGCAGCACCAGCGCCTCCAGCACCCGACGAGAACCCCTTCCACGACCTGGCCATCGCCTCCAAGAACTACTGGGCGGGGCGCACCGGTCGGGAGGACCCACCGGCTCCCACCTTCCGGGTGATCAGCGGCAAGCAGTTGCTGGGCCGCTACATGGACCCCTTCGGGTGCCAGAGCCACCTGCGGAGCGCTCAGACCCGCTGGCAGAAGTGGTACACCGGCTTCTTCGTCTCCGCTGGCATCGGGCTGGTGTTCGCCGAAGTGGACTGGGTGCTGATCTTCCTGGCCCTGCCGATCTACGCCGTCTGGTACTTCGTGGTGAAGGCCAGGCTGGCCAACCAGTACAAGCTGTACTACGGGGTCCAGGAGGAGATCATCCGCACGGGTGAACCTCAGTGGGTGCCCTACGACAAGGACCGGCTGAAGCTGCTCGACAGCGACCCAAGGGCGGTGTGGCCCTGATGGGACTGACCCAGAACGAACTGAACTTCCTCACCGCTCAGCTAGTCGCCGCCATCCACAAGCCGGTCCTGGAGCTTGGTGGTCGTATCGATCACCTGCGCCTGGAGATCACTGGCCACGACACCGAGACCGGCGAGCCGATCGACATCCGCATCAACCAAGAGATCACCGACAACTGGACGACCGAAAGGGACCAATGACCACCGCCAAGACCATGACCCTCAGGGTTCTGAAGCGCATCAAGCTGGACGACAACCGAGAGCTACAGATCCTCAGGATCCCCACCGGTACCGACGAGGACCTCATCCGCCTGGGCGTCAACCTGCTGCCCGGCGGAGAACACCTGAGCGGCGCGGTCTTCCCGGAGTCGCACCTGGACGAGGTGATCGACGCCCTCCGGGGGGCGAAGCGGCCCACCATCAAGCTACGAAGGAGCAACAACAATGCCTAAGGAGGACGAGGGCGAACTCATCGAGATGCGCTGCCGCTCCTGCGGGATCTTCCTGGGGGTGCGGCGACGGCAGGGTCCATTCATCTTCTGGTGTTCCCAGCCCTGTGCTGACACCATCATGGCCAAGTTCGAAGAGGACCAGATCCGCGACGAGGTAGCCGTGGAGTTGTACCTGTCGGGGGCCATGGGGATCATGGACATCGCCCGCTTCACCGAGACCCCCTACACCAGGATCCAGCAGCTTCTGTACCGGCGTAAGATCACCCTCGCCAGACCTCCGGTCCGACAGGAAGTGAGCGCATGAGCGCAACCGCACTGGGAGCGATCATCGCCGTGGCGGGAGCCTACGCGGCCAGCATCTTCGCCATCATCTGGTACCTGGGCGGTCGCATCGACCGCCTGGACGACCGGATCAGCAGCAGGCTCGACAAGCTCGACACCACGGTTCACGACATGCAACAGGACGTAGTCCTGCTCAAGGGAACCCGGTAGGATCTGGCTGTGCCTAGGTACCCCGCCCTATCGCAGTCCCAGGGTTTGAGCATCGCATTTGGCCAAAGCACCGTCCCATGGCGTCTCGCCTCGGCTTTCGCAGGGACATCGCTGGCGCACAACCGATGATAACGAGTGGGTACCGAACCCCCCCACCTCCCTTGAGGACTGTGGGGGATGGCACAGCCAGGCAGTTCCCTGGGGTACACTGACCCCCAGGACTGCCAAGACCAAGATCTACGGTGTGGTAGCCGTAGCCATGCAAAGAGGCCCCCTTCGGGGGGCCTCGGCGCGTCAGCCGAAGGCCTCGTGTCTGCCCAAGAGAACCTGGTCGGCGTACGCCTCCAGCGCGACCGTGATCGGCCCGTCTTCGACCTCGTACCGTTCGGCACCACCAGTCGTCACACCATGCACCACCGCCTCGACGTTGACCACAGGCTCGTCGCCAACCGTGATGGTGATGGTCAGGGTCATGTAGTCGACCTGGATCGGTGTGCCCTGCCTGCTCACCGTGACCGGCCCCGGCTCTGCCGGGGAGTAGAAGCGCCAGTGGATGTCATGGGTGATCTCGTGGAAGTCCGGGGTGCTGACCTGGTAGCTCTCGACTGGCTGTTCCATCAGTAATGCCGGTGTTCTTCATGCTCCCGGTCACTGAGGGCCTGGGCGGTGGTGCAGAGGTGGCCGTGGCCAAGCTCGCAGAAGACGTCACACTCCCGGCAGTAGCTCCGGTAGGCGGCGTACCCGCAGCCTGGGCAGCGCCGCACGGGCGTCTCCCGGAGGGCCTTGACCTGGTCGTAGTCCAGCAGTGGCATGAACCTCACCCCTTCATGAGGAAACCCCCTGGGCGTCCCCAGGGGGTCCCACTGCGTCACGGTCCTTACGTCTTCCCGACCTCCAGGACGAGATTTCCGGTCCGGTATAGCAGGCCAGCTAGCGGCAAGAGGGATGGTACACCCCGACGCTCATGGGGTGTCAAGGGGGGTCACCTCTATGTACGGTTTATGTACGGTCCTCCCCAACGAGGTCAGTTGGTCGGTTAACCCGGTCAGTTGGTCACAAGCTACTGACCTGCACTTTTGCAGTTCAGTGAAGCGGGGGGAACGACATGAGAAGCATCGGAGGGGGATCCGCACACACTTGAGGGGCTAGTGTCCTTCGGGACATGGGGGTTCAAGTCCCCCCTCCGACACCCAGTTTGACCAGGACTTTTGTGGCGGGAGAAGCTCTGGGAAGTCACTGAGACCGGTCTTCTATGTACGGTTTATGTACGGTCGTCCCCACAGTTTCCCCAGCAGGGTCCTTCGGGACCCGTCGCACCACCGCGTGGATGGCCTCGGATGCCTGCCGGATCTGAGCCGGTGAGGTGCGGGCGTAGATGCCGTCGATCTCGTGGTCCTCGTGACCGAAGCGGAACCGCGCCGTCGTGTCGTCCACCCGCTGGGACCTCATGATGGAGCGGTTCATGGAGCGGAGGTCATGGAGACCCAGGCGCTGGCCGTTGCGCTTCTTCCAGTCCAGTCCTGCCTTGACGAGGGCCTTGCGCCACAGCTTGTGCCAGGCGTTGTAGGTCATCGGGCCGACTGTCCTGGCGTTGACGAACAGGAGGGTGTCAGGCTTGTCGTTGAGGGTGATACCGCGATGGTGCATGTGGGCCATGATGTCGGCGTTGAGTTCGCGGTCAACGATGTAGCGCTCCCCGGCGTCTGTCTTCGTGACACTGCGTGAACCCGTCTTGGGCACGAGCTTGCCTTGACGATCCACAACCTGGGTGACCTTGACCAGACCTTGCATCAGCCCCTCCACCGATCCCACCGTCAGCCCGAATGCCTCTTCGTAGCGCAGCCCGAAGCAGACACCAAGCCAGACCGCCAGTCGGTAGTCGTCGCCGAGGGCCTGAGCCAGGGCGATCAGATCATCGTTGCTGACCGACTTCACCGCGATGTACTCGTCCTCGTCGGCGTTGTCGGGACGATGGACTGGGCGCTCCACCTTCCTCCATTTCGGTACGTCCTCGACGTCGCGGCAGGGAGAGCTTCGCCTCCCGATGGCCCCGGTGGTCTCGGCCCAACTGAAGACGGCCCGCATCGTGGAGTACATGCCAGCCACGGTGTTGGGAGCGTGATCGAGCTTCCAGCCATCCACAAGGGTGTTCACATCAGCGGTCTTGATGCGCCCGATGGGCTGGGCCGCGAAGTGTGTCGGCTTTCCCACGGTGGCGACCACCCGATCCACGCCCTCCCCTTTGATCTCAAGGACCACACCAGTTCCCTTGAGCCGCTCCTTGTCGGTCTCACATGACCCCTTGGCCTTGGACGGCTTGGACATCAGCCACCGAGCAGCGATCGTGGCGAACGGCAGCTTGTTTAGCTGAGGGTCAACCTCCTGCCCGTGGATGCGCCCCGTCTTTTGTTCGGTCTGCCACTTCTTCGCATCGGCAAGGTTGTCGTGAGTGGCTGTGACAGGACCACCACGTAGTGCATTCCAGACCCTGGCATCCACGACCAGCTTGCCGTCCCGGAGTCGACGGTAACGGCGACTGTCTTCCCACGGATCAGCCTCTCCGGGCTTCAGATTCGGCCTAATATCTCTCACGTTGCTTCCTCTCACTCAGGTAGTAACCACGGCCCCCGGCAGTTGACGCTGTGCGGGGGCCATCACTCTATAGAAGAGCTAGTGCCACCACTCATCGTACCGGAAAGTTCCTGGACTCACACAGTTTTCTTCGTTCTGACGTGTATGTGTAGCGGCATGGGGGTATACTGGGCGTCATGCCACGAAGCACGTACGGAGAAGGCTCCGTTTGGTACGACGAGAAGCGTGACCTCTGGTTCGGCCAGGTCTACTTCGGGCCGGGCGACCGGCCCAAGGTGTCGGCTCGCAGGAAGCCCGACATGGTGGCCAAGATGCGGGCGCTGAAACCCAGAGAGGAGGTGCTGCCGACTGGTACCACCGGAGCCTGGCTCGACCAGTGGTTAGCCCAGGTGAAAAGGCAGGTGGAAGTTTCCACCCACGCTGACTACACCCGCTGGGCGCGGCTCTACGTGAAGCCTCACGTCGAGACCATCCCGCTGCGCTCGCTGGAGGCGGAGGACGTCGAGGACATGATGGATGCCCTGGAGACGCAGGGCCTCTCTCCGAAGACGGTGCGCTGCGCTCGCTCGCTGTTGATCCAGGCCCTGGACGTGGCGCTGGCACGAGACAAGGTCCGCAAGAACGTGGCCCGGCTGACCAAGGGGCCGAAGCTGACCGGCGTCCGTATCGGCGACCGGCTCGACAAGGACCAGGCCAAGGTCATCCTCAAGACCCTCTGGGGCGACCGGCTCTACGCCCTGGCCGTGCTGGCTCTGTCGACTGGGATGCGTCCCATGGAGTTGTTCGCCCTCCAGTGGAGCGCAGTGGACTTGCGCCGCAAGGTGATCCACATCCGCAAGTCCAAGACCCCGGCTGGGGTGCGGACTATTCCTCTCTCAGCGACCGCCGTAGCCGCCCTGGCGCGGCATCAGGGGGATCAGAAGGCCGAGGGGTTCTTCACGAAGACGGGCTTCGTATTCGTGGATGAAACGGGCCTGCCACTCAAGCATCGGGACATCACCGACTGGTGGCACGACGCTCTCCAGCGAGCCAACATTCCCCGGCGGCGGTTCTATTGCACTCGGCATACCGCGGCGACCTTAATGCTCAACAACGGGGTGGCATTGGAGGTGGTCAGCAAGATCCTGGGCCACGCCGGGTTGGCCATCACGAGCGATGTGTACGCCGAGGTACAGGAAGAGCTTCAGAGAGACGCCGCCGAGGTTATGGACGACGTCCTGGCGATCTAGTCGGGGTAGGGAGTACCACCGAGATCTACCCCTCCGGACGAGCCTCCGCCTCCACCACCTGCCCTTTCCACATGGCCTGCGATGTCGCCGCCCACGGCGTGGCCGATGACGGCACGGCCCAGCTTGGATCCCAGGACCTTGCCGACCGGGCCGTCATTGAAGTCCCTCATCATGCCACCGAGACCACCGCCGCCCTCGGCGGCTGCCCCGCCAGCTTCAGCGGCTCCGCCTGCCTCGGCACCCACGCCAGCCAGTTCAGCGATTTCAGGTAGGGCTGCAATGAAGGCCATGGCCTGATCGTATTCGGGTGGTCAGGGTCGTCATGGGGCACCGCGTAAGACTTTCGGTATGCCTGACACTGAGGACACAGCTACCGCGGTAGAAGCCGACTATGAGTCCATGACTGTGGCGGAGTTGAGGGAGGAACTGGCGGCGAGAGGTCTTCCGACGTCTGGTCTCAAGGATGAGTTGATCGCCAGGCTGGACGAGGACGACGAGGAGGACGCCGCCCAGAACCCTGCTGACACCGATGAAACAAGCACAGAAGTCGTAGCGACTTCAATGGAAGTGCAGGAACAAGAAGAGATTGTCGGCGACCCCTATAAGCGGGTTTATGACCCGTACGAGTTGCCAGCGGATCCGATCGCCGCTCAAGCCTTCTTGGACGCCCATCCAGACGCCGTCGACACCGACGCCCCGCTGGATCGAGACGCTGCCAATGATTCAGCGGCGGCTGCCATCCAGGATCGAGTGGACTTCCATGCCGAGATGGGGACCCCGGTCCTCGATCCACGAGTGGGTCAGACGACGATCCCGGATCCGACCTTTACCACCATCACGCCCACGGAGTTGCCGGTGGGACCACCAAACGACACCCTCCTGACGGCGATCGGATCGAACTTCACCCTGGCCTGTCAGATCTCCTTCGGGGTGTTCTCCCAGGGCGAGGAGGACATGGGCCTCGGCACCGCCGGGAGTCCCAAGTGGGAGCGCACCACCTTTGTCGACTCCTCGACGTTGACGACCATCATCACGGGGGGTCTGTTCCCCAGCGCAGACAGCTTCCCGGTCTCGGTTGGGGTCCCACCGGACACGATCTATGGGACCGAGACCTTCACCTTCACCGAACAAGCGCCACCTGAGGAGCCGCCCCCTGATGGAGGCGACGGTAACGGAGGAGAGGCCTGATGCCCTACGACCCGACCGCCAATCCCTACGTCCTGAATCCGCTGGAGCTTCCGTCCAATCAGACCGCGGCTGCCATGGTGCCCGCCTGGAATATCAGCGGCGCTGGAGACGTGGGTACGCCCAGGGAATGGTCTCACTCCCCGTTCTCGACACCGAACTGGCAGAACGCCATCGGTGCGCCCAACACCCCGCCCTGGACGCCGGGCGTCACGGTGTGCCTCTCAACCAGTGTGGCCTGGCCTGACGCCACCACAGCCGACCGCACGGCCTGCGCTCAGGCTGCCCTGGCCCTGGAGCAGGCCCGGCTCCAGGCCCGTGAGGACTCGCTCAACTCGGACATCGCACTGATTCAGGGGACGCCATGAGCTTCGTCGTACCGCCCAATACCTACAACCCTGAGGAGCTTCCGGTGTGGCCGGTGGCCCGCCGCCAGGTGCCCGCCGCGATCACCGGCAAGACAACCTGGTCGCACTCGATCACCTCACCCGTGTTGCAGGCCACGTCCGGGGTGGGGGCGGGCCAGGTGCTGACTCCCACGCCGAACGGTGACGCTCCTGACGCCTCGGTCACTGGGAATGTGGCGATCCCGGCTGGCGTGGACCGCCAGGACTGCGCCAATGCCGCCGGGGCGGCGGCGGTGACCAAGTTGCAGACGGAGTTGACCACGGTCCAGGGGTACCTGACGACGATCGGGGGCAAGCTGCCCGCCCCGACCATGACCGTCACGTCGGTGGCGGCGAGCAGTGGACCTCTGGCCGGTGGCACCAACGTCACCATCACCGGCACCGGGTTCGTCCTGACCGGCACGACCACGGTCACCTTCAGTGGACGGGCTGCAACCGCGGTGGTGGTCACCAACGCCACCACCATCACCTGCACCACACCGGCTGGCCTACAAGCAGGGCCAGCGGGGGTGCTGGTGTCCAACAGCGGAGGAGCGGCGGCGTACAAGGCCGGTGCCTTCACCTACACCCCGGCACCGGCTGCGGCCAGTGGAATCAGCCCCAAGGTGGGCCTGGCGGCGGGTGGGACAGCAGTCACCATCGTCGGCACCGGGTTCACAGGGGCGACCGGCGTGACATTCGGCGGCACGGCTGCCACGGGCGTCGTGGTTGCCGGTGACGGCTACATCACCTGCACCACCCCGGCTCACGCCACTGGGGCGGTGAACGTGGTGGTGCAGAGTCCGAACGGTAACAGCACCCTCACGAACGGCTTCACTTACCAGTGACGGTCCAGCGAGGGGTCGTCACCTCGCAGGACCTCCCGATGTCAGGTCGGAGATTCGCGGTGGCTGACAGTCCGCCGCCTTGCTTCCGTGACCGGTGGGGCGACTGGCAGTGCGGCCACAACCACGAGGATCCTGTGCCGCTTCAGGACGCCTACCAGTACGCCCCCGGCTGGACAGCACAGTCAAACACGTAGGGCCTCGCAGAGTCTTCTAGACGGCTCTGGAGACAGCCTAGAGAAAGGAGCGCCCCTGGCCTTCAACAGGGTTCGGGTCAAGTAACTACTCGTTCCCGCTTAGCAAGTCCCCCTCAGATAGGAGACCCATGAAGCGGTTCATACTCTTCACCGCTGCCGCCTTGGGCGGCATCTTTGTTAGTGCCCCGTCAGCGTTCTCACAATCAGCGGAGCCGGTGGGTCATGTGGCCCACCAGGTGGTCAAACCGGCCAGTGATCCACCACCGAGGGTTGTCCATGCGCCGATCGAGAGGGTCACCGTTAGGGCCGGAGACACCCTTACTGCGATCGGCGCACGAACCTCTCGGACTTGGGAACAACTGGCCTCTTACAACCACATTCCCAACCCGAATCTGATCTACGTGGATCAGGTCTTCACTATCCCACCCAGGGGATACGTCCCGACGTCACCTGTGGTCCTCCCGGTAGCTCAGGTGAGACCTACCCCGGTGGTGACGCACTATTCAGCCCCGGTGGTCCACTCCACACCGGTCCACTACTCCGCGCCAGCGCCGAGCTACTCCAGTGGCTTCCAGGCGTGCGTGGCCTGGCGAGAGTCGGGAAATGGGTCGGGGTCGAGCAACATCTACGGGATCCTCAACTCCACCTGGGCCAGCCTGGGAAGGTCAGGATCGGCGTACACCGCCTCCAGGGCGGAGCAGGACGCCGCCTTCGCTCAGCTATACGCCGAAGATGGGAGTCGCCCCTGGGCACCGTACGATGGCTGCTAGCACGTAGTCACAACAGCTTCGTGCGAGAGACCCCCTGGCTTTGGTCAGGGGGTTTTCTCTTGCTCCTGATCCGCCGCCGCCTGGGCCTGGACCTGGCGGGCGATCTGGGTCTGGAAGCTGAGGATGGCCTCCGCCGTCTTGATGGCCTGGTAGTCAGCCAGGCAGTTGGCCAGGGCCGGATACACGTCCTGAGGGCTGGCCAGGCGCTGGGCGGTGAAGCGGGCCTCAGGGTCGAGGACGACCCGGCTCTGGCCGTCGAGACCGACCGTCACCAGGAACAGAGTCTGGACCTCGTTGGCGTGTACTTCGGACCCGTTGGCACTCACTCGGTCTCTCCCACTTCCTTCTTGTACATCCCTCTTTTGTGGCGGATCTCAGTGACCACCGTGGATGCGACCGGGCAGAAGTGGCAGAGGTAGACCTCCTTGCCCTTCCAGCCCTCCGGGGTGAGCCGCCGGTTGTCAGCCTGCCAGTCGATGCAGTCAGTCCCCTGGGGGCGACGATGAAGGTTGTAGCAGCGCATTGCGTCTTCACGAAATGTGTCGAGCGTCGCGTAATGCTCCGGATGGAAGCCCGTCCAGCGCTCACGGAGGCCCTTCAAGACGTCGTCGCGGTGGCCCTCCCAGAAGGTGTGGTTCCCTTGGAAGCGGCGAGTTGCCCTCACCGTTCCGGTTATGTCCACCGTCGTCTTCTCACCGCAGTTGCAAGGATCCTCAGAGGCGACCAGCAGAGCCGCGCCCTCTGGGTTGATATCGCCGTGCTTCTGGACATGCCTGCGGACGACGTTGTCCAGGATGGGATCCTGGGCTTCCAGTTCTTTAGGGCCGGAGTAGAGCGGGAGTTCCTCGATGGTCGCGCACTCCCGGCAGACCAGGAGACGTGGCACTTAGCGAACGAACCGTCCGTCTGGGGTACGCATCTCCGGAGCCTGGGTGATGCCGTAGCCACCGTAGCCATTGTTCAGATTGCGACGGTCGGCGATCTGGAGGCGGCGGTCGGGGTCGGGATAGTTCGACCGGTCCATGACCAGCTTCTTATACGTCCCGTCCGTGGTTCCAGTGAGTAGCTCCGACTCCATTGAGCGATCTCGGACTGCGGTCATGGTTCTCTCCTTACCACTCCGGTATCCAGCTAACGGGTGGCTTGTCCTTGACGGGCTGGCCGTCGTGCGATCCGATTGTTTGGCCAACGGGCCGGTCATTGTGGTCTTTGGCGGCTTTGCGCTTCATGTGCCATAAGGCCGCGGCTGGGGCGAGGTCGGTCAGGCCGCTCGTGAAGGCGTGCAGGCCGACGATACGGCCTTCCAGTTGCCCCATGGGGCCGAGATCAACACCGCCCGTGTCAGGCATCCTGTCTCCTTACCAGACGTCTTCTACGCCCACGTTACGCGCCGAGGCCTGCGCCCCTGCGACACCGCCGGACAGTTCGTAGCGGGCGTTGGGATAGAACCGGTCGACGCTGAGGGCCACGTTGATGCCGGGCTGACGGTCGGGGTAGTCCGGGTAGCCGAAGCGGGGTGGGAAGGGGTCGATCTGGGGCAGCGGGGGGCGCACGGTGGCCTGGATGACGTCGCCGGGGATGGTGGCGGTCATGAGCGAGGCGGTGACCAACGCCTCCTGGCTGGAGTAGGTCGGGCCAAGCTCGTAGTAGATGTCGCCGCTGTTTTGCAGGCGCACCGGTCGTGGACTGGTGATCACGACGCGATTTTATACCGGTAGAGGTGAGCCATCCGGGTTGTAGTAGAGGTTGGCCACCTGCTCCCACTGGCCCTGGACCACGGTCAGGATGGTCTGGTCCTCAACCTTGCTCTGGGTGATGGTGCCGTCACCGTTGTCAGCGGAGTCAGCCACGCCAGGGGCAGCAGCACACCAACGAGTAAAGGTATCGATGGATCGACCCAGTCCTCGCAGGATCTCCTGAGAGAGTGCCACGAAGTCAGGCCGAGCATCGTTGATGAATGTGCTTGCCTGCTCGTTGGCGCTCGACTGCACCCGGCCTCGGAACGACGAGTCATTGCTCAGTTGGAAGATGACTTGGTAGGACACGGTTCTCCTTTCTAGACGGCGCTGCCGTCAGCCTTGTAGAAGAGCGTGGCGTTGGCGGGGTATTGAGCTTGGACGAGGGCGAGCAGGTCACCATCGGTGACCTGGCTGGAATCGATGGTGCCGCCTCCGGCGTCGACCTTGTCAGCTATGCCCGGACCCGCCGCGATGGTCTGCAAGAACGTCTGGGTCTGCTGAGGGGCGTTCTTGAGCAAGTCCACGGCGAAGTTGTGGATGTCCAGGCGGGTGTCGTTGATGTAGGTGTCCGACTGCTGCGTCAGCACGGAGCGGACCCTCCGGCCAAAGTCGACATCTTCTGTGAGTAGGGCTTGGGTTAGGTAACTCATACTTCTCCTTTCTTATTCATCCTGTTCCTCGGTACTCCAGGGTGGCGTACGTCCAGTAGCCGGGGGCAGCCCCAGTAAGGGCTGGCCACGCGTTGGGCGAGACCGCTGCCGTCTGAACCCAGTCACCCGCCGCCAAGTAGAACTGCTGGGAGATCACGCTGCTCAGTGGTGCCGTACCAGCAGAGTGGGCTTGAGCAATAGCCAACAGGCCAGCACTAGCGGAGTACAGACGATTGTTGAAGCTCTGGTTGCCTGCTGTTGGGGTTGCTCCCAACTGATAGGTGATGTCGTACCAACCAGTCAGAGGGATGTTGAACAAACCATTCGGAGAGGGAACGTACAAGCCGAAGGAATCACGAATCACGCCGTCCATCTGAACAGTCAGTAGAGCAGCAGTCAGGTTGAGAGCAGCAACACGACATACCTTGCTGACCAAGACATCTCTGGCGCGCCTCCAGGCTCCGTTGAAGACCCCACCCTGTGCCACCCACACGTCACCACTGGGATCTGTGTAGGACTGGAAGGGTGCGCCCGCTCCGAGCGGTGCGGGAAGGGGTACTTGGAGGGTGTAATCGAGGAGTGTCATCAGCCCGTTCCCAGGTAGTCGATACTAAAGTTGCTGGCGTTCTGTCCGACTGTGACAGTGAGAGCCCCTATGGCGGCGGCATAGGTAAAGATGCCCTCCCCGGCGGCCAGAAGGTGGGTCGATACCGTTTGCAGAAATGGACCAAAGGTCGCGGACGCCGTGACGGCGTTGCCTGAGTTTACGGTGCCCGTTACCGCTGAATACATGATGATGTTGATCCACTGACCGGTAGCCGTAGGGGTAGCCTGCATCTGGGCGCGAAGAAGATAGATCCCAGCGATAGGAGCAACGATCCGATAGTTCGGGCCACCTGTAAACATGCCATACGGATCGAAGGCAATGGAGTCCCAAGGTACAACGACATTGCTCGTAGACAGGGTGTAGGCCGCGTTCCTGTACACCCGACAGTGCAACACATCTCTGGCCCGGTACCAGTTCCCACCCCGCACACCATTCGCCGCCACCCATACGTCGCCCAAGACGTCAGTGAAGCTCTGAATACCGCTGCCAGAGGTGACCGGACCAGGAAGAGTGGTGGTCTTGGCATCAACGTATGCTTTGGTGGCGAGGTCACCAGCCGCAATGGGTGTGGGGGTGAGGGCCGTGCCCATCACCACCACGTTCACCGGGTTGGGCATGTCCTGGGCCACAGTGATGCCAAGGTGGTTGTTGTCAAAGATCTGCACCTGGACGCTAACCAACTGGTGGGTGACCGAGTCCCAGACATTCACCAGCAGGAAGGGCGTGCCGAGGTTGTGCGTGAGCGTGTAGGGCGAACTCGCCACGGTGGGGCGAGGGATGGTCTGGTAATAGACCAGACTCATGTAGCCCGCTGGCGGTCCTGTCGGTCCTGGTGGACCCTGGGGGCCTGTGCCACTTAGCAGATCGATGGTCATGTAAGTAATGCCGGTGACGTACACAGCCATCGTCTGTGACGCCGATCCCGTAAAACTGATCACATCACCAATGGCACAATCGAGTGTGTCAACAACCTGTGCTTGCGTGTTGCCCGTCGAGGGGTTCCAAACCGACTGCGACCCTTGCTGTACACCATTCTTCAGTACTTGAACGCCTACCCACTGGGACGCAGACGTGGATGAACCACAGGCCTGTGCAGAGATGCGGTACTTGCCAGCCACAGGACAGGTGAACTGACCAGTGGTGGTGTTGTAGGCGTTCTGTGTGTCCCACTGCTCGCTGTTAAAAGGAATGATGGCCGGTGTGGTCGTCAGGTTCATGGCGGCAGTCTGAGTAGCCCTGACGCTGACGATGGTGCTTCCCCCACCAGCAGGCCCCGCCGGTCCTGTCGGTCCTGGCAACCCTTGTGTCCCTGTCATCTGGCTGACAGATGCGTAGAAACTGGTGTTGGCCGCGTTGGACGTGTTGGCGGTCGACCCGGAGTCCTGGTAGGCCTGTACCTGGAAGGTGTCACCTAGAGCCGCCAGGAATGCACTGGACACTGCCAGACCTGGGAGCAGCACAGTGGCAGCCGCTCCACCGCTGTAGGCTTGGTAGACACCGTTCTTCAAGATGGACAGTGAACGACGCCCGGTGCCGTTGAGGGAGAGGGCACCACCTACGGTAGCCGTGATCAGATAAACGCCCGCCTGGTTCACCCTGAAGACATTGTTGGTGCTGTCCCAGGTGATAGCTCCAGCAGGGTCTTGGTTGTCCAGTTGGGTGTCAAACCCCACTACCGTCCAGGCACCACTGGCCATCGAGAGGACAGCGTTGCGGTACCAGCGCTGATGCGCTGCCGTGGCAACAGGAGCAGCCGGTCC
>Ga0210397_10000179_pt1 | contig 46241 bp, 40 predicted proteins | sample IncBWH2OmetaG_FD_160126 | JGI IMG/M metagenome (GOLD analysis project Ga0210397, IMG submission 160126) | Forest soil microbial communities from Barre Woods Harvard Forest LTER site, Petersham, Massachusetts, United States - Inc-BW-H-2-O ...
GGGTCCTCGGGTGCAACGACGCTGCCCGTGTTTTCCACAATTAATGCCGAGTCTCCTACATCGGTAACGACGCAAGGCGTTCCGCAGGCCATGGCCTCGCCGACCACAATCGGAAACGCTTCGCTGCGCGACGCCGTGGTGGCGATATCCATTCCAGAGAAGAGGCGGGAAATGTCCTGGCGCAATCCCAACAGATGACAACGCTCGCGAATTCCGGCCGAATCGATCCATCCCGCCAGCTGCTTGTTTTCCCAGGTAATTCCCATCCCAAAGAGCAGGAAGTGCACCTCGGGCATCAGTCTGTGCAAACGCTCGGCGGCTTGAATAAAATTCCGGTGATCCTTGTGCGGATGAAAGCGAGCCGCGAGCCCGATCACTATCGCATCCGCGGGGATTCCCAGCTCCTCGCGCAACGATTCGCGGGCCGTGGGGTCGAGCTTCACTTGTTCCAGATCGAAGCCGTTGGGAATTACTTCCAATTTTTCGGCGGCGTAACTGAGCTTCTTGTGGGTACGCAGCGACGCTTCCGAGCAAAACACGATTCGGGCGGCGAATTTTCGCGACAAAATAGCGCAAGCGCGATTGACCAGCATGGTGCGGCGCTTATCCACACGAGGGTCATACGCATTATGGTGAATGGCCCACACCACCGGTACATTCCCCGCCAGGCGCGCCGCGAGGGTGCCAATCAGGTTCGCGTGATACATCCATGTATGAATAACGTCGGGCTTCGATTCGCGAATCCACTGGGCCAGGCGCCGCACCAGCAGCGGATTGGGAATGGCCTTCTTCATGCCGAGAGTGCGCACGCGCACCCCGATGGAATCCATTCTCTCCGCTAGGTCCAGGATCCCGGTCAGCGAAACGATTTCATTTTCAAACCGCGTCCCGTCCATTCCAGCCGCGATCCGGCACAACATGTTTTCAGCCCCTGCCGGACCCAGCGTCGTAATGATGTGCATCACCTTGATCATGTTCGTTTTCATTCTTCTCTCAGAAAACTCAGCGCTGGTGGGTTCCCAATCCTTCTTCGGCTGGAATCGCAGGTCCTCGGAACATGCTCCGTATATGTCGGACCTGTGACTGAGCCAACAGATTTTCGTACACTTCCTCGTAGGCCCGGACCATATTCGACACGTCGAAGTTTTTTCTGGCACGGCTCGCGGCGGCGGCTCCCATCGACTCCCGCTCCGCTTGATATTTGAGGAGAGAGTTCATCGACTTGGCGAGCCCGTGAAGATCTCCCACCGCCACCAGGAATCCTTCTTTCCCCGCTTCAAAGAGATTCGGCACACCGCCGGCCGCGGTGCTGACGATCGGCAGCCCGGAGGCCATGGCTTCCAGGGCCGAGAGCGGGTTACCTTCATAGTCTGAACTCAGCACAAACACATCCGTTGCGCCTAGGACGTCAGGAATATCGCTGCGCAACCCAAGAAAATGAACTTTTCCTACCAGGTTGAGCTTCCGCGCCTGCTCCTCCAGATCCGCCCGCAACTCTCCCTCTCCCACCAGCACCAGATGCGCACGCGGATCGGACGCCGGGCCCGCGGCGAACGATTTCAGCAACAACGCATGGTTTTTCTGCGGAGCGAATCGCGCCACGCAGACAAAAAGAATATCGCTGTCTTTGAATCCCTCTTTTGCCCGCCACTCCTTGCGCGGAATCTGGGGATGCGCATAAATGTCCGTTGGAATGCAATTCGAAATCACACCGCAGCGACGGATTCCATATAGGCTCTCCAGGCTGGCCGCCACTTCTTCCGCCACGGCGATCGGCTTCACTCCGTGAGTGAGCGCGTAACGCTGAATCAGGCGCGCGCGCGGTTCAATCTCGCGTTCCGCAAGATTGTGGACCGTGTGCACCATGGCTACGCATCTCATCAGCAACATGGAAGGCAACGCGTAGCGAAGCACGTGCAGGTGTGTGTGGACTACATCCGGATCGTACTCCTTGAGAACGCTGTGCAGCCGGCTATAGACGCGGTAATCGAATCCCGGATGCTTGCCAAGATAACGTGCCTCGATTCCCGCTTCTTCCAGTATGTGGTCGAGGTCGCACCCAACGCGTCCCGAGAACGAAATCACCAGCGTTTCATAGCGCCGGCGGTTCAATCCCCTTGCGAGGTGGACAGCAACGCGTTCGGCGCCGCCGGGGCTCAGCAGCGGAACGATGTGGACTACTTTGATTTTGTTCATGATTTCAGTGCGCCAGTCTGGACCAGGACTAATGTTCAGGAGAGAAGCGACCATCCCTGTTTCCGTCCGGAAATTCCAAGCCCCATAATGCAGGCGGAATTGGGAGCGGCATTGTGGCGCGGGCGAGCGAAGGCTTTCACGTCGCGTTGCATCTGAAGAATGCTTCCGCATTGCGCCATCAAAAGTCCGAAGAAAAACCAAGTTGGTTTGCGCATTTCCCAGGTCAAACTGGAGACGCCGACCACCCAAACCGCGAGAGACACAATCCAGAGCCGCTGAGGAAAAGGCGGCATGCCCCTCAGCGATACCGCCAGGGCGCCTAGCATGCCGCAAAACACCGCGAAGCCAAGCACGCCTTGCTCGACAAGCACCGACAAAAACGTGTTGTGAGCGGGTGGCGCTGGATCCGCTTCCCCCATGCGAATCGGTTCCGCCAGTTCGCGGCTGACAATGACGCGAAACGCGTTCGCCCCAATGCCCACGAAAGGATGCACGCGAAAAATCTCCCAGCCCGCTTTCCAGATGATCGTGCGGCCGGTGAACGTCCCCTGCTCGAATTCAGTGGGTACCGTTGCCAGGCGTTCCCACGACGTCTCGGGGACAAAGAAAAGAATACCCCCGATGAGCAGAATTACTGTCAGCAGAAGTGCAACTCTTTGCCGCCCACCCAGGCGCGCTTGCGTCAGCGGAACAATCGCGAGCGCCACGACCGTAGCCAGCGTGGCCCCTCTCGACGCCGTAAGCAGAATCGTCGTTCCCGCGAGAATTAGGTGCATCCTGTAGAGCCACACCATCCGCCCGTGATTCTGAATCAGCAGGTAGTACGACATCGGAATGCTCAGGGCCATGATCAGCCCCAAGTCATTGGCATCCAGTTTGGCGCCGGCATAACGTTGGTAGACCGATTCCTGGTGAGAAAGAAAAAGGTAAAAGGTGTCTATCCCGGACACAAAGGTTCCGAATACGTAGGCACGCATCAGATGCATCTGCTCCTGCACGCCAGGGGCGAGCTCCCAGATGAGCCACACCATGATGAACAGTTGGACGTAGGAGAATGCTTCGATCAGCGTTCCTTCGGGGTACAGGCTCCACAAGTAGCTCAGCACCGCCAGCGAAACAAACAACGCCATGACGATGTGACCGAGCGCGGGCCGCCTGACTCTTCCGCGTTCGACCACAGCCAGCACTCCCAACCCCAGGGTCACTATCCCGATCAGTCGCACGCTGGTGCCAAACCCGGAAATCGTGATGGCGTCTTCCCACGGCATTGCGAACACCAGCAGCCACAACGAGCCAAAGGCAATTTTGCCAAGCGTAGAAAGTTGTTCGGTCCCTGCAAGGAGGCGGGCCAATCGACCGCCAATGGAACGCTGCGAAGTTTCTGGGCGGCGCAGACTCCTTCCTTGCGCTCGTCTCTGCCCCGCCACAAACCAGCGCATTGTTTCCGGAACGATTGCGCCCTGATGTTCCGGGAATGCGCTGAATTGTCCCTGCTCCGTCACGCTTCACTCTCTCCGAATTTCGAACGGATTTGCATCGATTGTGTCATGCCGCTTCAAGCGTTTCCGTGCGCACAGTCGCTTTCGTTCGCATGCCGGCGGCGAGAATCACCGCACTCGCCACAAGCTGCACGATTGCTGCAATCAGCATCGCGAGGATCGCGCCGAGCAAACCCTTGCCGGCCACAAGCCAGTAGCACGCGGCCACCAGGGTGACGTTGGCCAAAATGTTGAGATACACCTGCGAGTGGTAAAAACCCGCCGCTGTCATCCCAAATCCCAAAAATTGCGCCATGAACAGAACAGCGCCGGCCGCCATGATCCACGGGAGAAGGTCCGCCCGTTCGACATATTCGGGCCGGAAGAGGAGAGTGAGAATCTCGCGTCCTGCGAATTTCGAAATGAGAATGCCGCAAACACCAAGGCCTGCACCACAAGTTAGGAGCACAACGAGCAGCGAGCCGAAGACCGTGATATTTCTGCTAGCGCATGCCCTTGACAAGCGGGTGAACGCAGACTGCCCGAGCGACACGACGGCCATGTTGCCTACGGAGATCGTCACTCCAAGCGCGGAAAAAATTCCAAGGTCGCGTTCACCAATCCACTGCTTGATGAAAAAGATGGGAATGCTGGAACTCAGCGTGGTCAAGAGCACGACGATTCCAAGCGGAAGGCTCCGCCACAGCAGCTCGCGCTGCTCGCTGGCATCAAATCGCGGCGCCAACTCCCCGTTCAACAAGTACCATTTGGTTCGCGACCGCAGAATGTGCGTCCGCTCACGGCTGTCATACGCAAAGAGTACGATGGCACGCGCCACCGCGACGCCTGCGATTCCCGAGACCACACTCCTGGTGACATAGGTTGCCGCCGCCAGCGCGAGCATGGACAGTATCGCCCGGACCATCAACGACTTGGAAACCTCGGCCATCCGGTCGTGCAGTTGCAGCCTGGCATAGTACACGTCACTGATCGTTTCGATTCCGTACGCGACCCCCACCATCAAAACCACTTCCGTCAGCTCCCAGTCATATTGCAGGAGCCGCGTGATGCCGAATATAACCGCGAATGCTACGAGAGTCGTGAGCAGGCGAAGGCTCAGGTAATGTCCAAACTGCGCGCGGTCGCGCGCGGTCGAATTCATCACCGACCGCAACTGCATATTCGCCAGCATCATCACGGGATAAACCAGGGCGAGTCCTAGTGCATACTGCCCGACGAGTTCCGGCCGCACCAGTTTCGTCAGAAGTATCAGAATCGCGAATTGGCCGGCGGCATAGATGGCGTTCCCCACGAATGTCCAGCTGAAATCCGCGCACAGCGAGGAGCGCTCGCCTTGCTCCAGGGCGAACACGTTGGAAGCTTCAGTGCTCACGGGTCTGACTCGTTATTCTTTTTGTGTTTGCCACCGAATTCATCTTCACCCTCTGCGCAAATTCGCCTGTCTTGGCAAGCCCTACTTTTGTGCTGCCACTGTTTCGAGCGCCCTCACCTTTTCAGAAAGATCCTCTGCCAGCGCCGATGTAAAAATCACGGCCCCATCCCGATTGAGGTGCATTCCATCCGGCTGGTAGAACTTCGCTGAGAGTGTCACAGGATCGATCGGGACCGAAACATCCACGCCCGCGTCCTGTGAAGCGGCTGCCATCTGGTTGACTGCGTTTTCGGAATCCAAAGTCGGCGGCACAAGCAGAATCAACCTGGCTCCGTTTGCTTCGCACAATTCCCGCAGCCTCTGGAGGCGCGGAATCGATATCTTCGCGAATTCCCTTCCCTCCGGAACGGCGGGCTTCTGATTCACCAGCGAAAAAAGATCTTCCAGATGCGGAACCAGGTGATTCAGGACCTGCATTCGAATCGCGCTTCGCGTATCCCAGAAAGTGCTCGAGTGCGCCAGCAGCAGATTGCTGGTCGCCGTGCGATCAAGTTTCAAGTCGGAGGTTACCGCGAACGTATCCCGCGCGTTGAAAAACATCATCGGCACATAATCCTGGCGCACGCCGTTCTCCAGAAAATAATTCACGCCAACACCGAGGACCACAGCCTGCGGCCTGGCTCCGCGCAGAAACAGCCCGTGCAGCGTATAAAGCCAGTCGTAGTAGCCCGTCGCCTCCAGAAAAATGGGGTAGAGCCGCATCCGGGAGGAGGTCATCTCCTGCAGGCGGTTCACTTGCACTCCGTGCAGCAGCAGCGAATTGCCGACCATCAGCACGCTCGGCGGCTCACCAGCCCCGGCGGGGCGCATCTTCAGCGCCTCGTTGTACTGGCTTGAAATCCGCACATAAGTCGCCGACTGGTGGTTCAGCAGATAAACCGAAGCAATTTCGAACACGAGTATGAGCAGCACGCAGATCACCGCGAGTGCCTTCACATTCGCAATAGCCTTGGACTTAGAATCGGAAATAGACGAAGGCATTCAGATTGCTCCCTGAAAAAAGTGCCAACACAACGAACGCGGTAGTGGCTAGCGCTGTTCGAAATGCGTAAGAAGTATTTGCAAATGGATACTCCTGATTTCCGGCTTCCATCAATAGGTCCACGATGAACAAGGGTATGGAGAAGAGACTCAGCATCAGGAACGCCGTTGTGTATTCGCTCCGCCAGGCAAGATCAGAAAGTCCGCCCAAAAACTGTGTCGCCGCCACGAGCGACGGCGCGCGGAAAAAAGCCAGGCTCAGGCAAAACACGTTGAACGTCAAAATGCGTTGCCCCCAGGTGGACAGGAATTGGGCAAATCCGCGCGATTCGATGGTATCGGGGGACTCCTTTGCGGCCGGAAAAATTAGCCGCTCAAGGGACAGAACGACACCGTGAATCGCGCCAAAAATGACGAAGGTCCAGTTTGCTCCGTGCCAGAGACCGGCCAGGACCATCGTCGTAATCAGGTTCATGGAAGTTTTCCATTTGTCGCCGGTGCTGCCGCCCAACGGAATGTAGAGATAATCGCGCAGCCATGTGCTCAAGCTGATGTGCCAGCGCCGCCAGAACTCCTGCAGCCGCTGCGAAAGATACGGCTGCCGGAAGTTGACCATGAAATGGAAGCCCATCAATTGGGCGCTGCCCCGCGCGATGTCGCTGTAGCCGCTGAAATCTCCATACACCTGCCATGCGAACGCGTAAGTCCCCAGCAGAACAACCCACAACGTCGGTTTCCCCAATTGTCCGCCAAACGCCGCGTTCGCCAGCACCGCGCAATTGTCCGCAACCACGCACTTGCGGATGAGGCCCGAGAAAATCAGCATGATGCCGTCAAAAATCCGGTCCGCGTCGAACGAACGCTCTCGCTGCACTTGCGGCAGCAAGTGCCCCGGCCTTTGGATCGGCCCGGCGATCAAGTGGGGAAATAGACTTACGAAGAGTCCGTACTCAACAAACGACTTCGCCGGCTGCAGCCGCCCCTTATAAACATCCACGATGTAGGCCACTTCCTGGAACGTGTAGAAGGAAATCCCCGGCGGAAGCAGGATGCGGATCAGCGGCATCGGGATATTGTGGAAGCCCAGCGTTTCCAGCGTCGCCGAGAACGAATCTACAAAGAAATTGAAATACTTGAACGTGCCCAGAATGGAAAAATTCAACACCAGCGAAAAAATAAACCACTTTCGGCGGTTCGCGTCGCCGCGTTCGGGATCGATCTTCTGCGCGATCAGGAAATCCGCGGTCGTGCTGCAGATCATCAGTGCAAGAAATCGCCAGTCCCACCAGCCGTAAAAAAAATAACTCGCCAGCAACAGGAAAATATTCTGCTCGCGGTGATTCAGGCGCCAATAAATCAGCGCGACTGGAATTAAGAAAGCAAAATAAGCTGGGGAGTCAAAGAGCATGGTGAAAAATGCGTTTTCCTATTTGCAGGATTCCTTGCTGGGCAACTTCAACGAGGTCTTTCTGCCACGCGCTGGCCGCCAATCTTCGAGAGAGATTCGCATTTCGCTTTGTTGAACTACCCTTTCGCAGTCGCGTGATAATCGGCATACCCTCCATAGCCGTACCCGCCGGTCGTTTTGGGATCCCAACTGTTCAGTATGGTGCCGAGCACCCGCGTGCCGTCTTCCGCGAATCGCTGGCACGCGGAGAGCGCGCTCTCCGTCGTTGTTTGTCCCGCGCGGATCACCAGCACCACGCCGTCCGAGAGGTGGCCCAGCACACGCGCATCCGCCAGATGGATCATCGGCGGTGCGTCCATCAAGATCATGTCGAACTCCGCTCGCAGCCTCTTCAACAGCGTGGACATGCGCGGTGAATAGAAAAGATTCGACGGCGTGACACCGCAACTCCCGCCGGGCAGCAGGTAAAGCCCTGCCACTTCCGTCTCGCGCACCAGGTGTGACACGGAAACATTTTCCAGCGCGCCATCGCCTCGCAGGACGTCGCTTAAGCCCCACTGGTTACCCATGCCAAATACGCTGTTCAATCTTGGGCGGCGTAAATCACCCTCGATCAGCAGCGCCTTGCGACCGATCTCCGCCACCGCGATGCTCAGGTTGCAAGCCACTGTGGTTTTGCCATCACCTGGGCAAGGACTGGTAATCACGATCACCTGCGGGCCTTCTCCATTTTCGTTGGGCAACAGAATCGAAGTCAGCGTAGTCCGTGCGCATTCCGCCATCATCGATGGCTTGCGTTTCCAGGTGGCAAGCTCCGGACCGTCCGATTTCCAGGCAGGGAGAACCGGAGCAGGGCGTCGTGGACGCAGACCGTTGGGGATGTGACGGGGTGCGGCAGTTTCGTCCAACGGAATGACCCCCAGTTCGGGTAAATCCAAATAGACCTGCGCGTCGCCCGGAGCGCTGATCCTGCGGTTAACCCGCTCTCGCAGCAGCACAAATCCAAATCCGAAAAGTGCGCCGCTGCACAAGCCGATCGCCGAGTTCATCGGCAGGCTCGGGCGGTAGGGCAGCAGCGGCGGCCTCGCGCGGTCAACAACCATCACGTTGCTGTCACGCATGGCCGAAACCAGGCTGGCTTCCTTCACTCGTTGCAGCATCACTTCATAGAGGTGCCGGTTCGAATCCACGTCACGCTTCAGCGTGTCGTAGTGGATTGCCTTCTCGGATTGATCCGCCACCACCTTCGCCTGCTCGTCGCGCGCTTTAGTCAAAAGAGTCTCCCGGCGAAGCGCGGCCGAATATTCGTTGCCGACGCGGCGAACCACGTTCGAGCGTTCGCTCTGCATCGCCGACTTCAGTTCATCAATCTGCGCCTGCACGCGTTGAACTTTGTAGTGTTCCGGAGTCAGTGTGGCGCTAAGCTCGGCGTACTGCCGCTGCAAATCGGTCAGCCGCTGGCGATACTCGCGCATCGTCGTATCGTCCAGAACTTCCGGCAAGGTATCCACCGGCTTGCTCTTCGCCCCCTCCAGTTTCGCCTGGTTGGCGATACGGTCCGCCTGAGCCTTCGAAAGATCGTCCTGCAACTCTTTCAGTCGGCTCTCCGCAAGATTTTCTTTTTCCGAGGTGAACGACAACCCGGAGATGCGCGCATACTCCTGCATCTCCGTCTCTGACTTTTCCAGCTGCGCCTTCATTTTGTCCAGGTGGCTCGTCAGCCATTCGGCGGTGCCCTGCGCGGACTTCCATCTTTCTTCCTGGCTCAATTCGATGAATTGGCTGACCAGCGTATTCGCGAAGTCGGCCGCACCCCTCGGATCAGGCGATTCGTAGGTCACCTCCAGCAAGCGCGAGTTGCCGGATGTGCGCACCGTCAAATTGCGCTCGATCTCCCGCATCAATTTTTCGCGTTCCGGAATACCCGAGGGGTCGGAGAATTGAAACGTGCGGTGGACCCGCCACGTAAACGCCTGCAATCCGGATTTTGGCTGCTCATTCTGCAGCTTCAGTTTGTCAATCACGTGCTCCAGCAGCGATTCGCTTTGCAGCAGTTTGACCTGCGTCTCTACGTACGACTCCGGGGAAGCGTTGTTTCCGCCGGTGTCGTTCGGGCCCTTCGGCTCCAGAAAACTGGTGCCTTGAATTTCCAGGGAAGTGCGCACCCGATAGATCGGTGTCTGGATTAGGCTGATCAAAATTGCAGCAACCAAACCCGCAGTGACAAAACTGAGCAGCGTCTTTCGATGGCGGAACAGAATCTGCCAGTGATCCAGAAGGCTATCGTAGCCCGCAGACCCGCCCACCTCCGGCGAGGGCGATTCCGCAGGCTTGTACGGGGTGGGACGCTGCTCACTCCACAGATCAATCTCCATCGAGCGGCGATTTTTTCTCCGAATTGGAAATTCCGAAGCTCTCATTTCAGCCCCTTAAACTTGACCTCAAGGTATGCGCCAGATGGCCAGGCCAGTTCCTGTCTGAATCGCTGCTTCCAGCCCGCGCAGCGCCGCTTTCTTGCCCGTGCTGCCCGGTATAAACAAAATGTCTTCACCCTGCAGGGGCATGTCCGGCTTTTTTCCGTTCAGCGCATCCTTCACGTCTACGGCTACCTCTACTCGTTGATCGGCGTCGGGCTTCAGCCTCAGAATCTTGGCGTGGCGCGGGTCAGCTCCCGTATTCAGTCCCTCAGCCATCGAAAGCGCCTGCAGCACGGAGATGGACTGGTGCTCGCCAAGAACGAATCCACCTGAACGCCGGACTTCACCAATCACGTAGACCATTTCTGCCTTCGGAACGGAAATAACGTCGTGCGGAAAAATCTGAATATTTTCTTCCGGTGTCTTGGCGTCCATGATTTTTCGCAGGTTCACCTCCGCCACGCTGTACATGCCGGAAGCATCAAGCTGCGCGCCGGGCAAGGGGATACAGCCCCACTCCACTTGCCGGGTGATTCGAATGCTGTACCCGGCATCCTGTCGAATTCCGCCCGCCAGTGCCAGCATCTCCAGCACCGTCTTGTGCCCATGCACCTGGTGAACGCCTGGAGAATTCACCGCGCCCAGCACAGAGACCGGCTGGCTGCGAACCTCCGCGACATTCACAACAACTTGCGGGTGGCGAATGTATTTGCTCAGAGCTTTGTCGAGTTCTTGCTCGGTCTGCTGCACGGTCATTCCAGCCACATGGACTGCTCCGGCCAGAGGCACCGCAATGTCGCCCTCGCCATCAATGCGAACCGGCTTGTTGGACGTATCCGTCAGCTCCGGTCCGGAAATCTCCAATTGGTCGTCAGGTCCCAGCAGGTACGTTGAACGAATCTGGTTATCGCATTTGGCCTTCTGCTCGTTGGACACGGTTGCCGCAGGATTTTGTGCAGCTGCGCTCCCGATCAATAAGGCGCCGGCCAAACCAAGCGTCACAAATCTTCTGAGGTTGAAAATCAGGCAGGCCGCGCGCCACGAGAAAGCAGTGGTGGACAAACCAGAAATGCCCGTTTGTTGAGTGCCCTCTTGCCGGTTTACTAGTGTCCGCATTTTGTGCTCCATGGTCATTTGGGCGGTCCTGTCTTTGCCGCGATGTACTTCCATGTCGAGCTCTAACCCGAGCTTCGAGCTAGGATGGATTGCCGGAACCCGGAACGAACCGCGACGCCGGTTGGTTCGTAGATAGGCCTCTGGCTCTTTTCTTCTTCGCTTTGAGCCGGCCAGGCATTTTGAATATTCTCAACGCACGTCGCGACCCCATTGGAAAATCCAGTCGTCGTAAACACGTCGAGATCCATCCAAAGCGGAGAGACAGTGTTCTTTCGGTAGAGAGTGAATCCGCCCATTGATTTTCCGTTGCGTTTCGTCAGGCCGAAGGTCAGGCTCCAATTTGCATCGCACGGTTCCGGCAGTTGGTCCCAGAAGTATTGGACCTTGGACCTGCTCACCATCTTGAACGGACCGAGATCCGTTTCGAACGGCAATCCAGTCGAGAGGTAAAGCCCGAAGCCATCGAATCCGATCGGTTCCAGGCACTCCCGCAAAATCTGGCAAAACTGCGGCAAGCTGATGCAAGTCTTAAGACTCTCTGCCGTCCGCCGCACGCTGATGCCATTGGCGATCGCGTGGCGTTGATTCAAGGTGCGGCTGGCAACGCGTCCGAGTTCCAGGAACTCGTGATACTTCAGCTGCCGCACTCCAATCAGCACTCCAATTCCCACCATCACCAGGACTGCTGCCAGCGCCGCGCCGCCGGGATTCAGGAGCAACAAACTAAAGAGGCCAAAGCACGCGCTTACGCCATAGAGCACTAAGACAGTTTGTCTGTGGGGAATACCTCGACCGAGTAACTTGTGATGAATATGCTCGCGGTCAGGATCGAACAATCGTTTGCAGCTTAGGAACCGCCGGATCACCGCGACGGCGACATCCAAAATCGGCAGCCCAAGAGAAACGATGGGGATGGCAACTGCTACCATGGTCGGAGACTTATGTGATCCTGCGATGGCAATCGCGCTGATTAGAAATCCAATCAGGAGACTTCCGCAGTCACCTAGGAAAATCGAAGCTGGATTGAAGTTGTACCGCAGGAATCCGGTGATTGCGCCCGCCAAGGCGAGCGTCAGAATCAGAACTACTTCATTGTGGCCTAGAAACGCCACAACACACGTCACCAGGGTTGAAAAAAGCGCGGATCCTGCCGCCAGTCCATCGAGGCCGTCAATCAAATTGAATGCATTGGTAATCCACAGAACCCAAATAATTGTGAGCGGTAGTCCGACGAGCCATCCCAAATGGGCATGACCCGCGAGGATCGACAGCCGCGAGATTCCAATACCGTTCCAAAACAAAAGTACGGCCGCCCCTGCCTGCGCCGCAATCTTTACGTATGCGCTAAGCCCACGAAAATCGTCGATCAGGCCAACCAGGAAGATGATGGTTGCCGGCCCCAGTATTTTCAAAGCGAGCTGCGACAAAGGAAATTCGCGTGTAGGGAAATTCTCCGGCAGCCAGTGCGCCAGCAGCGCCATGCAACAGAGCGTCACAAAAATCGCAACTCCGCCCAGCCGCGGTATTGGACGGGAATGAACATGACGGTCAGAACTTGGCAGAGAAACCCATCCGTGAGCGATGGCAAGATCGCGGACCAAGCGCGTAAATGCTACCGAAGCTAGAAGCGCGGCGACAAACACAAGGAGGTGCATTACTTTCTCTTTATTCGCTTGAGCGAAGCTGAATTCTTCGTGGGCTCAGCAGCTGAATCGGCGTACCGAGGTCCTTATGCGGTTTCTAACTGATTGGATCGATGGGGCGAGAAGTTAATCGAGCTAGACCCAATCTGGTGGTCGACTGGTCTGACGGGATATGCCGCACCGATCCAGCTACGATCAACTTCGACTGCAATCGAGCGCTGCAACAAATTGACAGACAGGACGAGCTTCAATCCTGACTTGATTCTAATCACGATTCCGGTCATACCCCGCAGAGGCCCTTCTTCTATCTGGGCGACATGGCCGACTTGCAGATACGGCCAGGGCATTGTCGAAATGCCGCTCTTTCCAACGCGCTGGATGGCGGCAATCTCCTGCTCATCAACCGGAATGGGTGTCTTGCCGACTCCAACGATTTGGATTACACCCGGGGTTATCAACACGGGCAGCCGGTTGTGTGGGTTCATTCGGCAGAAGAGATACCCGGGAAACAGGGGCAATTCAATCTCTTTCAAACGGTCGGACCACTGGCGGGTAAATTTGATGACGGGCAAGTAGCACTCATAACCTGCGTTCTCTAGGAGTAATGTCGCATTTTTTTCCTTGCCGGTCCTAGCCAGGATTGCGAACCACGGCCACTGCTGATTGCCATTTTCCATTGTGACTCCTGTAGAGAAGCTACCGCCGTTGGAGTCCCAGAATTCTCAGGACCTGGAATCGGCGAAGGCCTAGGTCCCCTCGAACGCATCTGTCAGCTCCACTGACGAGGGGAAAACTTGGCCCGTGCGAAACCGTAACGGATGCCGAACCCCTTCACAATCCGGTCTTAACCCTAAATATGGGGCGGACAATTCCCGACAGAAGGCAAGGAATCGCAAATCAGAGAATTTCTGAAGAGTTGCACATTCACAGTTCCTCATGAACGTCCTGTTCGTCCTGGATTCAGGTATTCCCCTGACCCCAATTCCTTGATTCAACTGATTATCTCTTCCACATGCGTCTGAATATCCTTGTGCGCATATGGACGACTGGTTAGCTTGCAGTCCGTGCCGCGAGATTTGTTTCCGAAGCCGACTTCCCACGTGGGTCAGTGGGTGAACAACCAACGCCAGAGGAAATTTGGGAAAAATCGAGAAAGCGAGGGAGCTTTGAGGGAGCAATAAGAATTTCTTTGCATGCCCCCTCGTTCCTTTTCAATAGCTTGGCGTTCCTTCGCATTCCTCGTAAGTCCTTGAAATTCGTTAAGTTCTTGTTTTCGATCCTCACCGTCCTCAGAGAGAGATGACCACGAGAGGGTTACAAACTCTCAATGCTCGCGAAGTCGAAGTGGCTTACGTTCTGTATTTGTCACTGTTTTCTGGGCCTCACGTAACTCCTGAAGTCGGAGTTCCAACTCAGTTGCATAGATTTCGGCGCGTTCGAGCGTCCTGGCGTTCTGAATGGCAACGGCGGCGGGGATGGCAAGTGACTTGGCGAGACGGAGATGCTCGAGAGTAAAAGTACGAGATGCATTCGTTCCGAGGGAAAGAATCCCAAGAACGCGGCCCGCAGCCACTAGAGGGATCCCGAGCCAGGATTTGCTGTGATCGAGTAAAGGAATGTGCCCCCACTCCGGCTCGTTCGCGGTATCTGACAAGAGAACGGCTTTGTGCGCGAATAGGATTTGTTGAAGAAACGAGGTTTTGGAAGCGTCAAGGGTGAATCCGTCCTTCTTAGTTGGTGTACGAGGCGATTCACGGGCGATCATGAGGTCCGATCCACCCTCAGCAAAAAGTATGGTTGCACTGTCGAACGGAACAAGCTCCGAAATGCATTGCAGGAGAGTATCCAGAACGGAATCCATTGACAGGTTTTGACTCAGCGCCAAAGTTGATTTCCGCAAAGCCTCTGCTTCGGCCCGAGCCGCCTCCGCAGCGTCCAAATGCTCGCTGACTTGCATCTCGGCGCATTTTCGAGAAGTAATGTCCTGGGCGGTACCGACGAGCCAGCGCGTAGCTCCCTCGGCTGGTACCGGAAAACCTTTGGCCCAGATCCAGCGAATGGCGCCGTCAGCGCGTATGAACCGAAATTCCTCGTCGAAAGATCCCGAATTCACAATTTCCTGGAGTTTAGATAGAACACGAATTCGGTCTTGGGGGTGGATGAGTTCACGATATGACGAAGGATTCTGGTAAAGGGACCCAATGCTGTGCCCAGTAATTGTGATGTACGCGTGGTTTACATAGATCACTTCCTGTGTCTCTGCGTCCATCATCCAAAAGATTTCCTGGATGTTGTTGGCCATTTGCTGAAAGCGTTCTTCACTCTGCCGCAAGGACATCTCTGCTCGTCTCCGCTCGGTAGCGTCACAGAGAATAAAGACGTGTCGACCGGGGAGGTAATTTGCTGCTGCGGTGAAATCTACAAAAAGGGTTGTGCCGTTCTCAGCCATTAACTCGACTAGTCCTCGTTTGTAGCGCTTGTTAAGGAAGGATTCCCATGTGTGAACAAATGACTGATGAGCTGGGAAGAAATGGGCGAGGTTCTGGCCGATGAGGCTCGCCCTAGAAATCTGAAGGATAGAGGCGGCTGCCGGATTTGCGTCCAGGCAATGGCCTCTGTTGTCGAGAATGAGGATGCCGTCGAGTACATTTTGAAAGATGGACGACAATTCACAGTCTGTGTCACGAAAGGCGAGATCGGTCTGACGTTGCTCATTGCGTGCATGCCAGAGGGTATAGATGTTCAAGAGCACAGCGGCGGCTAAGGCGACTAGGAGAGCCGGCACAAGAATTTTTGCTAGACCGGACCGATAGATGTCGGAATGTAGTGAAAGGAAAAACAGAGTCACAGCAAGCAAGAGGAAAAAGAGAGAACTGATGCGCAGCCACAAGGGGGGGGGGGTGACTGACGTAATGGAGGCAAGAGAATTTTCCAAGGATTCCACACGCGAACTGCCAGAATCTTTGCATTGCCCAGACAGAGGCAAAATATCATTCGATAGAGACTCTAGCCAGGTAGCTTATTGCTTGTCAGGAATTACGGACTGGTGTCTCCCTGAGCCAAAACTTGATCCCGTCTCTACCCGAAGCTATTTCATCAAAGAGTGTGAATACATGCGCGTTGTTCCATGCACGGTTCGATTCAGTGGTCGCCAAAACAAACAACATTCGGTCAGAGTCGAGGCTGTCACGTTGTACGAGGCCGCTTACCGCGCTTGGTCTAAGTTTAAGGTGAACGATGAGACTTTCGAAGAGAGCTATGAGACGGAGGAATGAATAGTCGAGGCCGCTAGCAAGACCCATCGCGTGAATCTTAAAAAGATACTAGCTTACGTGAATCGCGGAAGAAGTAGATAAGTAAGGCAGTAGAGTGGGCGGGTCTGACTACGCCCCAGTTTTTTTGTGGCTGGCAATTTGCTTGTCGCTTCCTTGAAGGCCAGTTCCTGATAAACGCTGCGGTAATCGGACAAATAGCTGGACACCAGTATCCGAAACTCTTGACCAACTCGACTTCAGCGTTCTGTCTGCTAGGCTTGCGGCGCGTGGCGGGCAGAGGTTTGGATCTTCTGGACGGATTTGATGTGGGTCACCAGGTTAGTCTCTTCGATTTGGAATCAAACTGAGATACTCTTGTGGGCAGCGCGTTCAGGGTTTCCAATGAAAACAGGGCCATTGTGATTTTTTACTTGACATGCCGTATAGACCTATACGATTATAAAAATGGCAACCTACTCTACCGTTGAAGTTGCAGAGTTGGTGGATGTTAGCTGGGACACTCTCAGTCGCTGGATCCGTGAGCGAAAGTTCCGAGTTCCTCCAGTCAAGTCGGTTGGACGGGTCAGGGTGCGTTTGTGGACTCTGGAGGAAGTGGACGAAGTGCGGAAGTATAAGAAGGCGCATTACCGAGGCAAGGGTATTAAGAAGAAAAGGAAAATGAGAAGCTAGTGAAGAATCGGGACGCGCCGGTGCTTGAACACCAACGCGCCCCTGACCACCATCACCTCACAGGGAGGCAGCGATGGCTGTAAAGGAAGTTATCCATTTCCCCTTCAGGGCGCAACTTTCCAGGCGCCTAAGGATTCGGGTATATATCCCTCCTGAGCCCGTCGCGGAATCTCCCCCGTAGCTGTATCAGTTTCGCTTTGTACGGCACCGCGATCATTGCGGCGACAGAGTGAGAACGGGTGTGTCTATCAGGTTCAAGAAAACGGCCCGGAAAGGAATCCCCGGCAAATGAAATTAGACGCTTATTCGGAGATCTATCTCTGGAACAAGAACGTAGACGCACTGATTCGTGTGCTGCAACGCGTGGAAGCGCTGGGTGTTCTCTCGCAGCAGGCAGTGAAAGCGCACGAACTCTGGTTGGAGGAGATCCGCGCCGGTCTGAATGCTGATTTTGCCGAAGCGATGTTTGCACGTGAACGCCGCGATCATCTGCGCCTGAACCAGCAGAGGAGCACCTGGGAACTACAGAATCAGAGCAATGCGCCGCAGTAAAAAACTGCGAACAAATCAAACAAACCTTTGTCGGCGGGCATTCCTTTCATTGTGAAAGGATGTCACGCCGCGTAATCAATATGGCGGTCAATGGGCGAATGGAAAGCACAAATCAGCATACGCGTCCGCCAAGATTTGAGGACCGAGCTGGAAAGGTTTGCGGTTCGCGAGAGAAGAAAGCTCGGGAACATCGGAGAAGTGCTTCTTGAATGGGCGTTCGAGCAGCTCAAGGCCGCTGGCTCTACGGAGCGGTTGCTGAAATACAAGATTCGTCCTGCCGGGGACCGTTCCGAACAGTCTTGAAGACTACCAAGCGCAACGCCAATCGAGTTCTTGTTGCGTGGGAAATCTAAGGGACTAACGGCCGATATTGGCCGACTTTGAGATTGGATCACTCGATGAGTTGGATTACGACAACACGGTTCCCGGTTCTACCAATCACTCGCGACCCAGCAGAAGCAGAGTTGGCGGGCAGTGGGGAGTTGGCGGACATTCCAGACGAAGCCCTTCTGGCCTTCGTCCGAGAAGGTAACCCCGATGCTCTCGGTACACTATTTCGCCGTTATGCCCGATTGGTGAGGGGTGTTTCTCAGCGAATCCTTCGTGATGATGGCGAGGCAGATGATCTGGTCCAAGAGGTCTTCCTTTACATTCATCGGAAAAGCGCGTTATTCGACTATTCAAAGGGTTCGGCACGCTCTTGGATCGTGCAAGTTGCCTATACGCAAGCTTTTGTTCGCAGGCGTCATCTGATCTCACGTCGTTTCTATTCGTCTGTAAATATGGACAAAACGACTGGGAAGGAATGCGTCACCAATGCGGTGGCAGACTACGACCACTCCGTTGAGGGGCTATTCGGGCGGAATGGCTGGAGGGAGATCTTGGACCAATTGACTCCTGATCAGCGAGAAACCCTTCGACTCCATTTCTTCGAGGGGTACACCTTGCTGGAAATAAGTGAGAAGGTGGGCCAATCGCACGTAAATGTGCGGCATCACTATTACAGAGGTTTGGACAAGATCCGCAAACAAGTCTCCTCTGAAAGTGAATTGGGGAATAGATAGAGGTATGGTAGAGGATCTGAAATGGCCAAGAGGCCGGGGCGTTGTGCCAAATGGGTACGCATGAAGAATTCCTTCAGTTGTGCGCTATAGCGACTTCGGGCGAATTGACCTGGGAAGAGCGCAATAAGCTGGAGGAGCACCTGCAGGTTTGCCCTTCCTGTCGTCAAGCAATGAAGGAATACGAGAGTGCCGCCAATGGAGCGGTACGAGGGTTCGCGGCCGATTGTCCTCCACAAGAAACCGGCACAAGCTCTTCGTGGTCGGTAGAAAAGGCAGAAACGGCTTTCTTCGCGCGGCTGAAACAAGAAAGCCGATCCACGCAAGCTGGCGATTCGGACGTACGCCTGAATTCGGCATCGGCCCCGGGTCGACGACTTGCTTATCGACCTTCTCGGATTCGCTGGCGGGAAATCTGGATGCCTTTTGCTGCATGCGTGCTTCTCGCGTTGGCATTGGGAATTGCGTGCTACCGAATGGGAGTTCGGCGTGGTGCGGAGATCGCTCAGACGATTCCATCCGTTCCGGATAACTCGGCTGGATCCTTGCAAGAACAGATGAACGATGCCGGCCACGAGCGCGCGCAGCTCGTCGCGAAGCTGGCGCAAGAAGACATAATCATAGGTGAATTGCGGCGGCAAATTGGGGAACAAGCGGCCTTACTAAACAAACTCAAAACTGCAGGCGGCGGGGCCAATGCTAGCGCGCAGACTACTCAGGCGGCAGAGCCTTCGGAGAGGGAGCCGCGGAGCCCAACGGCCGATCAGTACGAAGCTGCACAAGCAAGGCTGCAGGAGCTTCAAAAGGAAATTGACGCCGAGACGGACCAAAGACAGCAAGCGGCAGCGCGAACTGCTGCGTTAGAAGGGAGGGTAGAAGAGCTTACGCGATTACTTGGTGACCGCGAGCGAGCGATGGATCAGCAGCAGACAGAGATTTCCAAACAGCAGGAGCTTTTGGAGCACGACCGCGATATTCGGGAATTGATGGGCGCACGCGACCTGTACATCGCTGAAGTCTACGACGTAGCGAGGACTGGTCAAACAAACAAGACCTACGGACGTATCTTTTATACAAAGGGAAAATCGCTCATCTTCTATGCCTACGACCTGGACCAAGAACCGGGACTAAAAAACGCGAGCTCATTTCAGGCGTGGGGCCGTAGAGGGCCGGATAAGACGCAAGCCCTCAATCTCGGGATTTTCTTCGAGGACAGCGTTGCCAAGAAGCGCTGGACGTTGAAGTTTGACGATCCAAAAACCCTCGATCAAATCGATGCGGTGTTCGTTACGGTTGAACCGAATGGCGGCAGTCACCGGCCTAGTGGGAAGCAACTTCTTTTCGCCTACCTTCGCGTGAATCCGAATCATCCGTAGTTCCGTGCAGGTTACACGCGGCAACGTCCGGAATTAGAGACAGCAAACATCCTGGCACAAAAAGACGCCTCAGTCGCATAGACCTTATGAGTGAACAACATTCCCTCACTCATAGGGAGGCATTCCTTGCGAATGCGCGCTGCGGTTCTTATTTTGATCTTGGCATTCCCGTGTTTCCGTATGTGTCTGGCGCAGTCGCCCACGGGAACGATTAGTGGAATCGTAGTGGACGCTTCAGAGGGATCCATCCCTAATGCAGACGTCGTTCTCGTGAACGACGCAACGGGAATTCAATATGCCGCAAAGACGAACGCGGAAGGAATTTATGTTGTCACAAACTTGCCTCCGGGCCCCTATCGCATCCAAGTATCCAAGGTTGGGTTCAAGACGCTGATCAAGCCGGACATCACTCTGGCCGTTCAAGATGCTGTGGCAATCAATTTCACGCTCCCCATCGGCGCCATTTCTGAGGTAGTCACGATAGAGGCGGGGGCGCCTCTCGTGAATACGGAGTCGGCTGCGGTGAGCACAGTCGTAGATCGTCAATTCGTTGAGAACATGCCGCTAAATGGAAGAAGTTTTCAAACACTTATTGCTCTTACTCCGGGGGTCGTTCTCACTCACGCGACAAGCGCTGAACAAGGTCAGTTCAGCGTCAATGGGCAGCGTGCGGATGCAAACTATTTTATGGTTGATGGCGTGAGCGCCAACTTTGGTATTTCGGCAGGGTCCGGACTTACGCAAACCGCCGGAGGCGCACTACCAGGTTTTAGTGCCCTAGGCAGCACGAACACGCTCGTCTCTGTTGACGCGTTGCAAGAGTTTCGAATTCAGACCTCGTCGTTTGCTCCGGAGTTTGGTGGCACGCCGGGCGGACAGGTATCACTCGTCACTCGATCCGGCGGGAGCCAATTTCATGGCTCTCTGTTTGATTATTTTAGGAATGACGTCCTGGATGCGAATGATTGGTTCGCCGATCGCGCTGGTTTGCCGAAGGCACCAGAAAGGCAGAACGATTTTGGAGGAACGTTTAGCGGCCCCATCGTCAAGAACAAGAGTTTTTTCTTTTTCTCCTATGAAGGACTGCGGCTGCGGCAACCGCTTACACAAGAGACGCTCGTTCCGGACAACGCAGCACGACAAAGTGCTCCGGCAGGGATCCAGCCAATTCTGAAAGCATTTCCGATTCAAAATGGGGCGGAGGTTGGCGGTTCGCTTGCACAATTTAACGCGAGCTATTCCAATCCTTCCACACTCGATGCCTACAGCATCAGGATAGACCATGTGTTTGGCCCCAAGTGGTCGCTATTTGGACGGTACAACTACGCGCCTTCACAGACGTCTGGACGTGTCGGCGGAACACTCAGTGACGTTCTGGAATTGCCAGCCGACACCCAAACCATGACAGTTGGGTTGCTCGGGACATTCACGCCAAGAGTCGCCAACGAATTGCGCGCCAATTACAGCAACTATCGAGTTGGAAGCAGTTATTTTCTTGACGATTTCGGCGGGGCAATGCCTCCGCCCAGTTCGGTTCTATTCCCCACGGGAGTTTCGGCCAGCGATGGGATTTTCTTCTTTGATGTTATTGGGGCATTCGCACTCCTCGAAGGCAAAAACTCCATCAATGAACAACGGCAGGTGAATGTCTTAGACAACGTGTCGGTCACCGCGGGCGCACATCAAGTCAAGTTCGGCACGAACTACCGATGGCTTGCACCATTCAGTGGCCCTCTATCCTATGAGCAGTTCGCCGGATTCTTCGGAATGACAGGTCCGAGCGGCGTGCTCTCGGGGCGGGCCGCCTTTGCACTGATCTCTGCGAATCAACCCAATCAACTTCTCGTCCAGAACCTGTCGTTCTACGGACAGGACACCTGGAGGATTACTGGGCGTTTGACCCTGACCTACGGGCTGCGATGGGATATTGATCCTCCGCTGAAAGGGAAGCATGCGAGCAGCGAGCCATATACAGTGACTGGATTGAATGACCCCGCAAATCTAGAGCTCGCACCCCGGGGAACACCACTCTTCGAGACCACGTATGGAAACATCGCACCCAGAGTTGGAGCGGCCTATCAGCTGAGGCAGACAAAGAGCTTGGAAACAATCCTACGCGCTGGCTTCGGAAAGTTTTATGACCTTGGCGGAGGTTCGCTCGGTCTCGTCACGCAGGGATTCCCCTATACAGCGTCCAATGTCCTCATCGGTGTTCCATTTCCGCTTTCACCGAGCCAAGCGGCCGCACCTGCATTCAGTCTGGAACCACCTGTGTCCGCGCTCTACGTAACGGATCGCAATCTGAAACTGCCGTATGCATACCAATGGAACGTCGCTGTGGAACAGTCTTTGGGAACCAATCAAGCACTCTCTTTTACTTATATAGGGAGTTCGGGACGCAACTTGCTTCGTCCTTACTATCTAGGCTCGCCAAATGCAGACTTCGAGTCGGTATTTGTAACATCAAACACCGGAACCTCTGATTACAGCGCTCTTCAAATTAAGTATCAACGCAGGCTATCGGGCGGTTTGCAGATATTGAGTTCCTACACGTTTTCTCACTCGATCGACAATTCGTCGGCTGACTCCGCCGTTTTCACATCACCCTCAGTGGCGAGCGCCAACGTCGACCGAGCCAGTTCGGACTTCGACGTGCGGAATTCATTCACAGCGGCACTGCTGTACAACATCCCCGAGCCCGGCAGAAACAAATTTGCCCGGTCGATTTTGGGCAACTGGTCGGTCGATACATTCGTTTTCGCCCGAACCGCCCTGCCCGTCAACATTTACGGCGGAGTTTCCGTGGTTCCAGGCGTGGAGTCTCAAGTACGCCCTGATTTGGTTCCTGATCAGCCTTTGTACCTCTTCGGATCACAATATCCTGGAGGCAAGGCCTTCAGCGCTGCAGCTTTTGTTCCGGCAGCAGCAGATGTGCAGGGTGACTTTGGTCGAAACGTTCTCAGAGGATTCGGCGCTTGGCAGGCTGATTTTGCGGTATTTCGCCAATTCCATATCAAGGAGGGTCTTAACCTACAGTTTCGGTCCGAGTTTTTCAACCTCTTCAATCATCCCAACTTCGGCGACCCAACCTCAGACAATCGGTTCATCACGAGTACGCTCTTCGGCCAATCAACGGAGTCGCTTGCAAGCAGTCTTGGCTCCGGAGGTCCAAGCGGAGGGTTTAACCCGCTTTACCAGATCGGCGGGCCTCGCTCCATCCAGCTCGCTTTGAAGCTCCAATTCTGACGCGAGCCAGACTCCAAGGATGTTTCTATGAGGCAGAACTTCATCTTTACCCTTGCGCGCACAAGCCGGGTACGCCGAGCACCGACGAAGTGCGAACTACTGGGTGTGCTCCTCTTGCTTCTGGCGTCCGACTTCGCGCCCTCACCATCGCTCGCGCAAGAGTTCGTGCCGCTCCGCATAGAGGACGTCCTAAGCGTCCATGAATTTGCCCAGTTATCACCTGCGGAGTTTTCGTACGATGGAAAGTGGCTCGTTTATGGCGACCATGACAACCACAAGAACGAAACGAGCAGTCCCAACAAATTCGAAAAATCCGAAGTTCCGGAAATTGCGATGGGAACGGATATCGTCATCGTCGATACTGCGACGGGTCTAACCCGGAATCTGACCGGAGGCAAGGGAGCCAACTGGGGAGCTACTTGGTCTCCACGAAGCTTAGATTTAGCGTTCCTTTCGGATCGAGAGCTGAGCGGCACGGCCAAACTGTGGATTTGGCATGGTGGTTCGGGAACGGTGGAGCCACTCTCGGACGTGGCCACCAGAGGGTCTGAGATTTGTTGGTCCCCCGACGCTACGAAGATCTTGGTCAAGGGTTTTCCTATCAGTCAGCCAAGAACCGGCGAAGAATCCGTTAAACCCTCAGCCGATCGAACGCAGTCAACCTCTAACTCTACGCTTGGGTCCACCGTCGCTTTGTATTACTCGACTCCAAGTAGTGAAGCGAACGGGTCGAACAAGCATTCCGATCCGTGGAGTCTCGAAGGGTATCGCAGCGATCTGCTGGTGGTGGACACTCAATCGGGGAGTACCGAACGATTGGCGACAGACGAAAGAATCAGCAAATTCTCATTTTCACCAGATGGACTATTCGCTGCATTCGCCACCGCCCTGAGATTCGAGAAGCCTGCGTCTCAGCAGGTGTTGTGGGATCTTTCCGTGGTGTCGATCGGCTCGGGAAAGACTACGGTGGCCGCCTCCGGAATTCGGTTGGGTTTCAATGGGGCATCCTATTCTTGGTCACCGGACAGTTCTACGTTGGCTTTTCAAGAGGGGGGGCCACTAGCCAGCGGGGATGCTTACACCGTCGATCTCAAAACAGGGATTTTGAAGAATGTCACGAAATTTGGCAGAACCTTGCCATGGGGGAGCGCAGCGTCCCCTTTGTGGGATAACTCGGGTCAATTCATCTACCTGGTGCATGATGATGCTATCTGGAGAGCTTCCATTAATGCTGGTGGCGCTTCCCGTGTGGCAACGATTCCAGAGCATCGAATAACCGAGATCGCTGCCAGCACGCCAGACCGTTTGTGGTCGAGCGACGGGGGAAAAACCACGGTTGTTTTGACGTACGACGACCACGGGAAGCAGTCCGGTCTGTATCGGTTGAACCTTGCCGACGGACGTATCGAGGGAGTTCTGGAGCGAGGCCAATTCTACCTGAGTACTATTTTGGAAAGGCACTTATTTCCTTCAGAGAACAACCGCATGCTGGCCTTTTTTTCCCAAGACTCACAGCACGATGTTGATTTGTGGATCACGGATGCCCAGCTGGACCATGCGCGACGATTGACACACCTGAATGCACAATTTGACAGATACCAATTGGGCGGCGCTCGACTCGTCGATTACCGAAGTTTGGACGGCGAACTTTTGCAAGGTGCTCTATTACTTCCTTCGGACTACCAAAAGGGAAAGCAGTATCCTCTGATTGTTTGGGTCTATGGAGGCAGCCATGGATCCGAGTACCTCAACCGATTTGGGCTCGGATTTGGTGGAGCTGCCAACCTGCAGATATTGGCGACGCGAGGCTACGCAATTTTCTTTCCGGATGCACCTCAGCATCTTGGCACGCCGATGCTTGATTTGGCGAAGACGGTTCTTCCGGCAGTGAACACGGTGATTGATATGGGAATTGCCGACGCGGATCGCGTCGGAGTTTTGGGACACAGCAATGGAGGATACTCCGTACTTTCCCTTATCGTTCAAACAAAGCGATTCAGAGCGGCGGTCATGGAGGACGGGACAGGGGACCTGATTTCTGCCTACGGTCAGATGGGAAAAGATGGTTCGGCATTCCTGAGTTCGGTGACCGAAGAGGGCCAGGGCTTGATGGGAGGAACTCCGTGGCAATATCGTGACCGATATATCGAGAATTCGCCTCTCTTTTTTCTCGACCGCGTTGAAACGCCGCTCTTGATTGTCCACGGAGGAGAAGATAGAACCGTCGCGCCGTTCTTGGGAGACGAGATCTTTGTGGGTTTGCGCAGACTTGGGAAGGAAGCGGAATACGCACGTTACGATGGAGAGGGTCACTCTCCCGTGGTTTGGAGCCATGCAAACCAAGTGGACTTTTGCAACCGGGTAATCAGCTGGTTTGACCGGCATCTCAAAACCCCATTAGATAAATCCGGAGGGTTCTAGAAACCCTCCGGCAACCGATCATTCGTCGACTTCGTACGCAGCCAGCGAAAAATACGTGTTGGGGTTGATGGTTTCTAGGATACCGCAGCAACACTTCTCCATGGGGTGTTGCACGGAAGAAACGACAGCAGCAAGCGGCTGTACGCTTGGTTTTTCGTATTTCATGGATTGACTCCTGTTTTCCGTGGGTTGGTTTACCGAAGCGCCTCACGGTTTAGCGCACCGGCTTTTTGCTACTCGTCTGTTTCATACGCCATCAATGACGCGTATTGATTTGGGTTGATCGACTCCAACGTTCCAGTTGTAGCCTTTTCGCTGGGATGTTGGATTCCTGAAACAGCCAGGGGGAGTACTACCAACTCTGGTTTTTCATATTTCATGTGTGTCACCTCCTTCCTTGTTGAATTGTTCTCAGCTGAGAAGACTGGTGGGTTGCACCGAGAATCGGTCGTGTGTTGGCACATTTGACTTAGGACCCGACCGCGCGTTGCGATCTGCCCCTGAGGGGCAGGGAGAGCATTCCGAAATTGGGAACCTCACGCCAAAATCGAATCTTTCGAGTTGTCGCAGCCAGGATTCGATAGTTAGAGTTCGTAATAGGAAAACGAGCGGGACTTCTTGACCGTCGCGAGCTCGCTGAAGTGCTTTGGCGAAGAGTTGGGGGTCGACGATGCGATGTTCGGCGCACCTCAAATCGTCAAGAATCTGTGAGATTTGCGGCCACTTGGCCGCAATGGCGCACATCGGTCCCCGAACCACGAAGGCTTTCCGGTTTCGTCCAAGGATCTCGGATGGGACGATCTGAGTGAGTGCGCGGCGCATCAGAGAGCGGCGCTGGCGTGGCCGGACCAGTTGTTCAGGGGGAATTGCAAAGAGAAATTCAAGCAAAGCTCGGTCCAGAAAGGGATAACGCTTTTCGTAGTTCGCGGTTGTCGGCAGTGGAGCGAATGCGAGCTGCCTTTGCAGGCCACCGAGCATGAGAAAACTTCCTTGAAAGCTTGGCTTGGCCCCGAAAAGGCTGAGCCTGCGATGCGAGCCATGGCACGCGAGGCCGTGAGATCTCATGAAATCGGCATTAAGCCAATCTGCATTACCCATGGATTCCCTGAATGCGGCGCGTCCATCGGGGAGGAATTGCTTGCTGACTTCCCAAAACAAATGCAGGAATGGTTTTCGACGAGCGAGCGCCCAGACCTTCAATTGACGGGCGAGGTGAACAACACGCCCGCTGGCAAAGAGGTCCGCAAGCTCTGGTATCGGGGTTGGAACGCCGCCCGCGACCTCGTCTCCGCCGAACCCGGAAAGCAAAACACGATGGCCCTGAACTGCAAGCAGCTCTGAGAATGCCTTGGCAGGCTTCGAGAATGGATCCGTGTAAGCTGGGAACAAGGGAAGTCGCGAATCGTCGCACCCTAAATATAGGGAGTCTTCAGGCGTGATTCTGATATGCGTACCTGTCTTTTGCCGTTTTCGTTCTACCAATTCAAAAAATGGCCGTTCATCCCAGTTCGGCTCATCATCGTCGTAGTAGGAGACAGTGTCGATCCGTGGTGTTCCGCCAGGCTCCGTCGCCATGAGTGCATCTGCCATGCAGACTATCGATGATGAGTCCATGCCCCCGCTCAATTCAGCGAGGACCGGTGAGTCCGTACGAAGGCGCCGTCTCACCGCTTGCGAGAACACCGCTCGAAAATGTTCTTCGTATTCTCCATCTGACCTGTGACGAATGGTTTTAGTAGCGTCAAACGACCAGTGAGAGCGAACCGTGGCTACGCCTTCACGGACACTGACAAGAGTCCCGGGCGGCACGGCCTTGATTCCCCCGTAGGGTGTTAGGTTGGGTTCCGGGAAATATGTAAGATAGCCAGCGATCCAATCAAAATTGAGTGCCAACCGTTGGCACGTTATGCGAACGAGCGGGTCGAGCACCGTGCTCCAGTGAATTCGGTGATCGTCCATGCTGTAGTAGAGATGTCGCGAGCCAAGGAAATCGTTCGCGAGGACCAGGGTTTTTCGTGCCGGATCCCAGATTGCAGTGGCCCAATCTCCATCGAGCTTGACGAAAGCCCCCGTTTCCCACCGGTCATACGCGGCAGCAACAAGGGCAAGGTCCGTGATTTCCGCCGTCTCTCCTTGGAACTGCAGTGATTCGATCAACTCGTTGCGATTATCGAGGCGGCCGTCCAATGTGATGATGTTTCCCATTCCGGTCTGGTGTGGTCGGTCCTCTATCCGGGATTCGCGCGTCGTGTGGAAAGGCCGGTAGCCGAAGGCCACTTCACCCTGAGTCAGGAATTCCTCCGCATCCGCTGCGTACGCAGAGCAATGCTTCGCAATCTCTGCGAGAAGCGCAGGCTGCACCGGGTGGCCGTCGAAGTTCCAGACCCCAAACTGAATGCTCATCTTCATCAACCTCGCTTTCACAAATCCAATAACCGATTTAGCAACGGTCCAAAACGTCGTAGAGCTTGCGCATATCGAGCTTGTCGTTTACGACGCAACCGTTCACTTCAACCCAGGCGTGTGCCCTGAACGGGATTTGCTGGGCACCAATGACAAGCTCTGCGGAGATCCCATGGTACCGAAGCATCCAGACGGTAGCCGCGGACCGCTGAAGGCAGAGGACGTTTTTCCAGTACCAGATCGAGGCCATTTCCACGGCCGCGCAAATACGCTCAATGGTGTCCGGACATACGTTGGTTCGTCTTACCGGGCAGTTTCGAACCTTGGCATGAAGTGCGGCAAAATCATTCCGAGTGATGTAAAGGTCGAACAGCATCAACGCCGAGAAGGCCTTGATGACGACGAAGGACATACGATCTTCCCCTTTCACACTCTTAGTTCGAGCTGATCGCAGATAAAAGCCAGACGGTCCGTCAGAGCTTCTATCCGAGTATCGAGAGGAAGGGCCGGTGCGTGGCCCCGGCTTTCCTGGTAATCGAGCACAATAGGCCGCTTGGAGGAAGTCGCTCTCTGCAGCCGGGCGGTCATCTTGCGGGCATGACAGGGGTTGCATGAATCGTCGGCATCCCCGGAAACAATCATCACTCCTGGATAGGGAGTGCCATCCTGGATTCGGTGGTAAGGCGAATAGCTCAGCAGTGCGGCGAAATCCTCAGGATCATCGGCAGTGCCGAACTCCTCCTTCCATTTATAAGCGTCATCGAACAGGTGATAGCGGAGCATGTCCAGAATCGGAACCATACAAAGTACGGCGCGAAAGAGATCGGGCCGTTGCGTTAAAGCCGCAGCCACCAGCAGACCTGCGTTTGATCCACCAAATATGCCGAGTTGATCCGCGCTCGTTCTTTTTGCGTCGATGAGCCATTCCGCTGCGGACAGAAAATCGTCGTAGGCTTTCTGTCGGTGATGTCGCTTAGCCGAATCGTGCCAATTACTGCCGAATTCCGAGCCACCCCGGATGCTAGGGACTGCAAAGAGGCAACCATGTTCGAGGAGGCAGGCAACAAAGACGCTGAATTGCGGAGTCATGCGCAAACCATATCCGCCGTAGGCAGTCATTACGGCGGGATGGCAACCGGCACGCACGATGTCGCGTCGCCCTACAAGGGACAGCGGAATCTCAGTGCCATCTTTGGAGCGAAACGAGAACTGTGAGTGGATATAGCGTTCCGGGTCGAACGCGTGTTCTCGCTTCGCCCACACCTCTTGTTGACCCGTCCGCGGTGAAAGATGATGGATCGAGGCAGGCTCAGTAAAGGATTCGGTTTCGAAGAACAATTCATCGCTTGGGTTCGCTCCGCCCAGCAACCGTATCGTGTGATGCTTGGCAATCTCGACCTCGCCGGTTTTCATTCCCTTCAAGTCGAAGCGGTCGAGGCGGCTTTCGATCCCCGTTGCGTACTGGACAAATAGGCTATCGCCCGCGGCCATCCAGGCATTGATCCGGTCTAGGCGCTCGGGAATCAATTCTTGCCATTTCGGTTCCTCATCGGTTCGAAGAATCAGTTCCACGATGCGAAGGTTAGGTGCGTCGCGATCCGTGAGAGCAAGAATCCGATTTCCGGTCAACAAGGGACCGAAGAAAAAGTCCACACCTTTAAGGAGGCAGACAGGGGACGCAGGCAGATCGAGGGACTGCAAGTAGAAGTCGGTCCGAAGCTTTTCGAGAAATGTATACCCGAGGAACCCAAGGCGCTTGTGATCCGAGATCATACACAAGCGCAGCTTGTTGTCGTCGCCAATTGAAAAGACCTCTTGATCTTCTTCCATTGGGTGACCGAGTAGATGAAAGTATGCTGCCCTGTGAAACGGCGGTTTGGGAGGGAGTGGCTCGTGCACGTAGTAGAAGCCGTTTCCGTCCGCTGCAAAGGCGAATCCTCGCAGAAAGCCCCGGGGCAGCGAATCGGGCAAGCGGCGGCGTTCCTGAATGTCGAAAAGCTCGAACGATCCGGAGCGCTCGCCGCCTTGTTTGACTTCATACAGAAGCAGTCGATTGTCGGGCGACACTCGTATGAGCTTCACCGATGTGAATGGGCCGGTTTGTCGTTCTTCTGGATCAATGAGCAGTTCGTCTTTGCCGTTCTCGCCGATACGCACGTAAATGCCCGCTTGCTGTTGATTCGCGGATCGTTTTCGGAAATAGCAGCAGTCACCCACCCGGACGGGAGAATCGCAGGAATCTACCGAAAGAAATTCACTGACTCGCCGGCGCAGACGGTCGCGGTTCTCAATGCTGTCGAGATACAACCGGGCGTGTCGCCTTTGGGCTGCGATCCACCGATGGGTGCTTGGAGAATTGCGGTCCTCGAGCCAACGGTACGGATCGGTGACTGAAACTCCGTGCAATACTTCCGTAACGGGTTCGATGGGCGAGGGCGGAAGAGCATCTATCAAACGGCGCATTTGATCCTCCCCGACTGCAGCTTTTCCGCCTCGCGATACATTCGCCGAGTCAGACTTCGAAGATAGGCCTTCTCTGGTGAATCGCCGGGTAGGGACCTGTTTGGCGATACGTCTAAATTCGTTGCGAAAGCGAATGCAGCGAGGAGTGGCGCCAAGTCGAGTGCTTCACGGATGGAGTCAGGCGCGAGGATTGAACGCCAGCGCTGGCAATAAAGCTGGGTTAGTCGTTGTTCAAGCGCGCTGTCGTGCGGCCACGCGTGCCGAAAATGTTGAAGGAAGTACTCGAAGGTAAGGAACGGGGGACCGACGAAGGCTTCAGCCCAATCGAGAAATACGCAGTTTTGGTTGGATACGATGATATTTCCGGGATTGAAATCGAGATGACCGACGACAGGGCTGAAGGCCAATCGTTCCGCCGCAGTCAAGGCTTCCTCAAGTTCGTCTTGCAGTTCAAGGAGTGCGGCGTCTGCGAGTGCAGCGGGCGAAGTCCTTCGTTGTTGTTTCATTAATCCTGCGGTTGTTTCAAAGAAGCCTCTGACACGAAAACGCAATTGCGAGGGGCACAAGTCCATGGCGCCCGCCTCTACTATCTGGGCTGTTTTTCCGATGGAAGCGATTTGCAAGTCTGCGAGATGGACGGCGGTCATTTCCCAAAGACGAAAATCGGTTGATCCGAGTAGCCGCGTACCCGGAGCGTCTTTCATCAACCAGGCGTTCCAGCGATTGGACGTATTGATGATCGTGGGAACGCAATGAGGAAAGAGACTAGCCAAGGCAAGGGTAATGGGAAATTCAGCCAAGCGCGGTGCACCCACGGCTTTGAACCAAACCGGATCTTCATTGGTCGCGAATTGGATCAAGCTGAATGATGGACTTGCGTTGAGCTGCCTTACCCGCCCCGTTAACCGATGCCCCATGGAATGGATCGAATCTTGCACCCATTGCGTGATTTCCTTGAACCATCCGGGACGCGCAAATGGTTCGGCAGGAGTCTGCGTACGCTCGCATGTACTGACCAATTGCCGAATCGCAAGGAAGTCCTCCCGTCGTCCAAAGTAGTCCTCATGCAAAGCCGCAATGGGAGTCCAGAACATTCCGTCCGGCGGTTGGCTATCGGGACGGAGAGTCTCGACGATGTGGCAGGGACGGGAGCAGTGTTCGCCGGATCGGTTGGATGGATCAAGGGGGAAGAGGGAAATGACCTCCAAACCCCAACGTCGCTTGATCTCCGCGTTCAAGGCCTCTGCAATCCTTTGAAAGGCAGGAATCTTCACGACGGGAAGAGAAAAAAGTGGGCCGTCCGAAATCAAGAGAATTTCAGAAATGTCCCTTCGCGGAATGGTTAGACGCCAGGCGACGTTTTTCTGATTTTTACTTTCCACCGTGGGTTTGCCTCTCACGATAGGCGCTCGACGCTTTCTACGACGTCTGTCAGATGATGCTGATCCAAGGATGCAAGGAACTCGCTTAGGTCTCTATGAACCGTATCCAAGTCGACGACGAACTGTTTGCTGATTTCGATGGCAATCTGAGATTGTGATCGGCCGGCTTCGAGAAGTTCCACGATTCTCGATCCGACCGGATTCAGTCTGAACATGTGCCCATGACGGACGTCGAGTAGGATGCCTCCCAAAGAGCTATGCAATCCGCGAACGTCTTCACTCATGCGAGCCAAGCGCCCTCCGCGTTTCGAAAGAACGGATACTTCTTCTTCGTGCGCACGTTGTCATGGACCCAACGGCAGTTCCAGAAATACGGCGTTTCGTTCGTATCCCAGTATCGCGGTCGCGATGACCGCGAGAGAAGGCAGCTTTTGCAGCACCTATTTCTCGGCGCGAGTGGCGAACCCGTTCGCCATTCGTGCAACTTCGGTGCGGAAATGTCTCGCCCGGGGAGAATGTCATCGATTATCCACTCTAGAATCAGCGGGCTTAGGAGAGTCAAACCACTGCCTGCAAGCAGACAGATAACGCTCGCAGCTTGCCAACTGATAAGGGGTCGAACTCTCCGGAAAATCCAACGCAACTCGCCTGGGAAAATATTCAGACAGTGGGCCTGAAACTGTTGCAAGGGTGCGCGCATGCATCCGTCGACGCGGCCAAGGTATGCCCGATGGACGCAAGCGCCCGAGTGAATTCGATTGCCGTTCGGAAGTGGTGTGATTTCGAGTGAAAATGGCTTGAAAAAGAGTTATGGAGCCAATGGCGCAAAGTGAAGCTGCGTTCGAGAAAGACTCAGGAATTCGGGGAGAGTCTCCGGACGAGGGTCACTACCTGTCCGATTACCTCGACATCGACCGAATTGTGAAACCGCACCGGGCGGACGAACCCATCCGAAAAGGGCTGGATAACCAGAGTGTCCCTTTCCAGGGTGCAGCTCGCGCAGAGGTAATGCTGAAATCTCCTTCTTGTGGATTTGGCCTTTACTTTTCAAGAGGCGCGGCGGCAAGCCGCGCATGAAAAGCAAATGCCCTTCATGGCGGGGGAAGGCGACTGTCCGTCCGCGCTGTCAAGGGCGACGGGGTGGGGCGTTCATCGGAGCGAAGCGAAGACCCTTGACAGAAGAAGCGGACGGATCAGGCGCAGGTTTTAGCCAGGAAGGCATTTGGAAGAAAGGACAGTTTGAGACCAGGAGGAATGCACCCTAAAGAAACACGGGCAGCCCGCTCTGACGAATAGACCCGTGAGGGGCTTGACGACGGCGAGAATATGACCGGAATAAATGACGATGTTGTGATGAGAAATAGTGCAGTTGTGGCGAGATTGACGGCGAGATTATGGCGAGAAGCGATGTGGGAGGGGGTAGAGCCTCGTAACGTGAATGCTACAGATTCATTCGCTATTCGCGAATCGCGAATGTCGAATATGGGCATGAATCTGAAGCCCCAAGACGTTGTGGTTGCACTCAAGCTTTGTGCCTATCCCGGTGAACGCCCCGCGATGTCCATTGTCGCGAGCGAGCTTGGCCTGAGCCCATCGGAAGTTCACGGGGCCATCAATCGGCTTCGAGGCTCTCGGTTATTGCACGGACCGGCGTTGAAGGATAAGCCCGATATCTCAGGACTTGAGGAATTCCTGGTGCACGGGCTGAAGTACGCATTTCCTGCCGAACACGGCGAGGTGACTAGGGGAGTTCGCACTTCGTATGCGGCAGAGCCACTGAGAAGCGAAATTTCGTTCTCAAATGATCTTCCGCCAGTGTGGCCTTGGCATGATGGTGATACTCGAGGAGTGGGATTTGAGCCCCTGTACAAGACTGTCCCGCTCGCGGCTCTACGCGATTCTGTCCTTTACGAGTATTTGGCTTTGGTCGACGCCATTCGGGATGGACGCGCGCGCGCGCGAGATCTGGCCGAACGCGATTTGGTGCACAGGTTGCGATCGATTCATGGAAAATCCTAACTTTCAATTGCTGTTGGACGCGGCCAGATTATTAAAGCCGATTCTCGGAGAACTCGTTTTTGTCGGAGGTTGCACAACGGCGTTGCTGATTACCGATAAGGCGGCGGCCGATGTTCGGCCGACATTTGATGTGGACGCGATCGCAGAAATCACCTCGTATGCTGGTTACGCACAGTTTTCCGAGCGCGCCTGAGGAAGCTCGGCTTCCATGAAGATATAAGAGAAGGCGCTCCAGCTTGCCGCTGGTGCCAGCAAACGACAACGCTCGATGTGATGCCGCTGGACGAAGAAATTCTCGGATTCTCAAACACGTGGTATGAACCAGCGATGAGTACTGCAGAAGAACGCGAGCTGGAAGCGGATTTGAAAATACGGTTGGTAAAACCGGTCTACTTTTGTGCCTCAAACTGGAAGCTTTCGCCGGCAGGGGCGAGAACGACTATCAGGGCAGTCGCGACCTCGAAGATCTGATAGCTGTCGTCGATGGCCGTGCCGAACTGATCGGGGAGATTCGGGCGTCCGCAGGCGACGTGCGCTCTTACCTCTCAAAGAAGGTCAAGCAATTGGTCTCGATTCGAGAGTTTACCGATGCCCTTCCAGGCCACCTTCCGCCGGACGCAGCCAGTCAGGAGCGCGTTGCGATAGTCATTTCGAGGTTGGAAGAAATTGCGTCAGTCTAGCGCACAGACCTCGCTCTCTGCACAATTATAAGTCGGAGAACGGCTCGCAGGACTTATCACGTCCAATTGCAAAAAAGCGTTTGGTTGGCGTCTTTGCCGGGATTGCGGAGCTAGGTAAGCGGAACTAATGGCTGGAGGCAGAAATTGAATAATGACGAACCAAAACGGAAGTTAGGCTGCATTGGACGCATAATTGGCGTCACGGGAACATTGTTCTGCGGCGTTCTGGCGGAACGCTTCTCAGAAGGCGTCAAACACTGGGCTGGTAAACTTACCCACCAAAACGATTACTTCTCCTTCGGAATTGCTGTGATCTGGGCACTGGTATTGTCTCTCATACTCGCTAAATTCGCTGGGTATGTGGAACTCTTTTCAGGCGACTTCACCAGAAATACGCGGACATTTCTGTTCGTGGCGGGCGTGATTTTGGCAGGCATATTATTCAGGTCAAATTGCGGATGAGCTGAGTCCCCTCTGCATTTGGTGCCCACGACGGTCTTGGGATCCGTTGATGTCACTTCCCACAACGGGACTTCTGGCCCGGGATAACTTCCGAATAGCCCGTGACTGGGGATGAAGGAGTGCCAATCCTGCAGATTTAGCTGGAGTTTGCTTTCTGACAGACGAGTATAGGCGTTTAAATGAAATCACTTTTGCAGAAGGCAGCAAACGCCTGTCTGAACGATCCAATTCGGACCGAGTTCAGACCGGGGGCTCTTGTGGACAGCCAATTGCCTACTCGGTTTCCGCCACAAAGACTGCTGTGGTGAGCGCGGGAACTGCAGCCGTTCCCGCTTTGGAGTTAAACGTCGACTGTCTCGTTGTAGGATCGCTCGATTTTCGTTGCACCGGGTGCAAATGCAAGGCCAAGCCCTGCAACCGGCTGTCGGTGAAAGTCACCGCCGCATTAGTTGCGTTGAAGATGACCACGATGTGTTTGTAGCTTCCATAGTTCCCGCCATTGGCATCCAGCTTCATGACGATCAACCCCGGCGTCTGGTTTTGCCCCGTGTTCAAGAAGCTAAGATTCCGCTGCACTTCCTCAAATGTCGCCATGCGGAACAATTCCGAACCGTAGCGGATATTCAATAACTCGCCGAACGCCGCGTCGCTGTATGCAATATTTGCTGGAAGTGGCGTGTAGGCTGGGTTGCTGAGCAGCGGTGTCATGATCGGCCACTGGCCCTGGTTCTGGCTCGCAATGGGCAGCCCGATCCCCCAGTTTGCCGTCTGGCCGCTCCACTCGATTTTGTTAAACCAATCCCCGGAGTCATAGCTGTTCTGGTCCATGTCCTTCGAGCGCAGCAGATCATCGCCGGCCTGGAAGAAGGGAACTCCCTGTCCCAATGTGATCAGACTCATGCCCATCACCTGCCTCCGGGCACGCGTCGTAATGCTGTCGCTAAAGCTCGACTTCAGCTGCACCGCGTCGAAGAGATCCTGGTTGTCGTGGACAGAAGCGTAGCTGACTGCTTCAATCGGACTCTTTGTATATCCGGTTGGCTGCCCGTTGTAGCTCACCTGGGCTCCGGTTACAGTCGCCCCGGCGCTGTCCGTAAACGAAAAGTCCCGCAGGTTTCCCGTGAGCCCTATATCGATCCAGTCGGAGTATTGCAGCAATTGAGCTTGCTGCTGGCTCGCCGCAAGACTGCCATTGGTAAAGTCGCTTGAGCCGGTGAAAAGTCCAGTGGCAAAACCCTGCACCCGCTCATCAGTAAACGGGCTCCCACCGCGAACGCCATCTCGGATTCGGTCGTTGAAGGTCCCGACACCAAATCCGTACAGATTGATTTGCGAGGCATTCGGCCCTATCTGATTGTTCGCGGTGTCTCCGAAGTTGAAGCCTTCTCCGTACAGATAGATCTTGGCTCCGTCCACGCCGTCTTTCTCCAGGGTAAGCGCCTGCAGTGCCTGCTGAATGTCTTGCATGTTGTATGTAAACATAAAGCTCATGATGTCGAAGCGGAATCCATCGATCTTATATTCCCGCGCATTCAGCAACAGCGTGTCGATGATCAGCTTTTCCATCATCTTGTGTTCGCTTGCCGTATCCGGACAGCACGAGGCTGACTCTAGGGCTCCATTCGCATCCAGGCGGTGATAGTAATTCGGCACCACCTCGTCGAGATTAGAGTTGGGACCTTCGCCGCTGGCATTCGTATGGTTGAAGACCACGTCCTGTACCACGCGCAGCCCGGCCTTGTGCAGTCCATCCACCATCACCCGGTATTCCCTCACGCGGTTGTCCGGATTGATCGCGTAGCTGCCCTCTGGCGCCATGTAGTGCACGGGATCATAGCCCCAGTTATACGCAGGACTAGTCTGGCTGGCGCTAACGGCTGCCTGCTGCTGCTGGCCGTCCGGCGGATATTGCGCCAGACCCGTCGGAATGATCCACGTGGATTTGTCTTCATTTACGCTGGCGAAGTGGAAGGACGGCAGGATATGCACGGCCTTGAGCCCGCTTGCGGCCAGAGACCGAAGATGCTTCATACCGTTGGAATTCTGGTCGTCAAAAGCCTCATACAGTCCGCGATGAGTCACGGGAACCGTGAGATCGTTCACGCTGAAATCGCGAATGTGCAACTCATACAAGCTCATGTCGCTTAAGCTTCTCAGCGCAGGTGAACTATCTTCGTCCCAGCCTGCGGGCTTCGTCTCGTCGGAGTCGAGGTCGGTCATTCTGCTCTTGACGCCGTTCAACGCGATGTCGATGGAGTACGGATCGCTCGTCACATTCGTGTCCACGGCTGAGTCCGATGGCACCCAGACGTTTACGCTGTAGAGGTAGTATTTGTCTTTCCAACTGCCCGGTCCGCCTGCTACCCATACGCCATTGTGCTCGTGCATCGGTACAATCACGGAAGGCGTGGTGTCGAGTTCGTGATCGAAAACCTGCAACGAGACGCTTTGCGCCGTAGGCGCCCACAACTTCAGTTTTACCGCCCAGTTTTCGTCGTCCTGCCAATCGCTCCAATCATTCTCTCCATGATGAAACACAACTCCGAGCTTGCCGGGGTAGTAGTAAAGATCATCCAGCACGCCCGCGATCTGCATCCCCGTGGCATACTGCAACGCTCCATTCGAGCCGATCACGGAAAGCGCGAGCTGTCCCTCGAGAACCGTTCGCAGGCTCGAAACCGTAGTGGTTGCCGGTAGTTGAAGAATGGCGTACCCGCTCAATTGCGGATACCGCAGCAATTCCTCCGCAGTCAGGCTTCCGCCCGGAGTCAGAGGAATGTTGGTACCTCCCGTGATCCCCGTTGTGGTCACAGACAGCCCGCCGGTCAGACTCGAGCTGATCGCGTAACTATCCCCACTCTGCGCAAACTGCGGCTGTATAGCCACCCGCTGGCGATCGAGCCAGTAGGCCTGCTCCACGTTAAGCAAACTGTCCAGGATCTGGGTCGGAGTTGGCGTTGAAGTAAAGACCGTCGCGTTCCCTGAAATCGCCCATGCCTGCGTGAACGTTCCGACGTTCAGATACATGTTTGGCCCGGGATCTTTCACTCCCGTCGAGGTGTTGTGGATGATAAATCCGAGGTTCTGCGCATTGGGAATCAGACTGATGTCGAAGTACGCGCCGTAGGAGTCAGCGCTGGTCACTCCGGTCAGTCCGTCGTTGTAGTCTCCGGTATATTCCTCAGTGTCTTCAAAAGCATAAACGGTCCAGTTCGCGTAGTTTCCATCCGGCCGGTAGTAGTGAATGCGAGCGTAGCCGGGCAACAGCGCCGTGGGATTCGTCAGACTTGGCTGGCTCTTGTACAGCTTGCCGATGCCCGTGTAGCCCCAATACTCAAAGCCTTCTGTGGACGGATCGACGAACTCGTTCGGTCCCGGGTCTTTCTGATCGCCGCCCGGCGCCGAGGGATTGTGAATAATCAGCCCAAGATTCTGCGCATTGGCAACCACAGCCACATCAAAATAAACTCCAAAGGCATCGGAATTCGTCGGAGGCACGAGCCCGCTGTTGTAGTCGCCCGGGTACTCCGTCGTGTCGTAGAAGGCATAGATCGTCCAGCCTCCATAATTGCCGTCCACCCGATGATAATGAACGCGCACATATCCCGGCAGCAGCGCGGTCGGATTCGTCAAACTTGGCGCGGTTGCATACAGCTTGGCTATCCCGGAGTACGCCCAATATTCATTTCCCTGCGTCGCGGGGTCGACAAACAAATTGTTGGGCGTGTCCTTCTGGTCCCCGCCCGGCGCCGTCGGGTTATGAATAATGATCCCAACTTCTTGCGCGCCAGTGGTCACTCCAACGTCAAAATACACTCCAAAGCTGTCCGTGCCGGTCACCTGCACCGGCCCGCCACCATAGTTGCCGGTATCTTCTGTAGTGTTATCAAACGCGTAGACCGTCCACCCGCTATAGTTCCCGTCCGCCCGGTGGTAGTGGATGCGTATGTCCCCCGATGGAATGGCAGGATCGGCCGCCGCCAAGGTTTGGCTCGAGGCAAGAATGCATAGGAGTAGCATGACAAGGTAGAATCCAGCCCTGCGTAGCAGGTGCGGTGTTCTATTCTGGAATTTCATGGGTGGTTCTCCCGAAGACGTTGGCTTGTTTCGTCTTGCGCTAAGGACGCGCTCGTTCGCGCTCGCCTGGGGTTCCCGAGGGCAGGCCGCGACATTATGAAAATAGCCGTTTAATGTCAAGGAAATTGGCCGTCATTCTCTTTAGTCCCTGGAGAGAGAAGGCGGCCCCGCGTCGTCGTCGAACCTGCGTTTTGTTTCCTTCGCGACGGAAGACTCAAGGCAAGCAAAGAGCAACTGCTGAACCGTTGGGCTCGGGCGGGGTCCGGGCCGACAATGCTGCGCGCAATCGCACCTCAGCATATGGCAACCCTGCGGAAGCTTCTGGGTGAATTGTCGGCAAACTCGAAGCTGGCCAGATACGGGGGCTTCCTGGTATTCGCGTCGTAGCCGCTTGTTAATGCACGGAGCGTAGCGCTTCGGTTTTTTGACAAGAGGGAGTCACCCACCGCTCTACTTCTATTCCGTCGAAGACTTACGTACGTATTTCTACGGTATTGACGCTCGGCGAAGAAAGAACTATCTGCGAGCGTCCCATTAAGGAGGCTCACGGATGGAGCCTTTCTCAGCCCTTCAGAAATCCATTGCTCTACAAAGCCGACTGCACTCCACCCTCCTAGACTCTTCTGATACCGCCGGGCCGTTGCTGTCAACGCTGTTTGCGTCCCCGATGGTAGGCGTGGCCGTGTTGGATCCACAGATGCGCTTTCGCGCCATCAATGCGCCGCTGGCTGCGATGAATGGGATGCCCGCGGCCCGGCACGCAGGTAGGAAACTGCGTCACGTTCTGGCTGGCGCGGCGACCACGGTGGAGTGCGCGGCGGACCAAGTGATTCAAACCGGCAAACCGGTTTCACTCGATCTCATGGCCACACTCCCGCTGCGATCTGGGCAAGGGCACTGGCTCGAGAACTTTTTCCCAATCCAGGATGTGAAAGGGCGCGTGGCGCTGGTTGCCGCGGTAGTGCTCGAAATCACGGAAAAGAAGAACCTGGAGCGGTCGCTGAATCACATGATGGGGAATCTGTTGCGTCTTCTAGCGACGTTGAAAACTCATGCGGAGTACTTTGGAAGAACACGTGGATGGCCAGGCGAGCGTTCCGAGTTGCTAAGGCGAACGATCGAGCTGGCTGAACTGTGCGTTGCCGACGCGCAAGGCGTATACAAAATCTCACGGCTCGACTCTCCGATGGATGCGCCTCAAACACCGCAGCTTGTCATCGATGACTTGGGGCCACTGCCAGGAAGTTCCACTGTGGGAATCGATGAACGTGGTCGAAATGAAGTCGGTTGCGCCCGCAAGTTGTCCCCGAGAGAGCGCTCAGTTTTGCAACTATTGGCAACCGGCAAGGCCAACAAAGAAGTGGGTGCGACGCTGGGGATCAGCGTTCGCACAGCTGAATGCTACCGCGCACGGCTGATCAAAAAGCTTGGGCTTCACTCCCTGGCCGATCTGGTGCGGTTTGCGGTGCGAAACAAAATCGTCGAGGCCTGAGTGATCGAACCCGTGGAAGTCGGGGCGAAAAGACGGCCATTCCTCACGTCTGTCTTCCCGTCCCGCCGCACAAATCGTAGCAGTTGGCCTTCCCCAAAGAACAAAACCGGTCACCTATATCAGAGCTTTTCACTATCGATAATTCCGTTGCGAATGGCATACACCATGAGTTCGGACGCGGAGTGTACGTCCAATTGAGACATTATGCTCGCTCGGTATGTTTCAACGGTTCTCACACTGAGGTTCAAAGAAGTGGCGACTTCCTTATTGCACTTCCCCCGCGCCAAGAGCTCAAACACCTCGCGCTCCCTCGGTGCGAGCTTAGCGATGCGATCGTCGATGCCTGTCTTCTTTCCGTTTAAAGAGATCGAAATCTTCGCCGGTTGTGTTGTGCCGTTCCCGTTCTGTTTGTTCCCATGGAGAGCGCTCTCCGCCCTCATCATTAACGCCTGGGGTGCTTCTCCGTCAGCGTACTCGGCCCATCCAGAAAATACCCTTGCGCGTTGTTGCTCCCCAAATTCGAACGTCATTCGATTCAAACGATTCAACACCATCTCCGCCTCGCTTCCTTTACACTCGGGGAGCAAGATCAGGAACTCGCCCCGGTCGATACGGACGGGAACGTCAAAACTACGGAGTTTGTGCTGCAAGTGCTGGGCAAACAGCCGAATGGCGCAATCCGTGGAGGCAGAACCGAGCCCCTCGTCGATCTTTTCTAGTCCGTCGAGGTCTACTCGCAGAACGGTCAAGGGCCTGACGTTCCGTCGTGAACGAGACATCTCTTCCAGCAGGCGCTGCTCTCCAAACTCCCGATTGTAGAGGTCAGTCAGGTCGTCGCGTCCTGCCAACTTGTAAACTTGCTCCGTCCGCGCCTGAATTTCACTGAGCGCGTCAGAAACTGTATAGTCCATGCGGTGGATTTGCAGTTGCTGGTAGATCACGTGAATGCCGAATAGCAAGACCAAACCGACTAGTCCGCGCACCGCGAGGTCAAGGTTAAACCGATAGAATTCTGAATCTACCTGCTGCGACAGCAAACCAGGAAACGCAAAGGAGGCGATCCCAAGCGCGAGCAGGACAGCCACCGTCATGCCCGCTGACCATAGCCGCCACTGACGATGTGCGGCTTGGCGCATCGTGATTCGTATAAAGTGAGCGGTTGATTGGATCGAATCGCAAGGACCCGCCTGATTTGCTTCTTGTTTTAACGGATTCCCCACAGTAATCCTCACGGTCCAGTAGTGTATGTATAGCTAAATTACGTACACAAGGCAAGAACTTTATTTTATTGACGCGTGTATTCACATGTTGATAAATAACAGCCGTCGTGGTAAAACTGCTGTTGCTTCCCGCTGGAGGGTGACGATGCCCCTTTCCGTGGTCTGCCCAACCCACCGTTGCAACTACTTGATTAAATTGCTGCGACAAAATTCAATGCGCAAGACGTGGTGTCTAAAGTTTCTGCCGCAGGCAGCACGCGCGCACGCGCTTTGTCAGTTTCCGGGGGTCAGACGATGACTCCGCTCCTCGTCGTGGTGGTCGCGGTGTTCGTGTGTGCAATCTTCTTCTTACTCGTGCTCGTCGCGTCCCTCCTGGCCGCGTTCGCGTTCTGGTGTGCTCCGGCGCTTGAGGGAACAATACTTGCGTTGACGGCCTCGGATATCGCTCGCATGTTGCGGCAGATGCCGACGTACCCAGCATGGTGGCATCGCCACGGAGTCCCACCCCCGAAACCGATCTTCGGGATACTCGCGTTAAACCCGGTGGCGAAGCAACCGGAGTACATGTTCGCAATCAATCCGATGCATCAGCCCGTGTTCACGACGAACAGAGACCAGGCGCTGCGAGTCAACTGTGCTGACAGATTCTTGATCCAGAAGCTTCTCCGGATGGCAGAAGACGACGGCCTGAACATGTTCCTGGTGCTAGCGGAGGGGCAGGCGGGTCGTAACGCCATACCTGGAGAGGCGGGTCGGCGGCCGCGCGTAGGTCAGAGTCTCAAATCGCGAACCATTCCACAGCTTGAAGCGCTCCGGCCTCACGCTATTTCCGGCGGATCTCGCCCCTCTCCTGCTCTGGTTGCTCGGGTTAGGCAAGCACGGTAGGCTAAATCTCTACTCTCGTATTAAACCGGACGAGCCAACTCTCGCCTTTTGCTCATTGGCCTATGCCGTGCCCGACAGGGCAATTTGGTCTGTCGATTCACCCTCTCTGGATTACCTACCGTATAATAAAAAAGTAAGATTCCCGCCCATGTTTTACGTTAAGTAATCTGCGGAATTGACACGGGAATATCGTGTGTCCTACGAAAGGAGCCGTTGCATGATGTTCTAAAAACTCAATCTTGGGAGCTCACCATGGCGTCTTTCCCGGCTCAGACGACGTGTGTAGCAAGTCAAATTCGAGGGCGTCAGCACCTGAAAGACGACCCAATAGTCGCTCTCGAAGAAATTCGGCGGATGCGAGGCGGCTGCCAATCGCACCTGATGCGCTGCTCCGATGGCCACCATTACGTCGTGAAGTTCCCGAATAATCCGCAGGGAAGACGAGTCCTCGCCAACGAACTCCTTTGCACTTTCCTGGCGAGGCTTCTGTCACTACCAGTTGCCGATGGAGCAGTTGTCTTCGTTAACCAAGACTTGGTGCGTCTCTCGGACGAACTGTGCATTCAGCAAGGGTTTGGCCACATCCCTTGTGAGCACGGTCTTTGTTTTGGCTCCCGATGCCCGGTCGCGCCAGGCAGGAGAGCAATCTACGACTTTCTGCCCGGCAACATACTTGCCCAGGTCCCCAATCTCCTGGACTTTCGCGGAATGTTGGTTTTCGACATCTGGACTTCAAATAACGATGATAGGCAGGTCGTATTTGTGCCTGACGAGTCGAACTCGTACCACGCGGTAATGATCGACCACGGTTCATGCTTCGACGGACAAGTTTGGCAGTTTACGGACGCGCCCCGGCGAAGCTTGTATCTCGATAAACGAGTCTATAAAGATGTGCAGGGAATTAGCGCATTCGAACCCTGGCTTAACGTCTTGGCCCAGATCGGTAGGGATACGCTCAGCGAAGCCGCTGGCACGATACCTCCTGAGTGGTTCGGCAGCGACCGGGCGAAGCTCAATCAGCTATTGGATGAGCTTTACAAGCGGAAGGACCAAGTCAGGGATGAGCTTCAATTCTTCGGCAGCGCCATTCCGAAAGTATTCCCCGATTGGACGACCCGCGCAGTCGGCATGGGAAGCGCCGCGTAGCGCGCGCAGAGTGACGTAGTTTTATCACGGATGATGTCTACAGGTTCCGGTGGAGCTGCTTGCCGTCAAATTCATAAAAGGTGGCGAGGCGCCCCAGCTGTGTGATCTTCTCAGCCAATGTGTCCGCCAGATGCTCGAGATGACGCATCAGCGGGGGCCCGCTCTTCGGAGGCTTCCTCAAGATCACGACCACCGTTTCCGTAAATCCGTTGGTTCCCATGGATTCTTCGGACTCCCGAGATCGAGATCGAGGTTCACTTACGTACCAAAATCCAGCGGTCATCATTGCCGTTTTCCGCGAGGACTTCTCGGCGGGAAAGGAGATCGGCCTGTCTCCTAAGACTAAGTGAAACGTCTTTCCATCAGAGCGCGAGATCATCGGGCCTTCATCGTTTAGCCGGTCAAGCAGAAACGGTCCGCCCTTCTTCTCGCAATGCGGACAGACGCTGAAATTCCTAAAAAAGGGTTTCAGGACCGGATTTGAATCGTTGGGGCCCAGGGTCCCTGAAAACAGCCGCAGGCGGAAGTCGGAGACTCCCATAGCTCCTCCTACTTGGGAAAGAAGGGCGCCCACTTGGGATCATCACTAGCAGCCCTCTTGGAAGCTAGTTGGATGAAAGACGCCCTTCAGTGCGGGCGTTTATATGTTCAGATGCATTGATTGTCAATAGAATAATCATTCGCGAGAGTTGCGGCAGGGTTTGCAATATAGAGAGATAATTATCATAAGTAGTAATTAGCTTGACGGGACTAGATTGCGCCGCAGCGTTCGGGGAAAGGCGGCTTAGTCTACTTTCTGGGAAAGCAAAAATGACATCGCTGGGGTCGGCGGCCTCAGCGTCTCCTCCCCGGGTGCTGCCAGAAAACGTAGACAATGCTGCACACCGTCCGAAAGCCGTTTTGGCCTCGAACCGCTAAATCTGAATTGAAAAAATACGTGCGCTGGTAGTCTCCCCCGCTTCGGACGGCGAACGAGGGCGAGACCTGGTACTCGACACCCGCGCCGAGAACCCAAGAGAGCCGATTCACGTAGCCCAGCTGGTATCCGCCGCCGCTCTCGGGGATCACACCAGTGACTCTTGCGCCGCCGACGAGGCCGTGAACGTATGTCGTCAGTCTCGTGGCTCTCGTGGGATAAAAGACGGGGCCGGCAATATAGCTCAGAACATCAGCGTGCCGCCCGGTATCGAGCACATTCGAGGCTCTGACGTAACTCGAATCCGCGGACACGCCGAAGCGGGGCGACAAGTCTGCTGTGACCGTCGCGTCCACACCCGATAGGTTCACCCTATTAGATGAAGGCATGCCGAGGCTTGTATAGGCATAGCCGACGCTGGCTCTAACTGTCACACCCTTCCCCACGAAAATTGGCGCTCTTGCGATGGGCACGGGGTTGGAGTGCCCCCCTGGGGTAGTGGCAGGAGTAGCGGGTGTCGGGCTAGGCTCTGTGGGAGCCGGCGAGGTCTGTGCCAGCGCTAGCGCAGGCAAGAACAAGCAAAAAATAATTCTGCGCGCGATCGTCGGACGCTTCGTCACTTATCTTTTTCAATCCGCTGTTCTATTTTTTCCGAATTCATCGTGAATTTTATGGGCGGCCCGAACTGCACCTGGGCCATGCGCCCGGTCTTGTGCCAGTAGATGAAGGGTCGGATATCTTTGAAGCCCGCGTTGATCGCCATCTCCGAGACTTCCGTGATGGCCGAAAGAGGGGCCCTGTCATCGACGACCTCGATGAGCTGGCAATCCCCTTCATGCATTTTCAGCTCTGCCAGGAAATAGTTCGCGTCGTACTTCTTGTACTCCTCATCTCGGTAGCTGCCAGATTGAACCTTGAACCGGAGGCCCTTCTCACTCTCATAGACGAGAATAACGATTTGGCGAGGCTTCCCTGGAGAGAGCGATGTACCGTCCGAATTCGCGGGGGGCACGACAAAAGCGAGGACCAGCCCCGCGAGCAGGATTACGGCGCGTTTGACGGAGGCGTTCATCATCTGTCTCCCGGTTCTTTTCTAGGACTGCGAACGGCGACCGCCGCTAAAACCTAATTGCGATGGCGAACTTCTGACGGCTGGCAGCACTCGCGTTGGGTAAAGGCCCATTATTGGCAACAGCAAATCCACTCGCCGCAAAGTAGACGTGCAACATCGTCGCAGCCCACAGGGCTCCGAAAGCGAAGTTTCCGTCGCCGTACTTTTTCAAGCGAGCAGCGACTGCATAAGTGAAAAATGCAATCGGTATTGCACTGCCGTAAGCTCGTGCTCGGCTAGGATTCGACCCAAAAAGGGGGTTTGCCTCCTTGCAAGTGTGTGCGTGCAGGCATGCTTGCGTACCCTCAATGTCGGCGACGGTCGCTGCGAGATTCAGCGCGTCTGCGATCAGCATTGCCGGATTACTGGCCGCTTGTCCCCACGTTAGGTCGTGTTGGGTCATGTGGATTGGGTCAGAAAAATAGGCGCGGCCCCCTAAAAGGGCGCACGACTCTCCATCACCTCGTGGACAGGGACCCGGCCCATCTTGCAGACTCGGGAGAACCGGTATGGGATTGTCGGGAAGGATTCGGCTTGGAGTTTGGGGCTCGGCCGTCAAAAGAGTGAAGCGCGACCAGTCAATTCGCGGAAGCGGGAGTTCCTGAGCCTGCGATTGAGCGCTGGCCGTCATCGCTGCCAGGTAGGCCACCGCGAAAGGAATTAAAACCCTCTTCATAAATCCACCGCCGAAGA
>Ga0210397_10000181_pt1 | contig 46125 bp, 43 predicted proteins | sample IncBWH2OmetaG_FD_160126 | JGI IMG/M metagenome (GOLD analysis project Ga0210397, IMG submission 160126) | Forest soil microbial communities from Barre Woods Harvard Forest LTER site, Petersham, Massachusetts, United States - Inc-BW-H-2-O ...
GGCGCCTGCTTCGATCGTCATGTTGCACAGGGTCATGCGGCCCTCCATCGACAGGGCGCGGATCGCGTCGCCGGCATATTCGATGACATAGCCGGTGCCGCCGGCGGTGCCGATGCGGGCGATGATGGCGAGCGCGACGTCCTTGGCGGTGACGCCGATGGGCAGCGTGCCGTTCACCGAGACGCGCATGTTCCTGGAGTGCTGCGCCAGCAGGGTCTGCGTCGCCAGCACGTGCTCGACCTCGGAGGTGCCGATGCCGAAGGCGAGCGCGCCGAAGGCGCCGTGCGTCGACGTGTGGCTATCGCCGCAGACGATGGTAGTGCCGGGCAGCGTCCAGCCCTGCTCCGGCCCGACGATATGCACGATGCCCTGACGGATATCGTCCATGGCGAGATATTCGATGCCGAAGTCCTTCGCGTTGCGCTCCAGCGTCGCGATCTGCTCGCGCGATTCCGGATCGGCGATGCCCAGGGCGCGATCCTTGGTCGGCACGTTGTGGTCGGCGACGGTCAGCGTGAGGTCGGGGCGGCGCACCTTGCGATGCGTGTCGCGCAGGCCCTCAAAGGCCTGCGGGCTGGTCACTTCATGCACCAGATGGCGGTCGATATAGAGCATGGCGGATTCGCCGGGCGCTTCGTGCACCAGATGGGCGTCCCAGATCTTGTCGTAGAGCGTTTTCGGCATGACGGTCGCTGTCAGATTGTTGCGCTGCCGTATCAGGCCGCGCAATTTGGCGCAAGAACCACCTCAATGCCGGCTGAAATACAGTACGGTCATGATGACGACGATGGCGACGAACTGCGCCAGCACGCGCCAGCGCATCAGCCGGTTCGACCAGCTGACGGCGGTGTCGCCGCCTTTCCACAGCGTATAGAGCCCGGCCAGCAGGATGGTCACGACCACCGCCAGCACCAGTGCGACGACGAGCTTGCCGCTCATGCCGGCTTGGCCGGCGCGGTCGTGGGCGGCGGGGTGGCAGGACCCGGCACCCAGCCGGCGGCCTTCTGCGCCAGGTCGCGGAACTTGGAGGAGACCTGCTCCAGCTTCGCGGTCCATTCGGGATTGGGCGTCTGGCCTTCGATCTCCTTGAAATAGACCTGCATCAGGGCGGCGATGGCGATGGGCTCCATCACCGCCTTCTTGAGCGCGACGGCGAAGACCAGCGCCAGGCCGAAGGCCCAGAAGCTCGCGCCGCTGTGGAACAGCGCCACCAGCGCGCCGACCGGCGCCAGGAAGACGAGGAAGAGCAGGACGGTGAGGCCCCACATCAGAACCGACAGCCAGGCCGCGTTCTTGAGGAAATGCATGTAGTTCTGCGCGAACAGAATCAGCCCGTCGCGCGCCGTGCTCCAGGGGTTTTTGGTCTGGGTGCGGATCAGATAGGCGAGGATGATCTCGTCGACATAGGTCAGCGACATGCGCACGAAGCTCTCGGCGAGGCGGATCAGCTGCTGCAGCGCCGGGATCGGCAGGAACGAGGTGAAGAAGTTGACGCTGCCGAACAGCGAGCGCAGCACACCCTTTATCAGCTGGTCGACGCCGAACAGCACCGAGGATTCGGTGAAATGCGTCTTCACGAAGGTGGCGCCATAGGCGATCTGCCCCTGGCCGCCCGGAATCGGCTTGCCGTCATAGACCTCGACCAGCACGGCGATATGCGCCGCCTTCATCAGGTAGAGGATGTATTCGCGGGCGAAATAGAGCGCGCCGCTGAGCAGGGCGAAACCGAGCAGGCCGCCCCAGAAAGCCCCGCCGGCGGGTGCGCCGGGACCACTGCCCATATGGCCGAAGCCCCAGCCCAGCGCGCCGCCGATGCCGACGGTGAGCACATAGCCGAGCGCGATCCCGATATAGACGACGATGCGCAGCACGATGAATGGCAGCGTCTGCAGCACCATGGCGAGCGCGCGGCCGAAACTGAAATCCCACATCGCAAGCGATCCCTAAGGCCGGCGCCCCTATATCGGACGGCTCGCCGCCCCGTGCAAGAGCTTGAGCGGATGGCGCAGGCCGGTGCAGAATTGGGCGTTCCAAACAAGGACATCGAGCATGAGCGTCGTGCCCTATCTGACCATCCCCGGCGGCCGCGCCGCGGAGGCGGCGACCTTCTACATGATGCTGTTCGGCGCCACCGAAGGGACACGCATGCCGGCCGAGGACAACAAACGGCTGCTGCATTGCGCGCTGCATTTCGCGGGCGCCACGCTGTATCTCAGCGACGACTTCCACGGCCGCACGACGCCGGCGATGAGCGCGGTGTTCGTCGGCCTCGACACGCCGGCGCAGGTCGATGCGCTGATCGAGAACGCGAAACGGCTGGGCGCCACCGTCACGCGGCCGCCAGAGGACATGTTCTGGGGCGACCGCTTCGCCGAGTTCACCGATCCGTTCGGACATAGCTGGCAGGCCGGCGCGCCGAAGGGCTAGACACCGCACCAGCCCGCCCGGTGGCCGCCGTCATAGAGCCGCGCCAGGCCGGCGCGGACCATGGCTTCGCCGACGTCGCCGCGCGGGTCGGCGACGCTGGCATCGACCCGGCCGCCATATTTGTCGTAGCGCAGCGCGGACAGCCGGACCTCGCCGCCCGCGATCCGCCGGCTCAGATAATCGCGTGCCGCCTCGGCCCGGACCCGTTCGCCGTCGCAGCGGGCGCGCAGCTCGGGCGCGTCGATGCCGGCGATGCGCACCCGCACCGAAATCTGCTGGTCCAGCCAGATGGCGGCCGAGGCCTCGAAGGTGTCGCCGTCGACGATCCGGACCACCTGCGCGGTGACCGGTCCCGGGAAATACCTAGAAAAATCAGAGGCATAAGCGGTATTCAGCAACATAATTGTTCCGCACAAAATCATACCCCCCTCCCCCCTCCATCTGGTCCTCGCCACCGTCTTCGCTCCCGTCCACAATCCAGAATTCAATCTGAAGTTGTATTGGAACAAAGCGGCAACTTGGTCAAGGGAAATCAGGCCAGGAGGTCGATTTTCTCGTCGCTGAAATTGCCCGGCACGATGGTCACCGGAATCGCCTGGACGCCGCCGGCGAACAGCGTGACCAGGGGGCCCGGCCCCTCCTTGGCGGTGGCCGAGGCGAGCACGAGGATCGAGATGTCCTTGTCGGACTTGATCAGCTCCAGCAGCGCCTCGGCGGGGCGGCCGTCGGCGATGACGAGCTCGGGAATGATACCGGCCAGCTCGTTGACGGTCTTGGCGGCGCCATAGATCAGGCCTTCGGCTTCCTGGCGCGCCTCGTCCTTCATGATCTCCTCGACGCCGCGCCATTGCTGGAAGTCGGCCGGCTGGGCGACGCAAAGCAGCGTGACGCGGCCGCCCGTGTGCTGCGCCCGGCGCGCCGCGAAACGGATCGCGACCCGGCTCTCCACCGTCTTGTCGACGACGACCAGGAATTTGCGCGGACGGTCGAGGGAGGGCTCGCTCATGGCGGCGGATGCTGACACCATGGCGGGCGAGGCGGCAAGGGTGCGCGCATGACGATCGGCAGCGAAGACGAACTGGAGAAACTGCGCCATACCGGCCGTGTCGTGGCCGGGACCATGACCGCGATGGCGGCGGCGCTGGAGCCCGGCATGACGACGGCCGAACTCGACGCGCTCGGCCGCGAGCTGCTGGCGCGTGCCGGGGCGCGGCCGGCGCCGGAATCGACCTACAAGTTTCCCGGCGCGACCTGCATCTCGGTATCGCCGGCCATCGCGCATGGCATTCCGGGGCCGCAGGTGCTCAAGGCCGGCGACCTGGTGAACATCGACGTCTCGGCCGATATCGACGGCTACTACGCCGACACCGGCGGCAGCTTCGCGATTCCGCCGGTTGCGGAAAAGACCGCGCGCCTGTGCCGCGACGGCAAGCGCGCGCTGTGGAGCGGCATCCGCGTGGTCAAAAGCGGCATCCCGCTGCGCGAAATCGGACGCGCCATCCAGAGCTTCGCCGACAAGAACCGCTACACGCTGATCCGCAACCTGGCGAGCCACGGCGTCGGCGCGGCGCTGCACGAAGAGCCGGGACAGATCCCGACCTGGTACGAACCGAACGACCGGCGGCGCATCACCGAGGGCCTCGTCTTCACCATCGAGCCGTTCCTGTCGACCGGCTCGCACCTGGCGGTCGACGGCGACGACGACTGGACGCTGTTCGCCGACGGCGGGCACGCGACGGTGCAGTACGAACACACCATGGTCGCGACGCGGCGCGGGGCGGTGGTGCTGACGCTGGGGTGAGCGCCGGTTATCTCATCTCCCAGCCGCGCCGATGCATGCAAAATTCATGGCGGCGAAACGCTGCTTGAACTTCGTTGCTGCCCGCGGAATTCGGCAGCACGGGCGACAGCCGGTCGCAGATTTTCACATCGATCATGGCAAGGTCGGCGTCCCTTCCCTTCCCCGTGATGTCATACCAGCGAAAGTCACTCTTGTCGGTGCATCCCGCGGCAAGCGACGACAAGACAAGCGCCAGAAAGGCAGCTGAAGATTTCAACCGCATCGCTGCATATTCCGTTCTCGGCTGCCCGTGTCGGTCACGACACGAACTTTCCCTTCAGCCTGTAGATCAGCTCCAGCGCTTCCTTCGGTGTCAGCGTGTCGGGTTCGATGGCGCGCATCGCTTCTTCAAAGCCATCGGGCTTTTTCTTTCGGCCTGCCGCTTCGCTGCTTGAGGCCGAAAAGAGCGGCAGGTCGTCGATGCGGGCGAGCGGCTTGTGGCCTTCGCGGCCTTCGTCCAGCGCCTTCAGAACTTCTTCCGCGCGGTTGACGACGGCCTGGGGAAGCCCGGCCAATTTCGCGACATGGATGCCGTAGGAGCGGTCGGCGGCGCCGGGCGCGACTTCGTGCAGGAAGACGATGCTGTCGTTCCATTCGCGCACCCGCATGGTGACGCAGGCGAGCGACGACAGGCGCTCCGCCAGCGCCGTCATCTCGTGGTAATGCGTCGCGAACAGGGCGCGCGAGCGGTTCTTCTCGTGCAGGTGCTCGGCGGTCGCCCAGGCGATGGCGAGGCCGTCGAAGGTCGCCGTGCCGCGGCCGATCTCATCGAGGATGACGAAGCTCTTTTCCGTCGCCTGGTTGAGGATGGCGGCGGTCTCCACCATCTCGACCATGAAGGTCGAGCGGCCGGCGGCGAGATCGTCGCCGGCGCCGACACGGCTGAACAGGCGGTCGACGATGCCGATATGCGCCGAATCCGCGGGCACGAAGGCGCCGGCCTGGGCGAGGATGGCGATCAGCGCGTTCTGGCGCAGGAAGGTCGACTTGCCCGCCATGTTGGGGCCGGTCACCAGCCACAGGCGCCCGATGCCGCCCGCCGACAGGTCGCAATCATTGGGCACGAAGGGATGGGCGTGGTCGCCGGCCAGCGCCGCCTCGACCACCGGATGGCGGCCGCGCACGATGTGGAAGGCGGTGCCGGCGTCGATCACGGGCCGCACCAGGCGCGTCGCCACGGCCAGTTCGGCCAGCGCGCCATCGACGTCGATCGTCGCCAGCGCGGCGGCGATGCGGCCGAGCGCTGCGGCGCTCGCCACCGCTTCGGCGCACATCCGGTCGAACAATTCGCGCTCCAGCGCCAGCGCCGAATCGGCGGCCTGGCTGATGCGCGTCGCCAGCGTCGCCAGTTCGTCGGTGGTGAAGCGCACCGCGCTGCCGATGGTCTGGCGGTGGCGGAACAGGGCGCGGTTGTCGCCGGCCTGCAGCTTGTCGGCGTGCTGCGGCGTCACTTCGATGAAGTAACCGAGCACGCCATTGTGCTTGATGCGCAGCTGCGCGACGCCCGATTCGCCGCGATAGCGCGCCTCGAGCCCGGCGACGATGCGGCGCGATTCGTCGCGCAGCTTGCGCACGTCGTCGAGCGGCGCGTGCACGCCGGCGGCGACGAAACCGCCATCGCGGGCGAAGAACGGCGGCTCGTCCACCAGCAGCAGCTCGAGTTGGTCGGTCAGGCGCGAGGCCTCCGCGACGCCCTGGCCGAGATCGAACTGCGCCGCGGTCAACTCTCCGGGCGCGGGTTCGAGCGGATCGCCGAGCTTCAGCCGGTCGCGCACGCTGCGCGCGGACCGCACGCCGTCGCGCAGGTTTGCGAGGTCGCGCGGCCCGCCGCGGCCCACCGACAGCCGCGCCAGGGCGCGCGCAATGTCGGGCGCGCGGCGCAGCTCCTCGCGCAGGACGCGGCGGAGTTCGGCATCGCCGTGGAGGAAAGCCACCGCGTCGTGGCGCGCCGCGATCGCCGCGACATCGGTCAGCGGCGCCGCCAGGCGTGCCGCCAGCTCGCGTGCGCCCGACGCCGTCACGGTGCGGTCGACGGCCGCCAGCAGGCTGCCCTTGCGCTCGCCGGCCAGGGTCTCAGTGAGCTCGAGATTGCGCCGCGTCGCCGCATCGATGCCCATGAAGGCGCGCGGCGCCACCCGCGACAGGGTGCGCAGCGCCGGCAAATTGCCTTTTTGCGTGAGATCCAGATAGGCGATCAGCGCGCCCGCCGCCGACAGTTCGGCGCGGCCGAAGGCGCCGAAGCCGTCCAGGCTCTGCACCTTGTAATGCGCCTTGAGCGCCCGTTCGCCGGCGCCGGAATCGAATTTGAGCGACGGCAGCGGCGACAGCGCCGGCCCGAGCGCCTGCAACAGCGGCGCCAGCGCCGCGTCGGCGAGCAGCGCGTCGGGCACCAGCAGTTCGCGCGGCGCGAGCCGCGCCAATTCCATCGCGATCTCGCCGGACTCGACCGCCGCCACCGAAAACGTGCCCGCGGAAATATCCGCCGCCGCGATGGCGAAGGCGCCACCGGCCCGGCCGAGCGCCGCCAGCACATTGGCGCTGCGCGCCTCCAGCAGCGAATCCTCGGTCAGCGTACCGGGGGTCACCAGACGGATGACCTCGCGCTTGACCACGGATTTGGCGCCGCGCTTCTTGGCCTCGGCCGGATCCTCGATTTGCTCGCAGACCGCAACGCGGAAGCCCTTGCGGATGAGCTTCTCCAGATAGGCTTCGGCGGCGTGAACCGGCACGCCGCACATCGCGATGTCGTCGCCCAGGTGCTTGCCGCGCTTGGTCAGGGCGATGTCGAGCGCCGCCGACGCCCGTACCGCATCTTCGAAGAACAGCTCATAGAAATCGCCCATGCGATAGAACAGCAGATAGTCGCCATGGAGGGCCTTGATCTCCAGATACTGCGCCATCATCGGGGTGCTCCCGGCAGGGAGATCGGTCGGCTGCTCGTTCATCGCGGAACCTTAACATGCCGCAGCGCACCCCGCCCTTGCGTCCTTGAATACGCTGGGCCCAAAAGGGGATATTCTGTGGATTGCTTTGGCCGCGCCCTCGGCCCGCGACAAGAAAAAAGAACGGATTCGGAAAAACCCGCATGTCCAATATCAAGCGTCCCTCGTTCACGCACGAAGAAGCCCTCGCCTTCCACGCCCATCCCAAGCCCGGCAAGCTCGAGATCACGCCGACCAAGCCGATGGCGACGCAGCGCGATCTGAGCCTCGCCTATTCGCCGGGCGTGGCCGTGCCGGTGCTGGCGATCGCGGACAATCCCGAGCTCGCCTATGAGTACACCTCCAAGGGCAATCTGGTCGCGGTGATCTCCAACGGCACGGCGATCCTGGGACTGGGCGATCTCGGCGCGCTGGCCTCCAAGCCGGTGATGGAGGGCAAGGCGGTGCTGTTCAAGCGCTTCGCCGACGTCGATTCGATCGACCTGGAAGTCGACACCGCGGACGTCGACGCCTTCATCGCGGCGGTGCGCTATCTCGGCCCCAGCTTCGGCGGCATCAATCTGGAGGACATCAAGGCGCCCGATTGTTTCGTGATCGAGGAACGCCTGCGCGAGATGATGGACATTCCGGTGTTCCACGACGACCAGCACGGCACCGCGATCATCTCCACCGCCGGCATCATCAATGCGATGCACCTGACGGGGCGGCGGATCGAGGATTTGAAAGTCGTGGTCAACGGCGCCGGCGCGGCGGGCATCGCCTGTCTCGAACTCCTGAAGTCGATGGGCCTGCCCAATGCCAACGCCATCCTGTGCGATTCCAAAGGCGTGGTGTGGCGCGGCCGCACCGAGGGCATGAACCAGTGGAAGTCGGCGCATGCGGTGGAGACCAAGGCGCGCACGCTGGAAGACGCGATGAAGGGCTCGGACGTCTTCCTCGGCCTCTCGGTCAAGGGCGCGGTGACGCAGGAGATGGTGATGTCGATGCGCAAGGCGCCGATCATCTTCGCGATGGCCAATCCCGATCCCGAGATCACGCCGGAGGACGTCAAGGCCGTGCGCTCCGACGCCATCGTCGCCACCGGGCGCAGCGACTATCCCAACCAGGTCAACAACGTGCTGGGATTTCCCTACATCTTCCGCGGCGCCCTGGACGTGCGGGCGAAGACGATCAACGAGGCGATGAAGATCGCCGCCGCCCATGCGCTGGCCGAGCTGGCGCGCGAGGACGTGCCGGACGAGGTCGCCGCCGCCTATCGCGGGGCGCGCCCGGAATATGGCCCGGACTACATCATCCCGGTGCCGTTCGATCCGCGCCTGATCAGCCGCGTGTCGCGCGCGGTGGCGGAAGCGGCGATGAAAACCGGCGTGGCGCGCAAGGAAATCAAGGACCTGGACGCCTATTCGTTCCAGCTCTCGGCGCGGCTCGATCCTTCGGCGGCGCTGTTCCAGCGCGTCACGGCGAGCGTGCGCGCCAACCCCAAGCGCGTGGTGTTCGCGGAAGGCGAAGAGGAATCGGTGATCCGCGCCGCCGCCGCGTTCCAGGGTTCGGGCCTCGGCAAGGTGATCCTGGTGGGGCGCGAGGAGATCGTGAAGGCCGGTATCCGCCGCGCCGGCATCGAGGAGCACACGCTGGAGATCCGCGTGCCGCATTCGGCACAGGACGCCCAGCCCTATGTCGAATTCCTCTACAAGCGGCTGCAGCGGCGCGGCACGCTGTATCGCGACGCGCTGCGCCTCGTCACCAACGACCGCAACGTCTATGCCGCCTCGATGCTGGCGAGGGGCGATGCCGACGCGATGGTCACCGGCGTGACGCGCAACTACGCCGCGGCGCTCAACGACGTGCGCCTGGTGCTCGATCCGCCCAAGGGCGAGCGGCCCATCGGCGTGATGCTGATCTTCGCGCGCGGCCGGCTGGTGTTCGTGGCCGACACATCGGTGCATGAAATGCCGACCAGCGAGGAGCTCGCGGATATCGCGGTGCAGGCGGCCGGCGTGGCGCGGCGCTTCGGCTTCACGCCGCGCGTCGCCCTGCTGGCCTCCTCGACCTTCGGCTTCCCGCGCAGCGAGCGCAGCGAACGCATCGTCGAGGCGGTCAACATTCTCGACCAGCGCCGGGTCGATTTCGAATATGACGGCGAGATCGCGGTCGACGTGGCGCTGGAGCGCGAGCGCATGCTGCTCTATCCGTTCTGCCGCCTGACCGATACCGCCAATGTCCTGATCATGCCGGCGATCCACTCGGCCGCGATCTCCACCAGGCTGCTGTCGCAGCTCGGCGGCGTGACGATGATGGGGCCGCTGCTGATCGGACTGGAGAAACCGGTGCAGATCGCGCCGCTCGGCGCCAAGATGAGCGAAATCTACAACGCCGCGGTGATCGCGGCCCTCTAACATTCGGGGCTCTAGCCATGACCATTCCCGCCTTCATCGAACGCATCTGGGAAGACGACATTCTTCCGACGCTGACCGACTACATCCGCATCCCCAACAAGTCGCCGCATTTCGATCCGGAATGGGAGAAGCACGGCCATATGGAGCGCGCGGTGGCGCTGTTCGAGGCCTGGGCGCGCAAGAAGATCGCCGCCATCGCCGGCGCGACGCTGGAGGTGGTGCGCCTCAAAGGACGCACGCCGCTGATCTTCATCGAAATCCCCGGCGAGGCACAAGGCACCGTGCTGCTCTACGGCCATCTCGACAAGCAGCCGGAGATGAAGGGCTGGACGGAGGGTACCGGACCGTGGACGCCCGTCATGAAGGACGACAAGCTGTTCGGGCGCGGCGGCGCCGACGACGGCTATGCGATGTTCGCCTCCCTGGCGGCGATCCTCAGCCTGCGCGAAGACAAGACGCGCCACGCGCGCTGCGTCATCTGCATCGAGGCGTGCGAGGAATCCGGCAGCTACGACCTGCCGTTCTATATCGATCATCTGAGCGCGCGGATCGGCACGCCCGATCTGGTGGTGTGCCTCGACTCCGGTTGCGGCAACTACGACCAGTTATGGCTCACCACCTCGCTGCGCGGCATCGCCATGGGCAACCTGACCGTGCGGGTGCTGACCGAGGGCGTGCATTCGGGGGATGCCAGCGGCATCGTGCCGTCCTCGTTCCGCATCGCGCGCGGCCTCTTGTCCCGCATCGAGGACGAGGCGACGGGGACGATAAAGCTCGACGAGCTGTTCGTGCAGGTGCCGCCGGACCGGCTGGAACAGGCACGCGCCTCGGCCAAGATCCTGGGCGACGAGGTCTACACCAAGATGCCGCTGGCCGGCGGGACCAAGCCGATGGCGAGCGACCTGACCGAGCTGATCCTCAACCGCACCTGGCGGCCGCAGCTCGCGGTCACCGCGATGGACGGCTATCCGTTGCCGGAAAGCGGCGGCAACGTGCTGCTGCCCTATACGGTCGCCAAGCTCAGCCTGCGCCTGCCGCCGACCTGCGATGCCGCGAAAGCGACGGCCGCGGTCAAGCGCAAGCTGGAAGAGGCCGCGCCTTACGGCGCCGAGGTCGAATTCGACGCCGGGGACGGCCAGACGGGGTGGAACGCGCCCAGGCTGGCGCCGTGGCTGGAAGCGTCGTTGAAGAAAGCGAGCGAAGCCCATTTCGGCAAGCCGGTCGCCTTCATGGGCGAAGGCGGTTCGATCCCGTTCATGGCGATGCTGGGCGAGAAGTTTCCGCAGACCCAGTTCGTGGTGACGGGGGTGCTGGGCCCGCATTCGAACGCGCATGGGCCCAACGAATTCCTCCATATCCCGACCGCGAAAAAGGTCAGCGCCTGCATCGCGGCGGTGCTCGCGGATCACGCGGGGCGGTAGTCCAAAAAACAAGGAATTTGAACGTCTTCCGGGCGGTCGGACAGGAACATGGGGATCGCCCGGAATAGACGCGAATCACGGGTTCCCGGTCTTGCCGTGAGGGTATCCCCTCCCTATATACCCCCTGACGCGGTAAGGGCCTTTGCAAGGGCTTTTGCCGTTGTTTTCAGTTCAGGGGACGGCCCGGAGGGCGCTTCTTTGAAGGCCAGGAACCCGTCCGCCAAAAGGTAAGGAAAAACAAATGGCTAAAGTCATCGGCATCGATCTCGGCACGACCAATTCGTGCGTCGCGGTCATGGAGGGCAGCGCCCCCAAAGTCATCGAGAATGCGGAAGGCGCGCGCACCACGCCCTCCATCGTCGCCTTCGCCCAGGACGGCGAGCGCCTGATCGGGCAACCCGCGAAACGGCAGGGTGTCACCAATCCCGAGCAGACCTTCTTCGCGATCAAGCGCCTGATCGGCCGCCCGTTCAACGATCCCATGACCCAGAAGGACATGGGCATGGTGCCCTACAAGATCATCAAGGCCGACAATGGCGACGCCTGGGTCCAGGGCCGCGACAAGAAATATTCGCCGTCGGAAGTCTCCGCCTTCATCCTGCAGAAGATGAAGGAAACCGCCGAAGCGCATCTCGGCGAGAAGGTGACGCAGGCCGTCATCACGGTTCCGGCCTATTTCAACGATGCCCAGCGCCAGGCGACCAAGGACGCCGGCAAGATCGCGGGCCTCGAAGTGCTGCGCATCATCAACGAGCCGACCGCGGCCGCGCTCGCCTATGGCATGGACAAGAAGGGCGCCGGCCAGACCATCGCGGTCTACGACCTCGGCGGCGGCACGTTCGACGTGTCGGTGCTGGAGATCGGCGACGGCGTGTTCGAGGTGAAATCCACCAATGGCGACACCTTTCTGGGCGGCGAGGATTTCGACCAGCGCGTCGTCAACTATCTCGCCGACGAGTTCAAGAAAGAGAACGGCATCGACCTGCGCTCGGACCGCCTCGCGCTGCAGCGCCTGAAGGACGCGGCCGAGAAGGCCAAGATCGAACTGTCGAGCTCGGCACAGACCGAAGTGAACCTGCCGTTCATCACGGCGGACGCCTCGGGCCCCAAGCATCTGGCGATCAAGATCACGCGCGCCAAGCTGGAAGCCCTGGTCGACGACCTGATCCAAAAGACGGTCGGTCCGGTCAAGGCCGCGCTGAAGGATGCCGGCGTCACCGCCAACCAGATCGACGAGGTCATCCTGGTCGGCGGCATGACCCGCATGCCCAAGGTGCAGGAGATCGTCAAGAACCTGTTCGGCAAGGAGCCGCACAAGGGCGTCAACCCGGATGAAGTCGTCGCCATCGGCGCGGCGATCCAGGGCGGCGTCCTGAAGGGCGAAGTCAAGGACGTGCTGCTGCTCGACGTGACGCCGCTTTCGCTCGGCATCGAGACGCTGGGCGGCGTGTTCACGCGCCTGATCGACCGCAACACCACGATCCCGACAAAGAAGTCGCAGATATTCTCAACGGCGGAGGACAACCAGACCGCCGTCACCATCCGCGTCTTCCAGGGCGAGCGCGAAATGGCGGCCGACAACAAGATCCTGGGCCAGTTCGACCTGATGGGCTTGCCGCCGGCGCCGCGCGGCGTGCCGCAGGTGGAAGTCACCTTCGACATCGACGCCAACGGCATCGTCTCGGTGACGGCCAAGGACAAGGCGACCAACAAGGAGCAGCAGATCCGCATCCAGGCCTCGGGCGGCCTTACCGAAGCCGACATCAAGAAGATGGTGCAGGAAGCCGAAGCCCATGCCGCGGAGGACAAGACCCGCCGCGCCCTGGTCGAGGCCAAGAACCAGGCCGACGCCCTGATTCATTCGACGGAGAAGGCGCTGGGCGAGCACGGCGACAAGGTCGACGCGGCCGAGAAGACCGCCATCGAGGCCGGCATTGCCGCGCTGAAGGAGGCGGTCCTGGGCGGCGACGTCGAGGCCATCCAGGCCAAGACGCAGGCCCTGGCGCAGGCGTCGATGAAGCTCGGCGAGGCGATGTACAAGGCGCAGCAGGCCGGCGACGCAGCCGCCGATGCGGCGGCCGACGGCGCCGGCAACGATCCCAAGGGCGGCGACAATGTCGTCGACGCGGAGTTCTCCGAGGTCGACGACAACGACAAGAAGGGCACGGCGTAAGCCCTTAACGTCCGAGGTGTAAAAGCATGCAGAATCCGCCTTCTTCGCAACGGGAGAAGGCGGATTCTTTTTTGACCGATGGAGTCCTGGACTTGGGCGCGCGATGAGCACGAAGCGGTGTTATTACGAAATCCTGGGCTGCCAGAAGGGCGCCGATGGCGCGGTGCTGAAGTCGAGCTATCGCAAGATGGCGATGGAATGCCATCCCGACCGCAACCCCGGCGACCACACCGCGGAAATCCGCTTCAAGGAAATCAACGAGGCCTATGACGTCCTGAAGGACGACCAGAAGCGCGCCGCCTATGACCGCTTCGGCCACGCCGCGTTCGAGAACGGCATGGGCGGGCGCGGGCCGTCCGGCTTCGACTTCGCCTCGTCGTTCACCGACGTGTTCGACGACCTGTTCGGCGAGTTCATGGGCGGGCGCTCGCGCCGCCGCCAGAACCGCGGCGGCGATCTGCGCTACAATCTCGAGATCAGCCTCGAGGAATCCTTCAAGGGTCGCAATTCGCAGATCAAGGTGCCCAGTGCGGTCGCCTGCGAGGCTTGCGGCGGCTCGGGCGCCGAGCCCGGCCACAAGGCCGAGCAGTGCCCGACCTGCAGCGGCATCGGCAAGGTGCGCGCCCAGCAGGGCTTCTTCACCATCGAGCGCACCTGCCCGGCCTGCCGCGGCAATGGCCGCGTCATCAAGAATCCCTGCAAGGCCTGCAAGGGCGCCGGCCATGTGCAGAAGGAGCGCACGCTCAGCGTCGACATCCCGCCGGGCGTCGAGGAGGGCACGCGCATCCGCCTCTCCGGCGAAGGCCAGGCCGGCGTCAATGGCGGGCCGGCCGGCGACCTCTACATCTTCGTGTCGGTCAAGGCGCACGAGATGTTCCAGCGCGAGGGCCACGATCTTTATTGCCGCGCGCCGGTGTCGTTCGTCGCCGCTGCGCTCGGCGGCACCATCGACGTGCCGACGCTGGACGGCGGGCGCACCCGCGTGACGATCCCCGAAGGCGCGCAGTCCGGCCGCCAGTTCCGCATGCGCGGCAAGGGCATGCCGGTGCTGCGCGGCGGCGGCATGCATGGCGATCTCTATGTCGAGGTCGTGGTCGAGACGCCGGCCAAGCTCTCCAAGAAGCAGAAGGAATTGCTGCGCGAGTTCGAGAAGCTGAGCGACGCGAGCACCCAGCCGGAAGCCGAAGGCTGGCTTGCCAAAGCGAAGAACTTCCTGAACGGCGACGCCAAGACCTGACGGCCGGATAGCGGCCTGGGCGCCGCTACGGCCTGCAATCCGCCAGCGGATCGTCGTGGCTGACGGCGCAGGCCATCAGCGCGCCGGACTTTGCACCATAGGCCGCGACGAGCGCCTGGCGGAAGGTCAGCCACTTGTCCCTGGTATCGTCGATCGCCGCCGCGATGGCGTGCGCGAAATTGTCGTCATGGCTGCCGCGCAACGTGGTGCCGTCGCCGAGGATCGGATCGATGGCGCCGGTATCCTTGTTGACCACCGCATGCTTCACGCGGTGCAGGCCGCCGCCCGGGCCGTAATTGCAATGGGATTTCTCCGGCGGCTTCTCGAAGCAACCCGTGATCAGGCCGGCGGGGAACGGCGATTCCCGGCGCAGGTCCAGCCAGGGCGCGCGCCCCGTGCGGGCGAGGCCCGGCGGATTCTCCGGGCCGACCGGCTGCGTCGCATCCGCGACATCGACCCAATTGCTGTGGGAATAGAAGTCTTCCGAGGCATGCATGAGGATGCCGAGATCCTCGATCACGTTGCACTTGGCGCGGCCTTTGATCTGGCCGACGAACAGGCAGGGGATTTTCAGCTGATCGGCGCGCAGGGCGCCCCGTGCATCGACCAGCGCGCCGGCATCGGCGACGGCATCCTGCAGATTCTTCTGCATCCAGGCGCGACAGTTCTCCAAAGCGGCCTGCGCCTCTGCCCTGGTGTGGGGATAATCGGGGATGCCCAGATAGTCGCCACTGTCGCAATGCGCCTTGTTCTGGGTGATGAGATCGCCACGATCCGGAATGCCGATGGCGCCGAAATTGTTATCCTCGCCGGCAAGTTCGACCAGCGTCTTGTCCTGGAAACAATCGGTGTCGCCACCGAGCAGGCCGCAGCCCAGCGCGTGGCGCGTGATGCGCTCATGTTCGGCGTTCTGGCCGAGCCCGCGGATGGTTCCGAAGGCTGAGGCCGGCTGGACGCCAAGCAGCGCCATGGCCGCGATAAGAGTTGCACCGGCAAGAAAGGAAATTTTCATGGCGAACGCCCCCGCAACGCACGCCATATGGTCGTGGGCAAGGGGAGTGGCGTCAAGCACCCAGGCCGTGTACGAGACGCTGCACATTTCACATCCGGACCTCATGTCGGACACGCTGCGCTTCATCGGCCGCCTGATCACACAGCCCAAAACCGTCGGCGCCATCGCGCCGTCTTCAAAGGCGCTTGGGCGCGCCATGGCGGCGCAGATCGATGCGGCGGCGCAAGGACCGGTGCTGGAGCTCGGGCCCGGAACGGGCGTGGCGACCGCGGCGCTGATCGCGCGCGGCATCGCGCCGGAGCGCATCACCGCCATCGAATACGACCCCAATTTCGCGCAGCTGGTGGCGGGACGTTTTCCACGCGTCACGGTGATCAACGGCGATGCGTTCGACCTCGCGAAGACATTGGCGAACCGGCCGGCCGAGCCGTTCATCGGCGCGATCTCCGGCGTGCCGTTGCTCAATCATTCGCCGGAGCAGCGCCGGGTGTTCCTGAAGGGTGTCTTGAAGCGTCTGAGGCCTGGCGCGCCCTATGTGCAGTTCTCCTATGGGCTGCATTGCCCGGTGGCGCCGCCGGCCGGCGTGACGGTGACGCAAGCCGCCTATATCTTCTTCAACCTGCCGCCGGCGCGGGTGTGGGTGTATCGCCAGCGCTAGTTTACGGCCGCGCAGCTGCCTCATGACGGGTTTGCGACACCCGGGTTTTGCGCCGATAGCGCCTGAGGGGCATACCGGGCGAAACGGGGAGTGGACCATGATCTCAAGACTGACGGCGGCCATCGCCCTGGCCGCGACCCTTGGCACGGCGCAGGCCGCACCGCTGACCTATGCGCTCGACGTTTCGCATGGCGGCCTGAGCGGTCCCGGTGCGGCGGTGCTGCAGGGCGCCGCGGCGAACGCGCAGTTCATCCTCTTCGGCGAGGATCACGGCTTCGCCGATTCGCCAATTCTCGTGCGCGCTCTGGCGCATGATGTGCGGCCGCTCGGCTTCAAGCGGCTGGTGGTGGAAGTGGGCGCGCGCTCGACCGCGATGGTCGCCGAGGCCCTGCGCCGCGACGGCGTGCCCGGCGTGGCGAAGATCGTGCACGACGTGCCGCTCGGCCTGCCGTTCCTGTCGCTGAAGGAGGACGACGAACTGGTGTCGGATTTCCTCGGACACGACGCCCGGGGCACGCCTTATCTTTGGGGCGTCGACCAGGAGTTCATCGGCTCACCGATTTTTCACTTGGCGCGGCTGGCCGCGATCGCGCCCAATGATGCGGCGCGCGCCGAGGCGCAGCGCCTGCTCGCCGCCGAACAGGATGCCGCGGCGAAGGCGGCGCAGGACAAATTCCTGCTGACGGTGGCGACGCCGGCGCAGTTCGACGCGCTGGCGACGCTGTTCCAGGGCGAGGCGGAGGCGCAAGGCATCATCGCCGACCTGAAGGAGAGCGCCGACATCTATCAGGCATGGATGCACGGTCACAACTATGACAACAACGCGCATCGGGCGCGCTTCCTGGCGGCGCGCTTCCTGGCCGACTACCATGCCGCGGACGAGCCGGCGCCCAAGGTGATCTTCAAGATGGGCATCGAGCATGTGGCGCTCGGCACCACGACGATCAACACGGTCGACCTCGGCACGCTGGCGACGATGATGGCGCGGGCGAACGGCAAGACCGCACTGCGCATCGCTTTCCTGCCGGCAGGCGGGCACAATCTCGGCTTCGCGCCCAAGCCGGGCAATCCGACGGCGGTGAGCGCCTACGATCCCAAGGAGTGGGGCGACATCTTCAAGGTCGCCGGGCTCGACCTGGCGACCTTGTCCAAAACGAGCTGGACGCTGATCCCGCTGGAGCCGATTCGCCAGGCGCTGGACACGAACGGCATCGCCAAGCTGAAGCCGGAGTCGCGGTTCCTGCTGCTCGGATTCGATTACCTGATCACGACGCCCGACGCGAAACCGGCAACGTTTTTGTACTAGCAGGCCGCCCTACTCCGCAGCCTCGGCCAGCATCGGTGCGGCCTCGAGCACGTCCTTGCCGACATGGGCTTCGAACTTCTTGAAGTTATCGCGGAACATGGTGACGAGTTTCCGGGCCTGCGCGTCATAGGCGGCCTTGTCGGCCCAGGTGTCGCGCGGGTTGAGAATCTTCGTGTCGACCCCCGGCACCGCGACCGGTACGCGGAAGCGGAAATGCGGATCGACGCGCATCTCGGCATGGGCGAGGCTGCCGTCGAGCGCGGCCGCGAGCAGGGCGCGCGTCGCCTTGATCGGCATGCGGCTGCCGGTGCCGAACGCACCGCCGGTCCAGCCGGTATTGACCAGCCAGCAATCGGCCTGGTGCAGGCCGATCAGGTCGCGCAGCAGATTGCCGTATTCGCTCGGATGGCGCGGCATGAACGGCGCGCCGAAGCAGGTGGAGAAGGTCGGCTGCGGCTCCTTGCCGAGGCCCTTCTCGGTGCCGGCCACCTTCGCCGTGAAGCCGGAAAGAAAGTGGTACATCGCCTGGCTCGGCGTGAGCTTGGCAATGGGCGGCAGCACGCCGAAGGCATCGGCCGTCAGCATGATGACGTTCTTGGGATGGCCGGCGCGGCCGGTCTCCGACGCGTTGGGAATGAAATCGATCGGATAGGCGGCGCGGGTGTTCTCGGAATGCAGGGCGCTGTCGAGATCGAGTTCGCGGGTGTGCGGGTCCATCACCACGTTCTCCAGCACGGTGCCGAAGCGCTGCGTCGTCGCGAATATCTCGGGCTCGGCTTCCTTGGAGAGCTTGATCACCTTGGCGTAGCAGCCGCCCTCGATGTTGAAGACGCCATGCTCGCTCCAGCCATGCTCGTCGTCGCCGATCAGCGTGCGGGTCGCATCGGCCGACAGCGTCGTCTTGCCGGTGCCGGAGAGGCCGAAGAAGATCGCGGATCTGCCGTCCTTGCCGACATTCGCCGAGCAGTGCATCGACATCACGCGCTTGGGCGGCAACAGGTAGTTCATGATCGTGAAGACGGATTTCTTCATCTCGCCGGCATAGGAGGTGCCGCCGATCAAGATCATCTTCTTGCTGAAATTGACCGCGATCACCGTGCCGGTGGTGCAGCCATGAATCCTGGGATCGGCCTCGAAGCCCGGCAGGTCGATGATGGTGAATTCCGGATCGAAGCCCTTGAGCTGCTCCGCCGTCGGGCGGATCAGGAGCTGGTGCACGAACAGCGAGTGCCAGGCGTATTCGGTGACGAAGCGCACCGCGACGCGATGCGACAGGTCGGCGCCGCCGAACAAGTCCTTGGCGAACAGTTCGCGCCCCTGCGCGTAGGACATCATCGAGGCGTAGAGCGCATCGAAATGCGCCGTCGACATCGCCTTGTTGTTGTCCCACCAGACCTGGTGTTCGGACGCCGCATCGCGCACGACGTATTTGTCGCTGGCCGAACGGCCGGTGTGGATGCCGGTCAGGACGACCAGCGGCCCGTCCTTGGCGACATGGCCTTCACGGCGCTCGATCGCCTCCTGGTACAGCGCGGGCGCCGTCAGGTTCCAGTGCACGGCCTTCAGATTGCGAAAGCCCTGGTGTTCAAGGCCATGGGCGCTCGGCCCGGCATTCGACATCGCATACCTCGAATTGCAAAAACCGCCCTGGGCGGTGCGCGCAGAACGCAAGAGAGCTGCAAAATAGAGGCTGGCCCTCGCCGCTTCAACGCGAGGCGGTGGTCTTGGTTGCTCAAGAAATATTACTGATTTCATGGACTTACGGGTGACACCGGTGTCAATTGCAGGTGGCGATGCGTCGCGGACTGCGATTTCTTCCTGGGCCGGCAATGGGCTAAGACGCGGCCATGAGCCTGTCGGACGAGGAACTCGAGCGCTACGCCCGCCACATCGTGCTGCGCGAAGTCGGCGGCAGCGGCCAGGCCAGGCTGGCGCGGGCCCGCGTGCTGGTGGTGGGCGCGGGCGGGCTGGGCAGCCCCGTGATCCTGTACCTGGCGGCCGCCGGCGTCGGCACGCTCGGCATCGTCGATTTCGACACGGTCGGCCTGTCGAACCTGCAACGCCAGATCGCCCACCGGACAGTGGATGTCGGCCGGCCCAAGACCGCTTCGGCCCGCGACGCGGCGCTGGCGATCAATCCGCATGTGCGGATCGAGAGCCATGCGCTGCGCCTCGCGCCGGACAACGCACTGGAACTGATCGCGAGCTACGACATCGTCGCGGACGGCTCCGACAATTTCGCGACCCGGTTCTTGATCAACGATGCCTGTTTCCTGGCGCAGCGCCCGCTGGTGTCGGCGGCGGTCAGCGAGTTCGACGGCCAGCTCGCCACCTTTAAAGCGCATATGCGCGGTCATGACTGGCCCTGCTATCGCTGCCTGTTTCCCGCGCCGCCGCCGCCCGGCACGGCACCGTCCTGTTCGGAGACCGGCGTGCTGGGCGCCGCGGCCGGCGTCATGGGAACCTTGCAGGCGCTGGAGGTGATCAAGGAGATCACCGGCGCCGGTGAGAGCATGGCCGGGCGCCTGCTGATTTACGAGGCCTTAACGACGCGCTTTCGCACCGTCAGCTTCAAGGCCGACCCCGCCTGCGCGCTGTGCGGCACCGCACCGACGATCCGCGATCTGCGACAGGCTTAACCGCCACTTAATTCCACCGCTCACATACTCGCCATTCGGGCCGACAGGGTTTGAAGCGCGATGGCACAGTCGATCCACTACGAGATTTTCGCCCGCCAGGGCGCCAAGGGCGGCTGGAAGATGCTCGACGTCCGCACCGAGCGCGACTCGGCGCTGGAGTTCGCACAGAAACTGATGGCCGACGAAAAGGCCACGGGCGTCAAGGTCGTCAAGGAGACCTACAACGAGGACACCGGCGACTATCTCACGCTGAAGATCTTCGAGGACGGCCACAACCAGGTGAAGACCGCGCCGGCGCAGGAAGACGTGCCGCACGCACTGCCCTGCTTCAAGCCGGACGACCTGTACTCGTACCACGCGCGCGCCACCATGACGCGGCTGATCTCCGAATTCCTGGCGCGCAACCGCATCACCATCACCGAACTCTGCCACCGCGCCGACATGCTGGAGAAGCTCGAGGCGACCGGCACGCTGCTGCAGCACGCCATCCAGAAGGTCGCGGTGGCGCAAGCCGCCTCCACCAGCACGCCGGTGGCGCAGATCATCAAGAGCCTCAACGAGCTGACCACCAAGGCCTTCCACCGCGTCTATCGCGACGAGCGCAACCTGTTGTTTCCCGACGTCGAGCCGGGCGGTTTCGGGGCGCTGGCAGCGAAGCTGGCCGCCCAGTCGGACGGGCTCTATGTGCTGAACGGCGCCATCGCGCGCCGGCTGCGCGACGCCAAGGGCTGGGACGAGAAAGTGTTCCGGCTGCTGGCGCTGATGGCCGAGGCGCCGACGGAGGGCCAGGCGCGCACGCTGCTGCTGAGCGCGATCGATTCGCTGATCGGCGAGGTGCTGGCCGGATCGGCGGCGCTGCACGAGCTGATCGGCAACAACGAAAATCTCGGCGAAGCGCTGATGTGCCTGGTGCAGCTGTTCCTCGGCAAGGAGCCGGCCAATGCCGGCGAGCGCGCCGGCCTGCTCGCGCTGACGCAGCATTTTGCCGCCGACAACCTGCCCGAGGCGCGCACCGCCATCGCCAACCGCATCATGGCCGAATTCAAGAGCGCCAAGCGCCTGTGCCCCAACGCGCTGGACGACGAGTTCAAGACGCTGCGCCAGATCGCCAACCGCGTCGTGCTCGGCATCGGCAAATATCTCAGCCACGAGGACCTGATCGGCGCCTTCACGCTGCGCTCCAAGCGGCTCGTCACCCACGAAACGCTGGGCGAGTACATGGCCGGCGCCGGCGCGCCCGACGAGAAGCTGGAGCGGCTGCTGTTCGTCGAGGAGAACATCATCGGCGCTGAAAACAAGCGCTTGCTCGCGACCTTCATCATGCCGGTGATCACCGCCGCCGGCTTCGAAACGCATTTCTCCAACGCCAAGATACCCTTGCTGGCGCGGCTGCAGCGGCTGGCGCAGCTCCAGGCGCGGGTGCGCCGTTCGGGCTTCCAGGAAAACCAGCGCCAGGAGATGGCGGACATCCTGGACAAGCGGGCCTGCGAACTGGAAGCCCGCGCCAAGCTCTTCGAGGGGCTCGACGCCAAGCCCGGCAGCGCGGTCGAGAAGGCGACGACGATCCTTCGGCTGTGCACCGGCGGCATGCTGACCGAGGGCCGGCTGTCGACGCGGGCCCGCGAGCAGGTGGTGAGCTATCTCGGCCGCCCCGGCTTCCTGACCGGCTATATCGCGCAATCGGCGCAGGCCGCCGGCGTGCAGCGCGACGCCGACGCCGCCATGGCCGAGCTGATGCAGACGCTGGGCAAGGCCGGCATCACCGCCGAGACGGGTCTGCGCAACATCGCTGCCTGATGATAGGTATTGGACCTGCCGTTCGCCACGGGAGGCCCAGCATGATGTTCACCAAGAAGCTGCGCACGCCGGTCATGCGCGGCGAAATCACCTGCAGCGTGCGGATCTGGCAGCGGCCGCATGTGAAAGTGGGCGGGCGCTATGCGCTCGGCCCCGGCCATATCGTCGTCAGCGCCATCCGCCAGATCGCGCTTGGCGACATCACGCCGGCGCTGGCGCGGCGCTCCGGCTTTGCCGGCGTGGTCGACCTGCTCAAGACCGCCAAGCATGGGCCGGGCGAGAAGGTCTATCTGGTCGAGTTCGACTATGAGGAGGACTGAGGCCGCTTCGGTTCCGCTCTCAGCATGTCGGCCGCGAGGCACAGCACGCCGAGCGAGATGAAGATGTCGGCGCTGTTGCAGACGAACAGCGGATGCGCGCCGAGCCGCACCACCAGGAAGTCGAACACCGCGCCGTGGACGTAGCGGTCGGCGAGATTGCCGAGCGCGCCGCCGACGATCAGGCCGAGACCGGCGGCAACCAGCGGTTTGGCGGTGCGAAACGCAGCCACGGCGAAGCCGAGCACGACGGCCAGCAGCAGCGCGGCCAGGAGCCCGCTGCCGAGCGAGCCGCTCTGCCAGAACAGACTGAACGACACGCCGCGATTCCACGCATAATGCGTCTCGAGCAGGCCGGGCACCAGCACGCGGCTGTTCCAGGCCTCGGACAGGAACAGGTGCTTGACGGACAAATCGGCAGCCAGCGCAGCCGCAAGAGCGGCACCGGCCAGCACGCGCGCTCGTGGATAAGAGCGATCGGCCACGCTAATGCGCCGCGTCCCAGTTGAGGGCGGCGCGGGCGTCGACCGTCAGCGGCACGGAGAGTTCGACCGCCGGCAGCGCGGCCTTCTCCATCACCGATTTGGCCAGCGCCTGGACCTTGTCGACCTCGCCGTCCGGCGCCTCGAAGATCAGCTCGTCATGCACCTGCAGCAGCATGCGCGCCTTGAGCTTTTTCTTCGCCAGCGCCTCGGGCACCCGCGCCATGGCCCGGCGGATGATGTCGGCGGCGGTACCCTGGATCGGGGCGTTGATCGCGGCGCGCTCGGCGCCGCCGCGATGGCCGGGGACCGGCGACCGGATCTCGCGGATATGGACCCGGCGGCCGAACAGCGTCTCGACATAGCCGTGATCGCGCGCGAACTGCTTGGTCGTCTCCATATAGTCGCGAATGCCCGGAAAGCGCTGGAAATATCTCTTGATGTAGTCGTCCGCTTCGCCGCGCGGAATCGAGAGCTGGTTGGCAAGGCCGAACGCCGAGATGCCGTAGACGATGCCGAAATTGATCGCCTTGGCGCGGCGCCGCGTCTCTGCCGGCATGCCCTTGATCGGCACGGAAAAGATTTCCGACGCCGTCATGGCATGGATGTCGAGGCCTTCGGCGAAAGCCGTTTTTAGCTGCGGGATGTCGGCGATGTGCGCCAGGAGGCGCAGCTCGATCTGGCTGTAGTCGGCACTGATCAGCTTGCAGCCCTTGGGCGCGATGAAGGCCTGGCGGATGCGGCGGCCCTCCTCGGTGCGCACCGGGATGTTCTGCAGGTTCGGATCGGTGGAGGCGAGGCGGCCGGTCGAGGTCGACGCCATCGCATAGGACGTGTGCACGCGTCCGGTCCTGGCGTTGATATAGGTCGGCAGCGCGTCGGTATAAGTGCCGCGCAGCTTGGCGAGGCCGCGCCAATCCAGCACCTTCCTGGCGATCGGATGGCCCTGTGCCGCGACGTCTTCCAGCACGTCGGAATCGGTCGACCAGGCGCCGGTCTTGGTCTTGCGCCCGCCCTCGAGCTTGAACTTGCCGAACAGGATGTCGCCGAGTTGTTTGGGCGAACCGATGTTGAATTCCTGGCCCGCCAGCTTGTGGATGTCCTTTTCCATCGCGGCCTGCGACTTGGCGAAATCGTTGGACAGGCGGCGCAGCAGATCCGGATCGATCATCACGCCGGCGCGCTCCATGTCGGCCAGCACCGCGACCAGCGGGCGCTCCAGCGTCTCATAGACCGCCGTCTTGCCTTCGGCCGGCAGCCGCGCCTTGAGAAGCAGATAGAGCCGCAGCGTCACGTCGGCGTCTTCGCCCGAATAGCGCGTCGCGGCCTTGATCGGCACGCAATCGAAGGTGGTCTTTTCCTTGCCCTTGCCGGCAACGTCGGAAAAGGCGATCGGCGTGTGGCTGAGATGCAGCTGCGACAGCTCGTCCATGCCATGGCCGTGCAGGCCGCCGTCGAGGACATAGGACATCAGCATCGTGTCGTCATAGGGCGCGACGCGGATGCCGCGCTGGGCAAAAACGGTGAAATCGTATTTGAGGTTCTGCGCGATCTTGAGGACACCAGGATCTTCGAGGAGCGGTTTCAGCCGCGCCAGGACGTCGGCCTCCTGCATCTGCTCCAGGTCGCCCGCAGCGCCGAGGTCGAGGCCGTCGCCCTTGCGATGGCCGCAGGGGATGTAGCAGGCCTCGCCCGGCGCCACCGCCAGCGACACGCCGCACAGGCCCACCGTCATGGCGTCGAGGCCCGTCGTCTCGGTATCGACGCAGACCTGGCCGATGTCGCGGGCGCGCGCGATCCAGTGGTCGAGCCGCTTCGGCGTCGTGACGGTTTCGTAGGCGTCGAGGTCGATCGCGCGCGTGATGGCGCCGCGGTCCATGACGGCGCCGACCGCGCCGGCGACCGCTTTGGGCGTCTCGCGCTCGGCCTGCTTCACCACGCGATTGGCCGCCGAAGCCGACGGCTCGACCGCCGCCGCGATGCCTTCGACATCCTCGATGCCGAAATGCGCCGCAACGCGCCGGGTGACGGTGTTGAACTCCATGCCCCTCAGGAAGGCGATCAGCGCCTGCGGTTCGGGCTCATGCACCGCGAAATGCTCGGGGCCTTCGGGCAGCGGGGCGCGGTCGTCCAGCGTCACCAGCTTCCTGGAGATGCGGGCGTTCTCGGCATTCTCGATCAGGGTCTCGCGGCGCTTGGGCTGCTTGATCTCGCCGGCCTTCTGCAACAGCGTTTCGAGGTCGCCATACTGGTTGATCAGTTCGGCGGCGGTCTTGACGCCGATGCCGCGTACGCCGGGCACGTTGTCGACGCTGTCGCCGGCCAGCGCCTGGACCTCGATCACCTTGGAGGGCGGCACGCCGAATTTCTCCATCACCTCGGCCGAGGCGATGCGCTTGTTCTTCATCGTGTCGTAAAGCTCGACCTTGCCGTCGACCACGAGCTGCATCAGGTCCTTGTCGGACGACACGATGGTGCAGCGGGCGCCGGCCTCGGTCGCCAGCCGCGCATAGGTCGCGATCAGATCGTCGGCCTCGAAGCCGTCCATCTCGACGCAGGAGACGCCGAAGGCGCGCGTCGCGTCGCGCACCAGCGGGAATTGCGGGATCAGGTCCTCGGGCGGCGGCGGCCGGTTGGCCTTGTACTGGTCGTAGAGCTTGTTGCGAAAGGTGACGGCGCCGGCGTCGAACACCACGGCCAGATGGCTCGGCGCGTCGCTGCCCTTCATGTCCTCAAGCAGCTTCCACATCATGTTGCAGTAGCCCGAGACCGCGCCGACCGGCAGCCCGTCGGACTTGCGCGTCAGCGGCGGCAGCGCGTGATAGGCACGGAACAGATAGCCCGAGCCGTCGATCAGGTAGAGGTGATCGCCCTTCTTCAGCGCGCTCTTAGGACTGGCCTTGCTCAATGTCGCTGCGCTCCGGCCTTCAGCACCAAGCGGCGGTCGCAATAGGGGCATTCGACGAAATCGCCGTCGCCCATTTCCAGATAGACGCGCGGATGGCCGAGGGCGCCGCCGATGCCTTCGCAGGTGACGCGGGTGTCGTCGGTTTCGACGATTTCAGGGACTTCGATGGGCATGTCGGACGACTTCCGATTGGGGAGGTGGGCGGGATCATAGCCCCTCGCTTTTGGCCCGCAACCCGCCTTCGCCAGGAGGCTTCGGCGCGGCGGGCCGGCCCATGGCAAGGCGCTATACCCCCGCCCCGTCACAGGGTATTTTGCCGGCATGGTCACGCTGAACCGCATCTACACCAAGACCGGCGACAAGGGCGAAACCGCGCTGGGCGACGGCACCCGCCGGCCCAAGCACGATCTTCGCATCGCCGCCTATGGCACCGTCGACGAGGCCAATGCGGCGGTCGGGCTGGCGCGGCTGCACACGGTGGGCGAGCTCGACGCCATGCTGGGCCGCATCCAGAACGACCTGTTCGACCTCGGCGCCGACCTGGCGACGCCCGAGGACGGCCGCCGCGGCGAGGGCAGGCTGCGCATCGCCGATTCGCAGGTCGAGCGGCTGGAGCGCGAGATCGACGCGATGAACGAGAGCCTGAAGCCGCTCAATTCCTTCGTGCTGCCCGGCGGCTCGCCGGCCGCCGCGCATCTGCACCTCGCGCGCACCATCGTGCGCCGGGCCGAGCGGCTGATGACGGAGCTGGCGCTCGGCGAAAAAGTCGGCGCGGCCGCGATCCGCTATGCCAACCGCTTGTCGGACCACCTGTTCGTGGCCAGCCGCCATGCCAATGACGGCGGCGCGAAGGACGTGCTGTGGATTCCCGGCGCCAACCGCTGAGACGGCGCGATCAGGCCTGAACGTCGGCGACGCGGCGGCCGAACAGGAAGGCCAGGATGATTCCGGGAACACCGGTCGCGGCCCAGCCCGGCAGGCCGAACAAGGCCGCGATGCCATGCGCCAGGAAAGCGGGCAGATGATGATCGCACCAGGCGTGGAAGGCTTCGACGGCGGGCTTGTCGAACAGCGCCCAGACCTGGTCGAGCGAACGCACCATGATCTTGCCGCCGTTCTCCAGCGACGTGACGGCGTCGGCGCCGAGCAGCATCAACGCCGACACGACGAGAATCAGGCTGAGCAATCTCAGGACCACGAACATGCCGTCACCCTATCGACGATCTCGCGCGACCGTCTCCCCTGCCGAGAAGCTAACGAGCGGGTTTGACCCGCACAAGCACGGCTAACGCCGGTTAACCAACATTCGCGGCGGATGGTTTCCCGCTGTCGCAATTGTGCCGCGGACGTTGCGCAAATGTGCGGCAAATGCCGCCCGCAACTTAGGCAGGCGCATCGCTCGCCGCCGGATAGCTCGCCACGCGCCAGGCGAAGATGCCGCCCATGATGTCGATCAACCCATGTATGGCGATGAGCCACCACAGGCTGCCGGTCCCGACATAACCGACGGCGAAGACGAGGCCGAGCGCGCCACTGCGCAGCATGCCGCGCCAGCCCTGATAGACATGGCCGATGCCGAACACGACGGTCGACAGGACCACAGCCGCAACGACGCCGGCACAAGGCGAAAGAAACCAGACCAGGAAGCCGCGATAGAGCAGCTCTTCCCAGATGCCGGCGGTGACCGCGACGGCCAGGAAGACAGCGAACTCGGCGCTGCTGTGCGGCAATATCTTGATGTCGCGGATCTGCCGACGCAATTGCGGCAGCCGCTCCGGCTTGACGAGACGATGGCCCCGCGACAGCTGGATGGCCACCGCGACGGCGACGGCGGCGGCCGCCACCAGACCGAAAATTCCATTTTCGCCGACGGGATAGTCGAGGCCAAGCCAGACAGCCGGGCGGGAGCTCCACCACCAATCGACGGCGATCAGAGCCACGACGAACCAGCCCCGCGTCATGGTCTGGAAATAGCGCGGCAGCAGCGAACCCTCCGGCGCCTTCGCGATGCGGCGGCCGGTGACCGCCGAAATCGCCGGCAGAACGAGAAGCGCCAACACCACCAGAACGAGGTCGAATGCGCTGTGGCCGGGTCGCAGCAGATCGTTCATGAAACGACTTTCAAGAAAAAAGCCGCCCGCGATCTCTCGCGGACGGCTTTTTTGGTTTGGCTGAAGCCTTATTCCGCCGCGGGCGCGTCGGCCTTCTGCTTCTTGCTGAGGTCTTCGCCGGTGGCCTGGTCGACCTGCTTCATCGACAAGCGGACCTTGCCGCGATCGTCGAAGCCGAGCAGCTTGACCTTCACGGCCTGGCCTTCCTTGACCACGTCGCTGGGCTTGTTGACGCGGGCCGAGGCCAGTTCCGAGACATGCACCAGGCCGTCCTTGGGCCCGAAGAAGTTCACGAAGGCGCCGAAGTCCATGACCTTGACGATCTTGCCGTCATAGATCTCGCCGACCTCGGGCTCCGCGACGATGCCGCGGATCCATTTCAGCGCCGCCTTGATCGACTCGCCGTCGGCCGAGGCGATCTTCACCGTGCCGTCGTCCTCGATGTTGATCTTGGCGCCGGTCTTCTCGACGATCTCGCGGATCACCTTGCCGCCCGAGCCGATCACTTCGCGGATCTTGTCGGTCGGAATCTTGATCTGCTCGATGCGCGGCGCATGCTCGCCGAGCTCGGCGCGGGCGCCGGTCAGCGCCTTGTTCATCTCGCCGAGGATGTGGATGCGGCCCGCCTGGGCCTGATCCAGCGCGACGCGCATGATCTCCTCGGTGATGCCGGCGATCTTGATGTCCATCTGCAGCGAGGTGACGCCGTCCTGCGTGCCGGCGACCTTGAAGTCCATGTCGCCGAGGTGATCTTCGTCGCCCAGGATGTCGGACAGGACGGCATAACGATCGCCTTCGAGGATGAGGCCCATGGCGATGCCCGCCGTCGGCTTCTTGAGCGGAACGCCCGCATCCATCAGCGCCAGCGAGGTGCCGCAGACCGTCGCCATCGACGACGAGCCGTTGGACTCGGTGATTTCCGAGACCACGCGCAGTGTGTAGGGGAACTCTTCCTTGGTCGGCAGCATCGGATGGATGGCGCGCCAGGCGAGCTTACCATGACCGATGTCGCGGCGGCTGGGAGCGCCCATGCGGCCGGTCTCGCCCACCGAGTAGGGCGGGAAGTTGTAGTGCAGCATGAAGGTCTGCTTGCCGGTGCCTTCGAGGCTGTCGACGAACTGCTCGTCTTCCGCCGTGCCGAGGGTGCAGACCACCAGCGCCTGGGTCTCGCCGCGGGTGAACAGCGCCGAGCCGTGGGTCCGCGGCAGGATGCCGACTTCGGCGAGGATCGGGCGCACCGTGACGAGGTCGCGGCCGTCGATGCGCTTCTTGGTGTCCAGCACCGCATTGCGCATCACGTCGGCTTCGACGTCGTGAAACAGATTGCCGAAATCCTTGGGCGCCAGCTTGCCTTCGCCTTCGCCGACGAACTGCTCGGCGGTCTTCTTGCGCAGGCTTGCGATGGCGTCGCGGCGCTCGAACTTGATCGGGATCTGGAACGCGGCGGCGAGGTCCTTGCCGCAGACGGCCTTGATCTTGGCCAGCATCGGCGCGTGCGGATTTTCGGAGACCGCGCGCGGCTCCTTGGCGGCCTTCTCGGCGAGCTTGATGATCGCGTTGATGGCATGCTGCATCTCGCGGTGACCGAACATCACGGCGTCGAGCATGATCTTCTCCGACAGCTCCTGCGCCTCGGATTCGACCATCAGGACGGCATCGCCGGTGCCGGCGACGATGAGATCGAGCTTGGAGTTCGCCATGTCGTCGATCGGCGGGTTCAGCTTGTATTCGCCGTCGATATAGCCGACGCGGGCGGCGCCGATCGGGCCCTTGAAGGGAATGCCGGAGATGGTCAGCGCGGCGGAAGCCGCAACCAGGCCGACAACGTCGGGATCGTTCTCCATGTCGTGGGAGAGAACCTGCACCACGACCAGCGTCTCGTTCTTGTAGCCGTCGGCGAACAGGGGACGGATGGGGCGGTCGATCAGGCGCGATATCAGCGTCTCACGCTCGGTCGGGGCGCGCTCGCGCTTGAAATAGCCGCCCGGGATCTTGCCGGCGGCGTAATAGCGTTCCTGGTAGTTGACGGTGAGCGGGAAAAAATCCACGCCCTCGCGCGGCGTCGAGGCGCCGACGACCGTCGCCAAGACGACGGTTTCGCCATAGGTGGCGAGGACGGCGCCGTCAGCCTGACGCGCGATCTTGCCGGTTTCGAGCGTCAGCGTTCTGCCGCCCCATTCGAATGATTCCTTGTGTACGTTAAACATCTGCTTCTTCTTTCTTCATCATCTGCGCCGGCCGGATGCCGTTCGCAGTTTGCGTTCGGGCCCATGCCCGACACGCGGATGCATTCCTTCAGCCCATGCCGTCGGAATGCGCCAGAAGCCGGATGGCTTCCGGTGTTCTTTTGGTCGCGCGATTTTCGGGCTTCGCCCGATCGCACGCCTGCACGCAGGCTCGCGACCATCGCGAACCCGTGCGAAACTTTTTCTGGACGGAAGACCGAACGCTCAGCGGCGCAGGCCCAGACGTTCGATCAGCGATTCATAGCGCTTCACGTCCGTCGACTTCACATAGTCGAGCAGCTTGCGGCGGGTCGAAACCATGCGGATCAGGCCGCGGCGCGAATGATTGTCCTTCGCGTGCGTCTTGAAGTGATCGGTGAGGTCGTTGATGCGCGCCGAGAGGATCGCGACCTGGACTTCCGGCGAACCGGTGTCGCCTTCCTTGGTGGCGTAGGCGGCAACGACTTCGTTTTTCTTTTCTGCAGTGATCATGTTCGGCGTCGGGTCCTTAGAAGTTGAATACACGAAACGGCCGAAGCTCGCCTTGTGCGAATTCGGCCAGTGCCACCGGTTCGCCTTCAGCTGTGTGAAGAAAAACCGTGAGCCCCTGAAGATCGTCGCCGGAAGGTTGGCCGTCCGTGATCTTCGCGAACTGCGCCGCGCGGATCAGAATCGGATTGCCGCTTTTCAGGCGAACCGCATCCGGGCCCGTTACGGCCAGCGCCGGGATGCCGTCCAGCGCGGTCGAAATGGGCCTCAAGTGCTCGAAAGCGGCGGGAATATGCACAGAACCCCTCAGGGTTTCTAGGGGTACGGCGTCTTTCTCTGCAAAAGGCCCGATGCGAGCCCGCCGAAGCTGGGAAACATGGCCCACCGTACCCAGCGCAAGCGCGATGTCGCGGACCCAGGCCCGGACGTAAGTGCCTTTGCCACAAAGGATTTCGAACTCGGCGTGGTCCGGATCCGGCTGGCCGAGGTGGCGGGCCTCGAGGATCTCCACCGTCCGGGGTTCCAGGACCACGTCCTGCCCCTCCCGGGCCAGGTCATAGGCCCGTTCGCCCTGGACCTTGATCGCGGAGTAGGCCGGCGGCACCTGAACGACCTGGCCGGTAAAGCGGGGGATGGCGGCCTCGATCTCGTCTTTCGTCGGCCGTTTGTCGCAGGTCGCGGTGACGCGGCCCTCGGCGTCGTCGCTGTCGCGCGCCTCGCCCCAGCGCGCCGTGAAGCGATAGACCTTCTCGCAATCCATCGCGTAGGGCACGGTCTTGGTCGCCTCGCCAAGCGCGATGGCGAGGACGCCGGTCGCCAGCGGATCGAGCGTGCCGGCATGGCCGGCCTTCTGGGCATCGAAGACGCGTTTCACCGCGCCCACGACCTGGGTGGAGGTGATGCCTTGCGGCTTGTCGACGATGACCCAGCCATGCACCGGCTGGCCCTTTTTCCTACGGCTCATCGCCGTCGCTGTCGGCGGCGCCGGGCGCGGCCAGATCCTGCTGCACGCGCGACGATTTCAGGATGGTCTCGATGCGCTGGGCTTCGGCGAAGGATTCGTCCTCGACGAAGCGCAGCTCCGGGGTGAACTTCATGGTGATCAGCCGGCCCATCTCGCCGCGCAGATAGCCCTTGTGCTTGTTCAGCGCCGCCACGATCGCCAGGGCGTTTTGGCCGCCGAGCGGCTCGCAGAACACCGTGGCATGGCGCATGTCGGGCGACGGCTTGACCTGGGTGATCGTCACCGAGACGCCGGCCAGATCGGGATCGCGGATGTCGCCGCGGCGCAGCACGTCGGCCAGCGCATGGCGCAGCGCCTCGCCGACACGCAGCTGACGCTGCGACGGGCCTGTGTTCGGGCCGCGCGCATGCGGGGTGAAAGAACGGCGGGACATTGGCTTCTCCTAGGCGTCCGTATAACCGAAACGCCGCACCCAGGGGGACAATTTCGGCAGCACCGGCGCCAGCTGCGCCGCATAGCGCCGCCACTGGCCGGCACCGCCCTGCGACAGGCCGCGCAGGATCTGCGGCCCGCTGGGCGTCTTGATGTCGCGCGTCCGCGCCAGCCCCGCGAAGCCGCGCAGGTCGGCGTTCCATTCCAGCCCGAGAAATTCGCAGAGCCGGCGCGTCTCGCCCTCGAAATCGCCGATCAGGGCCTCGTGGCGCGACTCTAAGATCGGCAAGGCAAGCTTGGCGCGATACGCCGCGGCCAGGCGCATCACCAGATCGTAATAGCTTGCGGCACGCTCCAGCGTCGAGAATTCGAACATGTGCGGCGTCATCGCCAGGCGCCGGCGAAAGCAGCTGAGCACGACGTCGCGCGGATCGCGCAGCGCGAAGAGGACCTTGGCTTGCGGGAACAGCTTGGCCACGACGCAAAGATGCAGCGTGTTGAGCGGCAGCTTGTCGATGAAGACGCGGCGCCGGCGCGTCGCGCCCAGCTCTGCGGCCCGTTTCCAGTAGGCGGCGCGGGCTTCGTCCAATGCCGCAGGCGGCAGCGCCGCGAGGCGATCCAGCCCGCCCGGCCGGCCGACGAAGTCTTCCGCCACCGACGGCAGGCAGTCAGTCTCCTCCAGCGTTTCGACATCGGGATGGCTGGCCAGAATCTGCTCCAAAAGAGTCGTGCCGGACCGGGGAAAGCCGACGAGGAAGACATGCAGCGGCGTGGCCGGCACCGGCGCAGGCGCCGCGGCGCGCCAGGCTTGCGGTGCGGCGCCCTCGAAATACGCGATCAGCCGCCGGGCGCGAGCGGCGGCGGTCTCGGCGCCTGCCGCCTCGAACATCGGCGTGAAATGCACGCGCAGGATTTCGCGGGCCGCGGCGTAGGCCGCAAAGGCTTCGACCGGCCGTTCCAGAGCATCCAGCGCATCGCCCTTGAGGCCCCAGGCGATGGAGCGATTGACCGGCGTGTTGTGGGAATTTTTCAGCAGCGGCTCCACCCCCGCCAGCGCCGCTTCGAATGCGCCGGCTTCGATATCCGCCCGCGCCAGCGCCAAGCTCGCGGCCGGCACCGGCGCGACGGCCAGGGCGCGCGCCGCGCTGTCGCGCGCCGCCGCATAGTCGCCGCGCCGCACGGACAAGCCGGCGAGACGCGCCAGCGCGTCGGCGTTGCGCGGCTCGAGCCGGATCGCCTCGGCCAGCGCCGCGTCCGCGTCCGCGAGCCGACCGACCTCCTCCAGCATGTGGCCGCGATTGAGATGCAAGGCAGCCTTGTCTGGCGCCAGCGCAAGCGCCGCGTCGAAGACGGCGAGCGCCTCGCCGTGGCGGCCCAGGATCGCCAAGGCCGTGCCCAGGAGATTGAGGACATGCAGATCGCGCGGTGCCTGCGTCCGCGCCTTTTGCAGAATCGCGAGCGCGTGTTGCGCGTTGCCTTTGCGCAAGGCGTTGCCGGCGTCGGACAATGCCTGTTGCAAGGGGTGGGGCGCGGCGCTCACGCGGGAACGAGGCGGTCGTTGATCGCCGCCATGAACTCGGCGCTGCGCGAGGCGGGCTGGAAGGCGCGCTTGGGAATGACGGCGATGGAGGTCCCGTCGACCCTGAGGAATACATGCGTCGGCGTCTGCACGACGTCGCTGATCGCGGGCCACCGCACCATTTGCGAAATATGCTGCCCCTGTATCTCCACGCCATCGTCGCCGACAGCCACAAGGATGGGCGTGTGGAACGTCTTCAAGGGCGGATGGAGGCGCTGCTCCATGAACGGCGAGACGATCCAGTTGAGCAGCGACCAGGCGCCGAAAAATACCAGCAGGAGGATCAGGGCGTGGACCGGATCGAGCCCTTGCCGGCCCGGCTCCCGGCCGGCCAGCATGAGCGCCAGCGCGGCGACGAACGCGGCGGCCGCCAGCAGCCAATAGAGCAGGCGGTACGACGGCCGCGCACGGGTCTCGCGGGTCAGCTGCCGGCGCCAGGCGCGATAATCGTCGATGCTGCGCTCGACCTGCAGGCTCAAGCCGTCTGCCATGGAAACCCCGGGAGGACTAAAGCGCGCGCTGGATGGTCTCGACCTCGAAGCACTCGATGACGTCGCCCTTCTTCATGTCCTGGTAGTTGGCGAACGCCATGCCGCATTCCTGGCCGGTCTGCACTTCGCGCACTTCGTCCTTGAAGCGCTTGAGGGTGGAGAGATCGCCGTCGTGGATCACGACGTTGTCGCGGATCAGGCGCACCTTGGCGCCGCGGCGCACCACGCCGTCGGTGACGCGGCAGCCGGCGACCTTGCCGACCTTGGAGATGTCGAACACTTCGAGGATCTCCGCGTTGCCGAGGAATTTCTCGCGCACTTCCGGCGCCAGCATGCCCGACAGCACGGCTTTGATGTCGTCCACCACGTTGTAGATGATGTTGTAGTAGCGGATGTCGACGCCGTCGCGCTTGGCACGCTCGCGGGCCGGCTTGTCGGCGCGGACATTGAAGCCGATGACGCCGGCGCCCGACGCGTGCGCCAGGATGACGTCGCTTTCGGTGATGCCGCCGACGCCCGATTGCAGAACCTGGGCCGCGACTTCGTCGGTGCCGAGCTTGGCGAGCGCGCCGAGGATCGCTTCCGACGAGCCCTGCACGTCGGACTTGATGACCAGCGGCAGGAGGCGCTTCTCGCCGGCATCGCGGGTCTTGAGCAACTGGTCGAGCGTCTGGCGCGACGAGGCGGCCTGGCGGCCTTCGCGGCGCTTGCGGGCGCGGTATTCGGTGACTTCGCGGGCGCGGGCTTCATTCTCGACGACGACCATTTCGTCGCCGGCTTCCGGCGCGCCGGAAAGGCCGAGGAGTTCGACCGGCGTGGCGGGACCCGCCGTCGGCACGGTCTCGCCGCGGTCGTTCTGCAAGAGGCGAACGCGGCCCCATTCGGAACCGGCCACCACGATGTCTCCGACCTTCAGCGTGCCGCGCTGCACCAGCACGGTCGCCACCGGGCCGCGGCCGCGGTCGAGCTTGGCCTCGATCACCGCGCCTTCGGCGGGGCGGTCGGGGTTGGATTTAAGATCGAGCAGTTCAGCCTGCAGCAGGATGGCTTCTTCGAGCTTGTCGAGATTGGTGCCCTTGGTGGCGGAAACCTCGATGGCGAGCGTCTCGCCGCCGAGCTCTTCGACCTGGATCTCGTATTGCAGCAACTCGGTCTTGACGCGCGTCGGGTTGGCGTCGCCCTTGTCGATCTTGTTGACCGCGACGATGATCGGTACATGCGCCGCCTTGGCGTGCGCGATGGCCTCGACGGTCTGCGGCATGACGCCGTCGTCCGCCGCCACCACCAGGATGACGAGATCGGTGACCTTGGCGCCGCGGCCGCGCATCGCGGTGAACGCGGCGTGGCCGGGCGTGTCGAGGAAGGTGATCTTCTGGCCGCCCTTGAGCACGACCTGATAGGCGCCGATATGCTGGGTGATGCCGCCGGCCTCGCCGGAGACCACGTCGGTCTTGCGCAGCGCGTCGAGCAGCGAGGTCTTGCCGTGGTCGACATGGCCCATGACGGTGACGACCGGCGGCCGCGAGACCCGCGCCTCTTCCGCGTCGTCGGCGCCCTTGAGGCCCTCGAGGACATCGGATTCGGCGACGCGCTTCACGGTGTGGCCGTATTCGGCGGCGACCAGTTCGGCGGTGTCGGCGTCGATCGTGTCGTTGACCGTCGCCATGTGGCCGTTCTTCATCAGCACCTTGATGATGTCGACGGCACGGCGCGCCATGCGGTTGGCGAGCTCGGCCACGGTGATGGTTTCGGGAATCGTCACTTCGCGCGGACCGGCGGGGCCGGCGGGGGCAGCCTGTGCGCCCTTGTTGACGCGCTGCAGATGGCGGCGATAGGCGGCAACCGAGCGCGTGCGCTCGTCGTCGCCGGAGAGGGCGCGCGTCACGGTCAGCTTGCCGCGGCGGCGGTTGTCGTCGCTGACCTTCTTGACGGCGGCCGGCTTGGCGGGAACCTTCGCGCCCTTCTTGGTGACGGCCTCTTCTTCTTCCTCGTTGACCGGGCGGCGGGCGCGCGCGGCGGCAGCAGCCGCGGCGGCCGGCGTCGCGGCGGCGGCCGGCGCATCGGATTTGTTCTCGCGCCGCGCCAGTTCTTCCTCGGCGTGCTTGCGCGCCAGTTCCTCGGCCGCCTTGCGGGCGTCTTCCTCGGATTTGCGGCGCGCGGCGGCTTCGCGCTCGGTGCGCAGCTTCTCGTCTTCGCTGGCGCGGAGCCGAGCGTCTTCCTCGGCGCGCTTGCGGGCCTCGGTCTCGTAGACGCGGGCATCGGCGAGGGCGGCGCCGCGACGGGCCTTCTCCTCCTCGGTCAGCTGGCGCAGGACGACACCGCGCGGCGCGGCCGCAGCCGGCGTCGCCGTCGGAGCCGGCGCGGCGGCAGGCCTGGCTGGCGCCGGGGCGGGCTTTTCAGGCGCCTTGCCCGGCGCAGGGCCGAGCGTGCGCTTCTTCTCCACCACCACCGCCTTGGTGCGGCCATGGCTGAAGCTCTGCTTCACGGTCGAAGTCTCGGTCTTCTTCAGCGTCAAGGTCTTGGCGCCGCCCGGCTTCTTCGTGGTGTCGTTGGTATCGCTCATTCTTCTCTTTCAGTAGGCATGGAACGAAAGCCGCGAAGCCGCCCGGCATCGAGGCTCAGCCGTTCCCGAAGGCGCCCGGATTTGAGGGCTGCATGTATCACATTCTGGCGGCCCACGGCCAAGCTGATTTCCGCCGAGGTCAGGCATTCGATGGTCGGGATATGGAGGCCGCGGGCATGCGCCGCGCCGAACAGCTTGCGCTTGCCGTCGGGCGCGCCGTCGGACGCCTGGACCAGCAGCGCCGGCGGCGTGTCCGCCTTGATCGCCTGCTGCACCGCCTCGAAGCCCAGGTGGATCTGTCCCGAGCGCCGCGCCATGCCGAGGTCGGCCAGCATGCGCGCCACCAGCAGGGCCTCGACGCGATCGGCAAGATCGGGCGCGACGGCGACCTGGGCCTTCGCCGCCTTGGCGAACAGGTTCTTCTTGGCCGCCACGGCCAGCGCCGCGCGCGTCGCGCCGACCCAGATGCCGCGTCCGGGCAATATGGCCGCGATGTCCGGCGTGATCGCGCCATCGGGCGAGACGGCGAAGCGGATCAGCTTGTCTTCCGACAAGACTTCGTCGCTCACGATGCAACGGCGTTCGCGTGAGCGTGAGCCACTCGAAGAATCGCGTTCGCGCGAGCGTGAGCCGCTCGAAGAATCGCGTTCGCGCATTGCCCCGTCCTCGTCCGCTTCGATGGCCAGGCTTTGGTTCAAGCGGGCTCTTCCTCCGCCGCTTCGCCGGCCTCGGCGGGGGCTTCGGGCTCCGGCAGCTCTTCGATCCAGCCGGCCTTGACGCGCGCCTTCATGACGATGGCGTTGGCGTCGTCATTGGTCAGGTTGAAGCCTTCGAGGGCGCCCGGGATGCGCACGCGCTCCTTTTCCTTGTTGACCTCGTAATAGCCGAGCAGGTCGTCGGTGGCGCAGCCCGCCAGATCCTCGAGGCTCTTGATGTCCGCTTCGCCGAGCGCGACCGCCATGGCGGCGGTGATGCCGTCGACTTCGAGCACGTCGTCGGTGACGCCCAGTTCCCTGCGTTTGTCGTCCATTTCCTTGTTCCTTGCGTCGATGTGCTCGAGCGCGCGCTGCTGGAGTTCCTGTGCCGTTTCCTCGTCGAAGCCCTCGACCGCGCCGAGTTCGCCCAGCGGCACATAGGCGACGTCCTCGATGCTGGCGAAGCCTTCCGACGCGAGGAGCTGGGCCACGGTCTCGTCGACGTCGAGCGAGTCCATGAACAGCTTGGTGCGTTCGGTGAATTCCTTCTGGCGGCGTTCGGATTCCTCGGCCTCGGTGAGGATGTCGAGCTGCCAGCCGGTGAGCTGTGAGGCCAGGCGCACATTCTGGCCGCGGCGGCCGATGGCGAGGCTGAGCTGTTCGTCGGGGACGACCACCTCGGTGCGGTGGGTGTCTTCGTCGAGCACGACCTTGGAGACTTCCGCCGGCGCCAGCGCGTTGACGATGAAGGTAGCGGCCTCGCCGGACCACGGGATGATGTCGATGCGTTCGCCCTGCAGCTCCTGCACCACGGCCTGGACGCGCACGCCGCGCATGCCGACGCAGGCGCCGACCGGATCGATGCTCGAATCCTTCGAGATCACCGCGATCTTGGCGCGGGAGCCCGGATCGCGCGCCACGGCGCGGATCTCGATGATGCCGTCGTAGATTTCCGGCACTTCCTGCGCGAACAGGCGGACCATGAATTGCGGATGGCTGCGCGACAGGAAGATCTGAGGCCCGCGGGTCTCGCGGCGCACGTCGTAGATATAGGCGCGGATGCGGTCGCCGGCGCGGAAGCTCTCGCGCGGGATCATCTCGTCGCGGCGCACGACGCCTTCGGCGCGGCCGAGGTCGACGACCACCGAGCCGAACTCCGAGCGCTTGACGATGCCGTGCACGATCTCGCCAATGCGGTCCTTGTACTCGTCGAACTGGCGCTCGCGTTCGGCATCGCGCACTTTCTGCACGATGACCTGCTTGGCGTTCTGCGCGTTGATGCGGTTGAAATCGACCGGCGGCAAGGTCTCGGCGATGATGTCGCCGACCTGGGCGGCGGGGTTGCGGGCGCGGGCATCGGCCAGGCTGATCTCGGTCTTGTCGTTGTCGACCAGATCGACGACGTGCAGGTAGCGCGAGACATGGGTCTCGCCGGTCTTGGGATCGATGTCGACCTTGATGTCGTTCTCGCTGCCGTAATGGGCCTTGGCGGCGCGCTGCATCGCCTCTTCCATCGCGGTCAGGACGACCTGCTTGTCGATCGACTTGTCGCGTGCGACGGCGTCCGCGATCTGCAGAAGCTCCGTCCGGTTTGCGGCAATGGCGGCCATGGCTTTTTTCTCTCCTACTGATTCACGCGCGATGGCGCGTCTTCCACGAGATCGGCGCGCTTGCGCGCCTTAAGGTCTTCCGCGATGAGCGCATCGGTCAGCACCAGCTTGGCTTCCGCGATCTGCGCGAACGGGATCGCGATCCTCTGACCTTGCGTATCGATCGTGACGTCCTGTCCGTCGAGGCCCAGAAGCTTGCCGCGGAACCGCTTGCGCTCTTTGATTGATTGGTCGCTCTGGCTCTCGCCAACGCTCCTGATGGGCGTATGCAGCTCCAGCTTGGCTTCGTGCCCGGCCCAGCGCGCGAAATCGGCGAGGCGGGTCAGCGGCCGGTCGATGCCGGGCGAGGACACTTCCAGTTCGTAATCGCCGTCGAGCGGATCGTCCTTTTCCAGGAAATCCTGCAGGGCGCGCGCGAGGATGGCGCAGCCTTCGACGTTCATCGTGCCGTCGGGACGCTCGGCCATGATCTGCAGCGTCTTGGTGTGGCCACCCATCAGGCGCAGGCGCACGAGCCGGAACCCGGCCGCTTCCACGACGGGCTCGACGATCGGTTCGAGATGCGCAATCTGCGAAATAATGGCGAAAACTTTCTTTTTTTCAACGGGTTGGCCGGGTCAGGCCGGTCTTGAACAAAGGCTTCCCCGCGCGGCGATCCTTTCGGACCGCCACACAACAGCGCGTCTGTTGTCTGGGATGGCGGCTATGTACGCCGCTCAAAGGCCTATTTCAAGGCCGCCGCCCGGGCGGCCCCTAATTTTGGGGCTTTTGCGGCTGGATCGCGCTGCCCTGGCCGATGCCGATAGTGACTTCGGCCGGCTGGGGGGCCGGTTTGGCCGGTGCGATGGTGAATTTGAAAAAGCACAGGGCGACGGCGCAGAGCGTCAGCAGCGCAGCCACGGCGATCGGCAGCAGCTCGGAGATATCGAAGCGGCGCTTGTCGTCTTCTTCGGGGCTCTGCGTGCTCATGGAACAACCTTATCAGTCCGGACGAACCTTAGAAATGCCGGCCTGCCGTGCAGTTCCTTGGCTTCGTAGCGGGTCGCCGGCCAATCCGCCGTGCGGGTCTTCCAGTCCGCCGGACCGCTCGCCGTCCAGGCAAAGGCCGGATGCGCCATCAGCCGCTCCAGCGCATAGGCGACATAGCCCGCATCGTCGCTGGCGAAACGCAGCTCGGCGCCCGGCTTCAGGATGCGCGCCAGCTGGTCCAGCATCTCGGTTTGAATAAATCGGCGCTTGTGATGCCGCGTCTTGTGCCAGGGATCGGGGAACAGGATGAAAAAGCGGCCGATGCCGGCGTCGGGCAGCGCCTCGACGATGTCGCGCGCATCGTCTTCATGGATGCGGATGTTGGGCAAGCCTTCGATCTTCGACAGCAGCTTGGCGGTGCCGGAGATGTAGGGCTCGGCGCCGATCAGCCCGATGCGCGGATGCGCGCGCGCCTGCCACAGCAGATGCTCGCCGGCGCCGAAGCCGACCTCGAGCCAGACGTCGTCGACCGGCGCGTCGAAATAGGTTTTGGAATCGCGTCCCGCTTCCAGCGACAGCGCCAATCTGGGCAGCAGCGTTTCGCGCAGGGCCTGTTGATGCGCCGAGAGCCTGGGCCCCTTGCGCCGCCCATAGAGCAGGCGGCGCGCGCGTTCGGGCCGTTCGCTCAACGCGTCAGACGGCGCGCTTGAGCGCGTCCGCCAGATCGGTCTTCTCCCACGAGAAGCCGCCTTGCGCGTCCGGCTCGCGGCCGAAATGGCCGTAGGCGGCGGTGCGGGCGTAGATCGGCTTGTTGAGGCCCAGATGCTCGCGGATGTTGCGCGGCTTGAGGCTCATCAACTCGGGCAGGATTTTCTCCAGCTTGGCCTCGTCCACCTTTCCCGTGCCGTGGGTGTCGACATAGACCGACAGCGGCTCGGCGACGCCGATGGCATAGGAAATCTGGATGGTGCAGCGCTCGGCGAGGCCGGCGGCCACGACGTTCTTGGCGAGATAGCGCGCGGCATAGGCGGCCGAGCGGTCGACCTTGGTCGGGTCCTTGCCGGAGAACGCGCCGCCGCCATGCGGCGCGGCGCCGCCATAGGTGTCGACGATGATCTTGCGCCCGGTGAGGCCGCAATCGCCGTCCGGTCCGCCGATCACGAAGGAGCCCGTCGGATTCACGTGCCACACGGTCTTGTCGTTGACCCATGCGGCGGGCAGCGCCTGGCGGATATAGGGCTCGACGATCTTGCGGATGTCGGCGGAGGTCTGGCTTTCATGGGCATGCTGGGTGGAGAGCACGATCTGCGTCGCTTCGACCGGCTTGCCGTTCTCGTAGCGCAGCGTGACCTGGCTCTTGGCGTCGGGGCCGAGCGTCGGCTCCTTGCCGCTGTGGCGGGCCTTGGCGAGGACTTCGAGAATCTTGTGGCTGTAAAACAGCGGCGCCGGCATCAGCGCCGGCGTTTCGCGGCAGGCATAGCCGAACATGATGCCCTGATCGCCGGCGCCTTCGTCCTTGTTGCCGCTGGCGTCCACGCCTTGCGCGATATGCGCCGACTGCGCGTGCAGCAGGATTTCGACCTGCGCGTTCTTCCAGTGAAAGCCGTCCTGCTCGTAGCCGATATCCTTGATCGCGGCGCGCGCGACGTCTTCGATCATCGCCGGCGTGATGGTCTTGGGCCCGCGCGTTTCGCCGGCGATCACCACGCGGTTGGTGGTGCACAGCGTCTCGCAGGCGACGCGAATGTCCCAGGGGCTCATGCCCGCCTTGATGCCTTCGCGGAAATAGAGATCGACCACCTCGTCGGAGATCCGGTCGGACACCTTGTCCGGATGACCTTCGGCCACGCTTTCGCTGGTGAAGAGATAGTTTTGCCGCGCCATTGCCGAAAGACCTTCTTTGTACCCGCCGGAGGGACAGCTTTTTGCAACAATCGCTTGGCGGGTCAACTGGCCCTGGCGGCGAGGTTGGGTATAGAGTGCGGCGTCGATTTTTCCGGGAAGAAACGACCATGGTTTCGCCGTTCCAGGGCGGTTGCGCCTGCAAATCCGTCCGCTATGAAGTCTCGGCCGAGCCCATCGCGGTGATGGACTGCCATTGCCGCGATTGCCAATACGCCTCGGGCGGAAGCCATACGACCGCCGTCGTCGTGCCGGCGGCGGCTTTCCGGCTCACCCAGGGGACACCCAAGCGCTATGCCAGCAAGGGCGATTCCGGCCGCGACGTGGTGCGCAACTTCTGCGGCGATTGCGGCTCGCCGCTGTTCAGCGAGCCGCCGGGCGGCGCGATCTGGGTGGTCAAGGCGGGCTCGCTCGACGATCCGAGCTGGCTGACGATCGGCGGCGCGCTTTACACCAGCTCGGCGCAGCCCTGGGCGCATATCGATCCGGGCAAGCTCAAATTCGAGAAGATGCCGCCGCGCGCGGGATGACGCTCAGAGGATGAACCGCGACAGGTCCTGGTCCTTGGCCAGGTCGTCGACGCGGGCGTGGACATAGGCGCCGTCGACCGTGATGGTCTCGCCGGTCCGCTCGCTGGCCGAGAAGCTTGCTTCGTCGAGCACGCGCTCCATGATCGTCTGCAACCGGCGGGCACCGATGTTCTCCAGGCTGGCATTGACCTGCGCCGCGAGGTCGGCGATCGCGCCGACGCCATCCGGCGTGAAATCGAGCGTGACGCCTTCGGTGCGCATCAACGCGACATACTGCTTGATCAGGCTGGCTTCCGGCTCGGTGAGGATGCGCTGGAAATCGTCGCGCGTCAGGGCTTTCAGCTCGACGCGGATCGGCAGGCGGCCCTGCAACTCGGGCAACAGGTCCGACGGCTTGGCGGTGTGGAAGGCGCCCGAGGCGATGAAGAGGATGTGATCGGTCTTCACCGGGCCGTGCTTGGTGGCGACCGTCGTGCCTTCGATCAGCGGCAGCAGGTCGCGCTGCACGCCTTCGCGGCTGACGTCGCCGCCGCCGCGCATCTCGCTGCGGGCGCAGATCTTGTCGATCTCGTCGAGGAAGACGATGCCGTGATTTTCCACCGCCGCGATGGCGTCGGCGACGATGGTGTCGTTGTCGAGCAGCTTGTCGGCCTCCTCGGCGACCAGCGGCGCGTGGGCGTCGGCGACCGTCAGGCGGCGCTTCTTGCCCTTGCCGCCGAACGCCTTGCCGAACATGTCGGAGAGGTTGAGCATGGAAATCTGCGCGTTCGGCATGCCCGGAATCTCGAATGCCGGCATGCCGCCCGCGTCCTTCATCTCGAGCTCGACTTCCTTGGCGTCGAGTTCGCCGGCCCGCAACGCCTTGCGGAAGGTCTCGCGCGTCGAACCGCTGGAACTGCCCACCAAGGCGTCGAGCAGGCGGTCCTCGGCGCGGGCCTCGGCCTGGGCCTCGACTTCGCGACGCCGTGCGCTGCGCACCTGGCCGATCCCGACCTCGATGAGATCGCGCACGATCTGCTCGACGTCGCGGCCGACATAGCCGACCTCGGTGAACTTGGTGGCCTCCACTTTCAGGAACGGCGCCTGCGCCAGACGCGCCAGGCGCCGCGAGATCTCGGTCTTGCCGACGCCGGTCGGGCCGATCATCAGGATGTTCTTGGGCAGGACTTCCTCGCGCAGTTCGGGGCCGAGTTGCTGGCGGCGCCAGCGATTGCGCAGGGCAATGGCGACGGCGCGCTTGGCGTCGTGCTGGCCGATGATGTAGCGGTCGAGTTCGGAGACGATCTCGCGGGGCGTGAACGACGAACTCATGGGCTTTCGATACTCTCGATGACGACGTTCGCATTGGTGTAGATGCAGATGTCGGCGGCGATCTGCATGGCGCGGCGGGCGATCTCCTCCGCCGGCAGGTCGAGTGCCATCAGGCCGCGCGCCGCGGCGAGCGCGAAGGCGCCGCCCGAGCCGATGCCGATCAGGCCGTCTTCCGGCTCGACCACGTCGCCGGTGCCCGAAAGGATCAGCGAGGTCTTCGCGTCGACCACCGCCATCATCGCTTCGAGGCGGCGCAGGTAGCGGTCGGTGCGCCAGTCCTTCGCCAGCTCGACACAGGCGCGGGCGAGGTTGCCGGGATGCTGTTCGATTTTGGACTCCAGCCGTTCGGACAGCGCGAAGGCATCCGCCGTGGCCCCGGCGAAACCGACCAGGACGTCGCCCTTGCCGATGCGACGCACCTTGCGGGCGTTCGCCTTCATCACCGTCGCGCCGGCGGTCACCTGGCCGTCGCCGGCCACCACCACGCGGCCGTTCTTGCGCACGGAAAGGATCGTCGTCATTTCGCTTTTTCCGCCATGGCAATCCACCTATTGTCGCACGAACGCCTTTGAGGACGCTCCGTGCCGCCCAAGATTTTCCTGGCCGCCGCCAGCCTAGGCGCCGCCCTGCTGAACGCGCAACCGGCGCCGGCGGCTTCGCTGACCTATGACTGCCAGGCGCATATGACAAGGGTCGAGACGATTCCGCCGGTCGCCGCCGGCGACAGCGATCCCTGGCAGTGCCGCGCGCCGACGGCCAAGCCGTCCAGCGCCACGCACTGGCAGCGCAATTCGCTGGAATATTGCCGCCTGACGACCGGCATCTATGACGACGCGCTCGCCGCCGCGCGCCGCCTGGCCAAGACGCACCGACGCGGCCAATGGATCGTCCTGATGGATGCGGACGAAACCGTGCTCGACAATTCGCTGTTCGAGCATGAGCGCAACCTGTGCGCCAGCAAGTTCGCCGATGCGCAATGGGAAAGCTGGGTCCGGGCCGACATGGCGCGCGACGTGCCGGGTGCGGCCGCCTTCACCGGCGCGGTGCACAAGCTCGGCGGGCTCGTCGCCATCATCACCAACCGCGTCGTGGCGGACGACGCGATCACGCGGCACACGCTGAAGGCCGCCGGCATCTGGTTCGACTACGAAGTCGGCATGGCGGATACATCCGACAAGACCCTTCGCTGGCGCGGCGCGGTCGCCGCCCTGACGCGAAAAGCCGGCGGACATCCCCGGGCGGTAATGTGGGTCGGCGACCAGGTCAGCGACCTCGCCATCGTCGACAAGAAAGGCGCCATCCTGCGCGCCATGACGCAGCAGGATTCCGGTACCGGCATCGGAACGTATCTTTTCCTGCTGCCCAACCCGATGTATGGCGGCTGGATGGGCAATGCGGACCATTGACGCGGTGCGAACGCTGCCGCCGATCCCGTTCGCCGACATCCGCGGCGGCACCTCGGTCGATCTGCTGAAGATATTCCCCGGCAAGGCCGAGGCGTTGGCGCGGGGCGCGACGAACACGTTCGGCCTGGCCTCGCGCGCCGCCGGCGCCGTCGCCTTGCCGCTGGGCGATCGGGCCTCGCGCAATTGGCTGGCGCGGACAGGCAATCCTTATCGCGCCGAGATCGACGCGCTCGCCGGACGCTTGCAGATCCGCGGCGTCTATTTCCTCAATCTGTGCTTCGAGTGGGGCTGCACCGGCGGCGTCTGGGCAAGCCAGACCGGTCCGGTGCTGCGGCGTGTCCTGGACTGGCCGTTTCCCGCTCTCGGCACCAGCATGGTGGTGGCGCTGCAAGACGGAAAAGCCGGCGCTTTCTACAACATCACCTGGCCGGGCCTCAGCGGCAGCTTCCAGGGCCTGGCGCCGGTACGCTTTGCCGCCGCGATCAACCAGGCGCCGATGCGCCGTCATCGCGCGGGCTATGCCGGCGACTGGCTGCGCAATCGCATCGCGGTGCGCGGCGAGACCGGCCTGCCGCCGGCGCACCTGCTGCGCCTGGTGCTGGAAACCGCGCCCGATTATGCCGCGGCGAAAGCGATGCTGCGCGACACGCGCCTCGCGGTGCCGGCGATCTTCCTGCTGTCCGGCGTGCGGGACGACGAAGGCTGCGTCATCGACCGGACGGAAGGCGAGGCCGCCATCCGCACGCTCGACGGCGACGCGGTCTGCGTCGCCAATCATTTCGAGACCAGGCTCGGCGCCAGCGGTGCGGGCTGGCGCGCCCGCCCGATCGACAGCCTCGGCCGCGCCGCCAGCGCCCGCGCGCTTACGGCGAAGGATTTCGCGGCCGACTTCGCCTGGTTCAAACCGCCGATCGCCAATGCGAACAGCCGGCTCGCCTTCAGCGCCAGCGCCGCGCGCGGATCGTTGACGCTGATCGGCACCGACGGCCCGGTGCAAACGACACAGGTCTTCCGCCTGCCCTAGAGCCGCATTCACGTTATTTGAATCGGAATGCGGCTCTAGCTTTTTGAATTGTCGCGCAATTTTACGGAAAACCGGCCTCCACTCTTCCGAATTGCGCTCTAGGTGTTTAGTCCCGAAGAGTCGTGGAGCAAGGTATCACGGTCTGCGGAGGGATTCGTTATGGGACAGATTCTTCACGGCAGCGCCACGACGACTGAGGCGGTCCGTCGAGCGATACAAAATAGTCAAGCGAGCTTGAGAGAACTGTCGGCTCGCTACGGCATCAACCA
>Ga0210397_10000182_pt1 | contig 46064 bp, 40 predicted proteins | sample IncBWH2OmetaG_FD_160126 | JGI IMG/M metagenome (GOLD analysis project Ga0210397, IMG submission 160126) | Forest soil microbial communities from Barre Woods Harvard Forest LTER site, Petersham, Massachusetts, United States - Inc-BW-H-2-O ...
CTTCGCCATGATTCTTAAAAATCAGCACGTAGCGGAACCTTTTGTCGTTCTTGAGATCGAGCATGCGGTCGCGGTAGGCCCAGAGGACGTCTTCGAGGGCACGCTCCGGCAAAGAGGCCAGAGTCGCTGCGTGATCGGGCGTTTCGACGATAACTTCGTGCGCGCCGACGCCGTTCATTTTGTCAAAGAGGCCTTCGCCCTCGCGGTCGAGATCGCCCTCGATGCCGAGTGCCGGGAATTTGTTAGGCACAACGCGAACGCTCCAACCTGCGGTGTTCGCGCCGCCATTGCTCCTGCCGTAGACGAGAATCTCCGGCGGCGTCTTGGCTTCATTGCCGGGGCAGAACGGGCAATTCTTGCCGTTGGGCAGAGGAGCGACGCTCTCGCGCAGAAAATCGTTCGGACGTTTTCCGCGCTCCGTAGAAATAATCACCCAGCGGCCAGTAATCGGGTCTTTTCGCAACTCCGGCAAAGCAATCCTCCTCGAACATTCCCAAACGCACGGATGGTGGAAGACCATCCATGGGCTCCGATTGTACCGCTTCTTGCGGCGCTGAGTAGATGCCCAGCAGCAATTTCCCTGTTGAATCTTACTTTTGGGGGCTGAACGCGTCTTTATGCAGGCGCACGACCGGCGGCTTGCCGGGGGAATTGTCGATCGCAACAACGTCGAACCGGCAGGGGCACTCAGGGACGCGGCGTTCCACAAGGAAGTGCTGCGCAGTGCGCGCCAGCAGGTGTTGCTTGCCCGGCGTGACGCTTAGCTCCGGTAAGGCAGACATTTCCTCGCGCACGGTGCGTGTTCGGACCTCGACGAAGGCGAGCGTCTTGCCATCGTATCCGACCATATCGATCTCGCCTTTTGAGGCGCGGGGAGTGAAATTGCGGGCTACGAACACGTAGCCGTGGCGGCGGAGATACCAATAGGCGTAAGTCTCACCGCGAATCCCAGTTTTGCGGGCCGCGTGTTTTTTCGCTTCAGGGGTGGGACCGTCGCCTTCTCGCAATCCTTTTCGCGAGGCCCACTGGACGGCTTGGAAAATCAATCGTGAGACGATCGGCATCGGCTCTCCGCGCAAACGAACTGGATGTCGGGCAGTATAAACGAAAATCCCGTGGCTGCCGTGTAACTTTTCCGGCAACCACGGGAGTCAGAAGCGACTAGTTTGTTTGAGCGAGAAACGCGCGAGCGTGCTCTAGGCCTTTTTCTCCGTTTCGCGAATGCACTCTTCGAGAGTGCGCACGGCGAAGTCCGCCTGTTCTTCGTCGATCAAGAGCGATGGCGACAACCGCAAGGTATTCTCGCCCGCCCCCAGGATGCACAGCCCCTTGTGGAACGCGAGATCAACGATGGCGTTGCGCAGATCCGTGGCTTTTTCCTTGGTGCGCTGATCGCGGACAATCTCAATGCCGATCATCAAACCACGTCCGCGAACGTCCCCGACGATTTTGAACTTCTTCGTCCAATCGGCCAGTCGAGTGAAAAGGTATTCGCCCATGCGGCGGGCATTCTCCAGGTACTCACTCTCGATCAAGTCCGCCGTCGCCAGAGCGGCCGCGATGCAGACTGGATTTCCGCCAAACGTAGTTCCATGGGCTCCCGGCTTCCAGTTCATGATGCTGGCTGGCGCGAAGATCGCACCAAGCGGCATGCCGCTGGCGATGCCTTTGGCGCTGCAGATGATGTCCGGCTCGATGCCCGCGAATTGATGCGCCCACCACTTCCCTGTGCGGCCCATTCCTGATTGCACTTCGTCAGCGATAAGCATGATGCCGTGCTTGCGGCAAATGCGCTGAAGCTCTTGCAGGAAGAAGTTCGGCGCAACAACGTATCCGCCTTCGCCCTGAATCGGCTCAATGATGATGCCTGCGACTTCCTCCGGGTCAAAGAGCCGCTTGAAGATCTGTTGCTCCAGTTGCTCGAGAATTTCCACGCCGCAAGTTTCCGCAGTGTGGCCGTGAGCGCAGCGATAGGCATACGGAAAAGGAATGTGCTCGACGCCGGAGAGCAAAGCGCCGAAACCTTTGCGCTGCGTGGTTTTTGACGCGGTCAAAGAGAGAGCGCCCATAGTGCGCCCGTGAAAGCATCCATAAAACGCGATCATTTTGTCGCGATTGGTGGCATAACGGGCGAGTTTGATGGCGCCTTCTACAGCTTCCGCGCCGGAATTGGTAAAGAAAGCTTTTTTTGGCGCGACGCCAGACAAGGTGTTTACCAAGCGCTCGGCAAGACGCGGCATACTCTCGTAATAAAAATCCGTGCCGGACATGTGAATGAGTTCGGCGGCCTGCTGCTGAATCGCGGCTACAACTTTGGGATGGCAGTGCCCCGTCGAACAAACGGCGATGCCAGCTGCGAAATCCAAAAATGCGTTGCCGTCAACGTCCTCAACAATCGCGCCACGCCCGCGCTTGGCGACAAGCGGATAATCCCGCGTATACGACGGCGACATGAATTTGGCGTCGCTTTCCACAACGCGCTTGGCGTTGGGTCCGGGCAGAGCGGTAATCAGCTTTGGTAGTTTCGTTTCCGTTGTGGCAATCATCTCTTCCTCCTTGGGAAAATGGTCAGAGGTGAATGTGGATGGGCTACCGCAAAGCAGGTTGTGTGCGTACACCAATACCGGGTGCGCGCCCTGCCAGGAGAGAGATTGCTTAGTCTACGCCGAAGAGGTTGGGACGCAGCTCGGCCGGGGAGAAATTACAGGGGAACCGATAGTGATTAGAGTGTTTCATTTGCGTTTCCAACGGACGCTGCCGTCCTTTAAATCTTCGATAAGTATACCACGATCCGCGAGTTCTTTGCGGATGCGATCGGAGGCGGCGAAGTCTCGGCGCTGGCGTGCGGACTGGCGATCGGCGATGAGTTTTTCGATTTCAGAGTCGTCAGGACCGCTGTCCGCAGGGCCAAAACCCAGAGCGCGGAGCTTTTCCGCGTCATTGTCTTCCATCACGGCAAAAATGCGGTCAAACGTCGCGAGAAACTCCTGGGCGGCGACTACGTCTCCCTGGCGGAAGTCGCCCTTATCCATGGCGATATTCGTATCACGCAGAAGATCAAATGCAGCTGCCAGCGCGCGGGCCGTGTTCAGGTCATCGGAGAGCCCTGCGTCAAATTCATCCACTGCTTCGGCGACGCGGACGGCCATGCCTTTCTGCTTTCCGGCGGGAAATTTACCCTGCGCCAGTCGCGCGGCAAAGTTCCGCAGACGTTCGACGGAGCTTGCCGCTTGCTGCAATCCGTCAAACGTAAAATTGAGCTGCTTGCGGTACGGCACACTGGCCAGCGCGAAGCGCAGCGCCGAGGGCTTGTAACCCTTCGCGAACAAATCACGCAAGGTAAAGAAATTGCCGAGCGACTTGGACATCTTCTCGCCTTCAACCAGCAGATGTTCTGCGTGCATCCAGTACCGCACGAATGGTTTCCCCGTCGCGCCTTCGCTCTGTGCAATTTCGTTTTCATGGTGCGGAAACGCAAGGTCGATTCCGCCGGTGTGAATGTCTAATGTCTCGCCAAGGTATTTCATCGCCATCGCGGAGCATTCAATATGCCAGCCGGGCCGGCCCTTGCCGATGGGCGTCTCCCAGAAATGCTCGCCCGGCTTCGGCGCTTTCCACAGCGCGAAGTCGCGCGCGCTCTCTTTTTCGTAGCGGTCTACATCAACGCGAGCGCCGGCCTGAATTCCAGCCACGTCAATATTCGAAAGCCTGCCGTAGTGCGGAAATTTCGCGATGCGGTAATAGATCGAGCCTTCGCTGGGATAGGTGTACGTCTTCTCTTGAAGGCGCTCGATCAGCTTGACCATGTCGTCGATATGGTCGGTGGCCCGGATCCAATGCTCAGGCGTCTCGATACTGAGCGTCTTGCAATCATCAAAAAAGGCCTGCGCAAATTTCTCCGTATAGTCTCTGATGCTCACGCCCGCGGCCGCCGAATTAGCGATGATGCGGTCGTCCACGTCCGTGAGATTCATGACGTGCTTCATCTTGTAGCCGCGCAGCTTCAGAAAACGCCGCAGAATGTCTTGAAACACGAACGTGCGGTAATTTCCGATGTGCGCGTAGTCGTACACCGTCGGCCCGCAGGTATACATGCGGACTCCATCGCTTTTTTGTGGCGTGAAGGCTTCAATCTTCCCGCCCAGCGTGTTGTGGAAGCGTATTTCGTGCATCGCAGCCCAGACGGCGTTTTGCGCCAAAGGATAAACGTCAGATTGTATCCGAGGCTTCCAGACAGCCGCAATGAAGAAGGACTCGCGACGTATTGGACTGCACACGTCATGTGCGACCCGGCTAGTCCTAATTGACGGTCTTCGCATCCGTCGATAGAGTCCTAGGTTCTCATTGAGGGGTGCAACAATGAACCGCTTCATGCTGGGCAGTGGTCTCGTCGGCATTTTGGCGCTCTCGGGAATCGCTGTTGCGCAGGAAAAAACGGCCACAGATGCGGCTAAGCTGCTCACACCGGAAGCATCTCTGAATTTGCTTTCCATTTCCGATTTGCAATTCTCGCCGGACGGCGCTCGCGTTGCATTCGTGGTTGCGGAACCGCCCAAGGGCGAGCGTCGTGCCCGCCATATCTGGATCTATCAGAAAGAGTCTGGCGCCGTCCGGCAATTTACATTTTCCGCAAAAGATGAAACTTCGCCGCGCTGGTCTCCTGATGGGAAGCAGGTCGCGTTTCTTTCGAATCGCGACGACCAGCAGCAAATCTACCTAATGCGCGCGGATGGTGGCGAAGCCACAGCCGTAACCAAAGGCAAGCGCAGCGTGCGCAGTTTTGCGTGGTCTCCCGACAGCAAACAAATTGCCTTTCTTGCTCCGAATGCCAAAAGTGAGGCCGAGGAAAAGAAGGATAAAGACAAAGATGACGCGCGCGTCGTGGATAAAGACGATAAGCAACCCCGGTTGTGGCTGGTCACATTGGCTACAGGCGAGGCCAAAGCGCTAACGGACGCCAAATGGGAAATAAGTGAGCTTGCCTGGCTAAAGACCGGCGACCGCCTCATCGTCAGTGCCACCGATCATCCAGAATCCGACCAGGAGACTCATCGCATTTTTTCCATCTCCATTCCGGACGGCTCGCGGCGGCTGATTTTCGCGCCGCACGGCCCGTTTCACGAGTTGCAAGTGTCGCCTGACGGCGCGACGGTCAGTTACGTTGGCTCTCGCGTCGATGGCCCTTCGCCGCACGACCTCATGCTTCTGGACATCGACAAGCGGGCCACCCGAAATCTCACCGGCGCGAGCCTCGATCGCGCGATCTCCGAGCATCGATGGATGAAAGATGGCTCCATTCTCGGGCTCTATGCCGACGGCTTCCGAAACAAACTCGTTGGTTTTTCTCCCGAAGGCATGAGCAAAATTCCAGCGAATCCGCCGTCCTGCAGTGTCAACGCTTTCGCCGTTTCCGGCGCTGGCGACGTTATCTTCGCGGGACAGTCCGCTACAACGCCTCCCGAACTCTGGTTCTGGGATCAGAAAGATTCGCCCCACCAAGTTTCTCATCTCAATGATTCCTGGAAACAGTTCACGCTCAGCGCGCCCGAATTCTACAAGTACAAATCCTTCGACAGTCTCGAGATTGAAGCGGCCCTCCTGAGACCCTCTGGCGCTGTTGGAAAATCCAAGATGCCGCTCATCACATTGATTCATGGCGGGCCCACGGGCAACTGGCAAGACTCCATCGAAGTCTGGGGCCAGCTCCTCGCGGCGCGCGGCTATGCGGTCTTCTATCCCAACATTCGCGGCTCAGTAGGTTATGGTCAGAAATTCATCGAGATGAATCGCGGCGATTGGGGCGGCGCCGACTTCAAAGACGTGATGTGGGGCGTCAAGGATCTCATAGACCGCGGCATCGCCGATCCCGCGAAACTTGGCATTGGTGGATGGTCTTATGGCGGTTACATGGCCGAATGGGCCATCACACAAACGAACGACTTCAAAGCGGCGGTCTCCGGCGCGGGCCTCTCTAATTTGATCTCCGAATACGGAAGCGAGGAGCATCCTGCGTATGATGATTGGTTCTATGGCGTGCCCTACGAATCAGATAGCCTCGTAAAATTCTTGAACAGCTCGCCCTTCACGCAGCTCAAGAATGCGAAGACGCCCACACTCATTCTTCAAGGCGAGACAGACACGACCGATCCACCGGATCAGAGTCAGGAGTTGTATCGCGGCCTAAAACATTACGGCGTGGAAACCGAACTCGTCATGTATCCGCGGGAACCGCACGGTTTCCGCGAAGAGAAACATCTTCTCGATCGTCTCAATCGCATTCTCGCCTGGTACGACGCGCACTTGAAGTAGCTGCAACCCGAAATTCCATCTCACCTGATTGCGAAGAATTGCGGATGTTCCGCGTCAGAACGTTCATTTCTGCCCGCCGACCGCTTGAAGTTTCGAAAGTTTCCCGATTTGCGGAAAGGATTCCAGCAGGGTCACGGTGCGGTCCGGCACGCTCGCGCCGGTGCGCAGCGCATTAGCCATAAGCTGTACGGCCTGTCCGACCATCGGAGGCGTAATCACCGTTGCTGCCAACGACCCGGAACGTACCCAGGCTTGCCCTGTCATCGGCAAGCCGTCAGTGCCCGTAAACGGCAAGCTGAGCCATTTTTCCCGCTCTTGTTGATTGGTTATTTCCTTGAGAGCTTTTCTCGCACCCATAGCCATCGCGTCATTTTGCGCCGCTACAGCAACAATGCTCAATTTGCTCGATCCTCCCAGTTTCAGCCAAGTCGCCAGGCTTCGGTGGCCGCTCTCTTCCGTCCATTTGCCTCGCAGCACAGTAACGCGCAGGTTCTTCGGGCACACCGCTTCGAACCCCGCTTTGCGGTCCTTCACCGTCGCGCTTTCCGTAGGACCAATGATGTACAAAACAGCGCCACCCTCGGGTACCAGCGCGGCCAATTGCCGTGCCTGAATCCTTCCAACCTCCATGTGATCGCTTGTCACGATGAAAATTGGAATCTTTGAGCTTCGCCGCAATTCGGCGACATATCCCGCGTCGTGATTGACGAGCCCCCACGCGATTCCGGCTTCGATCGCGGCCTTCGCTACTTGCGGGAGCCCTGTTCCACCCGCGGGTTCGACGATGATGCCGTCCGGCCGCAAGGTAGGTTGCGCTTGTATGGCCTTTAGCACTTGCGTGCTCTGCGTAATCGTATCGCCGTCGGCGTACACAATCTCGAGGTCAATTCCGAGTTCGCGCGCAGCCGTCTCCGCCGAAGCCGCTTGCTGGAGTTGGTAGTCGTTGTCTTTGGTGATCAGTGAAACAAGGAATCGCAGCTTCTTCACGTGGCGGGGCTCCCAAGTTGCGCCTTGCCGTTCTCTTTCTGCTTGTTCGCATCATACGGCGATTGCTTGCCCCTGACCCCGAGATTCACGGCTTTTGGTACAACTTGGATAGCCCTTCGGAACCCGCCCGGGAGTTTCTCTACTCCTTGGAAGGTGTTTGCGAAGCACACTGATTGTGGTCGGCCACAATCGAACACCATGTGTTGCGTAGCCCTTTACACTCCACAATGCTCGTGGTAATCTTTTTTCCCGTACCGCCATCCACGCGCCAGGCGGCTGGGCCTCTGACTGAGAACCTGCCACACGTTTGTCTAAGCGACCGCAAACCGGTCGACTTGTCGCTCGAAAGCCCCTCCCCTCGAGGAACAATGCGTCGTCTCTTTGCGCGTATTTTGCCGTCGGCCTTAGTTGTGCAGCGGATATGCGAAGTCTGCGTCGAACTATTAGAGGGTCGGCAAGCGCGATTGACGACAAAAAGAGGACATCTTGCTTAAGCTACGAAAAGTGGAAATTGTTGGCTTTAAGTCGTTTTCTGACCGTACCGTCGTCACCTTCAGCGGCTCCGGCACCACGTGCATCGTCGGGCCCAACGGCTGCGGCAAATCCAATGTGGTCGATGCCATTTCCTGGGTGCTCGGCGAACAGAGCCACAAGTCTCTCCGCGCCGGACGCATGGCCGATTGCATCTTCAACGGCACAGTTAAGCGCCCGCCGCTGGGCATGGCGGAAGTAACCATTACTATGGAAGACGCCGAGTTGGCGGAAGCCGCGCGGTTCGTCCTTGAAAGTGCGGCGATCGAAAGCACCGACGAAGCCTCGGCTATAGCCTCCCCGGCAGCGAATGGCGATGCTGCCCCTGCTGATGACTCCAACATACAAATTCTCTCGCTTGACCCCGCGACGGCCCCTGAATCGCAGCAAGAAGTAACTGGCTCGTCGGACACAGCGTCCCAGCCCGACGAATCAGCAGCAACAGCTCCCGAATTCCTGAAAGGCAAACGCCGAAAGAAGGGCGCGGACAAGCCTGTCCTCGCCACCAAGCCAGGCGAAGTGGTGGTCACCCGCCGCCTGTATCGTTCCGGCCAGAGCGAATACCTGATCAATGGCCGCATCGCGCGCCTCCGCGACATTCAGGAAATGTTCATGGGTGTGGGACTCGGCCCCGATTCCTACGCCATCATTGAGCAGGGCCGCATCGGCCTAATCCTTTCCACGAAACCAATGGAGCGCCGTGCCATCATTGAAGAGGCCGCCGGAGTCACAAAATTCAAGACCAAGAAGCGCCTCGCGGAAGCCAAACTCGAATCTTCGAAGCTCAATCTAGCGCGCGTGAACGATATCGTCGTCGAAGTGGAGAAACAACTCGGCTCGCTAAAGCGCCAGGCTTCCAAAGCGCGCCGCTACGCCGAAATTCGCGACCAAATGCGCGGCATCGTGCGCCAGATGCTCGCCGGAAAGGCGCGCGAACTCGACGCGGAGGCTGAGCGCATCATTAAGCAACTCACGGAGCTCACTGCTGCGGAAACGCAGCACGCCCAGACGATTCAGCAACAGGAAGGCGAACAGGACCGCCTCAACCAGCGTATCTACGAATTGGATGCTGAAATTCGCCAGAACCAAAATGTTTTAAATCTCACCACTCTGGAAGTCGATCGCACGGAGAACCGCATCAGTTTCAACCAGCAGCGCGCAACGGAACTTGGCTCGCGGCGCACGCAAATTTCCGCCGAAATGGCGGAAGCTGCCGCGCAAGCGACGGAGTGGCAAGCTCGCAGCACTACGCAGCAGCTGGCGGTGACGTCGCTCCGTGAGGAGTCCGGGGTCCTCTCCGCGCGCGTGGATGATCTTGCCGTTCGAACGGAATCGCGCGCCAACCAAATTCAGGAATCCGAAGCGCGCATCGAAGCCTTCCGCCGCTCCGCATCGGAAGCCGGCGACAGCCTGCTTCGTCTGCACGGCGAACAGAAGCAAGCGGAAGAGGCGCTCGTCCATCACCTCGAAGCCCTCCGTAAACGCGAAGCGGGCGAGCACGACCTCCTCGAAACTTCCATTCGCATTCGTGACGAAGCCGATCAGGCCGCTTACGACTGGGAAGCCGCAAGCGGCCAGCTCAATGCGTTGAGCCAAAACGCGGCTGCTCTACAGTCACGCATCGCGGACCTGCGTCAACAACGCGAGACCACCACGCAGAAGGCAGATGTCCTGCGCGACTCGCTCTCTGGCGTTCGCGCGCGCCATGAAACGCTGACACAGATTCTCAACGACCGTTCTTACACCGCCGATGCCGTGCAAAAGCTCTTCGCCGCCAATGAACGCGGAGGCGGCCACAACTTCCACGCCGTCGGCGTGCTCGCGGATTACGCCGAAGTCGAAGAACAGCACGAAGCGGCCATCGAGCAATATCTTCGCGACGAACTGGAATACGTCGTCGTCGAAACCTACGACCACGCTCGCGCCGGCGTTTCCCTGCTGCGCGATGAAGTCGGCGGCCGCGCCACATTCTTTGTCGATTCGCTGCGCAATTTGCGCCTCGCCGAATATGAGCCAATCATCAACTTCCATATCGAAGACGGCGTGATCTCCCGCTTGGACAAGCTGGTCGGTTTCCGCGATCCCCTGGGCGCAGCCGCCAAGCAATTTCTTCCGCGTCTGCGCTCGGCCTATTTGACGAACAGCGCCACAGCCGCCGAGACGCTCGCTCGCGACAATCCTCAGTTCGCGTTCGTCGCGCCGGACGGCACTTGCTACCAGGGCCGCATGGTCACTGGTGGCCGCGCCGATGAGGCTGGCCCGCTCGGCATGAAGCGCGAGCTACGCGCCCTCGACTCCGATATCTCGCGCCTCGAGCATGAGGTGAGTGAAGCGCAATCCGCCCTTGCGCAAGTGAACACGGAATTGCGCGAAGCAGAGCAGTCGCTCGAACAGATTACGCTCCAGCAACGCGACGCCGAGCGCAGCGTCTTCTCGGCCACGCACCGTCACGAGCACATGCAAAGCGAACTAGCGCGGCTCGGCCTCGAACTCACTGTTTGCCAGAACGAGCTTCTGCGCCTCAGGAAGGATTCCGAAGACGCAAGAATGCGCGCCGAGCGTGCGAAGAATCAACACGCTGCCGCAGCCATCAGCCGCGCGGAAGCGGAAACCGAGAGCACGCGGCTCGTCGAACAGCTCGCCCAGCTCCGTGGTTCTGTGCAAACCGAACAGAACGAACTAGCAACTGGCCGCGCTGAACTCGCCGCTCTCAATGAACGTCTTTCCGCTGCCGAAGCTCTCGCCGCGCGTCTGCAAGAAGAACGCTCGGAACTGGATAGGCGCGAAACCGCACTCTTACAGCAAGAATCTTCGATTTGGGATGAAACCGCCGCACTCACGAAGCAAAGTGAAGAGCTTGCGCAACAACTCGAAGGGCTCCGCGGCGAAAAACTTCGCCTCGAAGTCCGTCAGCGCCAGCTCGAGCAGGAGTGGGACACTGGTCGCACCCGCGTCGCGCAAATGGAAGATCATCTGCGCGCGGGCCGACAGTCGCTCCAGGAGCTTCGCGAACAGCGCAGCCACGCCGAAGTGGATCACGCGCGCAACGATTCAGACCGCCAGCATCTCCGCGAAACCTGCATGACGGAGGTCAATGCTCAGCCCGAGGATCTGATTGCAACGGAAGCCGCCTTTATGACCGGCGAAGAACTGGCCGTCGCGGAAACGAATTACCGCGAAATGAAGCAGCGCATCGAAGCCATGGGCCCTGTCAACATGATGGCGCTCGAAGAATTCAATGAGTGCGAGCAGCGCTTCACGTTCCTGACGCGCGAGCGCGACGACCTTCTCAAATCCATCGCCGACACACAGCAAGCTATTGCCGAACTCGACCTGGTCTCTCGCGAGAAATTCGAACAAGCCTTCAACGCCATCAACCATAACTTTTCCGAAGCGTTCCACACGATTTTTGGCGGTGGCATGGCGGAAATGCGTCTGACCGAGATCGACAGTTCCGGCGACGCCGGCATCGACGTTGTCGCTTCGCCTCCGGGCAAGCGCATGCAAAACGTCCTCCTGCTCTCCGGCGGCGAAAAAGCCATGACCGCGCTCGCGCTGCTCATTGCCATCTTCCGCTACCAGCCGAGCCCCTTCTGCATCCTCGACGAAGTGGACGCGCCGCTCGACGAAGCCAACGTCGGCCGTTTCACCCGCCTCGTCGGTGACATGAGCGGCCAAACACAATTCATCATCGTTACCCACAACCGCAAAACCATGGAGACCGGCTCCGTTCTCTATGGCGTCACCATGCAAGAGCCCGGCGTCTCCAAGCTCGTCAGCGTCCGCTGGGAAGGCGACGAAGCCCCCGCCCCCAAACAAAAAGCTGCCTCCGCCGCCTAAAACCGTCAAAGCATCCGGGATGTTCCTCGCACGCGCACGAGAAGAATAATCCTTCGCTTCACAATTCTTCCAGCAATTTCCTCTACGCGCGGCTTTCCCTCGACGAAACACTGCGCTAGAATGCTCCGCACCTTTGGGGAGAAACTTTTCCGTGGCTGCAAGTCCTGTGAGTCGCATCATTCAAGAAACGCATTTCGCCGGTCTCACTCCCGCGGCGCGCGGGAAGGTCCGCGATATCTACGATCTCGGCGATAAGCTGCTCATCGTCGCCACTGACCGGCTATCCGCGTTCGACGTCATTCTCCCAACTCCCATCCCCGACAAAGGCCGCGTCCTCACGCAGCTCTCCTTTTTCTGGTTCGATCTTCTCAAGGACGTCATCCCCAACCACGTTCTCAGCTCCACGGAATTTCCTGCTGCTTTCAACGCCTACCGCGAGGAACTCGACGGCCGCTCCATGGTTGTCCGCAAGACGCAGCCGCTTCCCATCGAATGCGTTGTGCGCGGCTACGTTTCCGGCTCGGGCTGGAAAGACTACAAATCCACCGGAAAAATCTGCGGCATCGTCCTCCCTGCCGGCCTGCGCGAATCCGATCGCTTGCCTGAACCCATCTTCACTCCTGCCACCAAAGCCGCCACCGGCCACGACGAAAACATTTCCTTCGAGCAAGCGGCCTCTCTCATCGGAGCGGACGTCGCCGACCGCGTCCGCTCCATCAGCATCGATATCTACCGCCGCGCTGCCGCCTACGCCGAACCCCGCGGCATTCTCCTCGCCGACACGAAATTCGAGTTCGGCCTCCTCAACACCTCGCTCGGCTCCCACGACGCGGTCAAAGCTCTCATGTGGATCGACGAAGCCCTCACTCCAGACTCCTCGCGCTTCTGGCCCGCCGCTCAATACCATCCCGGCGGCCCGCAACCCTCTTTCGACAAACAGTTTGTGCGCGATTATCTCGAGCGAATCCGCTGGCCCAAAACCCCGCCTGGCCCGGACCTTCCGCCCGACGTCGTCGCTGCCACGCGTGCCAAATACCGGGAAGCGTATCGCATCCTGGCAGGGCACGAGCTCGACCAATAGCCGCAAACGTAACTGCAAACGGGCCCAGAACAAACTGGAACAAATTCTGCGGAGCGTGCGATCGTGAAAGATCAACTCGAAGGGCTTGTCACACAAATGGTGGACCGGGGCATCTTGTTCGATGAGGCTGTGGGCGAATTCGAGAAGCGTTTCATCAAGCGCGTCCTGGACCGCGCCAACGGCAACCAATCCCGTGCCGCGCAGGTCCTCGGTATTCACCGCAACACGCTCAGCCGTAAAATCGACGAGTACAAGCTCGCTTCAAGAAACCACCACTCCCGCTAAACGAATTTCTGCATATCCCTTCCCTTGTAGGGGCGCCGCATGCTGCGCCCCAGCTTGCCAGGGCGCGCCGCTCACACTGCCTGAGCTCTCTCTAGCAGTCCTGCCGCGAGGCCCGACTGGACGGAAACAAAACGGCTCCCCGGCCAAGCCGGAGAGCCGTTCATAATCTATCGTCTGTCAACCGGTCGACTAGCTCGAAGGCTTCTTCTTCACCGTCTTCTTCGGTGCAGATTTCTCCTTCGGAATGTCCTCTTCGCTCACTTTGCCTTTTTCCCAGTGCAGCATGAACGCTGGGTCCGGATCGTAAGATACGAGCGTCGCGGTAAAATGAATCGCGCTGTCCTTCTCTACACGAGCCACATCCGGCTGACCAACTATTTTCACCTCCATGTTCGGCACCGTCGCGGCATCGAACTCCGCGTCGCTGGTCACAAAGGCTACCTTAAGCACGATGGGGTCTCCGGGAGCGTTTTCAATTACTTTACCGGGCACGCCAGGAAACTCCAGCCCACACGCCGCCAGCCAGGTCACTTTGGATTTGTCACCGCCCGCCTTCAAGTCCTCCACCACGGACTTGATGGTCATGTCTTTCCGCACTGCATCCAAATCCGCGCTGCTTGGGATGTTGTAGCTCGCCGGACGGTCAACCGAGCTGCTTGCCAATTGCAGCAGTTCCGCCAGTTCCGCGTCTGTCAAGTTTTCACAGGCGGCCTGCTGGTAGTTTACGATCAACTTTCGCAGATAGTCCTTCACCTTAGTGGATTGCGCTTGCGTTGCCCCCTTCGCCGAAACGGCGCGCGCAATCGACCAGAATGCATCCATGTGCTGCGGCGGCGTCAACGCTTCATATGCCAGCCCTAGCCGGTAACTCGTGACTCCGTCGTCCGGATTCAGTGCCAGCATAGCCTTATAGAAGGGTATTGCCCCTGCGTAGTCCTTGACGGCCGCCGAAGCTTGTGCGGCAGTCCCGTTGAAATAAATCTGAATCTGCTTCTTCTGCGTAGCAAACGCGTCGTCTGTCATGCTGTCGGGTTTTTTGACCGCATCCAACGCCTTTAATCCGGCAACGGCTGAATCTCTTGCCGCTTTCGCGGTTGCAGGGTCCGCCTGTTGAGCCGCGCTTAAAGCGTTATACGCAAAGCAGTGCGCGTATAGCGCCTGATATTGTCCGCCCGCGTCTATCTTGTCTCCGAGCCCTATAACTTTGTCCGCGTACTCGATCACCTTCTGATAATTCTTCAGCTGCCCATAAGCTTGGACGTAAAGCGGATAAACGTAAATCAGCAACGCGGAATTAGGATATTTCGAAACGAAATCATCGAGGCACTTCAGCTGCGTGGCTGGAACTTTCTCACTCGCACAAGCCTGGTACGAATTGTACTCCGGCATCGTATACGGCTGCTTCCCCGCCCCGGCGTCCTGTCCCCCCGCTGCCGCCTGGGCCTGCGCCACCGCACTCAGCCCGTTCCCTAGAATCAGACAAAGCGCCGCGACCATCGCGAGGCCTGCCACTTTGCGTGTTCCACTCATTCCCACTCTCCTCGCCCGAAGCTCAACTCTGGATTTTCGTTGCCGGTTTTTTTCGCACTGCCTCTGCCAATAATTGCGTTTGTTCCGAAATGGCTCTTGTTCCAAAACTTGGGAATTATAGGAAAAGCCCCAGTCTATCCGCAAGCTGTCATCTCAGGAAAATTCAAACAGCCTGTGGAAGCACCCGATTAGCCTGGACGCTTTTCTCCGTCTTCCCAATACACCTTCGAGGATCCCAAGCCCTGCGGGAACTGCTCAGACTCCTGGATGGTAAGATGAGTTTCGCACAAAAAAGGTGGCAAGCGAGAGGAAGAATTCAAATGGCTCAAAAAGTATCCATAGATTCATCAGATTCATCGCCCCGCCAAACCGCCCCACTCCTCGGAGCCGTCGCCCTCGTCACCGGTGGCAATCGCGGCATCGGCCGCGCCATCGCGCTACGTCTTGCCCAACTCGGCGCTGCCGTCGCCATCTGCGGCCGCAACGCGCAGGCACTTGACGCCACCGAGACTGAGCTCAAGCGATCAGGTTCGCCAGTCCATTCGCAGATCGCAGACGTCTCGCGATCTGCCGATGTAACCGCCCTCGTGGACCAAACCCAATCTGCGCTGGGCCTCATCTCTATTTTGGTCAACAATGCCGGCGTCGGTCTTTTCGGCCCTGTCCACGAAAAAACCGAAGCCGATTGGGACCGCATCCTAAATACAAATCTCAAGAGCGCCTTCCTCGTCTCTCGCGCGGTAGCCCCTGCCATGATCCAGCGCGGCGCCGGCGACATCATCAACATCAGCTCTCTCGCCGGCCGCAACGCCTTCGCCGGCGGCGGCCTCTATTGTGTCTCCAAGTGGGGCCTCCAGGGCCTTTCCGCCTGCATGGCCGAAGACCTTCGCGAGCACGGCATTCGCGTCAGCATCATCTGCCCCGGCAGCGTAGGCACCGGGTTTTCCACACGCGGCTCAAAGGATCCCTCCAAAGTGCTGTCACCAGAAGACGTAGCCCACGCCGTCGAATTGATCGTCACCCAAAGCCCACAAAGCTTCCTCAGCGAAATTCACCTCCGCCCCCTCCGCAAACCCTAGCCTGGCGAATACGCGTAGAGGCACAGCACGCTGTGCCCGCATTTGCCCAGACGTGCTGATGGATGGGCCTTTTCACCGCACCCTTACGAGTAGTTCCCCTCTTCAGCTCGATTATTTCCTCTTGACATTAGTCGTCATAACGACTATCGTAACGCCATGAGTCGCCGCCCCATCTCTCATCCAACTCTCCCCGTCGAGGCCCGCATCTTCATCTCCCTTCAAAAAACCGCCGACTGCCTCGGCCTCGAAGCCGAACAACTTCTAAAACCTCATGGCCTCACCGGCACCCAATACAACGTCCTCCGCATTCTCCGTGGCGCCGAACCTACAGGCCTCGCCTGCAGCGGCATCGGCGAACGCATGATTTCCCACGACCCGGACATGACCCGCCTTCTCGACCGCATGGAGAAGCGCGGCCTCATCTCTCGCGCCCGCCAGACCGACGACCGCCGCGTCATCAAAGCCCGAATCACTCCCGCGGGTCTCGCTCTTCTGAAAAGTCTCGATCAGCCTGTTCGCGAGCTTCACAAGCGTCAGTTCCATCACATTCCAGCTGCGCGCTTAAAGACTCTCGCCGAGCTGTTGGAGGAAGTCCGCGTTCGCGGACCGCAATGAACGCAGCAAAATTAAAATCTGCTTAGACGCAGCACTCAGTTAAGGAGGCAACACTCATGGGCCAAGTTTTCTCTCGTATCGCTGTCACCGCCGGACTGGCGGCAGTTCTTTCCCTGCCTGCAGCCGCGGCCACTTCCACCTGGCAAATCGACCCGGCGCATTCGTCAGCTCAATTTGCGGTCAAACACCTCGCAATCTCAACCGTTCGCGGTGCTTTTACCAGCGTTAAAGGCTCCATCCAGCTCGACGACAAGGACATTACCAAGTCCTCCGTCGAAGTCACCATTGACGTCAATTCCGTTGACACGCGCGTCCCGGACCGCGACAAGGATCTCAAAAGCGATCATTTCTTCGACGCCGAGCACTTCTCCACCATCACGTTCAAATCCAAGAAGGTTGAACAAGTAGCTCCCGGCAAGCTCAAAGTCACCGGCGACCTTACCATTCGCGGCACCACGAAAGAAGTCGTCTTGGACGTCGATGGTCCCACCGCTCCCGTCAAAGATCCCTGGGGCAACCAGCGCATCGGCGTTAACGCCAGCTCCAAAGTCACTCGCCAGGATTTTGGCATCACGTACGGCCCAGGTATGATCGGCGATGAAATATCCATCACCATCGACGCCGAAATGATTCCTGCGAAAAAGTAAATCGGGCCTGCCCCGATTCGGCTTAGAACAAAAAGACTGCGGCAACGCTGGCTTTGTCGGCCGAAGACTCCGTGGCCTCCTGGAGCGAAGAAATGAAACTCTTCGCTCCGGCCGGCAGCGGCTCATGAAAATAGGTTCTGAATAATGGTCGCAAGCGCGCATCCTCCGCGCGCTCTGTTTCATCCAATGCACTGCATCAAATTAAAGGACAGCCCATGAACAAACCTGCACCGACTGAGTTTCCCGTTCACGACCTCATCCGTGATCGTTGGAGTCCGCGCGCCTTCTCCGACAAGCCCGTAGACCGCGAGATTCTCGCAAGCCTGTTCGAAGCCGCCCGCTGGGCTCCCTCCAGCAGCAACGAGCAACCCTGGGCTTACCTCGTCGCCACTAAAGACAATTCGCAAGATTTCGCAAAAATGGTCAGTGTCCTGGTGGAGTTCAACGCCGACTGGGCCAAAAACGCGCCAGTGCTTGCTCTCGCTGTATCGCACCTCAAATTTCAGAGTAATGGCAATCCGAATCGCAATGCTTTCTACGATACCGGCGCGGCGACCATTTTGTTCAGCGTAGAAGCCACTGCCCGAGGCCTTTACGTTCACCAAATGGCCGGGTTTGACCCTGCCAAAGCCAAACAAGTCTTTGAAATCCCAACCGATTGGGAACCCATTGCAGCTTTCGCCATCGGCTATCCGGGCGATCCGAACTCGCTCTCTCAAAAACTACAAGACCGCGAAATTGCGCCGCGAACACGCAAGCCTTTAACAGAATTTGTCATGTCAGGCCGCTGGGGGCATACTTCTCCTATCGTCGCTCGATAGTCGGTACATCAGTCATATAAATCTGTTTCAGAGGACCTAGCCAGGCCACAAATGCATCGCATCGTCGAGTTCCTTCTTCATCATGGTTATGTCGTCTTGCTCGCCTGGGTCTTCGCTGAACAAGCGGGAGTTCCCGTGCCCTCGCTTCCGCTTCTGCTCGCCGCGGGCGCGCTAGCAGGCTCTCATCAACTCAATATCTTTGCTTCGCTCTTCGTGGTTACCTTTGCCGCGGTTTGTGCTGATTCGCTCTGGTATCAACTTGGCCTCCGCAAAGGCATCAGAGTCCTTCAGTTCCTTTGCAAGATTTCCATCGAGCCGGACTCTTGCGTCCGCCGCACCGAAGGCGTTTTTTCCAAGCAGGGCGCACGCTCTCTGATTTTCGCCAAGTTCCTTCCTGGCCTCAGCACGGTTGCTCCGCCTCTGGCCGGCGTCTTCCAGATGCGCGCGAGGCGCTTTCTGCTTTTCGATTCCGCTGGCTCGATGCTCTGGGGCGGCACCTTCCTTGGCCTCGGCTATGTCTTCAGCGGCGAGATCGAGCGCATCGCCGAGCACGCCGCCTCTCTCGGCGGCTGGCTCGCCGTCATTCTCGTTGCCGCGTTCGCATCCTATATCGGTTACAAATTCCTCGCGCGCAAGCGCTTCCTGCGCGAACTTCGCATCGCCAGGATCACTGTCGAGGAATTGAAGCGCAAACTTGACGCCGGCGAGGACCTCGTCATCGTCGATCTCCGTCATTCCATGGATTTCGAAGCCGACCCGGAAACCATCCCGGGCGCCTTCCGCATGGACGCCAAGGAACTCGAGGAGAAGAACGATCTGCTGCCCCACGATCGTGAAATCATCCTCTATTGCACTTGACCAAACGAAGCCACGAGCGCCCGTGTGGCGCTCCTCCTCAGAAGACAAGGCATCACGCGCATTCGTCCCCTGGAAGGCGGTCTCGAAGCCTGGCGCGAGCACAAATATCCCGTCGCCAACATTAAACTCACTCAAATCTCAACTCAGATTTAGCTTTGCAGCTTTAGATTTAAAGCTCTAGATTTACAAACGCGGCAGGACAATCCCGCTCTGCGCCTGATACTTCCCCTTCTTATCCTTGTAACTCACTTCGCAATCTTCATCCGACTCGAAGAAAAGCACCTGGCACAACCCCTCATTCGCATAAATCTTCGCAGGCAGAGGCGTGGTATTGCTGATCTCCAGCGTCACAAACCCTTCCCACTCCGGCTCAAACGGCGTCACGTTCACAATAATTCCGCACCGCGCATACGTCGACTTCCCCAAACAAATCGTCAAAACATTCCTCGGAATCCTGAAATATTCCACTGACCGAGCCAGCGCAAAAGAATTTGGCGGAATCAGACACGCATCGCCTTTGAACGGCACCAAAGACCTCGGATCGAAATGCTTGGGATCCACAATCGTCGAATTCACATTCGTGAAAATCTGAAATTCGTCCGCTACGCGGATGTCGTAGCCATACGACGAAACTCCGTAGCTGATCACGCCTTCGCGCACCTGTCGGTCCGTGAACGGCTCGATCATCTTGTGTTCGAGCGACATTTTGCGGATCCACCGGTCTGGCTTAACGGACATCCATGCCTCCTCAATCATCCAATGAATTTTGCAGCGTAAAAAGGAAGTACGTCTAAACAACTTCGCTAAAAGGAAGGACAGTGTAGTTTACCCATCTCGTCTTGACAACCCGCGCCGCACCCTCTAGCATTTGCCACAGAAGCAGGAGGCGCGTGTGATCAAGCTGGACATTGTCAATGCGGTTGTCGCCAAGACTCTCATCAGCCGCACCAAAGCCGAGCAAGCCGTCGAGACCGTTTTCGATTCTCTTAAACAAGCTCTCGGCCGCGGCCAGCGCATCGAGCTCCGCCGCTTCGGCGTCTTCAGCGTCAAGCCTCGCAAGACCGGCATCGGCCGTAACCCCCGCACCGGCGAAGAAGTCAGCATCCCGCCCGGCAAAGCCGTCCGCTTCAAACCCGGCAAAGAACTCCAAGGCATCGAAGCCGCAAAGAAATCGTAGTCCGTTTCTACACTCTGTCTAAACATCACTCGATATCTGCCATTTGGAAGGATCAAGCAGTCCGCAAGAGGCATCTCCTGTTGACATCCGACCCAAGCGAGCCGCAGCCGCGCTCAACTTCAATCTGGTACGCGTTGGGCCGCATCGCGGAGGCGTAGCTTGCCTCCATCGGCCTTCGCTTCACGATGCAATGAACGTTAACAGCGGCGTTCCGTCCCGAGCGAAAACGCTTCAAAAGGCCGAACGCCACCACATCCTGCAAGCTTTGCGAGAGACCGCGTGGGTTATTGCAGGTCTCGAAGGAGCTGCCACGCTTCTCGAAGCGAACGCACAACGCTGCTCGATAAAATGCGCCGGCGCGGCATTTCCCGTCCTCAACTAACATGAGTGCAGGCAAGCTATCCAAAATTTGCAGAAAATGGGCTGGCGGGGCAGCCCGAAGCCTTCAGGCCGCCCGGCGGCTGACTAGACGGTGACGGTCGTTCCATCGAACTTCGTGAATGTAAACCCACTGAAGGGCTCGTTGTAGGTTGCGCGCTGGTCCCGCAGGATGCTGATCGTGACCGCTTCGCCGAGCAGTAGAGCTTGCTGCGCATCCGAGCGCCAGTGCACGCCGGCCATGTCACGCCCTAAGGCAACATTGTTCGCGAGTTTATTCAGTTCGCCGCCCACATTGATCTGCCCTGCGTCAGCACCATTGTAGACGAGCAAGCTCTGACCATCATCGGCAGCTACCATCGGTTTGGGTATTACGAAGGTTTCGTCAAAAAAGGCCTTCAGGGCGGTAACGCAAGCGCCGGCAATCACACCATGCCCCTCGCCGTAAGACGGATGCTGCGGATTCCCTTCGGGGAAAGCGGCCGGCAAGAGGTATGAGCCCGGGCTCTTTGCGGAGATCTCACCGATTGCTGCGGAATTCAGAACGTCTCTGTGGATGGGGTATTTTGCCACTCCCGTGATCGTGTTGTGGACAAGACCTCCGTACGCCACGGGTCGCAAGGCCCGGTGCACAAACCACTTCTGATACCACATGGCTTTGAGCGCCCGGTTTGAGACTTCGCCCAGCAAATCTTGAATATGTTGCGCTCCGAAGGTTTGAACCCCTGCCTGATTTGCTATTTTGAGATATGGGTTCCCCGGATTGAACGGTGCCTTGTTTCCTAGAAGCCATTGGGACGCGAACAGATAAGCTTGGTAGGCAAAGTCCGAATGTACCCAGGCCCCGAGGTCGCGGCCGTTCTTGAGGTAGGTGGTAGTAGGCGAAATGGCGTTGGCTGGGAAAGGCCCTTGCCCGTTTTGCACCTCCAGCCAAGACGTAAAATCCGTAAGATAATCTTTGTCAGCGACGTAGGTGTTGTACTTCTGCGCGATGCTAAGTGTTCCAAAGATCACCGGCAGGAGGAAAAACTGAGACATGTAGGGCCCAATGAGGTCGCCCGGTGTAGAACCGCGGAACAAAGTGCCCGCCGTGACCTTGCCGCTCACTTTCGGTCCTCGGAAATCGGACAGTTTGTTGAGGTCAGTGATCGCCGCTACAGTAATTGGCTCGTTCCCGTATTGAGAGAAGGGGATGTCGCGGGCTAAGGCCATCCAGTAGTCTTCTACCATCTCGCCTGCCCGCTCCGCGCTGGCCAGGGCAGGTGAGGGCGGGATGGTCAGTTGCCCGCTATCGGTGCCTTCCAGATCAAAAGCCAACCCTCCCTGAGGACCCTGCAGTTTCACGTTTCCGCCGAGGGGAATTTCCGCGAACTCGTCGGGATCGCCGGTCTTCACGGCCGTCAACAGCGCGCGGTATGCGGCCCTATCAACTTCGCCGATGCTGTCGTGGGGCAGACCCTGGGAATAATTGCCGATAAAGTTGGGATACCGGTCTTCGTCGCCGTTGTTGATCTGGCGTGGAGTCGGAACCTTGCGTTCGTCAGTCGCCGCCTTCAACCGAATTCGAAAAGACCGCCCTCTACGCGATGAATCGTCATCCTCGTCGTCGTCGTGGTCAGAGATGCGGGAGACGCCGCGGGCTTCGGCATTTTCAGTTAATAACAACGCGGGAAAGCCGACACTTGCGGCCGCGACAGCTGTGGAAGTGCCGGCGCGGCCCAAGAACGAGCGCCTGCTTAGAGATTTAGACGTCGAGTTCGTTGCCAAATCCTGAGCCTCCACGTTGCCGTCGACTCGATCTTGAATCACCTCAACGTGATTATTGGCCTGGTTTTCGCTCATATTGCCTCTCTTAGTGCCCTTCGCTCATTGCCGTTTTGTCCGCCATGGGGGGGCCGGAAATCCTTTCCAAGAAGGCTGACGAAAAAACAATGGGGGAAAGGGATTGGAAAAAGTGAAGTAACTCTGCTTCCGCCATCTCCGACATGTCAAGCATAAAATCCGACAATAAGAGAGAAGCTTTGTAACAAGCGATTATTCAGACCAGGCTCATGATAAGAGCCAATGTCGGCCCCCCTGCGCCGATCATCTTATGGGGAGTTTGAGGACTTCACATAAATCCGCATGCGTGGCCACGCAAGAAATTCAACTGCAACCGTTCTAATGTCATGCAGGCCACCTGTTTGTCTGCGTGGATCAGACTGTGTCCAGCGAAGGTGAGAGATGCAAATCCGATGGAAGCTTTTGGGCGCACTCATGCTCATGGCGATGCCGTTGAGCGCACAAACGTCGAAGCCAAAGTATCAGCCCCATTCCGACTCCGTGTGCAAGGCCACATTGGCGGACGGCACGACGTATGAGGTGTGGGATCGTGTGCTCGTGGCCGAATGGGAGGGGAAGCCCAGTTATGTGCCAGTGCGAGCCCTCTACAAGCCGGGCTCGGGAGTATTTCTTTGGCACTGGAGCTTGGGATTCTCGGATATGGCGAGTGCCAGCGAGATGATGGACAAACCCCAAAAGGGCGGAGCTTGCCTTGAAAACCCGCAACATCACGTCCTGCTCTTGCAGAATGGGGAATGGTTAGATTTTTGGGCCACGAACGGAAGTGTCAATGTATTTCACTCTATTTTGAAATTCAACACTCGAAAAAAAGCATGGTCGTACGTGGCGGAGCATTGGCGGGACGGGCGATTCGATTTTACCGAGGGCCCGTCGACAATGTTTGTCGAGGTGATAAGACTCAACCAGCAGCTAGAGGCTGAATTCTTCCGGCCAAAGAGACTGGAGTTCTCCGCGCAAGGTTTCCTCTATAACTCCCTCGGAAGTGTGCAGAAAGTGGGCCAGAATTGGGAATTGGAAATCAGGGGCGCGGACGAGCCGAATCGCGCGACGGTTTTGCTCGATAGCAACTTCAAACTACTTTCAGTAACGAGGAGCCCTGCCTCGCACTGACGCACAAGAGATGCGAATTCCCATGGGATAAAAAGATTCAATGCCTGGTAAACGAAGGGAAAACTTGGAGGGATTGAATCCAAAGGTTTTAACGTTCAACTGAGCCGACATTTGAATCGGCTCGACGCATTCGCCTCACTGCTTGTCGTAGACAGAGTCGATTTTAAAAACGAGCTGTTTATAGATCAAGTTGGCCAGTGTCTTTGTCCCAGAGCAGGCTCCACGTTGTTTTCAAGCAACGACAGCCCCACTCCGAATTCGTACAGTTCGAGGGTTAGTCAGCACAACTGGTCAGTGCTTCGACGGAAGCATGATCAGGAGGAGACTGTCTGCAACCCTCGTCAATCCGTATTCTCGTCGTGGATGATTTCGAGCCCTGGCGTCGTTTTGCCTCTTCATCGCTCCGCAAGAAACCGGGATTGCAGGTCGTCGGCGAGGCTTCAAATGGATTAGAAGCGTTTCAGAAAGCGGTGGAACTGGACCCGGATTTGATTCTAATGGGCATCGGAGTCCCATCCGTAAATGGAATCGAAGCCGCTCGCCGAATCCGTGAAATGGTCCCTGAAGCTAAAATAATCTTCTTGAGCGAGGAACCTTCTTTCGATGTGGTGCAAAAAGCCATGAGCCTTGGCGCATCGGCCTTCGTTATCAAAACTATGGCTGCATGCGAGCTGCTCACTGTTGTGGAAAATGTCCTCGCTGGAATGAAGTTTGTCAGTATCTGATAGGCAAACTGCAATTCCGCAGTCCAGGTCTCAGCGTGACCGTCAACCCGCTGCCGCCATCTTCACTCGTTCACTGGTCGGAGAATCTGATGCGAGCATCGCTAGTGCGGCCTTCTGGACGGTAAATTGCGAAAAGCCGCAGTCCATGCAGACTAAGACCTTTGGGAATAGCACGACGCCTGAATTGTCTAGATTTTTGATGCCGCCAAGGTGGACCATCATCTCGGCAGAAAACTCCATCTGGTTATCCAACCTGCATGCCGGACAAGACATAAACCCTCCCCACGTTCGGATAGGAATGACTGGACACGGTTATAACCACTCGTTGCAAAGAGTATAAGCAATCAAACAGCATTTGACTGTGAAAAATTAAACATTTCTTTGGTGTGTAATTATCTCCAGATTCCTGATAACGCCGCGATCGGAGAATTAAAGTATTACTTCATATCTCCGGTGACCCGACCAATGACCGGTCAATGAGTGATCATCTGGCGGATATGGTTTTGAACGGAATACTCACGTGAGCCGCGCATGCCTCACGTCATCGCGGCGATGGTCGTTACGCCCGATACTCGCCGAGGAGATCAGCGAGAATCCATGTTGTTCCGGCAATTGCGAAGGTCTCGGCGGTTTCGCTCCAATTCGTATGACTGTGGGGATCCGAAAGGAGCAACGGTACCCACACGACTAGCCCAAAGATCAGGAGCATCATTGTCAGCAGACGAGCGGCGAGAAGCGCCATTCGATTGGTAAGAAGAGCCACAGCCGCGAGTGCGAAGAAAACAGTGGTCGCTACCGCCCAAAACATCTGATTTGGCGGAAGCCACTTCGGAACAAGACTGGCGGTAGGGTGAAGATAAAACGCCTGTTCGAGCGTAAAGGAAGCCGCGCAGAGGCCCACAAGAATGCGGCCGATCCGGCTGAGCGTTTCCGGTGACGATGCCGATGGCAAGCGCGCGAAAACGATCGCCGCTCCGGTCACGAGAGAGAACTGCTCGAAGAAGTTGCCCCAACTATTGTAGATCCGCGGCGCGGCGACGATTCCTGGCACGCACTGTAGGGCGAAGACAAGATAAACCGCACCCAGGACGGCTGCGCCCGCTTTCGCGGTTCGATGGAACTGAATCGCAGTGCCGCCGAGGATCAGGGCAGCGGCGGCGGCGTAGACAAGGTAATGCGGTTGATGCCAGCCGTTGTAGTCGTGCCAGGCCAGCGTGATGAGGCCAAAGGCCAAAGCCCCCACTCCAAACAAGTGACGGCCGAGGTTCGAACTGGGCGTTAATACGGTCATTTGTTTTCAATCCCGATCGCGCAGGTTTGTCACGATGCGGGAGAACCGATTCGTCGGCGTTCATTTAAGCAACCGGGGGATCTTAAAGGATACGCCGAGCTTTATACAACGGGCACTATACATCGGGATGCATCAAGCGTGTAGTGCCACATGATTGCATCTCCACTTCCATTTGACCCGCTGGCGCAAACTCCTCCAATTGTGCTGTACTTGTATTGGCAAAACTTTTTAGTCTTCTAAACTCTTTGTGAGCACGCCACCCACAGATTCCACACTGGACACGTTCTCGCCTCCCGTTGATTGGCGCGATGCTCCCCCGCGCGCGCAATTTTACGTCCCGGTTCTCCCTCGCCCGTCCGTCAAATCGCTCATCCTCGTCGTCGCTCTGTTTCTCCTGACGCTCTGTACCTGCCTGGCTGCAGGCACGCAGTTCGCTGTCGCCTATGCTCACGATCAAGCCGCTTCCCTCGACGAATTCCTCCGCGCCTTCACTCTCTTCTACAAGAACCCCGTGGCGCTTCTGGCCGGCCTCCCCTTCGCCGCCACCCTGTTAACAATCCTTCTCGCACACGAACTGGGCCATTTCTTCGCCTGCCGCAACCACCATATTCGCTCCAGCTACCCCTTCTTCATCCCCTTTCCAAGCCTCATCGGCACTTTCGGCGCGTTTATTCTCATGCGTTCTCCCATTCGCACCACACGCGCCCTTTTCGACGTCGGCGCTTCTGGCCCGCTAGTGGGCTTTGTCTTCGCCTTTCCCGCCCTCATCTACGGTGTACTTCATTCCAGCATCGTTCCCGCCATCGCTCATCCCGACCCCAACCAAAACACCGTCATCTTCGGCACTCCGCTCCTTCTCCGCCTCCTCGTCGCCCTCTTTCATCCCGGCGTCAATCCCCACATCCTCCTTCTTCCCCCAGTAGGCCGCGCCGCCTGGGTCGGTCTTTTCGCCACCACATTGAACCTCCTACCTGCCGGACAACTAGATGGCGGCCACATCCTCCGTTCTGTCAACCCCCGCCTTCACCGCTTTTCCACCCTTCTTCTCCCACTAGTCCTTCTTCCCCTCGGTTATTTCTACTGGTATGGCTGGTTTGTCTGGGCCGCTCTTCTCTTCGGCCTCCGCTTCCTCCGCATCGCCCCTATCTACGATCCCGTCCCACTCGACCCGCCGCGCCGCTTCGCCGCTTTCCTGACTCTCGCCGTCTTCATCCTCTGCTTCATGCCTGCCCCGATCTTTGGCCTCTAAACTTGAAGATATTGATTGACAGAGTTATATCGTCGGTGGTATTCTTCTTCTCGGAAAATCAGACTTAGTTGACCTTCGCCGCCGCCTTTTCGGGCGGCTATTTTTTTTGCCTGCTCGAACCTAACGCACGCCCGAACGTTAACGCACACCCGAACGCTGACGCGCGATAGTCAGGTCTGATCTTTCCATCGGCTCTCCGACAGGCTGCTCAAGAAATCTGTAATTGTCATCCCGAGCGAAGCGAGGGATCTGCTTTTTCTAAGGGTTTTCGGTAGCCTGCTGAGCCGATTCGCTTCCCGTTTGGCTGTAACTCAAATCCACTCTTATGAGGCTTCCATGACCAATAAGAATTCCAGCACTGGTATCGCCGCGCGCTGCCAGTTTCACTTTTCCGACGGCCGCTGCTGCCGTATGTTGCGCAGCCCGGCCCATTCTTTTTTCTGTGCCTTCCATGCCAGGCAACAGCTGCAACTCCTCGAGTCCCAGCGCCTGGGCGACGAAATCTCCGCCTCCCTAAACGGCGATTTCCTCACCGCCACCGACATCAACCACGTCCTCGGCAAACTCTTTACCGCCGTCGCGCAGGACCGTATCCCCCTTCGCAAAGCCACCGCCCTTGCCTTCCTCGGCCAGGTCCTGCTCTCTTCCCTCCCCCACGTGAAGAAGGAGTTTCCGTTCAGCTACAAATTCGACCACTGGAACAAGGTACTAGCCAATGCCGCCCCACTCTCCACTCCTTCCTCTCTCACCGACTCCAATTCTTCGCCCGAAGACCTCCAGGAGTTCTCTGAACCAGACTCCCCCAAAGAAGACTAACCATTCATCGACATCACGGTATCGGGCCGGTTCATTAGTTGCTTACGGACGGCCGCCAGCGGACTGCCCCGTTTCAACTCCCGGATGGCTCGTCAACCGGGTGTGATCGCGATCACTTCACACAAGCCGACTTTCCCATTACCAATCCGCCCAAACTTCCCAGAACCCCGTCTGGATAGCTTCCGTTCTTGCCGACAAACCGCTCGTTTCCCCGTTACCTAAGCAGATAGCCGCTTTTCTCCTGGATTGCCGATAGATTTTCGAGGCTTCGCTTCAAGCAAGCAGCTTGAGCGACCGCGAAATATTGCTCCCGCCGTTTGCCAATCCTCAGCATAGGACGTCGCACGGCAGAGTCTAGCTCACGGTAGCTTGTCGAAAAAGAGATAAACGGCGGCGATCCGGCCGTCCTGCGCAATGATGAAATCGGTCCCGGCGTAAGCTGGCGCCTCACCCGGGCGGCCCGATACCCAGCGGACCAGCCCGCCATTGCCCGATTCCGCAGGCTCGGTAATTGGCTGATATCGGAATTCAGGGTGAGTAGCTTTGATCGCGCCCGCGATGCGGTCGATTTCGTCACGGCCACGATAGACTCCCTTGCTGGGGTCGTAGAAAACGCAATCTTCAGTGTAAATCTCGTCGATGGCGGCGCGCCGGCGAGCGGGATCATTTTCACCGAAGACATCACGAAGATTGCGGATCAGCAAGGTCGAGATGCTGTAGGACATGGCTTGTCTCCTCTCGGCATCGAGTGTGGCTTGCGATATCTCCACCCGGAACGGCTATGTTAGCTCGGCGAGGCTGCGCATCGCCACACGGTGACTAGGTCTCAAGCAGCGTGCCGAGTGCTTCGGGCCAGCGAGCTTCGAAGTCGCTGTCTCGTTGGAGTCCGCGTTGCAACAAATTCTGGATTCGCTGCTGCGTTTCAGGCCAAGTCAACGCGGTCTCAAAAGAAGTGATGGAGGCGAGGAGCCGGTCGGCGGAGGGCAAGGAGACGTGGTTGACGAGATTCTTCGCCGCGGCGATGGCACGCCGGTCGAAGGAGGCGATCCGGCGCGCGAGCGCGTCGACGAAGCCATCCAGTTCGGCGTCTGGAAGTGCCCGGTTGACGTATCCGTATCGTTCCGCGGTCTCGCCGTCGAAATCGTTTGCGCCGAGAATGATTTCGAGCGCCCGGCCGCGACCGACCAGATGTGGAAGACGTTCCGTACCGCCGCCGCCGGGATGCAATCCCACCCCGACTTCGGGTTGGCCGAGTCTCGTGTTCTCGCGCGACGCGAAGCGCATGTCGCAGGCGAGGACGAACTCGCTGCTCACGCCACGGACACAGCCTCGGATCTTCGCGATGCTGACCACCGGGGACTTGGTGAGACGCACGAACGTATCCATCAGGATCGGGAGGCCCGAAGCCCCGACAGTAGTCATGATGTTCCCTATCTTGCCGGTCAAATCAAAGTGGGAAAGGTAAAACTCGGGGTTCGCGCTTTCGAATACAACGACCCGCAGGCTCGGGCTGGCGTTCATTCGCACGAACAGATCCTGTAGGGCTTCGAATATGCTGGCGTCTACGATGTTGAAAGGGGGGTAATCGAACACAACCCTCCAGTACGCAGGCGTTTCCTCGATCACCCGCACGTGCGCAGCAGAATTAGTACTAGCCATATGTTTCTCCCTTCTTAGACCTCGAAACTGCGGGACGGCGAGGTGATCTTCTTCCCTTGAAATAACCGGGTGCGCCGCCAGTCACGATGACCACGCGAAACGTTGGGGTCGGCCGCGAATCCGTCCAATACTTCGGTGAGCGCGTCGCCCATCTCCGCGTCGAAGTAGATGCGTTTGCGCTACCAAGCGCAATCACCGCAATTCCATCGGCCGCTCTTGTCGTCAGAACATCGGCGTTCATCGGGTCCTCAATTGCTCGTCGTTCAATTGATTGACTGTGCCGCCAACGTGATGAGTTCCGCGACCTCTCTAGGGTGAGAGACCATGGCTGCATGACTCGCAGCTACTTTGCGGACCGTGGCACCCATTCTCTTTGCCATAAATTCCTCGGCTTGCGGCGGAATCATCTGGTCTTCCGTCGCAACCATGTACCACGACGGCAGATGTTTCCAGGCTGGTGGCCCGGATTTTGCGATGAACGAGTTGATGCTCAGAGGCTTTTGCACCGCAGCCATAACGCGGGCTTCGACCGGATCTGCGTCGGCGGCAAATGCTTTTGCGAAACCATCTTGATCGATCCAAAGAAAGCCATTCTCGTCGGGCGGACGTACTGCGGCGGCACCCGCTGGGGCTGGTCCTTGTTTGCTTAGAGCATCAAGGCTCTCGCCTTCGTCCAATCCGAAGGCTGCGATGTACACGAGTGCTTTAACGTTCGGAGCATCATTGGCCGCCCCGGAAATCACAACTCCGGCATACGAATGGCCAGCCAGAACAGTGGGCCCTTTCTGAGCAGCCAGGAGATTTCGGGTCACTACAATGTCGTCTGCCAAGGAAGTCAAAGGTATCTGCGCGGCAGTCACGTTGAATCCTGTCTGCTGAAGAAAGGGAATCACTTTGCCCCAGGATGAACCGTCAGCCCAGGCTCCGTGTACCAAGACGACATTTATTTTCGATTTCATCTTTCTCCTTCTCTTCCTATAATGTCACTTCTAAACGGACAGTTTCTACCAAAAAAACTACTTATAGCCCCTCGCTTTTGCAACCATCTCAGAAAGCATTCGCTGGCCCAAGTAGGCCTCAAACGCTCGCCGTGTATCCTCCAGCAGCTCTACCATTGCCTGTTTGTGGGTGCAGCTCGTTCGGCAAGTCTTTTCTTTTGGATACTGGTGAATCGAAAAAACAGGGGGAGCCTCTACCGCTTTGTAAATCTCTAACAGACTGATCTTATTTGCTGGCCGCGACAGCGATGAAAAACCATTGCGGCCGCGAGATGTCACCACTAAACCTGCTTTCACAAGTTTGGACAGCACACTGCGGACTTGCGAATCATGTGCTCGCACGCTTGCGGTCAAATGTGCTGACGTGACCTGTTCACCGTGATGATCGCCAAGCGCTGTCATGATGTGAACACCGACTGAGAATTGGTTGTTAATCCTCGACATATTGTCATAATACATGTAACAGTTTACGGCAAGGAAAAATTTAGGGGGACGGTCTTTAATTTATGCGCGGTGCAACAATTAAACGGTGCTCCTGGGTCAGCGTCGATGATCGGTTGACGCTCACCAGATAGGTACCGAGAAACGCGCTTGTTTTAACTTTCTGGCCAACTTCGGCGTGGTTGGCAATCCGGAAGTTGCGGCTTACAATACAGGGAGACGGCGCAGCCACGGACTGCTCCGCAAATCCACTAGTCACGTGTCTCTGCTCGCTAGCTCCTTTGGAATCCGCACTTCCAGAAACAGGCCTGTAAACTCTCTGGAATGAGCACTTCCAAAACATTGGACTTAAAACCCTTTAGAATGAACATTTGCAGGAAAACAGGGAGGGGGGGCCCGCAGTCCAAGCCTCCCGTAACTGGCCCCACTGGGAGAGGCATTCCTGCCTGTCAGCTTTTATAAGTGGCCGCAATAGCATGCTCTAACGATGCTGGCCATGCAGCAGCCGGACTAAATCGCTCGCAAACTTTCGATTGACCGCCCAGCAACTCCAGCTATGATGCATCCCTTGAACACGCGCCTCAAAACCCGCATGCTCCGCGCCGCCGCCTAATGCCGCCACTTCTACGAACCTTGCGTCTCCGCGACCTCTTCTTACTCTTCATCGGCTCGGTCATCGGCTCCGGCATTTTTCTAACGCCCGGTCTGATCCTTCGCCAGCTAAACGGCTCAGTCGGTTTCTCTCTACTGGTCTGGATTGCGGGCGGCACCCTCTCCCTCCTCGGCGCCCTAACCTACGCCGAGCTCGCCGCCACTAACCCCGAAGCCGGCGGCCTCTACTGCTTCATCCGCGACGGTTTCGGCCGCATCCCCGCGTTTCTCTACGGCTGGTGCCTGTTTCTAGTCATCGCCAGCGGTTCCGTTGCCGCCTTGGCCCGCGCCTTCACGGAGCACCTCGCCGAAATCCTTCCTCTCTCAGCCCTTGGAAAAACTGTCCTCTCCGTCGCCATGATCGCCGTCGTCACGGCCGTAAACGTCTGGGGCACCCGCAAAAGCTCCAACCTCCAGAATTGGACCACCCTAATCAAAGTCGGCATCATCGTCATTTTGAGCGCCATCTTGCTTATGCTTGGCCGCCATGCGGGAGACTTGCCCGCCGCCTTCGGCTCAACGCAGCACGGCTTCGGCCTCTTCTCCAGCTTTGGCTTAGCGATGATCTCTGTCCTCTGGGCGTACGAAGGCTGGCAATTCGGCACCTACAGCGCCGGCGAAGTCGTCAATCCCCAAAAGGCTTTCCCACGCGCCTTCCTGCTGGGCTCGCTGGTACTCGCAGGTCTCTATCTCATCGCGGTTGTCGCCTATCTAGTCGCCCTGGGCCCGGCGGGCGCGACCGCCAGCAATACCATCGCTTCCACGTCCGTCGGCGTCGTCCTTGGTCGCAGAGCAGAGATCATCGTCGCCCTAACCATCCTCATCTCCACCTTCAGCGCCGCCAACAGCGTCATTCTCACGGCTCCGCGTGTCTTCTACGCCATGGCCAACGACAATCTCTTCTTCAAAAAGCTCGCCGAAGTCCATCCGCGCTTTCAGACTCCCGCCGCAGCCATCGTTGTACTCGGTGTGTGGTCCGCAATCTTAGCTTGCGCCGGAAAATTCGCAGAATTGATCGGCGGCGTCATCTTTATCGGCTGGATTTTCTACGGCCTCGGCGCGGCCGCCATTTTCCCTTTGCGCCGCGCCGGCAAAGGCCTAGCGATCCCCTATCGTGTTCCCGGCTACCCCTGGACGCCCTTGCTCTTCGTCCTAGCCGCCGCCGCCATCGTAGGCAACGCCATCTTCGTGGCCGTTCTCGACCCAAAACAATTCATAAACCTAGCCATCGCCATCGCGCTCTTCGTTTTAGGTTTGCCGGCCTACTGGTTCTGGCGCAAACGCGCCTCGCCCGCCTCTTAATCCAGCTTGGTATAAGTCACTTTTGTAGGGGCACAGCACGCTGTGCCCGTTTTGAAGTTGCGCACGGTTCACACGGCAAGTTTTTTTAGGCAGGAGGTCTATTCTTGCTTCGGGGAAATTCCATCTTGCGAACCCATCTTTGCCAGCCTTCTCAGAGCCATCTCACGCGCACGGCGGACCTGCTCACAGGCAGGGCCCGTGGGCTGCAACTTCAAGTAGGTGTCCAGGGCCTGAATCTCTGCGCGATAGCCGCCTTTCCTATCTTGCGCATCCGCGAGAGCAAGATAGGCGCCAGCAAAATTGGGATTGCGGAGAAGTGCCTCACGCGCGCTTTTTTCCGCCTCGTCCAACCGGTTGAGTTGCGTCAGGGCCTCACTCAGAACCACGTAGCCTTCTGGCGAGGCGTCCTCCACTTCCAATCCCCTTCGGATGATTTTCTCCGCTTCGCCCGCCCTTCCCTGCTGGCACAAAAGGTAGCCATATCCGAACTCCGCCAGGGCGTACTGTCCTCCACTGAGATCGATCGACGTTTGAAAAGCTTGCCCCGCCTCGTCCGTCCGGCCCAGAGACATTTCCGCAAGTCCCATATTGTAGTAAGCCTCGAAATACATGGGAAAGGACTGCGTCGCCTTCGCAAAGTGGGGCAGGCTCCCCGCGAGATCATTCTTTGAGACCCGCTCCAATCCCTTCTGGAACTCGTCCCGCGCTTTGCCGGGGATTCTCAGCTCCCGAACGGAAACCGAGTAGCGGCTGGAGCGAATTCCCCCCGGCCTGGACTTGAGATACACAACAAGTTTGGCGGAAGGTCCGTCAAGTTGCGCGCTGGTTTGGGCGGCCTCGTACCCTTCTTCGTCCACCGCGATATCGTACGTGCCGCGTGGAAGATTTTGCACTTTGAAGTGGCCTTCCAGGTCCGTCAAAACGCTACGAAAGATTCCCGCGGCACGCGATTTCAGGCTTACCGCAACTTGGGTTGCTGGCCGTTTGTCCGACTCCAGGAGCACGGTGCCAGAGATTTCGCCCCCCGCGTTCTCAAAGCTGGACACTTGTGCCTTAGCACTTGGTGTCCAGACTATTGACGCGATGTATAGGAAAGAACTCAGGACTAGGAGCGGCGGGAAAGTGGCCCGCAGAAACGATTTCTCAACTCTTGACACTTCCAGCTGCATCTTGACCTACAGAGCACTTTTGAGGGGGGCCTCGGGAGATTTAGCGGTTGCGGGAGTTAATCCGTGCGGTCGCGAAAAGCTACTTCCATCACTCAGTCCCAGGCTGCGTTCGTGGTTTCGCCAGCGCCGCCGGTGCACCTTAACGCCTCGATGCCAACCGTCGCGTGCTGAACAAATTCTCTGTCAGAAGAAAACTCTCTGTCTGTCGCGTTTTGCACATGGCGTAAGAAATGCGAGCGCGGCCCGCTTCTCATTTTCCCTCGAAGGCGCCCTCCTCGCCGGAAACTTTTCTCGTTCTCTCGGTGTCAAAGGAACTATCCTGGGATTCGTTCGCAGTTTGTCTGCTCGCAGGAAGGCGCCCGATGCTCGAAGCAAGAGGGCTCACAAAGTATTACGGCTCGGTGCTCGCCGTTCAAAGCATCGACTTCTCTCTCGAACCCGGCCAGGTCCTCGGCTATCTCGGCCCGAACGGTTCCGGCAAGAGCACCACCGTCAAAATGCTCATCGGCCTTCTGGAACCCAGCAGCGGACAGGTTCTCTTCCACGGCAAAAATATCCAAAGTGATCTCGTGGCCTATCGCAAGCACCTCGGCTATGTGCCGGAAGAAGCTAATCTTTATCCCTACTTGACTGGCTACGAGTATCTTGAACTTGTCGGAACTCTCCGCGGCATGCCGCAGCAGCGGATGAAAGCTAAAATCGATTCCTTCCTCGAACTGTTCTCTCTCTTTCCCCATCGCCATGTCGCGCTCAGCTCTTATTCCAAGGGTATGCGGCAGCGCATTCTTCTTATTTCCGCCCTTATGGACAATCCCGACGTGCTTATCCTCGACGAGCCCCTCTCCGGTCTCGACGTCACTAGCGCCCTCATCTTCAAAAACCTCATTCAATCACTCAGCGCCAAGGGCAAGACCATTTTCTATTGCTCGCACGTCCTCGAGGTCGTTGAAAAGGTTTGTTCGCGCCTGCTCATCCTCAGGAAAGGCCAAGTCATCGCCAGCGGTACCACCGAAGAAGTTCGCCAGCGCATCGGCCAAACCTCGCTCGAAAACATCTTTCTTTATCTGGTTGAAGATCGCGACGTCGCGCAAATCGCGAACGACATCGTCGATGTGGTGGTCTCGCCGTGATCGCCCGCGTGCGGCAGTCTTTCCTGGCAGGCTGGGAACCTTACTCCCGCCGCCCGTTTCCCACTCTTCTCCGCGTTTTCATCGGTCGCGTCTTCCATGGCGGCGGGGACTCCGGAGCTTCGGAAATGGACGTCGCTCTTGGCGTCGTGCTTATCCTGCTGGCTATGCCGGGCGTGCTTGTCTCTCTTCTTCTTTTCGAAAAATACGGCTCTCTTATTCGCTGGATGCGGGGCGATGGCGTCTTCGACCCCTTCACCGCGGCCATCCCCGACGAATATTTTTTCATCGTGCTAAGTATGGTCGTCACTGGCGCGGCCGCCGTCTGGCGCTGGGACGCTCTCTTCCTCGACCGCCGCGATTATTCCAACATCGTTCCTCTGCCAATCTCGCTGCGTCGCATTTTTCTTGGAAACCTCTGCGCCATTCTATTCCTTGCCGGGGCTCTTACTCTCGACGTAAACGCCGCGAGCCTCGTCCTCTTCCCGGTCGTCGTGGTCGGTTCGCAAGACTCTCTTTCACTCCTGATCAGATTCGGAGTTGGCCATGCCGCAACCGTCATTCTCGCCAGCGTGTTCAGCTTCTTCGCGGTATTCGGCGTGATTGGTTTGCTTATGGCGATACTGCCGTACTCGCTCTTTCGCAGAATTTCGCTCTATGTCCGCTTTCTGATCGCGCTTTTTTTCCTGGCTCTGCTCGCCACCAATTTTGCCGTTACTTCTTTCCTAGCTCAACTCACGCGCATCAGCAAGCCCGCGGTCACTATGCTGCCTCCTGTCTGGTTTCTAGGCATCGGGCAGACTCTCTGGGGGAATGGTCACAATCCATTCTTCGCGGCGATGACTCGTAGCGCACTGTTGGCTCTAGGAATCTCTCTTGCTGTCGCTGTACTGTCCTACGCTCTAAGCTTTCGCCGGTCCTTCATCCGTCTCCCAGAAACCGCGGAAGTCGGCCCGCTGCCGCGTTCGCAATTTCATCTGCTCCCATCGAACCTCTTTGACCGCATCATTCTGCGCGACGCGCCGCAGCGCGCGTGTTTCCACTTCATAACGCGCACACTCCTACGCAGCGAAGCGCACTTGCAAATCGCGTCAGCATTTGTCGCAATGGGATTAGTTGTAAGCGCTCAATCTGTTGCGTCTGCTTTTCACGCGAACGCCGCAGACATGCTGCGCAGCCCCTCCGAAGATATTCTCGCCATCCCATTCATACTCAGTTTCTGCATCGTCGTGGGAATCCGTCTCGCCTTTGAAGTTCCTTCCGACCTGCGAGCCAATTGGGTCTTCGCCCTGTGGATTGACCCGAACACATTGCAAACGCGCCCCATCGCCAGAAAGGTCCTTCTTACTTTCTCGCTCGCACCGCTCGTGCCAATTTGCTTCGTCTTGTCCGCCATCTTCTGGGGCTTCGGCGTCGCGTTTCTGCATACCGCCATCTTCGCCGCCTGCACATTCGCTTTCGTTGAACTCCTTCTGCTCCGCTTCCGCAAAATTCCCTTCACCTGCTCCTATCCACCGTTCCAAAGCCATTCCGCACTTCTTTTCGTAGCCTATCTCTTCGGCTTCATGATCTTCACCGTCTACCTCCCTGAGTTCGAACTCTGGGCCCTCGCCGATCCGTGGCGCGTCTCACTCTTCGTCCCACTGGTAGCCGTCATCCTGCTCTCCGTCCAGCAATACCGAAAGCAAATGCTGGACATGGACAAGCACCTCATCTTCGAAGAAATCTCCGCCTCCGGCTTCTAACGCACCCTCAGGTTGGTAGTAAGTGGTGACAATTCCTGGTTGAAGCCGTGATCCTCAGCCGCTACCACACATACGTTCCCACCGCTTCTTCTTTCAGAGATGCCTGAAAGGACTTGCTGTGGTACTGAACGCGGAAGACTTGTGGTGACTTTCCATGATTCACAACGATTAATACGATCTTGCCGCCGGGAACCTTGAAGGCCACGTTGGGAAGCGTGGGAGGCCAAGTTGAATCGATGCGCGCAGAGCCGGGACGCACAAACTTTGAAAAGTGGGCCATCGCGTAGTACGCCAGGTTCCGCGTCACTTCGTTGCCGTCGATCGTGACGGCGCCCTGACAAATTCCGCATCCTCCATTGTCCGTATGAGGTTCAAATTTGGAGTTGGCGGCAAGATTCCACAGCAACACGTTGCGGCTCCAGTTCTGCAGAGCTCCAATAAATGTCCCTACAACTGGTTTCGCGATCGAGATCCTTGCGCTCTCAGTAGGTTCAACCGCCATAAATTCCGTGAAGTATAGATTCTTTTGAGGGAAGGCACTGTGCACTGCGGACATGGCTCCTATTTCGCCGCCGTACAAATGAAAGCCAGAACCATCCACGTACGGATTCGCCGCAGGGTCATTCAGAATGGAAATCGCGTATTCGGGGACGTCGCAGTTGTGATCGTAGAGGATGATTTTGGTCTGTATCCCCGCCGCCTTGAACGCAGGTCCCAGGTGATCTTTGATGAATAGTGCTTGCTCGTAGGCCTCCATCAACATGCTCGGCGTATTTTTGTCATTCAACGGCTCGTTCTGAATGGTGATGGCGTCGATGTTGACGCCTTCCGCCTTCATCCCCTGGATATATTTCACGAAATACTTTGCATAAACCGCGTAATAATCAGTCTTTAGTTTTCCTCCCTTCGCATCGTTATTTGCTTTCATCCAGGCTGGCGCCGACCATGGCGATCCAAGTATTTGAATTTCCGGGTTGATCGCCAAAATCTCTTTCAGGATGGGAATGAGTTCGGCTCGATCTGGCGCCAAACTGAATTTGGCCAGCGTGAGATCGGTCTCACCCGCAGCCAGATCGTCGTAAGAAAAAACATGATCATTCAGGTCGGATGAGCCAATGCTGATCCGCAGATAGCTGATACCGATACTCTTGCCGTCCACCGCGAAAAGCTCTTTGAGTAGTGCCGCTCTCTTTGCCGCCTCCATGTGCGCAAGGTGCTGGGCACTTCCTCCGGTCAACGCAAATCCAAACCCGTCGATAGTTTGAAATGTTTTCTGGTCATCGATCTCAAGGGCGGGCTCTTCACTCGTCGCCTTGGAGAATCGCAATAGCGGTTTCTGAAACTCAAAGAGTGCTGACTTGTCGCCGTTCGTCAGCCACACCTGAACCTGTCCGCTCTCTTGAGACTGAAGCGGTGCAGACGCGACCACCAATACGCACACCAACAAACAAATGACGATTCCTTTTTTCATGCCGCTCCTCCGCAGAGAGCCTCGAGCCGGTATTGCGCTGATGAGCATCCGAGTCGAGCAAGAGTATGTCAACCCCAGCTCAAACCGCTAACCAGACCAGACGGAAACGGTAATGCCACAGCAGAACATCCCGTGATATTGTGCGTCGAAGCCGATATTCCCGCAGGAGGTCGAATGATGCAGAGGCGTGCGTTTATGAACTTTACAGCCAGCGCCGCGACGGCACTGGCCTTGCATCCGCTGGCGCGTGCCGCGGAGCAAGTACAGAAAACTCCCGTCCTGTATCCTGATCCAGCGGTCGAAGTGATTGACCCACGTTTCGCAAAATACAAAGTCGGCAATGCGGCTATCGAGCGCCTTTACACCGGCACGCGCTGGGCGGAAGGCCCCGTCTGGTTTGGCGATGGCCGATATCTTCTTTTCAGCGACATTCCCAACAACCGGATCCTGCGATGGCTTGAGGACACGGGAGAAGTCAGCGTTTTTCGCAGCCCATCGAATTTCAGCAACGGAAATTACCGCGACCGCCAGGGCCGGCTGCTCACTTGCGAGCACGACTCGCGCCGGGTGACGCGCACCGAATACGACGGCACGATCACCGTGCTGATGGACGGTTATCAAGGCAAAAAACTAAACGCGCCAAATGATCTAACCGTCCACTCTGATGGAGCCATCTGGTTTACCGATCCGGGTTACGGCATCATGTCGAATTACGAAGGCCACAAGGCCGCCTTCGAGCTGCCCGCCAACGTTTACCGGCTCGACGCGAAAACGCATGAAGTCACGGTCGTGGCCACGGACATGGATAAGCCCAACGGCATCTGTTTCTCGCCCGACGAAAAATTGCTGTACATCGTCGATACCGGCGTGCCAAAGCATCCCACCGACCCGCATCAAATTCGTGTTTATGACGTAGTTGACAGCGTGCGGCTGAAGAATGGCCGCATGTTTGCAGATATGTCTCCCGGCAATTCGGATGGCATTCGCTGCGATGTGGACGGCAACGTGTGGTCCGCCGCGGGATGGGCGGGAGAGGGATACAACGGCGTACACGTCTTCGCGCCCGACGGCAAGATCATCGGCAAAATTCATTTGCCGGAGTCGTGCGCGAATCTCTGCTTCGGCGGCGCCAAGAAGAACCGCCTATTCATGGCCGCGAGCCAATCTTTGTATTCCGTGTACGTGGGGACCGAGGGCGCGCAGTTGCCCTGACAATGCAATTGCGGCTGGCTGCCAAATAACCTGCATGCTTTTTGTCAACTCTGGAAAACTTTTCGGAATAAACGAATCATCTCCGCGAAAGCGAGGTCGGTCGCTTCTGGGTCAAACCGCGGGCCTTCATCGCGCGTGAAGGCGTGCTCCGCGGGATAAAGCAGCGTGTTGCAGCGCGCGCCGGAGCTTCGCAGCGCCCGATCGATTGTTTCGCGTCCCGCGTCGGGAACGTGCGGGTCTTTTGTCCCGAAGATCATCAAAAGTTCACCGCGTATTTCTTTTGCGCGGGCCAATGATCCTGCATCTGCGTCTTGGCCAAGCTTGCCGTCATGGATGCCTGTGCCGTAGTAACAGACGGTTGCGCGGACATTGGGCTGGAACGCAGCGCGGAACGCGAGGTGGCCGCCGATGCAGAAACCGACGACGCCGATTTTCCCCCGCGCGACCTTCGGATGTTTGGAAAGCCAGTCCAAACCTGCGCGGCAATCCTCATCGAAATGCGCGACCGGGGTCTTCGCGGCGTCTTGCTGGCCGCGAGTGCGTCCAGCGTCATCAAATGGGATCACCGTTCCCGGCGGTTCGATGCGGCGGTAAATTTCCGGGGCAGCGGCGACAAATCCATACCCCGCCAGCCGCACGCAGAAGCGTAGCAGCGGCGGCGTAAGCTGAAAAATGTCGGAATAACACCAGATGCCGGGATATTGACCTTCGGCTTTCGGCGTGGCGACGAAGGTTCGCATCGGGGAACCCGGCAAAGAGATGTCCGCGTATTCGGTGCTTACAATCATTTGCTTGTCCTCGGGAAATTATCGCGGAGATGCAAGAGCCCCTCAACTCTCGACTATCGCACTTAGCAGAAACTTGGAAACGAACTCTTTTGCTACGCAACCACGTATCAAGGAGTGCGCGATTACTACATCAAACCGCTTTGCCTGGCAAGTTTTAGCGCTTCAATAGCTGCGCCCCGAGCGCCAGCGGTGTCGCCATTAGGCATCACATAGATGGGGACGCCGGCCTGTTCTTCTCGTTGAGCAGGCATGCCCGCGCGGATTTCATCCAGGAACCAACGTTGGAATTCCTGACTCGTCTCTAATGCTCCTCCGCCGACGATGAGCGCGTCGGGATCAAAGGTATTCACCATTTCGTCGAAGAAGAGTCCCAAGGCATGGGCCTGCACACGGAATACGTCTTTGCACAGCGGATCGCCTTTGTCGGCGAGACCGCGCACGAGTTTTGCGGCCTGATGGGGCTCCAGCTTTGCAAGATCGTGATTGGGATAACGCGGCAGAAAATACGGCACCAAGTTTCTTTCGATCGCTGTGAGGGAACAGAGCGACTCGAGGTCTCCGATGCGGCCGCAATTGCATAACGGTTTCAGTCCACTGGTGCCGGCGATACTCTGGTAGGGAAGCAGCACGTGACCGAGTTCTCCGCCAAACCCGTTTCTCCCCTTGACGACATTGCCCTCGAGAATAATGCCGCCGCCGTTGCCCGTGCCAATGATGGTCGAGACGGAGGTCTCGCGGCTGTTTGAGCCAAAGATCGTGTAGTGGCCCCACAGCGCCGCTGCGTTTCCGTCGTTTAGATAGGAGACCGGTTTTCCGAGAGCGTTCGCCAAACCACCGCGGATGTCAAACTCCGCCCAGTGAGGATGCACAAAGTTGGTAGAACCGCGTGCGCTGAGCTGGCCAGCCGCGCTGGCCGGACCAGGAGTGTCCAGGCCCACGGCAACCACGTCGGATACGGCAACGCCGGCGCGTTCGGTGGCAATCTTGAGACCATCGGCAATCTGGCGGAGGCAGACCTCAGGTCCCTGCTTGGAAAGGGCAGGATGCTCGCAGAGGCTCTCGATCAGAAATCGTTCTTGCTGGTCCACCAACGTATAGTTGATGGCCGTTCCGCCAAGATCCACACCGGCCACGACTGGCACGCGGATTCTCCTCTATTCTTTGATGTTTGCTTGGCCCAGCGTAGCAGAATTTCCCCCTAGCTATCTCAGAAAACGACGGTTCCGGAATAACTTGCAAAGGGATGGAGCGATTTCTTTGCAACTTCAGATGCTGCAATTGCTCTGCTTCCTCGATTCATTTGAAGGGGATCGCGCTGCGATGGACGGCGATGCGGCGACGCTGAGGGCTCCTCTATTCTCCCTGCTGATACACTACACTGCGCAATGAGCTCGCCATTCTGCAATGTTGCACTTCCGGTCCCGCTGCGTACTACGTTTACGTACGCCATTCCCGAGGGCCTGCGCGACTCGCTGCAACCGGGGACTCGCGTCCTTGTACCGTTTCGCAAAAAATCGATGGTCGGCGTGGTCGTCTACTTGGCTGAGCATCCGCCCGCGAACGCAAAGGTCCGCGAAATCACCAAAGTTATGGAGTTTGCGCCTGCGCTGACTCCCAAGCTGATCGAGCTGGCGCAATGGATCGCGAACTATTACCTCGCACCTATTGGAGAAGTTTTCCGAGCCATGCTGCCTCCGGTCACGGAGCTGAATTTGCGCCGGGAGATTGTCTTGACGGCGGCGGGGCGCGGCGCAGCCGAGAGTCTCGGCGGCGGCGAGATTTCCCACGGTTTGAGCGCGGCGGAAGCTGCATTTCTCGAAAAGGCGAACGCACAAAAAGGTCCGGTGCTGTTCAGCTCCGCGGTGAAGATGGGCATGTCGTCTGCTCCTTTGCAACGGTTGCAGCGGCTCGGGCTGATCGAAATTCGAGAAACTCTGCGGGACACGAAACGGAAATCGCAAACGATTGTCGCGTGGAAAGGATTCGCGGACAAAGTAGAAAAAACACTGAAAGAGAAAGAAGAAAAGGTACGGGCACTGCTCGAAACCGAACGCGGTCCGCTGCCGCTTCCACAACTGGTCAAGCTAGCCCAGGTTTCGCGGAGCTTGATAGACCGCATGCTGGCGGATGGCTCGCTCGAAAGCTGGGAAGAGCCTGTCGATCCCGCGGAAGATCCGTTTGACACAGGTTACACGCCACCTGCGCATGCATTGAATGAAGAACAAGAAAGCGCGATGAAAAGCATTCGGGCGCGGTTTGAACTTGGCGAGTTCGGCGTGCAACTGCTTCACGGCGTGACGGGGAGCGGAAAAACGGAAGTGTATTTGCGATGCGTGCAGGAAACACTCGCGCGAGGAAAGACGGCGATCATTCTCGTGCCGGAAATTGCGCTGACTTTATGGATTGGGCGGCAGTGCCGGTCGTGGTTTGGAGCGAAGTACGAAGGCGTCGCGGTCTTGCACTCCGCGTTGAGCGACGTGGAGCGCGCTCGTGAATGGTGGAGGGTTCGGAATGGCGAGGCACGGGTTGTGGTCGGGACGCGTTCCGCGGTATTTGCACCGGTGCAGAAACTCGGTTTGATCATCGTCGATGAAGAACAGGAGAACAGTTACAAACAGGAAGAGACGCCGCGCTATCACGGACGTGACGTTGCTATTGTGCGCGCCAAGAGCGAAGGGGCGCTCGCGCTACTGGGTTCGGCGACTCCATCGCTAGAGACTTATCACCACGCGCGCAGCGGGAAATATGATCTGCTCACCATGTCGTCGCGCGTCGAAAATCGTTCACTTGCGTGCGTCGAGATTGTCGATCTGCGCGAAGACTTCCAGAAAACGCATCAGACCAGCCCGATTTCGGCGGCGCTTCACGCGGGAATACAGGAATGCCTCGCCAGCAAAACGCAGGCGCTCGTGCTCATCAACCGGCGCGGGTATTCGTGGTCCGTTCTATGCCGGAGCTGCGGCGCGAGCGTGCAATGCGTCAACTGCAGCATTTCGATGACTTATCACAAGAGCCGTAACCGGCTCGAATGCCACTACTGCGGCTCGATCCAGCAAGTGCCCAAGCAATGTCCGAAATGCCAGTCGCAGTACGTCTATTTTTTCGGAGAGGGCTCCGAGCACCTCGAAGAAAGGCTGCGCAAGGAATTTTCGGGCGCGCGCATTGCCCGGCTGGATCGCGACACCGCGCGGACGAAACGACAGTATCAAGAAACGCTAGGAGCCTTTGCTGGCGGCGCGCTGGATATTCTGGTTGGGACGCAAATGCTCGCCAAGGGGCACGATTTTCAGCGCGTCACTCTCGTCGGGGTAATCTCCGCGGACTCTTCGCTGAGCATGCCCGATTTTCGCGCTGCTGAACGCACCTTTCAATTATTGACGCAAGTGGCGGGTCGCGCCGGCCGAGGCGAGCTAAAGGGCCGCGTGCTGATTCAAACCTATTATCCGGACCACTATGCGATTCAGGATGCCGTAAAGCAGGATTACGCTTCCTTTTTCGAGCGCGAAATGCATTTCCGCAGAATGATGGCGTACCCACCCCTCACCTCTCTGGCGAATGTGATTGTGCGAGACGTTAGCCTCGAAAAAGCGATTCGTTTCTCGCGCAAGCTCTCTGAATATTTTTCGCCGCACGACGGGCATACCGTGCGTATCCTCGGCCCCGCAACCGCGCCCCTCGCGCGATTAAAAAAGGAACATCGCTTCCAGTTTTTGCTGAAGTCGCCGAAACGCTCCATTTTGACGAAGTTGCTGAGCGGAGCGATGACGTTTTGCGACGCGCAGGAAATTCCGCAGACAGCCGTGCTAGTCGATATGGATCCACTTAGTTTGCTTTAACTTTACGGTGATTTCTGAGGTGTGCGGCAGTTAACGGCTGATCAGAAAAATACCGGCGAAAATGGCAATAATTCCCAGCCACTGCCAGCGCGAAACATGTTCGCGCAAGAAAACCGCAGCCATGCCGACGGTCACCGCGCCATAGAGCGAAGCCAGCACGCTGACTACGGCTACTTGCTCAAGTCGCATTCCGAAATTGTTCATGACGAACGCGCCGGTGTCCGTCAGGCCCATGCCGAGAATCCAGCCGGCAACGCGGTCCGTCGGCGGTTTGATCGATTTGCGCACCGCGAGAATCAATAGCGCCGTGATTGCAGAACTTGTCAGCCGGATGAGCCAAACCGTTTGCGTCGCTCCGGTTGCCGGCACGACTCGCATGCCGAGCAGCCAAAACAAAAATCCAAATCCAATCGCGGAGCACAGGGCCAAACCGATTCCCTTTCCGCTGCATTGCAATCCTTCCTCATCATCCGCATCCGGAGCTTTCTCTCCGCCGGCAACAAGCACGACGCCGAGCAGCGTGCACGCGATGCCGATGGCGCGTGCCGCTCTCAAGTGTTCCCCGGTTAGGAGAGAAAGGAGAACGGTCAGCACGGGATAGCTCGCGGAAATCGGCGCGACGATGGACAGTTTGCCGATTTCAAACGAGCGATAGAGCGTCAGCGTCGAAATAAAATTTAAGACCCCGGCGAGCGCGCCCCAGGCCCACGGCTGCCAACCCGAGCCGTCGGCGAGGTGGCCCCAGCCGCCGAGCCACGGCATAAAAATAGTGAGCAGGAGGAAGCCGGTGAACTGCATGTACAGCATCGTTCGAAGCGTGCCTATGCGGTGGGTAGCAAAACGCGCGAGAAAATCCGAACCGCCCCAGGAGAGAGCCGTCAGAAGGCCCAACAGAATTCCCATGTCGGGTTACGAGGACTTGCCCGCTTCGGCGGACTTGCCTTTCTTTGCTTCCAGGCCGAGAACCGCCATCACTTTTTGCAGATCTTTCCAGACTTCGCCTTTCGCGCTGGGATTGCGCAGCAAGTAGGCGGGGTGATACGTAGCCATCAATTTTCTGCCGCGGAATTCAAGCCACTGTCCGCGGAAATGAGAAATGCCGCGGTTGGTTTCGAGTATGGTCTGCGCGGCGGTGCTTCCGAGGCAGACGATTACTTTGGGGGCGATGGCATCGATCTGGCGCAATAGGAATGGCGAACACTCGCCTACTTCATCTTTTTCGGGAGCGCGATTCTCCGGCGGGCGGCATTTCACGACATTGCAGATGTAGACGTCTTTTCGTTGCAAACCCATCGCTTCAATCATTTGCGTGAGAAGTTTTCCGGCGCGGCCAACGAACGGGAGGCCTTGCATGTCCTCATCGTGGCCGGGGCCTTCGCCTACAAATACCAATTCGGCTTTTGGATTGCCGTCGCCGAAGACAATTTTGTTTCGTGTCTTGTGCAATTTGCAGCGCGTGCATTCGCCGAGATCGGTTCGAATCTTCAGGAGGGTATCGTCGGGAACTTTGTCAAAAGCTTCAAATAGCGATGGTCCCGCAGGGACCGGCAAGACGTCGTGCTTCGACGCGGTTTGTAGAGACACGGCTCGCGACGGCGCTGGCGCGACTTGGGGCAATTCCGGTTTTCGGATGGATTTTGGCAAAGCCGCTTCCTCGTAAGAAATTTGTTGGGTGGCTGGAACTGCGAAAGATTCTCTAACTCGCGCTGCGACCGGGCGAACTTGCGAATCGCCGCGTTGCTTGTAAAAGAGACGAACGCCGAGATCTTCGTAAAAGTGCAACCGCTCGGAGAATTTTTTCTGGAGGGCTTCGGGGATGCGCTCGGCCATGGCGGGATCAGACGGCAGAGCGATGCGACTCTGGTTTGTGGAGCAGGACGCCCCGAAGGCGAAGCACTTCGTCGAGGATGCGCTGCGCGACTTCGGACTTGCTCAGCTTCGGGAGCGCCAAATCGCGGCCGTCCCGGGAGAACAGGGTGACAATATTGGTGTCGTGGTCGAAGCCAGCGCCTTCGGCGGTGACATCATTCGCCACGATGAGATCGGCATTCTTCACGGCCAGCTTCTTCCTGGCATTATCCGCAACGCGGTCCGTCTCCGCCGCGAATCCAACGATAAGGCGATTGCCCTTCGTCTGCGCGGCTTCGGCCAAAATATCCGGTGTTGGCTCGAGGTGAATCGTTAGCGGCTCTTTGTTCCGCTTCATTTTTTCGGGTTGCGTTTCGGCGGGGCGATAGTCGGCGACGGCCGCGGCGAAAATCGCAATGCTGCTCTCGGAGAAACGGTCCATGACCGCGATGCGCATTTCTTCGGCGGTTCGAACGTCGATGCGCTTGACGCCGGCAGGTGTTTCCAAATTCACGGGACCGCTCACGAGAAACACCTTGGCGCCGCGGCGCGCGGCAGCTTCTGCTACCGCGTAACCCATTTTCCCAGAGGAGCGGTTGGTCAGATAGCGCACGGGGTCGAGGTCTTCGCAGGTCGGCCCGGCTGT
>Ga0210397_10000184_pt1 | contig 45904 bp, 37 predicted proteins | sample IncBWH2OmetaG_FD_160126 | JGI IMG/M metagenome (GOLD analysis project Ga0210397, IMG submission 160126) | Forest soil microbial communities from Barre Woods Harvard Forest LTER site, Petersham, Massachusetts, United States - Inc-BW-H-2-O ...
GTGCCTTCTGACTTATCAGGCCTGTCTCATTCTCTTCGGATTAACGCAACTCGCGATGTAGTTTGAAACTCCAGCAAAATACTCCAAATCGCGACTATAGTGCGGCACGTGAATTGGGATGCCATCGTGCCCCATCCGATAGATCACGTATCCAAATGAGTTAAAGTATTTAAAGAGGTCGAGAAAGAATGTTCGCGAATTGACATTTGCCGAGCCGAACTCGAAGGAAATCGCGCCAATGCGCTTTTGCTGCAAGCTTTGGCGTGCTCCTCGAGCAGCACTAAGCTCGTGCCCCTCGATATCCATCTTTATGTAGTCCACATAAGCAAACCGATGCGTGCTGATAATGTCGTCAATCGTCGTCACCTCGACCTTAATGACGTTATCGAGCTCGAAATCGCTCCGTTCATATACTGAAGCAACTTCGCTGTTGTCGCTTTGATATAGATCGATGGTGCCAGCTATCTCTCCCAGTGCCGCCTTCACCAAGCTCACGGAGTCATCTTGGATTATTTCCAGACTTGGCCAGCATTTCGGCTGCGGCTCGAACATTACGATTTTTGGAGGTCCTACAGACTTCCCTATCTTTTCTCTAATACGCTTGGTCCAGGCGCCTGAATTAGCTCCAACATCGAATATAATGGGGTTTGTGAGACCGATGAAATGAGAAGCATTCTCTACTTCTTGCCATTCCGCGTCGAATCCACCTCCTTTTTTTGATTGGAGGGCTGCCCCCAAAGATTCCATTTTTTGGGGGATGGCACGTAAGATCGGTGCGCTGAAAAATCGGGCGGCAAGAGGCAATAAAGATTTGTTCATTAGAAATCCTTTTCACTAAGGGCACATTGCTCTTTGTTCAAAGCTCAACAATCTTTCTTCGTTAATTCGGCGGCGAGTGAGCGCGGGCATTGCCTATGATTCCGCCGATCGCCGCAGAGGGAAGCCGCTAACCGCGCTGTCCACCCTTTTAGCCGTCCGCTAGGGCATATTCCGTTCTGAGCACCGCCGCATAGCGCGTCACGCGGGTCACGCAATCAGTGTAGGCGATTTGGTTCGGTGACATCGTCACCGCTTCCCAGGTTTCGCCGCGACGCTTCACGGTGACGGTCATTCCATCCGGACACTCGCTAAGCGCCTGCATCTTGCTGAGGATCATCGCCTCAAGCTCGGCAGCGGTCTTGATCGTTTTGCCCATATGCGAGTCCCCCAGCTCACCGAGCCAACACCATGGTCCCCAAAACGTTTCCCGTCAAAATGGAACTAGCGGGATGCCTTCATATACCAACCTTTGCTGCGCTACCGGCTATCCAAGCAGCGCCGCCGACCGCCGCAAAGAACACCGCGGCCATCCAGGCCTGCGAATCTGGAAGCTTGTTTGTTGTGATTGCAGCCGTAATCGTGAGTGCTGCTATCCCGGACATCAGCGCTATCGCCATACAGCATTGGTAAAGAACCGTGCGGAGAAAGGCTATCATTTCCCTTTCGCCTTGAGCCCGAGTTCGACTAGGCGGCGGATGGCCTCGGAACGATTGGCTCCGTGGTTCTCGCCCCATTTGTCAACGGCGGCGGTAAGCTCAACGGGTAAACGTACGGCGCTGACGGGATCGCGCCCGGTTGCAGGACGACCACGCTTTCTTTGGTTTACCTTAATTGGCCTTGCCATAAAATAGGTTTACCAAAATTGCAAGCCGAGGGGAAGCTGTCACTTCCGCCCCGGCTCTTGATTAGTCATGGCTCAAGCGGCTTCAAAATCTACCACGCTGGTGCGCACTCCTCGGACGAGTTCACGCCTAGTGAAGACAGCAAAATCATCGAGCGCGCGGTCCAAAAGATCACGCAGCACTTGTGACCATCACCAAGCCGCAGGGTTCCTTCGGCGGCTTTTTGCTTGCCGGTGCCGGGGAGGGGCGTTCTAATGGGCTGCTCGGTTCAAAAGGGAGTACGGACGTGGCGACTGGCACAGTGAAGTGGTTCAATTCGCAAAAAGGCTATGGTTTCATCCAACCGGACGGCGGTGGCGGCAAGGACGTGTTTGTTCATATCTCGGCCGTCGAGAAGGCCGGCCTAAGCAGCCTCAACGAGGGCGCCAAGGTCAGCTACGATATCGTCAGTGATCGCGGCAAGGAATCTGCGGGAAATTTGAAGCTGAAGTGAGGGGAGCTGAAAGGCAGGCCTTTCATGACCTCTAGCGGCTTGCGAGCGATCAAGCGAACGTCTCGGCGCCGGCTTGAGCGAATTTCACATAGGTCTGACTTTCGTGCATCCACAGAAGGCCACGGGCGATGGCGAACTTCATGCCAGTCGTATATTCGGCCGGCTTACCACCGTGCTCGAATAGAAACGGTCGGTTGATCTTCTCGATATAGATGCGTCCATCTTGGACCGGCTTGACGGTGCTGGCGATCTCTAGGACTTTTTGCATCGCCGCTTCTGGGTCGGCGTAAGGTCTAGGCTCGGCAAACTTCACAAATGGATCCTTGTCGCTCGGCGGCATAGATATGCGCGCGGTGGTCGTACCTTTCATCCGGCTCCCAGCTATCGAACTGCACGCCGCAGACACACCGCATAATCGAGCGACGGCATACTTCATGCGCGAAAAGCCGCTGGCGGTTGGGATTCGTCTGTAGGACCTACTGACCGCTCGGATGCCGGCGGTTAAGGTTGACTGGTCAAATAAGCCGGACATGACCTGACCCTCACTCGTTGGCAGTCTATAATTTGGCGATTATTTTAAGAATTTTCACAACTTAAGGGGAATTACCGTTGTTTTCGCGATTGCGCCTGAAGTTCGGATTATTGGCGTGTCTGATCATTTTGGGAATTACAGCTGTCCTCTCGCATGACGGACGGACACACCACTTTCGAGAAGAAGAAATAATGTTCTTTCTCGAGAGCGGCTCAGCGGTTGGCGCTATTGCGATCTCGATTGCGCTCATAGCTACGATCTAGGGCACGGCGATACCGCCGTTTCGGTACTAACCGAACCTCGCCCACTCACAGTGAATTTGTTACGACGGTGGATGCTTGGGGAATCGTCGGCCAGGGAATTTTTGATCTGGATCGTTGGCATATCTACTGCCGCCGCGATTATTATGTTTGGTGTCATATACGCAGTCGACTACCTTGTAGTGGCTCCCAACGACTCCCTAACGACGCAGGCTATTCGAGAGAAGGGATCAGATGGTGGGCCCGCTCGACGACGAGCGACTGGATCCACAGTGGAGGAAGCTCCAGCTCGCTACATCCCTACGGCGCCTTAATGAAAAGCCGGCCCAAATAGAGTCGGCACAAGCAGCACAGCTGACCTGACTCATTCACGTTGTCTTTTTCTCTTGCCGCTTTGTGCCAAAGCAGGCTGAGGCGATGAGTAACTGAAGATTAACCATCCGGGCCTACTATCGTCTTCGACCTTTGGCCGGTCATAAGTGTGAAAAAGAGCCGCCGCTGACCTCAACCCCAGCGGCGGCTTTTTCGTGAGGTCGGCAGGATGACGTTCGATTCTTCAGTCTGACTGTTGATCGATCGCAACTATCTTTGCCGCGATAGCGCGGTCACACTCAGGATTGGCCATCATCAGTAGATCGGTTGTAACAACCCGAGTCAGATAGCTTGCGATGGCAATTGTATCGGCTCGCTCCTTCAGCATTTCGAACACCCGAAGGGCGTAGGCGTCGTAATGACTTTCTGCCCCATCGCAATTGGATAAACCAATTGGATCCCACTCATGTAATAAGAGACGCTTGATGGCTGCTAATTCGGACGGCATCGATGCTCGCACAAAACGGGCGGGCTCCCGCTTGCATGCCTTGATATCTCGATTCCGCAGGTTTCGCGAGTATGCAAAAGTCGAAGTCGTATTAGACGGTTCGCGGGGAGGTGCCGACTAGCGACTGGGGCTTCGCTCGCGTGCCCCAAAGCATCGTGCGGTTACTGTGCACGGCCTTGACGACGAGCGTGCGCCATTTCGCTGCCTTCTCGCGCATCGGTAGGAGCTCCTCGAGCGCTGCTGAGTTGCGATACGCTTGGTATTTTTCGTGACTGTCCCACTGTTGAATGACAACGCGCGACTTCGGCGGCTCGCCTTCTACCGTAGTGATCTTGCCGCCGGCGGCAAGGATCTTACCTCCGCCTGCCTTGATCGCAGCCTGAGCCTTTGGGACATAGGTCGAATACGCTGCCTGATCTACGATGTCGATTTCAGCGACCGAGTAAACGGGCGCATTAGCCCGAGCATGAAGTCCCTGGACCGCGATCGTGCCAAGGCAGAAACCTGCGAGCATTGCCAGTGCAACGGCGTAATGCATCCTCGTGGTGCTCTCCATCTTCTGTTGGGGCTCATTTCGCCCCAATGGGGCTGAAGGTTCAATCGACTCGGGTGGAGGGACCTGGCTCGAACCTGTCCGAAGCGCCAGTGGACTGGCCTCCATAAATAATTATGCCGTCGGGCTCGAAATATCGTGTCCCGCCGGCGCCTTCAACACTGAGCCCCTGAAATCGTCAGCTACGGAGCTGGCTCACAATCGGCTCAGAAAAACCCTGGACTCAAATCCAGGCCGTAAGTCATCGCCAGAAAGGAAGCGGTCAAGCCCACGCCGCAAAACATCGCGATCGTCTTTAGTATCTCGATGTCCACCTTGGTGTCGGGGAATGAGCGCGATAAGGCTCTTACAATAGCGGCCACGTTCACCTCCAAATGTCGAGGTGAGCTTTATGTTGCTCAAGGTCGAGCGTCATCATCCGTTTGGACGAAGAGCGTCGGAAAAGCCGACTGCTCTTCAGGACGGCTTGCCACGAAAGCTCTCGAGCCATCCCAGAATGTCACCAAACTTCGCGGCGGCCTGCACCAAATAAAACGGCCCCGGCGATTAGCGATCCGGGGCCGTTGCCCGCGCGGCAGTTGGGGGACCGAGGGCGCAAGCAACTTAGAATAGCATCTTCCCGCAGTGTCCCAATTCACGAATGCGAGCACAGGTCCGGCTACAGCATCAGGCAAAGGGCGCGGGGCTTCGGTCCCGCGTCCTTAATTCATCTCGGTGCTAGGAACCGCACCGTCTCAGGGGTTTGGTTCTTGGGCCGCCGGCGGCCAACCGCCACGGCTCGCACGGCTGGGCCCCTTCCCCCAGCAGCCCAGGCCGTGCCGGTCCGCCGAATGGGGTGTCCCCAGTGAATAGATCGTCAACATCGAAGGAAGCCCTGATGAACATGCGGGCTCCATGAAGGCGGGGAGGGGCATCTGACAAAAAGCCCGCTTCAGTTGGCGGCCTCTTCCTTTGGAGGTACCGCATGCACGTGGCCAGTACTCGAAACTCGAGTAGGTCCCTGTCTGGTTCACCCCAGGGCTAATTATTTAGCAACCGCGGCAAATGCCTTTGACTATGCGGTCAAGCGCTGCGTTCTCGCGATTGATTGGTATCTCCCGGGTTGGGCCCCTCTTAGGATTCATGGTAACTCGACCACTGAGGCGGCCATACCTTCCCACCAGAGTCATTATCGCGGCCTCGACGACATCTCCGTATCCGCCATGGTTCAGCATCGTAGAACTACAGTGGCGAACTACGGGTAGGAGACCGTGACGTCTTGTGCACAAGTGCACATAAATCGCGGGGTTGGTGGCGCAAAGCCGCAGGAACCGATTGCTGTTGTGCGGCCTCTATTTGTGACAGCAGACGGAGATCGCAATGCCAGTGTTCCATTTTAACTCTCTAACCGGTGACATGTTTTTGCCAGATCCTGAGGGGGAGGAGCTTCCTAGCGTTGCCGCGGCTCGCGAGGCAGCCGAGATAACGGCCAGGGAGAGTTTGATCGAAGCGGGCAAGACCGGAGACATCGCTCCTGATTGCATTCAGGTTACCGATAGCGAGGGGCACGAGGTGGTGAACGTTTTGCTCAAGGATCTGTTGCGCACAGATAGCGGAGCGTTCAGCCCGTCTGTTTCCCTCCTTGACCATCACAAGTCCTCCCGAAGGCCCTTAAAGAAAGGGTGACGCACCTTGCCCTCCTCTGACCTGCTCGGTACTCGATCTCCGCGAGCAACTTGGGCTCGACCCAGATGCCTCGATAGGCGATCCGCTTGCCGCGGGCTCGATGAAGCAGGGTAGGGCGCCTTCGCGCCGATCGCCGCGGGATTCTTACGCTGGAAAGCCACTGCTTAAAGCGGATGCATCGGGCGCGGAAGCTGAACGTCGTGATAGCGACCACACGAACCGGATTTTGATATTGTCCCCTCGAGATTATCCCCGGAGCCCAACATCGCGTGTGACCTACTGCTTGGTCACGCGTATTGACTAAAGCCGCCGCCGCTCTCAACGACAGTGACGGCTTTTTCGTGGGACCATTTTCAATCGCGCCAGTTACTTGTCTCGCAAAAGCAGAAGCCGTTCTTATTCATTTCCGCGATTGTCCATTTGCTTGGATGACGCTCTCGCCCGATAAGGATCCAATCGTCTGAAGCCGGTCTCTCGTCGGGCCAGGTTCGAAGCCAAACGACCTTCATGCCTTCTGGCAACCTATCTACCTTCATCTGATAGACATCATAAATTGATGGTCGCATTGTCGCTCCTGGCATTTGTCGGGAGCCTCAAGGCGAGTCGCGGCCAAATTGGGACGACAGGATGTCGGCTTTGGCGAGGCACAAACGCAACCAATCTTTAACCACGGAAGCTGAGCTTCGCTTCTCCGAAGCTAACGGTCATAATTGACCCGTAATGCACGTTGAACGAGCCTGCATGGCTACTGAATATTTCAATGTTCGGCAAACGGCATTCGTTGCCGGAATACTACTGGCGAGCCTGTCGCTTGGCGGCTGCGCGACTTCCGCTTCTAGCTCATTGATGATGGACGCCCATGCAGAGTTTCCTACACCTCCGAAGACGGGCGTTTATCTCCCGGTTGAAGTGTTGCCACCGGACCGCGAGCAGCCCGCCATGACCGCCGACGAGCAGTCGAAGCTTAAGAAAGCGCTGATCGCTGCTCGCGAAGGCCAAGCCAAGGAAAAAGCCAAAGAGGATGCTTTACGTGCGGAGCCCGCGAAGCCCTGACCAAGGCTTGCTTCACTTGCGTTGAGCTCTATTCCGCTTGACCGCACGGCACACCGCCTGTGCGAGAGTTAAAGTGGAACTAATGGCATAACGTCCTCCGTTCTCAATGGAGATTAAAGGTTCGGGCCATCAAACGTTCCTGGAATCCAGCTGTTGACACGTCTCTATTCCAAGTCCTCAAGCCGTTCCGACAAGGTCTCTCTACAGATCGTATTCTACAAAACGTGGGTATTCGGCTAACCGCTTCTCAAGGGTGTCAGACTACAATTGCGGGCTATGGCTTCTCCCAAAACCCAGCAACGCAAGTCGCCGAGGCGAATGCGCGGCCATCCGGCATGGATCAGCTTTGAGGGCAAGGTCGGCGACCATGGCTGTCGCGTTCTCGACCTTTCCCGAGAAGGGGCCAAATTATTGGCTGACGTCGTAACGCCGATCGGAAGCAGGCTGTTTCTTTCTTCGAAGCCACAAGCGCTTGATCGAAGAGAATGCGAGGTCACATGGCAAAAGAACCGTACGATCGGGGTTCGGTTTGTGGGACCTCACTGATTAACTGCCGCCTTCGCGGAGCCCGCGGTGGCGCGCCGCTCGCGCAGGCTCTATTTGGCGAAACACTCGGCACGCTTTTCCAAAGGCTTGAAGGGGCCGCGCTCGGCAAACAAAACTGACGGGATCGGGCCAAGGCAGTGTCCGGCGCGATGTTTGCTTGAAAGATGTAGGGGCTGGTTTTAATCAGAGGCTCCGCTGCAATTGCTCGCTTGAGATCGCAGCAGTGAGGTTCAGCTTTTTCCATCGCCCAGCTATGATTTTCGTCTGCACCAATTGTGGGGTGACGCGCGCTGAACCTCCCAAACAAATTAAAGCTCGCGACTGGGTCGGAGCTCTTCGTCCAAACGAAACGCTCGTTGCTCGCCATCAGCCGACTCGTCACGGGCTGAAAAACCCTCGCGGCAAGTCAATAACGCCACTAACAAAAGGCTAGGCGTTAAATACAGAATGATTGCAAAGATGATAGATTGATACATCTGCGCCCCCACGCGAGTGCCCCCACACCCCGGCCGATTGAGCCGCCTGCTGGAAACGAGCAGGTGATTTCGTTGACAATGTGGCGACGGGCCTATCGACCCCCATAATCACACGGCCGGTTACCCTATACCCCGCAGCGAGGACGCGTCGGACGCGCCGCAACAAAAGACCGCTGAAAGACGGTCTTTTCCGAAATCTTGCTTTTCTAGCTTCCCAGGCGGTCGTTGGAATCGATTGCTACGCTGGCTCGCAATGTTTGCGTGCTCAACCGCTCTGATCGCTTCTCATCTCCGATGGACGCAGTTGAAAAACACACAACGAAAAGTCGTCCGAAGGCGGCTTTTTTTCGAAGTCTCGCGGAGGTGCTCTACCTCACGGTGATCGATCACGCAGAGGCCCGCCCCGAAATTGCCTCGACTCAGGAGCGCATCTATCCCTAGGGCGAATAGGGATGGATGCTCCTATGGAATGTGCTGGAAGGGCCTACACCGCCGTTACCGCAAGCGCACTGGTGGTTGGTACCGCCATACTCATAAGCGCGATCCTGTTTTATGGGAGTTGAATATTCATGCCTTGGGACGTCCGAAAAAAGAGGTGAGGTCTAGAAGAGATGAGTCAGGCTTCGTTTGCGCTTCTGATCGCTCTGGCTTTAAGTTTCACCGTTTACTTTGCGGTTGAGGCTTGACAATCCGCAGACGATCATTCTCGGTCAGCGAGCACTGTCCTGTACGAGCGTCCGTGAGGCCGCGCAGCAACAGCTCTGGTTATTCGTTGCTGCAAAAGCACAGCGCGCTATCGCGACGGCGATGTTTTGCCTTAAGCTCTGCGCCATTCATTGCGCAATTGCTTTGGGATTTGAGATGGATTTTGGACCGCGATTTCCGGTCGATCTTGCGATGGTTGTTGCTCTTAACGTGGTTGTTGCCGTCCTAATCTATTGCGGGATCATGCTTTGGGGCTTGCTCGGAACTTGAGAACACCCGACGCCAGGCGCATCGATCTGGCGATAGATTCTTCCGTTTGCACGCCGGAGGCGGAGCTGGAAGCAGCCTCGCCAATTTTAGTCACGTTCCCGATCATAATCGCTATCGCCGGCTGCTAATCTCATCGCAACTGTGTACGTACAAAAAGCGCCTTTTGACGTCGAATTAGCAAGGCTTTGTATCGCCTTAGCCGGCTCAATTCAGTTGTCGGAAGACGATCTTGTTATCGGTCATCGCAGTTCCTCGCGTTGACCTACCCCCCACTGCTAGCTTCGATTTGGGCGGCTTAAAAAAGAATCTGCAATAATTCCTGCAAAAAGCCCCTTCAGATTTCCGAAGTTAGTAGTCGCGCGGCGATCACTCCGACGCCGGCGCCAACCAGTTTCTCAATGGCGTCGATGACCCGAGCATGTCGACCCGGCGCAATGTATTGTAGTAGCTCGAGTAAAACCGCGCTTCCGAATACAATTGCTACTGCGAATGATCGATCTTCCGGATAGGCAATTGAGAAAAGAAACCCGAGTAGCGCAAAGGCACCCACGCGTTCGATAACGACAATCGGTGGGGTCTCGTTTGTTGATAGACCGGGTCGAAGAGCAGGCGGTGCGAATGTCGCGTAAACAATGAAGGCCAAACAGGCCCAAGCGAGAGCGGCGGAAAATTTATGCAGCATCATTGGTATCCGTAACCAAGCGTGACACGGCGCAAACAGAAAGACCGACCGAGAGGCCGCTGCGCGGCGTTAAATGTCGTCTGGTTGTTTCGTCGATGAGCGATGAAGCCGAGACCGAGGAACACATGATCCACCGCCCAAGTGACAGCTCAGGAACTGCAACTGGGAAGCCATGAGGTAGTTCTATGCCCGCAGGATCGATTAAAAATGCCGGCTTTTGATGAGCCGACATGTATAGTTTGGGAATTTCCTTGCGGTGCGGCGTTTGTTTGCAGCGGGCTGGTTTTTCCTGCTCCCCGCAGGGCGGGACGGGATCCACGAAGTCAGTGGAAGAAAGCCTCGAAGAAATCGATGGCTACTTTCACGAGATAGAGACCAACACGACCTTACCTGACGATCCAACGGCGAAGCCGAGGAGTTTTGGGGCAATGCCGCGCCGACACCGACCGAAAAAAAGCCCGCATTGTGAAAATGTTGCGACAATTTGCCATCGAAAATTTGAATGCGGGAACCCCGAATTTTTCCGATAATAAGGGGGTGTGAGATTATTATCGGAACCAAGATGAACGATGATCAGGATCACTGCCCTTATTGTCGCCAGGTTCTTGAGATCGTCTGCGTCAAATTCGCGGCTTTAGGAGCCCGCACGGTTTCGCGGTGTCCAAATTGCGCGCTTGCGCCGACAAAGCCGGTGACCAAACCGGCAAGTTCCAGCGCTTTCAGCCGGGTTATCGAAATGATCCAAGCACTCAATTCACGATTCAAGATCGTAATGGTCCTGGCCTTTGCTGCAGTTTTGGTGGCCGGTATCTTGCGTCATACCCTCCACGTCTATGGTGGCATCGCGCCAGCAGACATCCGGTCGGACACCTTACTATTACTTTCCGCGATAGCGATTGTGGTGGTGGTCTTCAAAGTGTCACGTCGACGATAGACCCAAGAATTCTCGCATCGCGTTAGGTCCGCGCGGTCACAAGGGAGTCACCGACCCTTTAGGCTCTTGTCGGGAATGCCAATGCAGGTCGTGATGCCATCAGTTTCACGAGCGGCTGTACCGCAGGGTGCCGCTTTAACACTCTTCGTCGAGCCGTCAGGTTCAACGATCGTCCGCCCCGGTCCTGTATCAACCTCCGGCAACGGACCTTTATAGTACGGCGTCGCCGGACCTGGTGGGCCATATGCACCAGTGTATCCTTGGGGCTTAGACGTATCGGTCTGAGCAAAAGCAATCGACGCAAAGACTCCGAGTGTTGCCACCATAGGAAGGATTATCACCTTCATAAAAGCCTCCTCACTTCGATCGTATCGGCCCACCAGAATAGCCTGCCGAGAGCAGAAATCTTTACTTATCTTGCTGAAACCCGCGCCAGATCTGCGCCTGGTCGGTACGATGTTACGCAATGATCACAAGCAGCGAACCGCTAAGGGATGGGTGGTAAGCTCGTTTCGCAGTTTTTGTGTTCGCGATCGTTGAAGGCTCGAACTGCCTTGGCTGGGGTGGCTATCCTGAGGATGGGTTCGCCGAACGAGGCCATCTGAGCGGTTAGCACCTCACACTTGATCGAATTCGGGACCATATCTCCGTCGATCATTCCCTTGTTCGCCAGATCAGCGACGTACTCGAGGCGCGCAATAAATCGCCGCCAGTCATCGGTTTCTTCAGCTTTCGGCGGATAGTTGAGCTTTCTCGCATTTATCGTGTCGAAGTAGGTAAGGACAATATTGTTGGTCAGGGTACGCTTCGACACGGAGTAATTCCATGTACCCACGATTACTGTTGCAATGACACTCGCGCGCACCACGCTGCGACGGAGGCAGACTGTTCAGACGTTATCATCGTTGCCTCACCTTGCTCGGTTCCGGGCGGGTTGCGGGTCACCATGCGTTAGTGCCCGTGCCGGCGCAAAGTTTGGCCGGACGTCGGCGCCGCGCGCAATACACCAGGAGCGCATGAGCGCCCGATGAGCGGATCTCGCTCCGGGGTAATCTTCTCTCTCCGCCGATCGGGCGCAGAGGGAAGCCGCTACAGATTGGGGATGGGGATAGGCAAACTACTGCGCGTCGTTGATCAATTGGCATCTGATATCTTGCCGGCCGCCCGCCTTTTAAAAATGGCAACGAGATAAGTCGCAGGTGTCGATCATGGCTTGCGCTCTTTCGGCAGGCGTTAAGCTATCCCGGCGGGATCGCGCGATCGCGACTTTACTAGCGCCGAATTCATCGATTAGAAATTTTCTAACCTGTCGGGGCCGACTACTCCTATTTCCGAGTGATCTTGTTCGAACTCGCATTCCAATGCCAGCTTGTGATTGGGGCCTTTGTCGCTGTCTTGCTGTCAGTCTGAACAGGAAGAAGTTGTACCCGATCGAACGCCACTTTCGTCGGGTCGTCCTCGGATCGAGCAACGAAAAGTTTGTCGGCCTTGGCAGCCGAATTTACCGCAAACGTCTCGGTGCGTTCGTTGATGGAATGAGAGTTGGAAACACTAAAAGGCATGGCCGCGGCCAGTTCGGCCGCCTTGTCTTGACCAATCGACTTCAAAGCCAGCACTACACCTGCGGCTAACAAGCAGAAAATCGAGACCAGGATAACTTTCCACATATTGAATGCTCGAAACGCAAATCGATGCTAAGAGCGGAGCTTCGGCCGAAAGTTAAAGACGGGCATTTGATCACCTCGTGCACCTAGGCACAATAACTTATGAGGGCGGCGATGGTCTTACGGGATGGAATTTGCCTCCCATTACAGACTGTGAACTGGGCCAGCCACTAGGCCGCGTACTCATAAACCGTCGGCGGTCCGCTTTGCTCCGATAGCGACCGCCCTTGTGCAACCGCAGCAAATGACGCGATGGGCCACAGCCGGACCATCGTTCGCTCCGGCACCACTACTTGGAGAGCCCTCGCTATTCAATATCGTCAGTTCGGGTCTTGCCTTTCGTAGAAACCCTCATGACCTCCTACGCGATAAACGCCGACGTCCGCTCAATGAACCAATAGGCCGCGACGGCGCCGATTCCGTAGGCGGCGATGACATCGACTTTATCGAGAGCGTATCTGACGCGGCTCGGCTCCGTGAGCTGGGATGCTGTCTTCAGCAATAACCAGGCCGATGACAGCACCGCGGCCACGAAAACAAGTTGCCCCAGCTCGACGCCGACATTGAAAAACAACAGCGCGATAGGGATGGCATGTTGAGGCAATCCGACCTCTGCCAGGGCGCCTGCAAAGCCAAAGCCATGCAATAGCCCGAAGCTGAAGGCCACTAACCACGGCAGACGCGCGGTCAGACTTAGTTTTCCGTTCCGTGCATTCAGAATTTCGGCTGCGACCAATACGATGCTGAGCGCGATGCTTGCCTCGACGGGAGGGCCTGGCACGTTCACAAATCCCAGCGTCGCCGCGGCGAGGGTAATGCTGTGGGCAATCGTGAATGCGGTCACGGTCACGGCCACACGGCGCCAATCCCGCACCAAAATTACCAGCGCCAGGACGAACAGCAGATGGTCGAAACCGAACAGGATATGCTCGACGCCGAGACGCAGATAGGTTGCGGCCACTTCTCCCGCATCGGGCGTAGCCTGGATAACGAAGGCCGTCCTCGTCGGTGACAGCCGTTCGGTCTGGACGGTGCCGGCGAGGCCTTCGACCCGCACCAGCACGTCGGTCGACGTGGCCGACAGACCTTCGATTTTGACCGTGGCGCCGGCGAGCCCGCCGTTGCGGCGAAGGGTGCGGCGCTCGACAAAGGCCCCATCGCTGAACGTCGCCCGCGGAGCGCCGACATCCCGGGTGCCTTCGGGCAGATCGACATAGAGCGCAAGGCGCATGTCTTCACCTTTTGCCGGGATCTTGAACAACAGGCTGTAGGTGTCGGACGCAGTCTGCCGCAGTTCAAGATAGCCCGGCCGAAGCTCATCCGCGCGAACGGCTTGTGCGATCAATATGCCGAGGACGGCGAGCAATCCGAGGATGTGTTTCATGGGCCGGCTTGCGCTGATTTCGACGGCGGCGTTTCCACCACGATGTCGTAGCGGTCCCGAAGTGAACGATAGAGTTTCTGTTCTGCCTCCAGCCGGCGCGCATTTGACCACTCACGGAGCACAGCCTCCCTGACAGCAGCGAGGGGCGGCAGACCTCCAGGTATGCGTTCGCTGATATAGACGAAATGTTGCCCGAAGCTCGATGAGATCGGTCCCTGCCAACGCCCTAGCTCGACAGCGGCGAGGTACTTGGCGAAGTCGTCACCGAATATCCCCACTACGTCTGTCTGCGAAACGGCCTTGAAATCTTCGCCGAGCAGAAAGGGATCGCCCAGCGACGTCGTGTCCCCGGTCGCACCGAGCTGGGTCAGGGCGTCGGCGACCTGTTTGCTATCGTCGTTGATCGTGCGTTCGCGACGGTTCGCACTCAGAAACACCTGGCGAAAGGTGAGGCGATCGTCGGTCCTGAACCGCGCCGGGTTGGCTTCAAGATAGGCGGCGAGTTGGTCGTCGCCTGGCTCCGCGGAGGAAGCGTCTTCAGCCAGGAATTCCATCTTCTGCCGCACGCGACGACGAATGATGACGTCGTCGCGGTCAAGGCCCGCCGCCCGTCCCTCGCGGTAGAACACCTCGTCACGAATATAGTCGTCAATCAAGCCCTGCAATTCCTCCTTGCTCGGCGGGCGGCGCCAGGTCCGGGCGAAGCCGTCGGCAAGGTTGTCGATGCGGGCGGACGAAACCAAGATCCTGTCTGGCGCTTCAGCCTTGTTCCTGTCGACCAAATGGGAGAGGCTAAACAGAACGCCGCCCAGCACCAGAAACTGGAACAGCGGCTCTCGCAGCAGCGTCAATCTCAAGGCGTGTACCAAATCGGCGACGTGTAGGCGCGCTCGGTCGTCGTCATGGGCGTTTCCTTGGGCATGGTGACGCCGAAATATTTCGCGTCATAGGCGGTCCAGCGCGGCGTCGGTATCTCGATCACGCGCACGTAGTAGAACGCGCGCAACGTCGGGTCGAAATCGGGGTCCTTCCAGACCGTGATCATCTCGCCGGCGCCGATCGTATTGGTCCACGTCGCATTCGCAACGTCGACGGTGTTTCCGACGGACGCCTTGCTGCGACCGTCCGCGTCGATCTTGCGATCTCCGGACACGGCCACGTCATAGATGCGTTCTTGCGTCTGGCCGTCCTTGCCCAGCCAACCCTTGATGACCTGGATGCGGTCCAGATTTGCGCCGATCGGGTCCTTGAGTGCGGCGACGAGGAAGGTCGGAGATTTGCCTGTCGGCGCCGTGGTCAAATCGCCGCCCATCGGCACACCCTTGGTGTAGCCAATCTTGGCCGGCAGCCGGTTGCTTGCATCGGCGGCTTCGAAGTCCCAGCCGCCGAAAAAACGTACGGTCATGCGCGGACCCGTGGTGGCATAAGTCTCGCGGCGCTTCATCGCGTCGAAAATCGCCTCGCGGGTGTTTTCGGTGGCCCAGACCGCGGCGTATCCCGACGCCGTCTGCTCCCATCCCATGATCACCGCCTTGTCGGTCTTCACGAACGGATGCGTGGCGCGTTCCGCACTTGGCTCTGACGAAGACGTCTTGCCAAAGAAATTATCCTCCTCGACAGCGGCCAGCCCGGTATGCGCGTCCGTGCTGCCGACGAGTCCGAACTTGTAAGGATTGACACCGAGCTCGGCCTCCATCTTCAGGCCGTTCTTGAGTCCGGAGCGGACATATTCGAACTCCAGCATCTCCGGCTTCTTCACCTCCGTCAGATCGAGGTTGCCCTTGTCCCAGCGTTCGAAATTCGCAAACTCGTCGTTGGGCGAAAGAAACGGATGGGTCTCGCCGTCGCCCTTGATCTGAGTAGCCTCGTAGAGCGGCTCCCAGCGCATGCGGTTCTCGGCATATTCGCGATCGATCCGCCTGCCATTGAAGGATTCGATGATCGGAAACATGCGGCCATTGCTGAGATTGCCGTTGTGCGCCAGCGCCAAGATCTCTGCGCCGGTTTTTCCCTCGCACATTGCCATCCATTTCCAGAGGTCGCGCGGGTTCGGGCTGCCGAGCGGCGGCTGGGTGGTGTAGGGCTCGATCAGGCTCGCCTTTGCGCCGCCATCACGCCAGATCACGTTGCGATGGAGATTGTTGCCTCCGGCATTGGAGGTCCATTCATAGCCGATGAACGCCGTGAAGCGGCCCGGATCATTCGCCTCTTCGGCCGCCTTGATCGTCTCCCGCCATGCGCTGCGGTAGGCGGGCGTGCCCGGCGTCGGGAAACCCTTGGGCAACTGGCCCTTGCCGAAACTGGTGATGATATCGACTGCGGCCGTTGCCCCCTGGCCGGAATTGATCTGGTCGTACCATTTCCGCCCCTGGGGCGTCGCCATCAGCACCGGATCGGCCGCCATGAGTTGCGGGAAAAAGCCCATGCCGTCGGAGTGATCCGTCACCACCAAGAAATCCAGCGGCCGCGAGAGCTTCGCATGCTGACCGCTGGAGGCGATTACCTCTTCGCCCTTGGCGAAACGGTACGCATCTTTGGGTCCGAGCCGTGCTCCAAACGCGCCGGCGTCCATGGAAAATGACGTGTGCAAGTGAGTATCGCCAAAGAAGGGGCGCGTCGGGAAGTTGCGGCCTGCGTAAGGCGAGTAGGGCGGCTTGGCCGGGAACGCCTTCTCGGCGCTCTCCTGATCGAGCGTGCCGATGTCGGTGCTTACGCCTTGCTCCGCGGCAAGAGCCGGCACCGCAAGAGCGGTGACCAACAATGCGGCCGAACCCGTCTTCAAATAGGACAGCAGCTTCATCATCGCGTTTCTCCGCCTGGCAACTTCTTCGGAAGCTTTTGAGACTTCGGGGCCGCGTCCGCTCATTCAACCTGCGAAAGCCATCGAGCACAACCTCGGCTGCAGTGTCGGTCACGAACAAATTTTAAGGAAATGCAGGTGGCTTTGGCTTGACGGCCGCATCGCGGTGGCCGGCAGAGCCTACGAATTCCGCATCCATTCCGAATTTATGGCGCCAACGGCACCAAGGCGTTGCTCAAAGGCGCGCTAGGGATCGTAATCAGCCCGGAGAAAGGGTGGCTGAGGTCGAGTATCAGAAAAATTGCCGACGATGCCGACAACGCGCAGACGAACAATGCAGCCACGATCGTCAGGTTGGGCTGCGCGAAGAGGCCGAAGCTGACAAAGATGATCGTGACCCAGCACACCAGCACGATCAGGAACGGTATCGGAATGGCGATTCCGGATTGTGCAAAGAGAAGCCTCGTTTGCGCCAACTCGATCCCGAGCTGAATTGCCTTGGTCTGCATCTGGCGTTCGGCATCGTTCCGGGGCGTCAGCGCCAGCAACTTGTCATAGAACAGATCGGATTGAGCGCTGGTCTCAAACGGTGCCGCAGGGGCGCTTGCGGCCGAGTCCGCTCTTCGCCAGATGCGATCGACCAGCGTCTTGAGCCCGCTCCGCAGCAAGACACGAACGGGCTGCGCTTCGGGCCCCGACCTTGCGAGGATGTTGTCGAGCAAAACGACGTTCGCGGTGATCTGTTTGATCTGGTTGCTTTGCGTCTGATACGACGCCTGCGCGGAAGCGACCAGAAGGCCGAGGACGAGCGCCGAAAGCGTGGCGATCAATCCGGTACTCAACCTCACCACATCCTTGGTATCCGAGCTCAGGTGAGGCTCAGGCAGAACGAGCCGAAGCAGCATGCCCAGCAGCGCGCCCCCGAAAATGCACGCAAAGGCGATTTCTGAAACATGCACGGCTGCTATTCCGTCATTTTTGGAGCAGGGCAATTGATGAGTGGTTTGGGGAAGCGATGGCCGGTTTTACAGCAATCGTCACCCGGGGGGCGAGCCTAATGGTCTCTGTTATATCAGGCGCGTCGCCGAATAGGAAAGTCGCTGACCGGACTGGTGCGCGAAGCGCCGATCCGGTCGTTAGTAATCGCTTTTCTGTTTGGTTTCATGTTTGCGAGACGGCAGTGATGCGCGGCTGAGGCCAGGTTGGCGTGGAAATTCGGGTACAGTGCCGCCATCACTGCTTATCTATCAAAGGCGCTGATACAGTAGCATTTCACCCCTCGCGCGGGGGGTAGTCAATGGCCGTTGGTAACGAGGGCCTCCCGGTGATGGCTTCTTTGCATCCGGTTTCAATCTCGCGCAATCACTATTCTGAGCCTTGCCGCACGCGCTGCGAACAGCTGACTCGGTTCGCTTCATTTGCTCCGGGATTGCGGCCAAGCTCAAGACCGACAACGAAACTCACGCCACGATAATTGACGTCGCAAAGCTTCTGAGGGAGCAAACCCAAAAAGGGTCGCCCGAGCCGGCTCTTTCGGAGTCACGAGAGACCCGCTACGCGGCGCTCAACGCCGACTGGCTCCTGGATCGATACTCGCAGGCCTTTCTAAGATTATCATCGCGGCAAAGATCAGCTCGGCGATGGATGAAAATTCGGATCGTGATCGCCAATGCGCGAGCGGTTGAGGCTTCTATCGAGATATGAGCCAGCAGCCGGCGTTCATAGGCAGCAACTGAGGGGAAGATGCCACCATAATGCCGAGAGGATGGCGTGGCTTTTGCGAGAGGCAACCCGCGCCATATACTATCGCCTACAAGCTCTTTCGACGCATAGCCGGTAATCATCGTCGCAATTATGAATGCAAGCCCCGGAGCCGCTGCATCGCACGACGCAATTCGTGCGATCGTTCCCGCAGATCGCACAGTAAGATTGGGCAATTTTTGTGTAGGGCGTGAACGGCGCGCTTGATGGCTCCGAGCTGCTGGCCTTACCAAACATGAGAAGCGAAATTACCAGCGCCAAAACCATCCGCATAATGGATCTCTTACATTTACCGGCTGTGGAGCAATCTGTTTCCTACAGCGTGACCTGGTCGATTGCGACCGGTCGCCACCCATGGCTGGGGTTTTATTGGACGGCATCTGAACAAAATGCAAGCAACTTGCCTAAATTGAAAAGGCCGGTCCAAATGCTTGCTAGCAGAACCGGCAATGGCCGGTCCAAGCCGGTACTGCACCGTGTGCTCCGTGCACTACCGGCAGACGCGGCGACGTCCACTGTAGTCGCGGTAGGTTTGAGAATCCTGATCAAATGTCCGGTATCGCCTGCAATCGCTCGAGCCGCTGACACGCCGCAAAGGCCGCCGATGAAGTTTCTCGTGAGTTCGAAGTTTCGATGAAAACGGCGGCTGGATGGATGCAACCGTATCAACGGAATTTGGCTCAACTTGAACCGCCTCCGGCGTCTTCTCTGTCAGCGGCTTTTGCACGACCTCACTTTCGAGGTCAGAATTGTGATCAAGCGAAGCGGGTTTTTCGGTAGACTGCCTTTGTTCATCGGTCGATTGGCTAGCGGACTGACCCTTTGTGCGATCGAGGAAGTCCTTGCACAAAAGGGGGAAGACGACCTCTCCTGAAGCAGTCACCCCGATCGGAAGACAAGCACCTGGGGGCGGGCCCTCGGCCTTCGAAGCGGGATCTTGCTTGACTGCCGTCTCATCGGCGCGGACGCCACCCTCACAAATCATTGCAAGAAGCAGGATGCCGACAAAGCTTCTCAACTTTTCTCGCAGAAGCACTGGCCACTCTCTTTGAAATCTCGGGGCTACGACGCGCCTGTAATTTGATACCGTGCGACCGATGAACACCGATATGCATCCATTCGTACGAAAGTGAGGCGGTGCCGTTCGCGCCGCAAATCCATCAAATGGGCTCACAGTCGTCCAGACTGCCGGTCGCCCCAGCGCGTCGTCTCTGGCTTTCGAACTACATCGAGCAAGATAGCCATCGGCCCTGAGGCAAAGGGGCGCGTTGGTGAAAGTAAGAGCAGGGTGATCGAACCGGACGATTGCTGCGGGCAATGCCGATGTTCCGGGACGGGACCGAAGCAACGCGAGCCGACCGTGTCGCCGACAATAACAAACCCGCAAATATTCTTTAGGTTATCGATCGTGGGAGTGGCGGGTGCGGGGCCTCCGATGGTTTTTCGGCGAGCGCCGACAACTGATGGCTTGAAAATCCGTGGGTATGTCAGTACTTTCGTGGTGTTGATCCCAGCACCGGTACCTCGCACCACCAGAGTCCCGACGACGTGAACTCCGTCAGTGGCCAGCGAAAGCGAGCGATCAACGAATTAGGCTAGACATGGCTAGTATGGCGATGAGGCCGCCGGGTTATCCCGGCGGCCTCTTTCGTTTTGGGCGACTTGATACGCCAATCTCAACGGCGGTTGACGAATTTGTAAAAAGGGGCGACCACGGCTCAGAACAATGGCAAGTTCGTCGCGTACTTCCGGGTCAGCACTGGCCGACAGGGGCCTTGGTCTTAAGGCGCAGTGCGAGGCGGTGAAGGCCTATCCCAACAACGGCGATCGGTCGATCGTCGATGATTTGACCGAGGTAGAGAGCGGCAAGAACTCTGATCGGCCCGCCCTGGGCAAGGCGCTCGCCGTAGCGCGGCAAGAAGCTGGGTGGCAATCGAGGCGTAATGCCAACCGCGAAGATGCGTGGGGCCTCCACGGCGGCCCTGCGGAAGTGCGCGAAACGGACGGGCTGCCTTATAGGCGGGCAGCGCAATCACCCTGACCGCCATCGCCACAGCGCTCAACCAGCAAAGCATTCCAACGGTCCGCGTGGACGGTGAATGGTCTGCTGTGCAGGTGAAGCATGTGATGAAACGCGCGGGATAAAGGCCTTGACCCCGGCTCGGCTGGAAGATCAGCCGCAGCACCGCTGCTGCCAGCCTGACGCTTCGCTTCCGTGTGGTTAACCGCAGCTGCCGCGAACACTTGCAGCCAGGAACGCTTTAAGGCCGCAAACCGAATGACCTACGTTGCTCGGGAATCGCCGTTGGCCTGACCGCCGTGTCCCGCCTATTTCTCGTTATCGATGCTGCGCGCTTAATTGATTGAACGGTATATTTAGCGATATTCTCGCTGCGGCTCGAACGACGATACATTCCCTACTATTCAACGATTGCGCTCATGTCAGCTTCGGAGTTTTTGGACCAACCATTTTGGTTACTGGGCGTCGATCCAGCTGCGAAGCGTGAGCAGATTCAAGCCGCGCTCGAAATCGCAAAACGACGCAGTTTGGTAACGGATGAGACTCTCAGCGCGGCTTACCAAATTCTGCTCGATCCGGCGCTGCGGCTTCCTCATGAATTAGCGTATCCGCTCGGGTGCCCGGTAACCGAGTTAGATGAGTGGCGGCGCCTTAGATTAAATAACGTTGAAATCAGTGAACTAGCCAAGCATGCGGCGGGACTGTCGCCGCTAAGCCAAGCGAACTTTTTGGCTTTTTGTGCTGCAGGGCGTCCCGCTGATGCATCGCTGCTCCGTTCTATGCTTGGCGCTCACAGCCGAATTGAGCCGACCAATGTCTATCATCAGCTCAAAGACAGTCGACGGCTTGGTGAATTGCCGCCGCCTTCTTTAGCAAGCGTCAACGAGCAACTTGAGATCCAGCTTAGAGATCATTGCCGGCGCAGCATCTCCCCGCACTCGCGAGTTGATGAAGCCGCCGAAGCTATTTGCGAATGCGTTCGACAAACCCGTCTAGCAGGTGACCAGCTTCAGATGGATGCGTTGGAGCGTCTTTTGGCCGTGTATCACCAAGCAACTAGTGATCAGAGATCAGCGAGGCTAGCCGCTATCGAGGCCGCTTGTGAGGACACAGAAAGACCCCTCGGGCAACAATCGTCAATCGATGCGCTAGCTGTTGCGTTGGATCGATGGGCTAACTTGAGTCGCCCGCTTTTTCTCCCTGGAACGAATACCGGCGTTCTAGGCGAGCAGTTGCAGACTCCTTTGGCGAGGCTGCGGTCGCTCGTCATCGATCTGGCGCTCGGCGAAAAGTATGAGCTCGCCCTCGAACTTGCGGAGTTGGGGAAAGAAAAACTGAGCCTGATTCCAGGTTCGGCGGAGCTGCTTGATGAAGCAGCATTTCCGGCCATGCAGGCCTACCGAATGCGTCGCGATCGGAAGATCGCATCTCTGCGGGCATTGATCGGTGAGCATAAGCGAGACCCGGTCCCGCTAGTTGAGGCACTCAAAGACAGCGGTTTTGGGCCGGGCGGGGTTGGCGCAGCGGCTCGGCTTTGGCAATCGTTTGCGGAAGCCGTCAATGCAACGGTCGGAGCCGTCGAGGCGACCCAGGAACTTATATCCGTCGAACCATGGCTTGAGATCAGATCACTTGCAAAATGGCTGCGCGGCCGACAAGAAGGGGGTCCGGCAGCAAAGTCGCTACTTGAAGGTTTGTTGGATCAAGGGCCGCAAATCGCTATCCCATACGAAACTATGGAAATCCTCCGGGACGATTTGCGTCAAGATGACGCGACATCGACTACAAAGAACGTTTTCGCGCGGGGGTCAGCAACGAAGGTGCTTTTTTATTTGGCGGGTGTGACGATCGCCCTGTCTGCGGCACCGATCATTTTCAAACTCAATCCGTGGCGCATGATAACAAATACAATAATTGCGTTTGCGCATCGGCCGGCCGGATCGCTTTTGCAAGAAACTCCAACTGTAGAAGCTGAAACGAACGAAAAGGAAACCGTGCCGGCAGTGGGAACGCAACAGCGTTTAGGCCTCGCCAGTCTACGTTATTGCAAGTTTCAAGAAGAGCGCCTGCGCCTAATTAAAAACAAGGTGCGGAGCCCGGAAGATACGCGGGCCTTCAACTTGCTCGTGGTGGACTACAATGCAAGGTGCTCCGATTTTCTGTACCGTGATAGCGATATTCTGGTCGTACAGGCCGAGCTCGTTAAAAACAGTAAGCGACTTTCTGACGAAGCCGACCACATCTTGTCGATTTGGCGCGCGCAAACGCCTCCAAGCCAACCCTCCAACGGCCATATGCCTTGAATAGCAGGGCAGAATAAAGTTACGCGCGACGTAGCTGCGGTCGCTCCAAGATAAGTTCGAGGAATGCCACCTTGTTCAGATCCGGCGCTAATCGATCTGTTTCAATCGGAATTGGCTTTTTAGCCCAGGCGCCAGTCATTCGCTTCGGAGCGATCAGTCGGCAGCGACTGCTTACAATCCAAGCGAGGCGGAAATGGCTTGGAGGACGGTGATCGTCGCCTCAGTGTAACGACCGTCAAAAAAATTATGGTCAACCTGCGCGAAGATGAAAGCCGCAATGACCGTCGAAAGAACAGGTTTGAACATAATGGCTAATTATGACGTCGATCGATTTACAAACTATTGAATTGAGTACTTTCTGACCGGATATTGCTAGGACGTTGTCGTCATAAGAAGGGCTACCAAAGGTTGTGTACCGCCTTGGGAGCTCTATCGCCATGTTTTTGTTCAAATCCGCGTTCAATGGTTGGTTTTGCAAAGTTTAATATTGGGCCATTTGGGGATATTCCAGACGTGGACGAAACATCGAGATCTTCCGGGTCAAGCCCGCAACACGGGACCCCACGCGATTTATCGATCGCCTCGATCAAAGAAGCGTTCCGACTGATCGGGCAAACCGATCAACGGCCGGAGGGAATTGAACGGCCAAGGCAAGAGGGACTCGATAAGCCAAGGGAACAGAGAATTGAGACCCTCGACGTCGCAAAGCCGCCAGTACTGGGGACCGCCGAAAATTCGTCCCGCAGCAGGCTTTTGCTGCGAAGTTTCTTAGGGCTCGGAGCCTTAGGGTTCATCAGTGTTGCGGCACTAGCCTGGCAGTCCAGTCGTGAGCAAATAGATCCCGTTTCGACGTCATCGGTATCGAGGAACAAGGAAGATTCAGCGCCGCGGCCGGCGCCCAAAAGCGCGGACCTCGCGGCTAGGCAGTATTCGGGACCTGCGGAACCTCAGGTTCAGGCCACGTCTTCCAATGCGCCGATCGCTCCAATGTCCTCCGAGATGCTGCAGCAGTTTCAATCGATCATGCGAGAGCTCGCGAACATGGAACGAGCCATCGATCAGCTCAAAAATGAGCAATCGCAGATGGTCCACGAAAATGCAGATCTAGCCGAGCAGTTGAAAGCAACCCACGAAATAGCTCGCCGCAATGCCGAGCTCTCTGAAGATCTGAAGGCGACGCAAGCTCAAATGGCGCGTGACAACGGCAAAATCGCAGATCAGCTTAAGGCTAACCAAGACTCGATGGCGACCATTTCCGAGCAACTCAAACAGAGCGAAGAGCACGTCGGCCGTCAGGCCGTGGTCGAGCAGAAACAGCGACCTAGAACACCGGTGTCGTCGCCACAAACGGTCAATCCGGTGCGTAAACCTGTCCCTGCGTCGACGAGTCCACAAGGCGGACCAAGGACCCAAGATCCTCCACGTTCGCCACCAAAGCAGCCTTAGGTCTGATTAAAGTCCAGCAGCCTGTGCAACCTGTGAGCCTAAGCAGATCGAGAGCCGCGAACGGCGTTAGGCGCAGTGACGGGTGCCGTGTTGATGACGGCCGCGCTCAGTTGGAAAAGGACTAGGCGCATCCGGCCAACCGGAGAAACGGGCTAACGCAACGGTTTTTTCGTCCGGGGTGAGGGGGCCGTAAATTCCTTCTATCAGCGTCAATGCTCTGGTTGCCACCATCAAGTCAGAACCTTCGATCAACCCACTCTTCGACCGTCTCTTCATCCCGACGATACTCCCATTTCGCGTCCGGACGTTTCCGTCGTCAAGTCTGACCCGGCTCAATGGCCCATTTGCCGTCGATTGTCCGTCTCGGGATGATAGGCGTAGAACATTTGTGCCAAAGGCTTTCGTCCATGTGGGTATGGAATAGGGTTTGGTACATACGCTTGAAATAAGCCCGGTTAATTCAACTTCGCAGCGATTGAACTTCAATTCGAACGTAATTTTCCGGTTGACCAAGCCTCGTCCTAGGCTCGCCGTTACAAAGTGAGCAACTATTTGTTAACCACGTAAGTATATGATGTTAATAATAAAAATGACCGTGAGCCAGAGCCTCTGATCGTTTTGGCAGAACGAACCCAATTTTAGGGCATCCGGGAGAGGCGGCCTCATCGACACGCTTTACGCATCCTTCAAGCATTCCAAGTACCATTTGCAATCGCTTAGAAAAGTGCTCCACGACGCTCAGGACGAGCGATGCCAGCTTCAGATCCATCAATCATCGATGAAGTCGAAGAATCCTTACGGAAAGGCTCGCACGATTGGGGCCTCGAGACGCTCAAGCGAGCGGCGGATTTGTTCTTATCATCTGCGGGAAGTTACGGTTCTGAGCAGGTCGAATTATTCGACAACGTCTTTGAGCGGCTTATCAAGACGATCGAGATTCGAGCAATTGCGGACATTAGCGCTCGCATTGCTCTCGCCGAGTTCAGCGAGCAGCTCTCGCACATTTCGCAGGCACCGCCATCAACGGTCCGCAGGCTCGCCCGAAATGATGAAATCAGCATTGCCGAGCCAGTCTTAAAGGAATCTGCCTGTCTAACCGCGGCGGATCTGGTTGATTTGGCGCGTCACAAGAGTGAGCAGCACGTCCTCGCAATCGCGTCACGCTGGCAATTGAAAGAGGTAATTACCGACGCGCTTCTAGCACGCGGCTATCCATCCGTCAGTCGTCGAATTGTAAATAACCCAGGCGCGAAAATATCCGCAGCCGGTTTCGCAATTGTTGTGGCGCAAACAGAGTCCGATCCGGAACTGGCCGTACAAACCGGCATCCGGATTGATCTGCCATCTGAGCTGCGCGATCAACTGGTGCGCAAGGCAACCGAGGCGGTTCGGACGCGGCTTCTGTCGCGCGCACCAAGTCACCTCTTTGAGGAGATAAGAAGAGCGGTGGATGCCGCCGCAGCAAGTGCTAATCGCGACATGTCGAAGGTGCACGACTTTAGCGAAGCCAAACGCTTGGTGGCATCTTTAGAAAGCAAGGGTATGCTCGATGAACATGCTTTGCGGGCATTTGCGGAACGGCGGAAATATGAAGAAACCATCGTAACGCTCGCGCGGCTATCGAGATCGCGAGTTGAGGTCGTCCGGCCGTTGATGCAAAGCCTTCGCGATGATGGAGTTCTCGTGCCCTGCAAAGTGGCGCAAGTTGGCTGGGAAACAGTAAGCGCGATCCTACAGTGTCGGTATGCAGGCAGCTCCATGAGCTCGCTGGAGCTGATGAAGGCCGAGGAGCAGTTCGCCGCTATGAATCTGGAAAAAGCGCGGCAATTGCTGCAACACTGGCACGTGCGAATTTCCGCTCTCAACTAATGTCCGTTGCGAACTGCTCGATAGAATGCTCTCCTCGGACATCTTGAATCCCAGACCGTCACATGCGATCCGTCAGTACTTGATGTGGAACCTTCGCTAGCGTGAGCTATATGTTGGCGGCAGTTCAGGCTAGATAGAATACAGGGCGCGATGCATAATGCTTCCAACGCGCGCCGATGCCATCTAAACCATCTATGGCTGCGTTTGGAATGATCGTTTTGAGGTGATCGAATGGTACAAAAGCCACCCCCGCCGACGCATACTCTTGACATCGCCGGTCTACTAGACCTCTTAAACAACTCGGGGGCAGATGATACATCCGATACTCAGCCGCCGGCTGAGACAACTTCGGCGCCACCTGATCCCGCGCCGCCTGACCTTATCGACAGCCGTTCGCTGCCTGAGGTCACTTCGACAACTGCGAAGCCGCTCGATCTTCCAGTCTATCCAGAAAATTCTGACAACCGTTTCGCCGCGCACATCGTTTTTGGCTTATCAAAATTAAGGCGCAGTTAGATTCTGACATTAGGATTTGAATCCCGATGGCCACGTCGAAATGAATTGGCGCTTTGCCAAGCCGAATTTCTCCGGGAGCGACAAGTTCTCGCTCAAGGTCGTTGGAAAGAATCTCCGCGACGAAGGCTATTCCACCGTCGAGATAACCGCGTCGTCCCGGGATGCACCCATGACGCTCAGTGCGGCCAGCCGGTGAACCAGGCCGCCTTCTTGATGAGGCCGAATTGCATCAAGGCTACGAGTCGCATCTCAGCGTGAAGTGAGGCAGTCGCTGACGGCTTCCACGAACTTGCCACACCAACGGGCCGGACACGTGACCGCACCCGACCAACGCGGCAAGCCGCAGAAAGTTTTCGCCGCCGTCCACACGTGACCCAGCACGCGCTAAATTAGGCAACTGCGGCTGCATCCCAGCATTAAAACCTTCAGACCTCATCGAATTGACGTTTCGGACGCCAGGACGCTGGATCGGTGATCCAGCGATTAATGTCGGATTCGTGCCACCCGGCCCCGTGGGTGCTGATTTTGAACTGAGCCGGGAACGAGCCTTCGGCAATCTTACGGTAGATCGTGGACCGGGACAGCCCGGTCCGAGAAAGCACGGTTTTCAGACGGATGATACGGTCCGGTTCGCGCATGGTCACGCTGCCTCTTGTTGACGGCTGCTGAGACCAAACAGGATAAACCTTTACGGGCGCGCTAGAGGGTTTTCCGCCTGGTCGTAGCGTGGCGGAGAGTTGGCGGTAAATCGGACGGTCAAATTCCGATGCCCCGGCTTCGGCGAAGGCCGATGCCGCGGCTGAAGGCGAGTTCGAGGCCGAGCCGGCGGCCTGATTCGAACGCGATGCCAAGCTCGTGCTTGCGGTTAGCGAGGAGGGATTCCAGTTGTGGATCGCGTTCGAGGCCTTTGGCCATGTCGCCCATTGCCGAGCGCGTTGTCTTGTAACCGGACATGTCGCCAGCCTGATACTGGCGCTGGCTGGTGTGATCAAGCTTCTGCCAGCGCTCCACGAAACGGTCGGCGCGGCGGCCCGGATTGGTGCGTAGCTCGGTTTCGAGCTGGAGAGCGCGGATGGCGCGGGCGGGTTTGCCCGAAGCGGCTTCCACGGCAAGTTCCGGGTTCTTCTTGTAGGCGGCTTCGGCGTCGTGCGAGCCATAGGGCCGCACTTTCTCAAAGACCTTGCGGGCCTCCCGCAATTCGTTCACCAGCTCCGGGCTTGCCTCGCCGCCCCAGTCCTGCGCCTCGAAGATCGCATTCACCGCGCGGGCATGGCGGATCAGCGACCTGGTGCGGGACTTACGCAGCGCCGCTTCCTTCGTTGCCGGTGCTTCTCGTTCCAGCCTCCGCACGTCGTCCGGGCCAGGCACAGCGTCGGCGGACGGGCGCAGGCCGTCGAACATATTGCGCACCTTCTCCGGCACAACCTTGCGCACGATCTCGGCGACGCGCTCGCCGAAGGTGATCCCGCGCCGCTCGGCGTAGCTTTGCACCGGATCGCGCTGCTCGTAATCCGAGGCCATGTCCTTGGCCCGGTTGCGCGACAGGGTATGGGTCAGACGGTCTGGATCGGCAAAGTCATCGCGGCCATAGTGCAGCGCTACCGCCTCGCGGTGCCGTGACAGGGCCACATAGTTGCTATGGGCATCCATGCCCGGCGTCGCCAGCGCATAGGTGCAGTCCACGGTCATACCCTGCGCCTTGTGGATGGTTGCGGCATAGCCGTGGTCGATGCGGTTGTAATCCTTGAGGTCGAAGCGAGCGAATCGCCCATCGTCGATCTGAACTGCCATGGACCGCGCGCTCACCTGTTCGATGGTGCCGAGCGTGCCGTTCTTCACGCCAAGGCTGCGCTCATTTTGCAGGAACATGACGCGGTCCCCGCTGGCGAAATCACGCTCGCCGCGCTCGACCGTCACACGCACCTCAGGGCCGAGATCGCCCGCTTCTCGCAACCGTTCCCGAGCCGCCTCATTGAGCGCGCGCACTTCGTCATTGGTGTGGGTGAGGATGATTCGGCTCCGGTCCGGCGATGCCTGCCGATCGCGGTTCCAGCGGTCGATCAGGTCGCCGCGCGCCTGCCCGCGTGTTTGGGCCTCATGCACCATCCCCCGGGACCGGTACGCCTCCAGCGCATGCTCGGTTCTGCCATTGGCGAGATCACGCGTGGCGTCCCGCTGCCAATCCTCTTGCTGGCGGCGCACCTCGCCAATTTCGAGGCCGCCATGGCGCTCGTAGATCGAGCGGAACGCCGCGCCGGCTTCTATTGCTTGTAACTGTTGCGGATCGCCGACCAGCACGACCTTGGCTCGGGCTTCGGCGGCATGGGATAGCACGCGCTCCAGCTGGCGCGTGCCGACCACGCCTGCCTCGTCGATCACGAGCACATCGCGGGTCGTGAGCAGGCCGTGGCCCTGTCCCCAGCCGTACTCCAGGCTGGCGATTGTGCGTGATGCGATGCCCGATCCGCTTTGGAGGTTTTCGGCCGCAATGCCGGAGAGCGCAACGCCCCGAACCTCGTAGCCTACTGCTTCCCAGGCCTCGCGCGCCACGCCCAGCATCGCACTCTTGCCGGTGCCAGCATGGCCGATCACGAGGCTCAAGTGGCGCCCGTCCGTAATATGTGCCAGCGCGTCGGCCTGTTCGCCCGAAAGGACAAGGCCGCGCGCTTCCGCCCGTTCAAGCGCTACCTGCCTGTCATTGTCGTTCACCTTGTGGCGCTCCCGTTCTGCCATGAGTTCCGCCACACGATGCAGGCGTCGTTCCGCCTCGATCATGTCGCGGGTCGTGAAGCGGTATTCGCCGCGAGCGTCCTTGCCAAGCTCGACCAGATCGGGCGCTTGGCGCATCGCGCCCATGACCTCATTGAATTGGTCGATTCCGTTGCTATGCCGATGCGCGAACTTCGCCATATCGCGCCGCGTAAAGGTCGATTGCTGCTTCGTGATCGCGTCCAGCCCAAGGGAAGGATCGGCGATGATCCGCGCGCCATTGTCGCGCGCGATCTCGCGGTGCATCTCGGCTCGATCAGATACATTGGCGGCGGCCTCGATCCCTTTCTCGGTTCCTCGGCCCTCGATGCCGCGATCCTCAATCCGCTTGGCGGCCGCACCGATCTGGCTTTGTGGCTCGAGCGCGATACCCTGGGCTTCCAGGCTGCGATGGTCGATCCGCGCGTCAATGTCGAGTTCGGCCAGGCGTTCATTGGTGAGTTCTGCCCAGCGTTCACGCCAGCGCTTGACCATCTCGGTGCGGTTCCAGTCCCGTATCTTCCGCCCAAAACCGCTTTCGTCGACCGAGCGCATAGTCAGCATGACATGGGCATGGGGTTTGGGCATGCCGTCCTTGCCCACATCCCAATGCACGTTGAGATCGGCGATCATGCCCCGATCCACGAATTCGGCCCGAACGAAGTCGCGGGCCAGTTCGATGCCTTGGCGTTCACTCATCTCGCGCGGGATGGCAAATTCGACTTCACGGGCCAACTGGGCATCTTTGCGGATTTCGAACGCCTCGACATCGTTCCAGAGCCGTTCGCGGTCGTTCCATGCCTCCGGCGCATTTTCCAGCAGCATCACCTCGGAATGGACGACGCGGCGCTTGGAGGAAAAATCGTGGCTGCGATCGAGCCGCTCGTCACGCAGCCGCGAACCCGACCGGTAGGCTGCTGACGCTACCGCGCTGGAGCCAGACTTGCGGCCAATGACCTTGACGTGAAGATGATAGATCGCCATCGCGATCAGATCAGTGGCACGGCAGAGCGCACGTCGGAACGACGTGTAAGCGCTCCCTCTCTCGAAAAATTCTCGGCCGGGATTACGCCGTCTCAAACCGTACCGACGATCTTCCAGCATATGCCGGGAGTTCAACTATCATCACTCCATCAACGTTGCCGGAGAAAGAGATGCGCAAGCCACGGGATCTCGACGGGGAACTGAAAGCGTTTCAGGACAAAGCGCGAGAACTAAAAAACCGCAAGGTAGAGCAACCCGGTGAACTAGTTATCGCCACCGGCGCCGATAGCCTCAGCGCCGACGAACTGCCGCGCGCGCTGATCGTGCTGGCCGCGACGAAGGACACTGCATGAAGGAGGCATGGGCGAAACGCGGTGCCGCGTTCTTTCAGAGCCGGGCGCGGTGAACCGCATCATTCGTAATGCGCATCACCTTGAGCTCAAAGGCGGCGGCTTGCGCCGGCAGGTTGGCGAAAAGAAAAGGCCGCGACCGCCTCACGCCCGATCGTCCCGCCTGCCCACAGGTCCCTCCCGCGCGTCGCTACGTCGCTCGTAAGGCACTCCGCGCCGCGCACGGGGCTCTCCCATGGGCTGCCGGAACGATCTTCGGACTAACCCAACAGCCTTGACCAGGAGATAATTTCCAGCAAACTTAAACCCGCCAGTCGTACTCGACTCCAGCGATCACCATCATTTGAAATCCGTGATCACCATCGACTGTCACACCTGATCACCATCCTGGAATGCGCACGATCGGGCTGCTGCTGCAGTCAACAATACGAAAGGTCCGGCGACGTCACTGCTACTATCGAGGAATATTTGTTTATGGCGTCCCCATTTGCTTAATCTGGGAAATGAGTTTGTCGAAATGTGTGCGCGCGAGCGCAGATGAGAGCATCCCGGGCGCATCTAGCGGGCTATGCCGCATCTTGCAGGCCGACGCCTATGACGGGTAAAACCCGCTCTATCTGGCTGCGTCGAAGAGAATGTGCGGCGCAAAGCTGCCGGCAACTAGGAAATCCCCCTGGCTCCGATCGCGATCGAGGTGCATCGATCGCATCGATGCGCTGTTTGAGATCGAGCGTTCGATTGATGGCAAGAGCTTCGAGAGCGTCTTCAGGTGCGGCAAACGTTAAGCCGCCCCCTGGTCAAGGACATCCAGATTATATGCACGAACAGCTCGCCAAGCTGTCGCGGGGACATGACCTGGCCAAGGTGTTTAATTACATTCTGAAGCGATGGCGAGCTTCACGTTCCTCGAGGACGGACGTCTGTGCCTGTCCAACAACGAAGCCGAGTGGGGACTGAGAGGCAGAGCTCTTGGGCGGAAATCCTGGCTGTTCCGCGGATCGAATCGTGGCGGACGTCGAGCTGCTGCCATGTATAACCTGATCGGCACGCCAAGATGAATGGCGTCGATCCGCAGGCGTGGCTTACGGATATCATCGCCCGCATCGCTGCCCATCTGGTTCATCGGCCAACGAACTACTACCCTGGAATTGGATCCTCGCATCAGAAATCTCCGCTCAAGCGGCAAGGGGTCACCACCACGGCCCAGGTCGCCAAGACCTCGACGAAAGACGAAGACTGGTTGCGCGACGTCTCCATCGAAATGGGATCGAGGTGGCGTGATCCGGGTCTATGGTGTCGAAGAAGATGGCCTCAAAGCCTTCACTGACTTCGGTGTCGATACCTCATCGAGGGGAAAGGCTGGTATCGCCTGCAAGCGGAGCTCGGGTTCGCCGTTCGAATGGCGACCTGAATGTCCATTGACGGCACGGCCCTCGACTGCTCGCCGACGAATGTCCGCTCTTGAGGCAGGAGGAGAAATATGGCTGGGGAACTAGGATTCGAACCTAGACAAACAGAGTCAGAGTCTGTTGTGCTACCGTTACACCATTCCCCAAATTGTTCTGAAGTATCAATTAGATATCAGATAAAATGACGGCAGCGGGTAAAGCCGTGCAGTCCCGCCGTGCGTCGGGACCTTCTACTCGCTCCGTGCCGGTTTTGGCAAGCGGAAGGGGGCGTGCCGCCCGCCAAATGGCGGCGTTGCCCGCAGGTTACCGCGGCGGTCGCTAGTCCACTAGCGAAACCGGCCTATTTAATCTTGTCGTAGGCTGCGGAAAAGTCGTTGAGCGACAGCGGGATCGTGATGGTTTCCTTCGCGAGATCCTGGAAACTGATCTTGAGCTGCTTGCCTGCTCTCAGCGCATTCAACGTCTCCGGAGAGATCGGTATGCTGGCATAGCAGCCCCTGTTTTCGCAGGTCTGGATCGGAAGGTCGGTGCTCTTGCCGTCATCGACCTGAAATTTTGCGGCTACTTGCAGATTGAGCCCAAGCGGCAACTGCACAAGCGCGATCGGCGCGCGGGTGTCGCCGGGCACGCGGATGTTGACCAGCACGACCAGCTGCCCGGTCTTGGTGAGGATCGCGTTCTGTTCCATCGCGCATTCGAGCGGGGCATCGCGGCTTGGGCTACTGCAACGGGCGGCCCAGCCGGGCTGCGGAGGAGGAGCAGGCGTCGAGGAGGGGGAGGGCGTGGGTGTCGTCGCCTGGGTTTGCCCCTGACCCTGCCCCTTGGCCTTGGGTGTGTGCTGGGCAACGGAAGTCCCAGTGGCCGAGAACGTGGCGAGGGCGACAACCATCGCAAGGCGGGCGAATTTCACCGATCGGTCTCCGCGGAAGATTTGGCGCGCCGACCGGCGAGCCATTTGAACGGAATTACTCCGCGGCTTCCTTGACAGCACCATGGTCGGAGGTGTCGTGCGCATCGTCATCCCTGGAGCGGCCCCAGTTGGAGAATGCGTTGGAAAGCTTGTCGAGATACAGGTAGATGATCGGCGTCGTAAACAGGGTCAGCGCCTGGCTGACAATGAGACCGCCGACCATCGCGTAGCCGAGCGGCTGACGGATTTCCGATCCCGTACCGGTGCCGAGCATCAAGGGGACGCCGCCGAGCAGCGCCGCCATTGTCGTCATCATGATCGGGCGAAAACGCAGCAAAGCAGCCTTCTTGATCGACTGCTCCGGCGACAGGTGCTCGTCGCGTTCGGCCGCGATCGCGAAGTCGACCATCATGATGCCGTTCTTCTTGACGATGCCGATCAACAGGATGATGCCGATCAGGGCGATCAGGCTGAAATCGTATCCGAAGGCCATCAGGATCGCGAGCGCACCGACGCCGGCGGAAGGAAGCGTCGACAGAATCGTGAGCGGATGAATGTAGCTTTCGTAGAGAATACCGAGGATCAGGTACACCACCACGAGAGCGGCAAGGATCAGCAGCGGAACCGTGCCGAGCGACTGCTGGAACGCCTGCGCGGTGCCCTGGAAGCTCGAGTTAACCGTCGACGGTACGCCGAGGTCGGCCATCGCTTTTTGCACGGCGTCAGTCGCCTGTCCGAGCGCTGCGTTCGGTGCAAGGTTGAAACTGATGGTGATGGCCGGGAACTGGCCCTGGTGGCTGATCGAAAGCGGCCGGACCGGCACGCTGGTCCAGCTTGCGAACGCCGACAGCGGCACCTGATCGCCGGTCGTGGGCGATTTGATGTAGAGCTTGTCGAGGGTGTCGAAGTTTCCTTGCAACTCCGGCAGGATCTCCAGGATCACGTGATAGCTGTTGAGCTGGGTGAAATACTGCGTGACCTGCCGCTGCCCAAACGCGTCATACAGCGTGTCGTCGATCAATTGCGGCTGGATGCCGTAGCGTGAAGCCGTGTCGCGATTGATCTTAAGCTGCAGTGTCGTGCCGTTCGACTGCTGGTCGGTGGCGACGTCGCGCAGTTCCGGAAGCGTCGCCATCTTCGCGAGTACCTTGGGCGCCCATTCGCTGAGCTCGTCAAGATTGGCGTCCTGAAGCGTGAATTCGAACTGCGTACGGGTCGGCCGGCCGCCTAAGCGCACGTCTTGCGCCGCTTGCATATAGAGCCGCGCGCCCTGGACCTTCTCAAGCTTGGGACGCAAGCGGGCGATAACCTGCATAGCGTTGGCGTCGCGTTCATTGAGCGGCTTCAGCGTGATGAACATGCTGCCGTTGTTGCCGGCCCGGCCGTTGCCGCCGATCACTGCGCCCACCGTCGCCACAGCCGGGTCGGCCTGGACGATGGCGTTAAGCGCTTCCTGCTGCCGTACCATCTCGGCAAAGGAAATATCCTGAGAGGCTTCGGTGGTTCCGCTGATCAGGCCGATGTCCTGCTGCGGAAAAAAGCCTTTCGGAATGATGATGAACAGATAGACCGACAGCGCCAGCGTCGCGAAGAAAATGACCAATGTGGTCCGCCGCCAGTTCATGGCGAGCTCGAGCCCGCGCTCGTAGCCGCGCAGCATGGCGTCAAAGCCGCGCTCGCTCCACTGATAGAACCGTCCGTGTGCTTGGTGTTCATCGTGCGGGCGCAGGAACCGGGAGCACATCATTGGTGTCAGCGTCAACGACACCACCATCGAGACGAAAATCGTCATCGCCAGGGTCACCGCAAATTCGCGGAACAGCCGGCCGATGATGCCTCCCATCAGCAGCAGCGGGATCAGCACGGCGACCAGCGAGATGCTGATCGACAGAATGGTGAATCCGATTTCGCTGGAGCCCTTGAAGGCAGCGGTCAGCGGCTTGTCGCCTTGCTCGATGTAGCGCGTGATGTTTTCCAGAACCACGATCGCGTCGTCGACGACGAATCCGACGGCGATGGTGAGCGCCATCAGCGACAGGTTGTCGAGGGTATAGCCGAACACCCACATCAGCGCGCAGGCACCGAGCAGGCCGAGCGGCACCGTGATCGCCGGAATCACGGTGGCCCAGAAGCTGCGCAGGAAGACGAAAATGACCATGACGACGAGAACGATGGTCAACAGCAGCGTGAATTGAACGTCCTCGACCGCGGCGCGAATGGTTTGGGTTCGGTCGCTGAGGATGCCGATCTTGATCGCGGCCGGAATGCCGGCGACCAGCCGCGGCAGCAATGCCTTGATCTTGTCCACGGTATCGATGACGTTGGCGCCGGGCTGTTTGTAGACCACCAGGAACACGCCGCGCTTGCCGTCGGCCCATGCGGCCTGCTTCATGTCTTCCGACGCCGTAATTGCCTTCCCGATGTCGCGAACCCGCAACGGGCCGCCATTGCGATAGGCGATGATGACGTCGTTCCAGTCCTTCGAGTCCTGCATCTGGTCGTTGGAATAGATCGTAAAGGCGCGTTTATCGCCGTCGATGTTGCCCTTGGGGCTGTCGACCGTGACGATCGAAATCTGGTTGCGCACATCCTCGAGCGACAGGCCCTTGGCCACCAGCTTCGCCGGATCGACCTGGACGCGGACTGAAGGCTTTTGCTGACCGCCGATCGTGACCTGCGCGACGCCGGAAATCTGGCTGATCTGCTGCGCGAGCTGGGCGTCGACGGAGTCGCTGACGGTGGTCAACGGCAGGCTGTCTGACGTCGCCGACAACAGCAGAATCGGCGAATCCGCCGGATTGACCTTGCGGTAGGTCGGCGGGGTCGGGAGGTTTTTCGGCAACTGGCCGCCGGCACCGTTGATACCGGCCAGCACGTCGTTGGCGGCGCCGTCGATGCTGCGGTTGAGATCGAACTGGATCGTGATGGAGGCGGTGCCGAGATAACTGGTCGAAGTCATCTGGGCGATGCCGGGAATCTGCGCGAACTGCCGCTCCAGCGGCTGAGCCACCGACGAAGCCATGGTTTCGGGGCTCGCGCCCGGAAGCTGTGCGGTGATCTGGATGGTCGGGAAGTCGACCTGCGGCAGCGGGGCGACGGGAAGCAACGGATAGGCCACGAGGCCGACAAACAGAATGCCGGCCATCATCAGCGAGGTGCCGATGGGATATTTGATAAAGGGGGCGGAAATCCCCTCGTGAACCCCTTCGTTCATTCCTGCTGCACCTTCGGTTGCGCCGGATCCGAACTGGCGACGGCGATGCTGACAAGGGTGCCCGGCTGAACCTTGAACTGACCGGTGACGATCACCCTTTGGCCTACTGACACGCCGCTCTCGATCACCGAACGGCCGTCGATCGACTGGCTGACCTTGACCTTGCGCAGCTCGGCCTTGTTGTTCTGGTCGACGGTGTAGACATAAAGACCTTCAACACCGTGCTGGACCGCATCGTCCGGGACCACGGTCGCATCCTTCAATATCCGCACCAAGAGCCGTGTGGAGACCGATTGGCCCGGCCACAAAGCGTGGTCCTTGTTTTCGAAGACGGCCTTGAGGCGGATGGTGCCGCTGGTCGAATCGACCTGGTTGTTCACTACCGCCAGCGTTCCTTCCGCCAGCGGCCGCTTGCCGTCGGTCGTGATCGCGATGGTCTTGAGCGGAGTAGCGCCCTGAGCGCCCTTGATGTCAGGCAGCTGATCTTCGGGCGCGGTGAAAATCACGGCAATCGGCTCAACCTGAGTGATCGAGACGATCCCGGTCTGAGCCGAGGCATTGACGATATTGCCGACATCGACCTGACGCAGGCCGACGACGCCGGAGATCGGCGCCTTGATATCGGTGTAATCGAGCTGAGTTTGCGCATTGTCGATGGCGGCTGCGTCAGCCGCGATCTGGGCGGTGAATTGCGATACGCTGGAACGCTGGGTATCGAGCTGCTGGCGGGTGGCGAACTCACCCAGCTTGATGAAGCGCTGCAGGTCGAGGTTGATGTTGGCGAGATTGGCCTCGTCCTGCTCCTTCTTGGCTTTCGCCGCGTCTAGCGCAGCCTGATACGGCCGCGGATCGATTTTGGTCAAAAGGTCGCCCTGTTTGACGTACTGGCCTTCGGTGAAGGCGATCTTGTCGATTTGGCCGTCGACGCGGGATCGAACGAGGACAGTATTGAAAGCCTGAACGGTTCCAAGGCTCGTCAGGTAGACGGGAAAGTCGGCTTTCTCGACGGTCGCAACGTTCACCCGCACCGCGTTACGCGGGGGCCCCTTTTGCGCGCCGTTTGCCGCTGCTTCCCGGTTTTCGCCATGGAGCCGCTGCCAGCCGTAATAGCCAAGCCCTGCGACTACCAAGGCCAATAAAATCCAACGCGTTATCCGCGATTTTTTCATGTCGGCCTTCGGATTCAAAAAAATATAAGTAGCGAGTCTTCCCTAGGGATCATAGACACTTCATATATAATACGCGTGCACTTAATGTGTAAACACACTATGGCTTGAGAATCCTAAACTATTAGCAATCCAGCGCCGGTCCAGACCCTATGTCTCTCGACCTGAAAAAGCAGCTAATTACCCAGCTGATCGAAAGTTCACGGTTGCTGCGCAACTACGTCGACCATCGGGCGAAGTCCCGCGGCACGACGCGGGCGCAGTGGATCGTGCTGTTCCGTTTGCGCGAGCAGGAGGGGCTGTCCCAGGTCGATTTGGCCGACGTGCTGGAATTACAGCCGATTTCGCTGGTGCGCCTGCTCGACCGGCTGGTCGAGCATGGCCTCGTCGAACGCCGCAGTGACCCCCGGGACCGGCGGGCCAATCGTCTGTTCCTGACGGCAGCCGGGCGTCAGCTCGCCGACGACCTCGATAGTCTGCGCGAGGCCATTGCAACCGACGTGTTGCAGGGGATGCCGGCCGCAACGATTGAAACCAGCCTCAAGGCGCTGCGCGACATCAAGGAGCGGATCAAAACCCTCGCCGAGCCTGCCGATAACGTCGCCGCCAAGTGACCGCGACGTAGAAATCGATCTTGCGGCAAGCGCGGTTCATCAGATTTTCTGCGATAGACCGACAAAATAGCCGCGGCGCGCGCCGAATTGCGGAGCGAACGCCGATGCCGCTGCCGTCGCGGATCTCGTAGATATTGTCGAAGAGATTGACGATGTCGAAACGCATCGTGAGCGGCTTGGCGCCCGGCGAGGTGAAAATAACCCGCGCGATCCCGAGATTGACGGTCGCGTAGGGTTCGTTGAACGAGGAGTTGGCATCGCGACCGAGCATCGCTAGCGGCAACGTTTTGGAGCGTTGTGCGCAAGGTCGCGATCCGCTGTTTTCCTGTGGCAGAACCCCGGAACCGCTCTGATGGCGGATGCGGTAGCGAGAATGTTTCGGGAATGTTTCAAGTGGCAACTACGGATAGCATTTTGAAATGGAATTGGTCTAACTCACGCGTTAGCTACTCGACGCGGCGTTGGAAATGCTTTTGAAGCAAAGTGCCAGCACAGGACTGGAATCCGGGAAGCTATGCTAATGTTTAGAACCGTTCTTAAAACCGGCTTCGTGCTGGCATTCATGGCAATGGGAACGCTCGCTTTTGCCCAACAGAATGCGGCGGTACCGGACGCGAAAATGCCCGCCGGGGCAACGGTATCAACCACGCAGCCGGGCGTCGCCGCTACAACGGCTCCCGCCGACAATGTAATGGCTGCGGCCGATGCCAAGTCGACGAAGGTTACGCTGCGCGAACTGTCGCCCTGGTCGATGTTTCTTTCGGCCGACATCATCGTCAAGGCGGTGATGATCGGTCTTGCGTTTGCCTCGCTGGTGACGTGGACGATCTTCATCGCCAAAATGGGCGAACTGACGCTGGTTCAGCGCGGCTTGCGCTCGGCGCTCGGCAAGATCAAGGACTCAAGGTCGTTGGCGGAAGCGCAATTTGCGCTGGGTTCGAGCGGCACAATCCTGTCCTCATTGCTGGCAGCCGCGATGCGTGAGGCGCGGCTGTCGGCCGGAATTTCCAGCGACGCCGGCGTGAAGGAGCGGGCGGCATCGAGCTTTGCCGAGATCGTGCGAGCGGAAGCGCGCCGGATCCGGCTCGGCATGGGCGTGCTCGCCACCATCGGTGCGACGTCGCCGTTTGTCGGGCTGTTCGGTACGGTGTGGGGCATCATGAACAGCTTCATCGGCATTTCGAAGTCGCAGACGACCAATCTGGCGGTCGTGGCTCCCGGCATCGCCGAAGCGTTGCTGGCGACCGCGTTCGGTCTTGTCGCGGCCATTCCGGCGGTCATCATTTACAATCACTTCTCACGGCTCACGAAGGGTTATCTCGAACTGGTCAGCCGCTCTTCGGGCGCGGCGGGACGGCTGTTGTCGCGCGATCTCGACCGCACCCATGTCAGTTCGGTTGGCCGGGTCAATTCGCGCGCTGCGGAGTAGGACATGGCTGTATCGATTTCTGAAAACGATCTCGATGACGACGCCGACTTCGCGGAGACGCATGACATCAATGTCACGCCCTTCATCGACGTCATCCTGGTCCTTTTGATCATATTCATGGTGGCTGCGCCGTTATCGACAGTCGATTTGCCGATCGATCTGCCGTCCTCAACCGCAACGCCGCAGAAAAAGCCGGACAAGCCGACTTACGTCAGCATCAAACCGGACCTGTCGCTGGCGATTGGCGAAAAGTCGATCAAGCGTGCCGAATTGATCTCGACGCTCAATGCGGCGGCCGAGTCCAATCCCGAACGTCTGGTTTTTGTCCGCGCCGACCGTGGCGTGGCCTATGGCGACCTGATGGACGTGCTGGAATTGCTGCGTCAGGGAAATTACCGGATGAAGCTGGTGGCGCTGGAAGGCGTTGCCGACGCTTCGGTCCCATCGCCCACATCTGGAGCGGCAAGGCCTTGATGCGATGAGCGAGCTTGCGTTGGAGCAACGGCCGCCCTGGCGGCTCTGGACGATCGCGGCGGTTACCGCCGTGTCCCTGCATGTTGCCGGCGCGGCGCTGGCCCTGACACATCTGAACTCCGACGATGGCTCCGACGGGCTCGGCTTCGATGCCTCGGCTATCAGCGTTGATCTGGAATCGCCTGCTGCGGAAGAGACCGAGCTGCCTCCAGGCCCGGACGCCGATGCTTCCGTGGCCTCGCCGGCGCTCGCCGAGCAAAAGGCCGAGGTCAAGCCGAACGACCTGCCGAAGGAGACGCCGAAGGAAAGCGAAGAACCCGATCGCGTCGTGACGCAGAACGAAGAGAAAAAACCGGTCGAAGACGATCCGAAGATCGAGACGGTGCAGACCGCGGCTTCGCAGGAATCGGTGGCGCAGGAAGCAAGCGCCCGGCAACACATCGAAGGTGCGCGGGAGGCCAACGCGACGGCGGCGCCAAATCTCGGGATCGGCCGAGACAATCAAGCGCTGACCACGAAGTGGGCGAAGAAGATCAGCGCCTATTTCGAGTTGCACAAGCGTTACCCGAAGACGGAAAAGATCAAGGCCGCAAAGGTCAAGCTGAGCATGGTGATCAACCGTCTCGGTCATGTCGTGTCGCTGGCGATCGCAGAAACCTCAGGCGATCCGATGTTCGACGACGCGGCGCTCGACATGGTCCGCCGCTCGGATCCGGTGCCGCGTCCGGGGGACGACTTGAAGCTGACCGACGACGCCATCAGCTTCAATCTCGATGTGGATTTCAAGGACAAAAAGTAAGAAGTGCCGCCGATAACCCGCCGGCATTTTGTTGGCCGCAAATCGCATCAGCGGAAGTAATACCGAAACGCGGTATAGACGACGACGAGGCCGGCAAAAATCAGCGCAACGGGAAGCTTTGACTTTCCTTGCGCTCCGCCGGCCGCCTTCGGCCGCTGCGCCGGTGGACGCTTGAACGCCGTGACGTTGTCGCTCGCAGCACTCGTTCCGGCCGAGCGGGGTTTCACCTCGGGGGCCTGGCCCGCGCCACCCATCTCCTCATAGTAGCTTTGATAGATAAGCTGGATAATGGCTTCGGACGCCTCGGGCTCGCTGGTTTCTTTCAGTAACAGCTTGTAGCGGTCGAGGAAGGCCTGGGCCGTCGGGGGCAGGGAAGAGGCGCCATTCAGCTTTGCCATCATGGTCCAGGTTGCGAAATCGGCTCTTGCCCTGGTATCGGCGCGTCGCGCGATCATCATGTCGGCTGCTTTGATCAAAATGCCCTCTGTTCTTTGCGCCGGACTTACTGGCGGTCCGATTCCAACATTCGCACCCTTTCTCGGCGGGTACGTCTGCGAACTTTGGAATCATAGGACCACTAGCAAATTATTCTTCTAGTGGAGTTCAGGATTTGACATCGCTATGCGAACTCGCAGCCACATGGTTAGCAAATGTCAAATCTACTCCACCAGGCTATCCGTTTCCGGTGGCGATGAGTATCAGCCGGATTACATAACCGGTCGTCGTCCGCAATATCGCCGAAATAACATCAAGATTTAGACCGAACTGCGAACCGGCCAGCGGAAGCAGGATCAAAAGCCCGATCAGGATCAGCATCCCGAACGGTTCCAACCGCGAAAGCGGCAACGCCAGCGCTCTCGGCAACAGCCCGACGGCCACGCGGCCGCCGTCCAGAGGCGGGATCGGCATCATGTTGAAAATCGCAAGGATCACATTGATCACAAGCGCATTTTTCAGGTTGTCCTCGACCCATTGCGCGGCGTTGTCGGGCAAAAGGTCCACGGCATGGAAGGCCGCGGCCGCAACCAGCGCCAGCGCGATATTGGTGGCGGGTCCCGCCAGCGCCACGAGGACCATGCCGATGCGCGGGTTGTTCAGCGCGCGAAAATTCACCGGCACCGGCTTGGCATAGCCGAACAGAAACGGCGAATGCGACATCAGGAGGATCGCCGGCATGATCAGCGTGCCGAAGGGATCGATGTGCCGGATCGGATTGAAACTGACACGGCCGAGGTCATAGGCGGTGTTGTCACCGAGACGATGAGCGACATAGCCGTGGGCGGCTTCGTGAAAGGTGATGGCGATCACGAGCGGCAGGACCCAGACGGAAAAGTCGTAGAGAGTGATGTTCACGGGGGCACGGTTCCGGTTTGATTCCGGCTGACGCTACCACGTCCTGAAGGCGTTGGTATTTAAGTGGGGCCTTCTGGATATTGCGGCAGGCCATCCTCGAGCCTGACCCAGGCGATCTTTTCCGAGACCCAGATATGCTCGGTCGGCGCGAAGGCGTTGCGGTCGTCGAAAGTGGCCAGGGATACGCCCGCCGCGGTGCCGTTGAAGCGCCAGGAAAACAGGCGGGTGCCGCATTGTTTGCAGAAAATGCGCTCCAAATGGTCGGAGGATGGATAGCGGCCGGTATCGCCCGACACGGTTATCGCGCGCTGGTCGTAGAGTGCGCGGGCGAAAAAGGGCGAGCCCATTGCTTTCTGGCAATTGCGGCAATGGCAGACGCGCACGTTGATCGGTTCGCCTTCGCACTTGAAGCGAACCGCGCCGCAGAGACATCCGCCTTCTCGGGTCATGGTCTTTCCTAATACGTCGCCCGGCCGCCGGAAATGTCGAACACCGCGCCGGTGGAGAACGAGCAGTCTTCCGAGGCGAGCCAGGCCGCGAGCGCAGCAAGTTCCTCGACCAGGACGAAGCGGTTTTTCGGAATCTTCGACAGCATGAAGTCGATGTGGGCTTGCGTCATCTGGTCGAAGATCGCAGTCTTGGCCGCGGCGGGCGTCACCGCGTTGACCATGATGTTGTATGCGGCAAGCTCCTTGCCGAGCGACTTCGTCAGCGCGATCAGGCCGGCTTTCGAGGCCGAGTAATGCGCGGCGTTGGGATTACCCTCCTTGCCGGCAATGGAAGCAATATTCACGATGCGCCCGTAGTTTTGCTTGATCATGACGGGTGCGATGGCCTTGCAGCAGACGAAGGGGCCGTCGAGGTTGATGCGCAGCACCTTGCGCCATTCGTCGAAATCGGTCTCCCAGACCGTCTTGTTGATGCCCGCGATGCCGGCATTGTTGACGAAAATATCGATCTTGCCGAAGGCTTTCAGCGTTTCCTCGCGTGCTTTCTCAACGGCGGCGAGGTCGGATACGTCAACCTTGATGGCGGTGACGCTCTCGCCGATTTCCTTGGCCGTCTTCTCGGCCAATGGCTGATCGTGATCCCAGATCGCGACCTTGGCGCCGGAGGCGACAAAGCGCTCGGTGATCGCGCGCCCAAAACCCTGGGCACCGCCGGTAACGACGGCGCAGCGGCCGTTCAGATCGATCTTGTTCATGTTAGCCGTTCCTCTCGTTGTTCCACATGGTGAGGAGTGCGAAGCACGTCTCGAACCACAAGGCCAATAACGTCTCATCCTTCGAGACGGCGCTCTGCGCGCCTCCTCAGGATGAGGGCTTTCCTTAAAGCGTCCAGCCGCCATCGATGATGTGCGCGACGCCGGTGGTAAAGGCGCTTTCGTCGCTTGCGAGATAAACCGCCAATGAGGCGATCTCTTCCGCCGTGCCGAGCCGTCCCATCGGTTGCCGTGAAACGAACATCTCGCGCCCGCCGGGGCCGGCCGCCGCGGCGCGGTTGAGCATCGAGGGCGTTTCGATCGTGCCGGGGCAAATGCAATTGCAGCGAATGCCCTTGGTGATGAAATCGGTCGCTACCGCTCGGGTCAGCGCTGCGACCGCCGCTTTGGTCGCGCCATAGACGTAGCGGTTGGGCGCGGCCTTGAAGACGCCGGCGGCGGAAGAAATGTTGACGATCGAGCCGTGGCCCCGCTCCAGCATGCCGGGCAGGAAATTGCGGATCGTCCGGTGCATCGATTTGACGTTGAGGTCGAAGGAGAAGTCCCACTCCTCATCGGAGCATTCCAGCACCGTGCCGTGATGCACGAAGCCGGCCGCATTCATCAGGATATCGACCCCGCCGACCCGCTTGGCGATCGCGGCGACCGCCGCACTGTCACGGACGTCGAGGCGGGCGACATCCTTGACTCCTTCTTTGGCGAGATCGGCCAATGCCTTTTCGTCGATGTCGGTGGCAAAGACGCTGGCGCCTTCGCGCGCAAAGGCAATTGCAGAGGCGCGGCCGATGCCGGCCGCGGCCGCGGTGACAAATGCGCGTTTGCCTTTCAGGCGGTCTGACATGTTTTTCTCCCCTTCGTTTTTGTCATTGCGAGGAGCAAAGCGACGAAGCAATCCAGACTTCTTTCTCAATGCTGGATTGCTTCGCTTTGCTCACAATGACGGGTTCTGTCTTAGTGATTATCCCTCGCGACGCCGACTTTGCCAGCGATGTCGTGGTAGCGCGTAGCAAGCTCCATGCAGGCGCCGGTGGCTTGCTGGCCGACCGTCGAGCGATAGATTTCCTGCCACGGCGTCTGGTTTGCCGGATAGGGAAAGCCGCCTTTGGCCTTCAACTCCGCATGCCGCTTCTTCACTTCGTCGTCGGAAATCAGGATGTTGGCGCTGCCCTTGTTGAGGTCGATGCGAACCCTGTCGCCGGTCTTCAGGATCGCAAGGCCGCCGTCGGCGGCAGCTTCCGGCGTGGCGTTGAGGATCGATGGCGAGCCTGAGGTGCCCGACTGTCTTCCGTCGCCGATGCAGGGCAGGGACAGGATGCCGCGTTTGATCAGGGCCGCGGGCGGCTGCATGTTCACCACCTCGGCGCCGCCGGGATAACCGATCGGCCCGGTGCCGCGCACGAACAGGATGCAGCGCTCGTCGATGTCGAGCGCGGGGTCGTCGATGCGATGGTGATAATCTTCCGGCCCCTCGAACACGATGGCGCGGCCTTCGAAGGCGTTGAGGTCTTTCGGATTCACCAGGTAGCGGTCGCGGAATTCCTTCGAAATCACGCTCGTCTTCATGATCGCGGAATCAAAGAGATTCCCGCGCAGCACGAGGAAGCCCGCGTCTTTCACCAGCGGTTTGTCGTAACTCCAGATCACGTCGCCATCGGGCTTCGGCGCCTCGCGGCAGTTGTCGCCCATGGTGTGGCCGTTGACGGTGACGGCGTCTTCGTGAATGCGCTGGGAGTTCATCAACTCGCGCACCACCGAGGGCACGCCGCCGGCGCGGTGGAATTCCTCGCCGAGATAGAAGCCGGCCGGCTGCATGTTGACGAGCAGCGGGACGTCGTGACCGAATTTCTGCCAGTCGTCGATCGACAACTCGACGCCGATGTGGCGGGCGAGCGCGTTGATATGGATCGGCGCGTTGGTCGAGCCGCCGATCGCCGAGTTGACGACGATGCAGTTCTCGAAGGCCTGTCGCGTCAGGATGTCGGAGGGCTTGAGATCCTCCCAGACCATGCCGACGATGCGTTTGCCGGTCTCATAGGCGATCTGGCCGCGTTCGCGATAGGGCGCGGGGATGGCGGCGCAGCCGGGCAGCGACATGCCGAGCGCTTCGGCCAGCGCGTTCATGGTCGAGGCGGTGCCCATGGTGTTGCAATGACCGACCGATGGCGCGGACGAGGCCACGATCGTCATGAATTGTTCGTAGTCGATCTCGCCGGCGGCAAGCTCCTCGCGTGCCTTCCAGACCACGGTGCCCGATCCGGTGCGCTGGCCCTTGTACCAGCCGTTGAGCATCGGGCCGCCGGAAAGCACGATGGCCGGCAGGTTGACGGTGGCGGCAGCCATCAGACAGGCCGGCGTGGTTTTGTCGCAGCCTGTGGTCAGTACCACCCCGTCCAGCGGGTAGCCGAACAGGATTTCGACCAGGCCGAGATAAGCGAGGTTGCGGTCCAATGCCGCAGTCGGACGTTTTCCGGTTTCCTGGATCGGGTGCATCGGGAATTCCATCGCGATGCCGCCGGCAGCCCTGATCCCTTCGCGCACCCGATGCGCCAGTTCGAGGTGATGACGGTTGCAGGGCGACAGGTCGTTTCCGGTCTGGGCAATGCCGATAATGGGCTTGCCGGACTGCAGTTCTTCCCGTGTCAGGCCGTAGTTCAGATAGCGCTCGAGATAGAGCGCGGTCATTCCGGGGTTGTGGGGGTTGTTGAACCACTCGCTGGAACGGAGTTTGCGCCTGGTGACGCCGGTTAGCGGCTTGTTCATGGTTTCTCCCGCAGCGCACACGCCTTAATTTTGTGCGCTCTCATTTTGGCCGGCAATGT